>Ga0210006_1000492_pt1 | contig 30846 bp, 31 predicted proteins | sample CryGey02umfilter_2_FD_185452 | JGI IMG/M metagenome (GOLD analysis project Ga0210006, IMG submission 185452) | Groundwater microbial communities from aquifer in Utah, USA - Crystal Geyser 4/10/14 0.2 um filter (SPAdes) (version 3) | ecosystem: Environmental > Aquatic > Deep subsurface >... | reverse complement strand
CCCCTGGCTTGCTAACCTTGGTTCCTTTTTGAATTTCTTTTTCTACAAATTCCTTGCCAGGGTTTAAAGTAAGAAAATTAAAAACTTTTTGCGAGCTGGTTTCTACTATAAGTGAAAGTAAGTTATTCATAGGGATAGTTCATTTTATTAGACTCAAGTCTATTATATTAGACTACATTGGTTTGTCAATCGAAATGAGGTTTTGCCAGATTTAGTGTCTAGTATTTTGTATTATATCCTTTCTCTTTTAATTTTTGCTCCAATTCCCCAACCTTTTGCCTTAGCTCGTTCATTTCACCTCACGACCTAATGTTAGTTTATCTTTTTTGATTTTACCTCGTTTCGCCCAAAAGCAAAAACCCTCGAATAACGAAGGTTAACTGTCTAACGTTTTTGTCTATCTGATGATTTAAGAAGGGTATTCTCGATTTTTGTGCCTAGTCTAAAAACTTAAAACCAGAAACCATTCTATCAAAAATATATAAGGCCTCGCTTTCTTTGTTTTTATCATAAGAAACAGACATATATAAGAATGAATAAGGTTTGTCCTCTATAACAATGCCCTTTTCTGTTTTCTCGTTAGACTGCCACTCAAAACCGTTTTTGCCGTCAACTATTATGTCTTTTCCAATATTTCCCATACCATAAATTTCTTCGTAGGAAGATTTTTCTTCTTGAATAGATCTAGGACCAACATCTGTATTTTTTGAAATAGAAACAGTAATTAAATTTTTCTTCTGAGATTCATCTTCGTTATTATGAAAGTATGTTACTATCGCCCCCGAAATAAACCAATTCGCTGGATACTGAACCTCGTAAGCACCTGGAATGCGCATCGTTTTCCAATCAGTGATTCCTTCAAATTTCTCTGGTTTATGAATTATCTGAGTTATTGCATTAATAAATTCGATTAAGTTTATTCTGCTTAATTCCCAAACAGACACCGCTCCAACAAATACAGCAATCAAAGCAATAATTAGCAGATATTTACAATTTGTTTTTCCATCTTGAATAATTTTCATGTTGTCTTATATATCTTAATCTTTTTCTTTAAAAAAAACAATAAAAATAGGGCGAAAGATTCTCCGCCCTATTTGTGAGATTACTCACTTTTTGTCACCAAAGGAAGAAACATGCGACCCACGCCATTGATATCTCGTACAATCAGCATTATCCGCACTCTATACGTAACACTGTCATCTGATCTGATAAGCAAAGAACTCAAATACAAACCAGGATTAACACCCTGTAAATCAATCTGAATATCTATATGCCTCTTACTGCCAGCTAATAACTCAAAATTCTCAGGGATAATCTGCACCTGACTATCAGGTAATCCTGGGCCCAGATGCGGCAACAAGGCCATGATACTGACGTTAGCATTTATTAAAGGCATCTCTCCGTTTTTCTCGGAAATCTCAAGCGTTGCTGAAGCAGAGCCACCTGTTATGCCCAATAATCTGATTTCCTCTGGAATTTCTATAGCCGGAATAGCGATGGGATCCTTAACCATGAAACTAATTGGTCCTGTTCTATTCAAGTCTATTCGAACAACCTGAACCTCTCCTTTTTTAATATCTTCTGTGAAGCTATGAAAAAAAATTTCCTCAGAACCATCTCGAGCCTGTATAGTTAGAGTATAAGTAGTATCTTCTCTGGCGGTTATTTCTGCGAAAAACCGATCAGTGTCGTTCTGGCCAAGATAGATGCTAATAGTTTCTCTAAGGCTAGATTTATCATATTCGCAACCAGGAATATAAGGAAGAAACTCTGAATCATTAAACCCAAACAAATCATTATTATAAACTCCATCTTCCCACCGCCCATTGTTATCTATCAACCGAAGTTTAACATCTGATGATTCTAAAGTAATAGATAGAGTTTTGGAATTCTCTTGTTGATAATTTGTTAGATTCAAGGAATTATCAAAGAAACTAATTAATCTTCCGTGCCCTATAACATGACTTTCGTAATCAGAATGAGCGTTCCAATTTTCCTCCAAAGCCAATCCAGTCGGGTAGTATATGCTTAAACCAGTAGCATGAATCATTCTCAGAGGACGACCGTTCTTATCTACCTCAGAAACGATAGATACATGATCAATCCTACCACCTCTCAAATTAAAAAAGGCGATATCTCCAGGCATATATGGTGTATCGTGAGACAAAATTTGTTGATTATATCTGAAATAATAGTACATGTCTGGCGACCAACGTATTGTTCTGTATTGATATCTTTCCGGGTGCTCTACCGCATCTCTTTCAAAATCATCACTTAAATTAAATAATTTTGCCCCCATATCCAATGCCGCATTATACCCATCTGTAACGAGGTCTGTGCAGACGCCCATATAAAATCCATGATATGGTCCCCCGCAGCCATTCGGATAATAGTAGAAGTTACCACATCCACGATCTTCAGAATACGGCATTCCTATATCCAATATAACTTCCTGGACAATTTTCTGTTCGTCAAACAAGACTATTTCTATAGGTCCCGGAGGATTTGGTTCTGTACTCCAGTTACCTGCTTTGTCGGTAATATGGATACCATACCACCACAGACCGCCCTTACTTAATACTTGGATAGAATCTTCCCACCAAGTCGTGAACATTGGAGCTTGCTTTACTGCAACTTGCTCCCAGTTTCTGTTTGCCGCTGTCGGCGAATCAGAAGTTCTCCAAATTTCTGCTTGACCCAGGCCTGCGCCAGCCGTATCCATTGCTTGCCATCTGAAAGTTAAATAAGCGCTGGACATCTGCTGATATGGATCGACAGTGAAAGAAATTATAGCGGGAGATGATTTGTCTACAATCGTTCCTATTGAACAAAATCCCAGAGACTGAAATGTTTGAACTGAAGCGAGAGAAATACTAGACGAAGAACCGCACAGCGGCTCGTAAGCATAGCCTGTATTTCCCGCGTTATCTAATATTCGAAGGCTGTACCACCACTTGCCTTCTAAGGGGTTGTCGGTTGCAAAACCTGACCAAGGTCTATCAAATCTATAAGGCGCGTAGTAATTACCGTCTATCTGCGTCCACGCTCCGGGAACCCCGCTAATGTCTGGCGCGCGCCAAACTTCAGCGCGATTGAGATATGAACCGCCGGAATCATAAGCTGTCCAAGAGATTGTTACTGGGCCATTAGTGATTCTCGGCTGAACATCAAAATTTGTCACTGTTGGCGGAGTAAAATCTGCCGGCGTAGGAACAGGCGACGGTGTTGGCGTGAAAATAGCCGTTGGAGTATTTGTTCTAGTTGATGTTGGCCAAGGTGTGTCTGTTGATGTTGGAAATACAAATGTTGCTGTAGGAATAGCCGTTGGCGTTAAAGTGCTCGTAGGAATGGAGGTCGCTGTGGCTGTAAAAGTAGGCTCTATCACCGGAGTCGGCGGCGTTGGAATTGAAGTTGCTAGCGGAGTAAAAGTCGGTTCTATCACAGCCGTTGGCGTAGGATTACTTGTTGCTGTCGGAACTAAAGTCGCCGTAGGCGTTAATGTAGGCGTTGATGTATCCCCATTTGACCGTGTTGGCGTAAAAGGATTACAAGTTGGGCATGTTGTCGGCGTTGGGGTGACAGAAACCGTTCCTATAGTTACAATAATCGGCGAGCTCCACGCTCTATTGCCGGCGTTATCTATTACTGATATCTGGTACCACCAAATACCTTCTGGAGGATTATCAATGAAAATATCATACCATAATCCATAGTGATCATAAGGAAAATAGACAGTGCCTATAAGGCTCCACGCTTTATAACTTCCCGAAAAATCTTGCGCTCTAAATATCTCAACTCGATTAAGACGCGAACCCATTTCGTCAATCACATACCAAGAAACTGTAACCGGCCCATCGGTAACTCTCGGCTGAACATCAAATTCCAATATTTCCGGCGGAGTAGAACCAAACAAAGGCGTAGAAGTTGGTGTGCCAAAATCTGGGGTGCCGTCTATATCGGTAGGCGGAAGAGGATTACACGTTGAAGTTGGGCAAATCGTTGAAGTATTGCCATCTATATCGGTAAGTGTGGCAGAATCAAAAAGCGTTGATGCAGGATTAATCACAGTGGAAACCATTATCAGAATCGCGGAGCACAACGAGAATAAGACCATCTTTTGCTTTTCCATCTTATCTCTCCTTCTGCTGATTTTTTTTCGAATCTGTTTATCTATCGTTCTTTTATTCAATTATTCAATTTTCAAGGTGCCTTTATTGTTGTCCAATAACAAAAAACCCTCTCTTAATAAGAGGGCGATTGGCAAAATTTAAACTCATCAGGCAAACAGGTCATTATTAGTATGTCAAAGCTATTTAGTTTAAGCTTTATTCGTGTCATTTTTTCTACATTCTTATTACTGCTGTTTTAGTCAACTGTCAAGCATCTCATTTTTTCTCTCCTCAAAATAAAAATCCAATCCTATAGCTTTCGATACGACACAAAGCATAGTTTCGTCATTGCAAAAGTGATAAAAAATTTTTAAGAATCTGTTTTCCAAATATAGTAGATTTAAATTTTATTTTTCTTCCTTGAATATAACTAGGACTGAACTTTGCCCTGAATTCCATATCTTCTGTGTTTAATTCGGGATGGAATTGAACCCCGTAAGCGTTTTTAAATTTAAAAGCCTGTATTTTACACGTTTTACTAGTCGCTAAAAGAATTGCTTTTGACGGCAGTTTTTTTATACTATCTTTGTGTGCTTCTTGAACTAAAAAGTTTTTGGGCAGACCATCGAATAAAAAATCTCTCTTCCCAGCTTTAGTCAAAGAAACTTCATAAGTGCCTACTTCTTTCCGGGAGTTATTACGAACTACTTTGGCCCCTAAGATATAAGCCAAATATTGATGACCAAAACAAATCCCTAAAATCGGAACATTAAAGTGAATAGCCTTTTTTAAAATAGGGATGATTTTTTTTATTTTCACCAATAAAGATAACTGTCCCTCTTTCTCCGAAAGATTAAAACTAGATCCACCGATTATTATACCGGAAATTCCTAAAAGATTACCCTTTGAAAATTTAGAATTATCGGAAAATATATTTTTGACGACTAAATGATTTTCTCTGCCAGTACTTCGCAAGATGCAGTTTTTTTCGTGTCTCGCTATTAAATTGTTTTCTCTGAATTGAAGCAGAAGAATTGCTTTTTTGGACATAGTAATTTAGTTCAAAACAAAAGAGGAAGGGAAAGGTTTGTCTAGACAAACCTTTCCCTCGAAACTACTTTTTTTCATTGCTTTAAGGCTTCTTGCAAAACGACAAGACATGCCTCCGCATACCTTATTATTTCTTCACGACCTTTCGTCATTCCGAACATACGGAATTCGATAGTGCCAGTTGTCGGTTTATAACGAATTAAATCCCAGACATTTCTCTCTCCTCCGTGTTCTTTTATATATTCTAGCAATTCGGCTGGCCCAGAAAACTTAGGCGGAATTGAATCAGATTGCGTCATAGTTCTGTAGGCTTTAAGACGTCTACCGTCAGAATGATCGCCTAGTTCTATTAAGTTTTCAACAATTCCGTTATCACAGAAACGAAACAGCCTTACTGCTTGTTCGATAGTAACTACCAAATGCACATGAACAGCCGCGACCTGCGAAGCAGCCAAGCGCCGTTCCGGAGGAATTACTCTCCAAATATTTTGATGCCTTTCATTAAAAGGATTTACATCAAATTCTCCCACTGTTAAATCTTTTGCGAACTCACTAAAATCGTAATCTAATCCGCAAAGAAAGGCAGCTTCCTGTAAAATTCTATCATTTATTTCCAGCGCCAAACGTAATTCTTCCAAAGATCTACAAGGAAAAGTTCTATCTTCAATCTGACCAGCGTAAAGCTCATAACCAAATAAATAATCCGTGAGTTCAAAACTTCTGGCGACCTCTAGAACAATGGGCAGGAGATTCCCAATTTCAGGAACTATTTTCCCTCTAGAATCGCAAATAAACCTCTCCCTTTCAACCCCGATCGTAGTTTCCATTTTACTCTCCTTTTAGTTTTGAATGAGCTGTTTGAAAAGTTCTCAAAAACAAAAAACTTCTCCCGCAAAGCCCAGAAGAAGTTTGTCAACTTAGGTTGTTAAGATAAATTATATCAATCAAAAAATGAGCCTTGCGATAAAAACCGAAAAGCCCACCACCAATTTAATGGTAATCTTTTTATGATTTCGTATTGTTGATAGATAACGGACAACATTTTTTTGATTATTTATGTTTCGATAAAATTTTTAAAACTCTTTGAAAACCGCCATTCTCATCTAACAGCTCCCGAGCTCCTCGTTCTACTGTAGCTACACTTATACTTAAATTCTTGGCTATCTTTCTCTGGGGAATACCCTTGGCAAGCTGTTTGACAATTTGCCAACGAGTAGTTATTTCCTGATATTCTGTGGGGCTTAAAATATCTAAAAGAAAATCTCGCGAAAGGCTTCTGTCTGACGAAATCTTTTGTAAAATATCAAGAAACTCATTTGCCCGTTTTTCTGTGTTGTCCAATTTCTTTCTAATCATCGTACTAGTACACTATTGCATCTTCAAAAAACCTTGTCAAGGCCTTGATTCTTTTTCTCTTCAAGTAATCTCAAGTAACCTTTGTCTTGAAGCTTTTCAAGGCCTAGTTCTTTAGATTTTTCCAAACATAATCCTTTAATTATTTTGTAAACCCCGCCCTGCGAAACACCTTTAAAAAATATATTATTTCCTTCTTCCTCATTGTCTCCAGTCCCTACCCACTCTATTTCAACAAAAAAGCCTAAATTTTTGACATTGTCTATTGTAATGTGAAAATTTTTATTCTCAAAAATTTCTCTTTCCTTATCTATTATTAAATGCTCTCTAAAACCAACTGTCTTTAAAATTTCGATTGTTGTTTTTGTATCGGAAACATTAACATTTTTTTCTGTAGAGTAAGAGTACTCTCCATTATTATAAATAACTTTTTTGTAGGTTAATTCTTTTTTATCTTCATTTTCTCGTACCCTCAAATTCTCTCTACCCTTGTCGTTTACGAAAAAGTCCTTATGAGGAGGAAAAAAATATATATCAATTTCTCTAATCTTCTTAATAAAAGAACCCTTAAGTTTCTCTCGTATATCTTGCGCTTTAAGCTCGTCAATTTTAAAAAGAAGCTCTACTTCTTTCATACTTTTTTGATTTTTTTTCAAAAATTCCTCCGTTTATTAAAAATTATATTTTCGTCTTTTATGCCATTTTCTTTAGCGTAATCTCTCCATAATCCCCAATAAGTTTTTGTGATTCCATATTTTATATCGAAACCGAGGTCCCCCGCTATTTCTTCGATGGTCTTTTCCCCACCTTCTATCTCGACATAGCAACCCATTGGCAGTCTATCGATGGTGATTTCCGCAGAACCTAAGTGCCATTTTTCACGATACTTTTCCATAATCCGAAACCTGTTAAATCCCAAAGCTTGTAAAATTATCTTCATTTTTTCTGGATCAGAAATTTCCAGCTCAATTTCTTCTCTTTCTTTGAATTTTTTGTTTTCTAGTCTCTTCTTTAAAGTCAGTGTATTTTTGAAACCGGTTCTAACTCGCAGGAAAACGCCCTTCTTGCGGAGGTCTTTATTTTTGGTATCCAACTGGAAAGCTCTTTCAAAAGCCTTACCAATAAATTTAGCTTTTAGTTTCCTTAACTTTCGGCGGATAGCTGATGGATTTTTAATTTCAAATTTTAATTCGATTTCGTGATAATCCGAAGACATAATTTTTGTTCAACTTTTTAAGCCAGCATTATGCTTTCATATTTTCTAAAAATATTCGATAAATCTCTTTTTAATATCTGAAAACTTTTGTTTTCTGAAGTTAAACCTAAAACCAGGTCTGTCGTTTAAACTTTTCAATAACTTGCAGAAATCTTTGTCGTCAATAACACTTATCCCTAATTTTTTGCATTCGTTCGCAATTTTTATATTTGCTTCTTTCGTTCCGCCTGGGGTAGTCGCAATTTCCGCTTCAAAGTAATAACCCCATCCCGGAACTTTTACCAAGGAAAATTCAATTCTCTTATATAGATATAAGTAGGTTTTTGTGGCTTGTAATACTCCGTAATAAAAACCCAATATCAACAGAAATTCGATCATTTCCTCAAACTTTTTTGAATCTATGGGAAATAAAAATTCTTTTCTAGCGTCGTTTCCGCTCCATTTACCGTATTTCAAAACTAATTCGGCTTTCTTGTTTGTGATTCTCACCTTCAAATCTATAGGACTACTTTTACTTAATTCAAAAGTTTCTTTTCCGCGAAATGGCGAATAAATAACAGAAAACCTGTTCTTCTTCCCAAGAAATTTACCATTTATCTTCAAAAAATTGTTCAACTCGTTATATTTTTTCTCGGTTAAATGTCCCCGATGTTCAACTTCAACTTTTACCATAGTTTATTTTTTTTAAATGCCCCGCGTCTTTGGCGCGGGGCAAATGGAATTAATTACAAAGCATTTCTAAGGCTATACAGCCAAATAGCTTTTTACAAATTTAGTTAACTTTCTAGAACAATTTTCGCAGAGGTCAAAAGAGATTATCTCCCAAGGACTTCCCCCTCGAACGCTACCCGAAATCCATCCTGTTTCAGAAGACAGTTTCCCTTTCTGCGGTTTTTTAACCTTTTTACACTTATCGCATTTAACTATCTCCATATTTCTGATTTTATCTTAGCGCCCGCAATAAGCTTGTCAACCTTCTTTCTATAAATCATTTTTACAGCTCCCGAATCATTACGATTTCGTCCATCAATTTTCCTTTATACTCAAGCTGTTTTGGAATCCTGGCAACGCTCTTAAATCCAAATTTTTTATAAAGCGCAAGTGCCGGCTTATTTATCGGAAATACGCTAAGTCTAAGAATTTTTGGCCTTGGTTTTAATTCCTTTTTGGCTAATTTTATTATCTCTCCCATTAGATACTTTCCCAAACCAACTCCGCGATAACCGTTTCTGATAGATGTGGCGAACTCTCCGACATGACTGCTTCTTCCTCTTTGCAAATCTATGTGGCAATTGCCAATAATTACATTGTTATATTCTGCAACCAGAACAACGGAATTCTTCTTTTTTACCTTCTCCAGTCTTGATTTAAGCCAACCGACCTCTTCTTTCAAAGAAACTTTCTTATTCATTAGAATCATTGGCTTTTCCTCGATCAAAGAATTAATAAATTCCTGAAATTTCTTTACATTTCGCAAGTCTTTATCCGATAATTTTCTGATTGTTATTGTTTTTGCGTTAAAAATTTTTGTAACCATATTTTCCTAAGCGCTGACGACTGCTTTTCTGCCTCCGCCGAGTTCGCCGCGGTGCGCCACTAGTTGATATATGATCTGCGCCGCGTTGCAACGCGGCACAGGAAAAAAGTTAGCGACTTGCGACGAAATGTTTATTTAATCTTTTCTAGATACTGATTTATTAACTTAATATATTTCTCAAAATCCGAATAATTTTTCCTAAAGGTTTTTATAAAAAGTTCTTTGTTTAGGGTATCGTAACGGTGAACAATTCGATTTCTTAATCCCACGACTGGCGCTATTTTTTTCGCGAAGCCATTAGGCAAAATACCTTTCTTGCCCAAAATATAAAAAGTACCTTGAAAATCTTCCGATATTTTAAAATCCAGCTCTCTAATAAAGTGCTGGTTTATATCAATCATTATGTCCACGATTAACTGTAAAAGCCTCTCGGCAATATGAAGCTTGCCCGAGTCGGCGAGAATATCTTTATCAGAAAATTTAAAAAATTCTTTAAGTTCTTTTAAATAATCTGAAACTTCTTCCAATTTTTGGTAAATGAATGTTTTTTGAAATGTCATATTAAAATTCAGGTTTTTTTATTCGCCAAAGGCGAACAAAGTTCCTGAGCGCTAGCGAAGGGTTTTTATTCGCCGAAGGCGAACAAAGTTCCTGAGCGCTAGCGAAGGGTTTTTATTTTTTCTCTTAACTTTTTAAATTTTTCTTCGTACAAATACTTCGTTTCAACATACTTTTTAAAAGCATACGCCCTAATTGTTGAAAAAATCAACTCATTTCTCTCGTATATAACTTGACAGTCTTTAGTTACCGCATAAAGCAAAAGAGGAGGGGCCTTGCGCAGATTTAGCAAGTCGATATTTTCGCTTTTAAAAACCGGTGAAATATCTATGATTAGCCTTGCCTCTTTATTCAAATCTAGGTCTTTTTTAGCTAGATAAGCAATATCAAAATCGCTCCCTTTATAGTTTTTCCCCGAAGCCCTTGAGCCAAAAAGCAAAATCAGCTCAAGGTCATATTTTTGAGCGATTCTTTCGATTATTTCTTTTTTTCCAGAAATATTCATCAAAATTATTTTAACATATCGGTCCGAATCTGTCCAAATTTTGGATACAAATTTTTCGGCGTCTATTTACTATATTTCCTCAAAATTAAATTTTTAATCTCTTTCGGTCTTAGGTCGATGTTTCTTAAGTCGTTAATTTCTCTCCACTCAATTTTATATTTGCCGACATAAGAACCTTGCCTTCGGCAAGAACCTTGTTCCTCGCTTCGCTCGAAATAAGAACCTTGCCTTCGGCAGAACCTTGTTTCTCGCTTCGCTCGGAATAAGAACCTGCCCTTCGGGCAGAACCTTGTTTCTCGCTTCGCTCGAAATAAGAACCTTGCCTTCGGCAAGAACCTTGTTCCTCGCCGCCATTTTGCGGACCGAAATAGCCAGAGTCTTTTTGAAACTCCGGACCCTTGCCTACGCCTACCTTACCATCTATAACTTCGCAAAGATAAAAGTATTCTTTTTGTCCTTTTATTTCAGGTTTTTTGGAATCTATCTCTAAAAACAATTCCTTGACCTTAATATCAACCCCCAACTCTTCTTTGCACTCTCTAATTATTGCTTGTTCTTCGGTTTCTCCTTTCTCAACTCCGCCACCCGGGATAACCCAGTAGACAACATCGGGCTTCGTTCTTTTAATTAACAAAATCTTTCCATCGTGCATTATTACCACTCTAACTCTTTTTTTTATATTATTGCTTTTTTCGTAATTTGGATAAGAAATATCCTTGTCGCTTTCGATTTTCTTTAAATTATACTTTAAACTAAATAAAAAAACATAGCCTTCTCAAAAAGAACAAGGGCTTGACTCAAAGCCAAACCCTATTGTTGTACTACTGCTCAACTTTTACCGGTTGTTCTGCTTCAGTCTTTCTCTCCTTCTCCTCTTGAAGTTGTTGTCGAAGCTTTCGAATAGTGGGCGTTACGATGATAATGGTTACGATCAACCACATCAGCTGAATACCGCTCAGTCCGACATAATCTTTTAAAATTTCCATTGTCTCCTCCTTTTATGCTATTCTTTGAAAGTCAATCTTCTTATTTTAGCTATTATCTTCTTGCTGACAAAGGGCACTCCTGGTCCGCCCATTACTCCTTCCGGTCGCTCTATCCATATATCATAATATAAAAGAAAAACAAACCCGAATAACATAAACATGATAACTTCAAGTAGTCCGGCTACTCTTTTAACGTAATTATACCAAACAAAGGATCCAACCCCTCCTACAATTGCGAACACAGTTTGATATATTAAAATAACCATTAACTCATATTTATCCTCGCTTTCAGGATACTCCTTGATTGTCATTTTAGCCCAAAGAGAACCAAACAAAAGAATTAAAGTAAGACATGTCCAGAAAAATGCTTGAAATTCTATAGCTCCTAGAGCTGCACCATACGCCAGAAAGGCTATAATCACTTTAATGAAGAATCTTCCATAACCTTTGTATGGATTCTTCACGGTTAAACGTCTTCCATGCAACCAGTCCCAAGAAAGGAAATAGAAAACTCCGATAACCAAAAGAACATTTATAACCTTCTCTAGGACCGTCTTTTTAGGTTCGAGTATGACGTCTGTAAAAGTTTGAGAAAGAACCAATCCGAACACGACGGCATAAAGAAAATCAACAAAAGCTAGCAAAGCATTTGTTATTCTCTCCTCTTGTTCTTTCATTTCTATCCCTTCTATCCCTCTTTAAAAATCAATGTGCTATAGAAACATTACATCGTTTCTACCAATTTGTCAAAAAAAAGACGATCGTTCATTTACTTTTTTTAATAAGCTCAAAATATTTTTTAAAAGCCAAATACTCCTCGTTGTTAATAAAACCACTCTTTTTAAATGTATATGTTTTTGGATTTATCCATTCATAACTGCTATGTTCTGGCGACAACTCAATCTTGCCGGACAAATATTTGCCCTCGTGGATAATGGAAAAAACATATTTTCTCTTACTTTTTAAATAACGCCTTGAGTAAAAAACCTGATCTCCTAACTCATACCTTACCTCCTCACCTAATTCCTCTTTTATTTCCCGATCGATGATTTTTTGAAAAGAAACGTTTTGCTCACCCTCATCTATCCTTCCTCCGGGCCAATCAAAAAATGAATCCACACCTTTCAAAAACAAAAATTCGTCGCCTTTTTTTAAAAGAACCTTCAAGCTAACGTAGAAAACCGCATATTCATTCTTCATATATTAGTAAACGTTAGTTAATCTGGCTTTCCCAAAATGGTTTTTTATCTTCAAGCCATTTTATAATAGCTCTACTTAAAGCCAAGGGCAAAATATTCCCTTTGACAAGTTCGTTTGTGTCTTTCCAGAAGAAATCTAAGTGGTCTTCCAAGCTTTCTAATTTGCCATCATAAACGCTTCCTTCAAATGCCAAAATAATTTCGTGGTGATCTTCGTCGTCTTCAATAAAAAAATTTTCCAAAGCTCCTATAAAATTGCAGTTCGTCAGCTCTAATCCTGCTTCTTCTTTCATTTCTCTGATTAAAGCTTCATCAGCTTTTTCTCCGAATTCAAGGTGTCCGCCCGGAAAAAAACAGTAGTCTTTCTCTCTGTACTTACAAACCAAAATTTCATCATCTTTACAGATAACCGCTCTTATTGTAACTTCAATCTGATTTTTATATTGATTTGGCATTGGTCCACCCTGTTAGAAAATCTCGCTCTTTAGGACGGTTGGGTCTAAAGCCCTGCCTTTTCTAACGGAGTTTACTTAAATTCTATATCATTTCTCGGGCAAAACAAAAGGGAGTGCTATTTGCACTCCCTTGATTCGGTCTAGCTAAAATCTAACATAAATAGTTACCGGGCTATCCTCGCCGCTGAAGGCCAAGCATGTTTCCATTTCAATCGAGAAAGACGAAACGCCTCCTTCTCTAAGCTCTTGCTCAATTCGTCCGATGATATTATTCTCTTTTATGTCTTCCTTGACAACGCGACTTGTTTCTGTTGTTTTTGGCGGAAATGAAGCGACATTAACCTCGATTAAATTCGCACTCTTTAAAACTACTTGAACAAAGTACTTTTTCCTCAATTCTTCCAAAACTCTCGAACCCACCAATACCTGACCCGGCCAGCTCATATTTCCCTCCGTTAGCCCCGTTAGAAATAGTATTTCTAACGGGGTTAGCTAGTTTTTAGTATGTTTATACTAAACCAAAATGGTTAAGGTGTCAAAACAACCCCAACGTTAAATAGTTTTATTTTCGCCAATCAGGCTCCTCTTTCGACGGACAAGAGGTTTTTTGTTAGGCCTTGATTTTATTTTAAGGCTTGATAGATTATATAATCATAACTATATGATAGGAGGTGGCACGTTAACATGTTCACACTCAAAATGTCCGAGCATTCTCTTGCTCCAGACCGAAGAAAGATAGTAGAAATCTGGAACGGAAACACTCTTATGGGCGCTATTTATCCCACAAATACAGGGATAAAGGTGGTTAGTAAATATATTGCTGATAATCCCGAAGGGGCAATAGAAATTAATAGGAGTGAATTGCCGCCAATTCCTGCAATACTGATAAATCTAATTTAGCGAGGAGAAAGAAAGTGTTGTCCTCATAAGATTGTAGTGGCGTATCTACGGCTAATTCATGACCTAACCTAAAAGGGGTTAGGCCTTTCTTTTTAAAATCTGGTCGTCGTAGTTAAACAATCTCCAACAAAAAACCGCCCGACCCCAAAGGGTATAGGACGGTTTTTGGTTTATAGTCTATAGCTCTCCCTGTTCATCAAAAGAAATGACTTTGTAGCTCTACTAACTTTTCGCATCCGTAATCTTTGCAATCCTGACAATTCTTAATTCCTTTTTCGAGTCCGCATTTTCTTATTCCACAATCAAAACAGTGTTTGTATAAAGGCCCTTCCTGTGATAAGCAACCTAAGCAATCTATTCTTCAGGCTTTATGGCCGGGCTATTAAGGCCTCTATCTCCATATCTTTCTGTCCACTCTTTGGCGGTTTTTTCTCTTAATTCGTTATCATTATTTTTTGTCGCAATGAATGCGGCGCAGGAACCGCAGTCCAACCCGCACATTGCCATATGTTTTTCTTGCATATTAACTCATTTTATCAAAAGAGAACCCTGCCGTCGAATCTGAAAAAAAGAGAGAGGCGTAGTTGACAAAGTCAACTACGCCTTTGTTTCGTCCCCGGCTTCACAGCCTTAGCTTCACGCCTTGGCTCCACCGGGAGGCCTTCGTTTGCCAGTCGCTGTTCGGCCTATAGTCGAGACCACCAGTCTCGCCCTACGGTTCTCCAGAAAGGCAGAGTAATTACAGCCTTGGCTCTTGCTAATTTATCCTTCTTGGCACTCTGGGAAGGGATCGCAAGATATCGTATTACTCCGCGGAGATAATTTATATTATTAAAACAAAAATTGCTTGTCAAGACCCTACGCTAATTCATATAATCCTCCGCTTAAGAGATTGAAAAACAATGAATTGCAAAAGTGCTGTCGGGATAAAAATAAAAACCGCCTGACTCGAAAGAGTATCGGGCGGTTTTTATTATTAGTGAAAATTCAGAGTTGACACAATTTTCCCCATTTTCACAAATAGGACTCGTCCCTTGTGAGAGATTTTTTATATCACCTAGGTTGCTTCTGGATCGCCCTTCCGCATTGCGAACGGCTCCAGTTTGCCCCAAAGTTCATTAGGAATCGGAAGTCTCGCCAAATCTAAATTTTCACTTACCTGTTCCGGGCTTGAGACTCCCACTACGGTAGAATTTATCCTACGATCCCGTAAGGAAAACTGAAGAGCAGCGGCGGCCAGCGGAATATCGTATTCTTGACATACAACTGCAATGTTTTGCACCCTCTCAAGTATCTCTTTTGAAGGAATCTGATATACGGCACGGGCATTCTCCCTTGGTCCGGTGGCTAGAATTCCAGTTGCATAAGGAGCAGCGTTTACTACGGCTATCCCCATTTTATTTGCTTCCTCAATAAGGGGATCAGCTACCTGCCAGAGCAAATTCCAACGATTATGGGTAATAACAACCTCAAACCTTCCGGTTCTTATAAAATTCAGCAGCATATCGATAGGGCCTCCGGATATTCCAAGATGAAAAATCACCCCTTCTCTTTTGAGTTTTTCCAACTCTGCTACTGGTCCATTTTGAGCCATTATATGATCAAACGCCACTTGTTTGTCTAGCCGGTATCTTGGATCATATTCAGGATCGTGGAGATAAACGAGCGGCAAAACTCTTAATCCTAAACGTTCACAACTTTCCTCTACCGATTTCCTTACCTGGCTAGCGCTAAACATATTAGTTTCAAGATCCCTATCTGCCTTAGTAGCAATAACACATCCTTCGGGCAATCTCCCTTTCGTTTTGATTGCTTTCCTTATCAGTACCTCGCTTTCGCCGTAAATACGAGAAGTATCAAAGAAATTAATCGGGCCCTCAAAAGCTTTGAGTAAGGTTTCTATCGCTTGGCTCTCGGAAACTTCGTAGCCGAAATCTTCTGGCATACTCGCAAGAGGACCGATTCCCCAAGCCAATTCAGTCACAAAAAGGTCAGTTCTACCTAGCCTTCTTTTTTTCCAATCCCCATTTGAATAATCTTCGGTGTCCATACTCCCTCCTTTCTATTTAATGAGTGGTTTAATAGGTGATGTGAAATTCCCCTCCAATGCTCGATAAATAATTTCACACCACTCATATCTACTAATATACCTTAATTCTTATCAGTTAAAAAACCAAGCTCTCTAGCTTGGAATGGAATATCCGGCTGCCTCTCTTGGGCAAAACTCTTTACTATCTTCTATCTTCTTAAAATAAGAACCTTGCCTTCGGCAGAACCTTGTTTCTCGCTTCGCTCGAAATAAGAACCTTGCCTTCGGCAAGAACCTTGTTCCTCGCTTCGCTCGAAATAAGAATGTTTGTTGAAATCGAGGAAACCGAAAAATCCATCAAAAGAACTCCCCCAAACATGGCCTTTGTATGCTTTTTGCCCTCATGCTTTGCTATTGTTTCTTTTCGGTTCCTATTGAAACTCCGGCATATAGCAAAATTGCGCTTATTAATACGCTGATAGATGCTAGGAAAGAAAACGAAATTATATGATTGGGCAAGATGTAGAAAAGAGAATTAAAAACGATTGTCGCTACGCCAGCCAGGCTCCCATATCCTATAAAAAGCGAGCGGGTGCGCAGAGGCTTATCTTCCAATTTTAATCCTCTACTCAAAAACAACACAGCTCCGCTTCCAAAAATGGATAACCCAGATAAGGCTATAATTATCCCCGATAGATAAGGAGCGCTATCAGTAAAAAGGATAAGGGTTATATTTTTAAAGGTTTTAAATACAACACACCCTGCGGGTATAATCTTTACCATTTGCCAGATAAAAAGTGCTATCCCGAGAAATATAAATGCAAACGGTATAAAATAGAAAATTTTATTTTTAGCGTCAATAAGCAAGATAATGAAGCGAGCAAATAATGCAACTGTGAGAAAGAAAAATAGGGTATAAAGGTTCGATACAAATTGAACAAGTAAAAGGTTTCTCGCGAGAAACATTGACAATGACAGATCAAACATCAACATCGTAAAACTTACCAAAAATATCCCGAATGCTTTTACAGAAGGAGCAGAATATTTCCTTGATTTTTTCCGAAAAAGAATATTCAAAGCAACAAGAAAAACAGTGCAAACAAAATTAGTAAGGGGAACGATTGGAATTATTATTGAATTTTGCATATGTTTTATAATTGCTCCGCGAGAGCGGAGCAAATATTTGCGAAGCTCATAATTGCTCCGCGAAAACCGCGGACGCCTGCCTGCCGGTAAGCAGGTAACTCCACGGCTGAAGCGGACAAATATGTACAAGCCTCAGGCGTAAGCCTTCGGATACAACGGACGAAGTCCGTGGTAGTTCATTTATGGCTATTTCACTTTTTATTTTACCAAAAACCGTCTATTCTTCAAGACCTTGTACTAGTTCGTATGATATGATACACCCAGCTCTTGAAAAATATGAAAGGAAGATACAATGGATACCGTATGACAATATACAGCACCCTACTCCCTGTGGGTAAATGTAAATGGGACCGACTCTATTTTCCCTCCCTTCTTGGCGCTTTTTTAACTAAAAAAGTTTTCTTATTTCCCTTATTAAATAATTAAGGTGGAGAAAAATTAAAGAAAATCCAAAAAGCCAATTTAATTTATTGTATAAAAGATCAATCCAAGAATAAGGAATGCCATTTTCTCGCAAAACTGCATTTGCATAAAAAAGAGGGAACAAAATTAAAATAACGCCAATTACGCCAAACTGCTCTTTCTTTTTTTCATCTTTTATCCTGTCAACTGCAAAAGATACAACTTTTAATGCAATATAAAAATAAACTAAAATAAATACGATAAGGGCAACTAATCCGATTAATATTTGATTCAAACCCAGTTCTAGATCTTGCCAAATATTTAAAAAAAACCGGTTTAACGGAACGGATATTTTCAAATACGAATTTACAAAAAGAAACAAAACAAAGACGCTTCCAAAAATTGCAATTGTTTTCCAGAAGTAAATGTTAATTATTTTTACTCGTTTAGATTTGCTAATTTTATTTGAAATACCAAGGATCAGCAGGGCAATGATCGCGAAAATTTCAACGCCTTGTTTAATACCTGGGAAAAATGCCGATAAAGCCAAATGCAAAAACAATGAACTGCTAAGATAAACAGCCAATTCCATAAAGGCACGATAAAATGTTTCGATGGTGGAAAAGTGTACTTTAAACTTCATTGTTTAATTTTAACAGAAATTCAGAGCTGACACCATTTTCCACGTCATTTTCCACGACACTATTTCCCACCATTTCCTTGTGATGTGTTTGAATAGCGATTTTCTTACGAGCTTCGCCAGCTAAAGGCCATTTAAATCTATGTAAACATTAAATCAAGGTCTTACCAATAAATCCAATTACTTCGGAGTTTCTAATAAGAATGGTGCGATTAGTAGTGAATGTCAATCCTTTATTAGGACTATCTTCAAAACCGAGGTAAATCCTTAAAACTTTTCTATTCTGTAATTCTTTAATAGCGGGTTGTAAATCAGAATCGGAACTACCTATAATTGCTGTCTCAAGCTCATTATTACAAGCTAAAGTAATCATATCCACTGCAATTTTCACATCAACACCTTTTTCCTTGAAAGTTAATGTTTCGTGTCCTTTCATACATCTCTCTATATGACCCCTCACCCTACCAGCAAGAATTACTTCGAAACCTTGTTCCTCTAAAGTAGTTTTAAGTTTTCTTTGTTTTTCTATAAGTTCCTCTGACTTTTTAATAGTTTCTGGATGTTTTATTAATCTACCAAAATAAAATATTTTTCTATCTATATTTATTCCAGCTAATACTTTATCAAGAAGTCCCTTAAAATTGTAAATAGAAAAATCGATATCTTTTTCTTTGTTTGGATTAAGAATTGAATCAATTTTATCTATAAAATTACGACCATCTATAAAAAGTATAGCTTTCATAAAAATAGAACCCCAGCGGACCTTGCGGCTGGCTGGGGCGTTAATACTATAATATTACAAAATTATAATGATTTGTCAAGTTTAACTGTGGAAAACTACCTGACGATTATTCCCCCGATCAAGAATATGAAAAGGCAAGTTGAGAACAGTAATCCTTAATGGCCTGGGCATATTAGAATATTCTAACCCAAGAGGTCGTTAAAGAAAATAGAGTTGACCCCATTTTACCCCCTGCTTCATTCTTTCAATTTAACTTATTTTTGGCTTTTTATCAATTTTTAGCCCATTTTTGATGGATTATTGTTAAATTTTTGGAAAAATGATAATTTAAAATCGCTCTTTGACAATTTATTTAAGGGATTTAAAGCAGATAGACTGAAGGGAGGTGAGGTAATTGATAAAGCCAGAGAGAAAAGAAGCAATTTCAGAATTGGCTCAGATATTAGAGATCCCTTGCCATTTAATTCTTCAGGCTCTCGGGATGTTAGAGAATAAAAGTGGTTATCGGGTTTGGTCTATTCCCAAGAAATCAGGTGGGAAAAGACAGATTCAAGCTGCTCTTTGGCCCCTGAGAGAAATTCAAGCCAGAATCGCAGCCCTAATCTATCCTTATTCCATCTCGGAAATCAATCATGGCTTTATTCCAGGAAGGTCGCACCAAACAGCTGTCTTGCCCCACCTTTTAGCTAATGCCATGTTTTGTTGGGACATCAAGGATGCTTTTTCCTCAACAACAAAAAAGCAGGTACTATTGAAATTTCGAGTAATTGGTTTTAATAATCCTTTGGCTGACTTAATGGCAGACCTGGTCTGTTATTCAGCGACAGGAAAATCTGAAGATGGATTTCTTCCCCAAGGCTATTGCTCCTCCCCTATTATTTTCAATTTAGTTCTGAAGGACATAGACCGGCTCCTATTTCTTTTTGCTCAACAAAGAGATTATCAGATTAGCCGCTATGTTGATAATTTCGCCATCTCCACCCCTAAAAAAGAAATTCCCAGACAAGATAGAGAATTAGTGGTTAGAATAGTTATGAATTTGAGTAATGGCAGCTACAAGGTTCCTGAAGAGAAAACTTCCTATTTTAAAGTTGAGGAAGATAAAGTTTGCTTTGAGTTTTTAGGTCTGGTGATTAAGGGGCCAAAAAAGGGAAAGAGAGAAATAAGAGTTACTGATGAAAAATTAGCTGATTACCGATGGACGATTCACGATGCCCTAGAGAAAGGAGATTTTTCTGATAGAAAAGTTAGAGAAATCAGAGGAAAAATCAACTATTTAAAAAGCGTCTACCAACGTCAATCCCTTCCTCTCCCTATCAGGATAATGGAACTTTATTTCCAATATCAGCAAATGGCAGAAGTAGCTAAGACAGGACAACTTCCTTTGAACCTATCAGGCCCCTAAATTTCAGTTAGGGGCTTTTTAATTTAGTCAAGTTTTGACAATTTTTGTTAAGAAAACTGATTACCTCTTTTTTGGCTTAAATTCAATCGAAAAGAAAAAGCCCGTTCAGGTTTTGCCTTTGACGGGCTATGTTAAACCTTGTTAGAGGTTTATTTTGCGGCAGAATACCCTGCGGTCTTATAGCAGCGATAAGCCGCAAAAGAACTTGCCCGAAGGAACACCCCGCCCCCTCCTTCAGAGGAGGGGGCGGGGTGTTCTCGCCGCAGAAATAAAAAAGCGGAGGTCCGACCTCCGCTCAAAATTATTATTCTTAATGGCCTAGCCATATTAGTTAATCATACTATGGAAATTCAGAGTTGATGCCACTTTTTCCAAACGACAAAAACCCGTACTGCCACACATCTTGACTTTTTTCGAATAAGCGTCATTCTAGAAAAAGGAGCTACAAGATTACTATGAGTTGCTTCTCGAAGAAAAACGAACTTATTTTATTGTATAGAAATTTCTAAATTCTTATACAAGCCCGCTCCAATTTTGCCGTCCCAAACAATTCAAATCAGAGGTTAGGCAAAAGACTTATTTAATCTTTGCAACACAGTGGGCGAATAGCTCCGAGTAAGCCTAAGGCGAACGAGTGTGTCGTCATTGAACTACCTCGCAAAACTAGGGCGGAATGGCGCACGAGGGAGCGAAACGACCGAGTGCCTATGTGCGCGATAATAACAACCGCCCTTTTTGATCTGTACCCCGGCGGTTTTTTGATATGGTAATTTATTCGTACTTGATTTCGTAGATTTTTAGAATAGAGTTCCGAGGATTTGAAGGGTCACTAATTAAGGAGTAGAAATATTTCTCTTGGCCAGAGATTAAGCCAAAATCTCCAGTAATGTCTTTCATCAGAATAGGATCAGCTGGGTTTGAAATGTCAAAAATCAAAACACCTCCTTCATATGTGATAAAAAGATTGTTCCCGATTTGGTAGAAATCTTGAAGTTCTTCTTTTCCAAAGTATTTCAGTAGTTTTATATCTATTGGATCGGTTGCATCAAGAACAATAAATCTATCCTTACTACTTTTTAGGGATGAACTGCTCATTTGATAGATAATATTGCCTACGCAAAATAAATCTTCAGTTGCCCCCTCATCTTTGCCAACCAAGACCGGTTTTTCCTTGTTAGAAACATCCATAACTGAAATTCCTTTGAACATACCCCCTAAGTAAACATAATTTCCAGAAATACACATTGCATCAGTGCCGATATTGCTTGTTTCCAAGGATGATAGCAGAATAGGTTTCTCAGGGTCTGAAATGTCATATGTCATAAACTTACTTCCCAGAAGAAAAGCGTATTTGTCAGATACAGCGATTTGCTCGATTAATTCATCTTTTACGAACCAGGCGAATGTAGGTTTTGACGGGTCCAAAAGATCGTAAGCTCCCATCCATATTTCATCCACAGCCTCTGAACCCGAAAGATAAAGATAATTATCTTTAAAATACATTGCTGCTATTTCTTTATTTGGAATACTAAGTTCATTGCCCGAATTGATTTTCTGTGGATTAAAAACGTCAGATAGGTCGAAAACAGCTAATTCCAAACCGAATTCGCCAAGGTAAATAAAATAAATGTGATTTTTAAAGGAAACTAGCTTACTATACAATCCTGCAAGCCTAAGGTTAGTGTCGTATTCCTTTACTAGAGATAGGCTTATCTCTTTTTGTTTTGGAGTAGATATTGGTGTTGGACTCGGAACAGGTTGCAATATATCTTTTAAGTAAACGTAATACAAAATCGCAACTCCGGAGAATAATGCCACAAATATAACCACAAAAAGATATTTCCAGTTTGTTTTGTTCTTTGTAGTTACGTTGGGAGTATTTGTCTGTTCCATTGTTTTATGTTTTTATTTATTCATTACTTTAATTGTATCATCTCTTTTGAAGTAAAGAAGGTTATTATTACGGAAAACTCTCTGCTCCTGGGATGGTTCTTTTTGGAAAGTTGCAATCTTTCAACTCTAAGTTTTATTCTACTACCGAAGCAGGGTCAGCACTTTGATGACTACCGCCTTTATCTATAACTCTAATTATATCGGAATCTCCAAAATTAATTAAGTCAGCATTGTACAATATCTTGCCAGTTAAAGTGAGAATGGCAGAATCTACTGGTTCTGGGAATAAAGCTTGAACTTTATCTCTTTCAAATTTGACCATTCTCTCTAAAATCCCGTCGCTATCATAATCTATCAGGTAGGAATTCGGATTGGTGACAAAGTCGTATTGAGAATCGGTGACAGCCGGAACTATTCCATTTAGTAAAACAGCAGTGGCGTCAATCAGAGCTGGATCATAACCTTCCGGCAATTCAATGTAAGCAGTAATCCACTGGCCCTTACTTTTTAGGTTTAAGGTATCTGGGTCGAAGTCTACAATTGTCTCTGTCTGGAGAATAAACTCATCATAAGTGAGATCATTATCAGCGGTAATGGTCTTTTCAAATACTCCGTCGCCATCAACATCTATTTGAAGAGTTGCTCCTTTTTCACCTTGTGACAAAGCTTGCCAGTCTATTTGATATTGATGGACAGTACTGGTTGAAATAGGAATATCAATGGCAGTGAAAGTAGCGGTTGTCTCATTTTCAACATTTATTATTTCCAACCCGTAACTACCATCTTCTGTGCCTACAATTTGGTAAAGATGATCATTCTCAGGAAATAATAATCCGATATTCTTAGTATCCTTATCATAACCAGAATTTGGAATTTCCTCTCTTATTTCACCTTCTATTATCCCGGTAATCCTTCCTTGAGAATCTATAACTTGAATTTCTACTGGACTATAAGATTTAATTGTTCTTTGATGCCGACTCGCGATTTCAAGTTTTTCAATTAAATTATCGGTATTAGGATAAACTATACCAAAATAATCTGCAAGGTTTTTTAGTCTTACTGAGACTTTATATAAATATGAGTCTCCCCACCTATCAGTTATTACTATACCGTTATATCCCCAAGTCATAAGAATTTTTTCTATATCCCGACAAGTGAATTCATATCCCTCTCGATAAATGCTTTCTTTTGGACATCTCGCTTTATATTTTTCTTGAAGCACTCTTAATCCATCTTTTATATTTGCATAAATTCCTTGAGAAGTATTAGTGTAATACTTGAGTATTTGATTATTATAATACCTATGGGGTTTATATTCTTTATATTCAAAGTAACCAGATTTATCATCGTATTGGTAACAGTGTTTAAAATAATTCTTATCTTCCCAATTAAATGTTTTGACATTGGTACAAGGGGGTATGTTTACTCGACTTCCTTCTCCTCTTAGATCGAATGTGGCGTCCTCCTTTATTATATCTTTCCTTCCTTCGAAAAGGAATTCTTCAAAGTTGAAATCAAGCGGAATACCTTTATTCCTAAAAGATTCTCTGTTGTTTTCTAACAGTTCATTTAACTTTGTTCTCGTTGGGAAATATACTTTTCCTCTTCGTTTTTCATTATCGTATTCTGGTAAATTGTACTTTTTTTGAAATTTCTCTACTGCTATTTTAGTTAGTGGACCAAAATTATGGGTTTCTTTACCAGGAGAACCATCTCCCGATGTCGCTACCTGAGTATCAGGATCTGAATTCAGGACAACTTGAAGATACTTTACGTCAGAACTCATTGGTCTAAAGGTTATCTGCATAACCCCGTGACCATAATCATAACTTACAAATTCATTACTGAAAGTATAATCTGGGTGACCCCCTGGTCCTGACTCTTGAGCAACGATGGCTAAAATAAGTTCTCGAGGAAAACTCCAATCTACTGGCCAATTATTTAATATCCCATTCAATTTCTCCATTGTTTTTGAATCAACAATACCCGTTTTTTCTATTCCATATTTTTCTTGAAATCTTTTTACTGCCGCTTCAGTTAAATCGCCAAAAAAACCAGTAACCAAACCTTTAGGATAAACTTCAATACTTTCACCATCTTTTTGATAAGGAGGCTCATTTCTTAAAATGATTTGAAGATATAAAACATCACAATTACGATTTCCTTTACTTAACTCTTTTATAAACCTGAAATCTCGAAAATGGGGTCAACTCTATTTTTCTGCTCTCTTTGGTCTTCCCCTACTCTTTAAGGATCTGATTTGAAATTTTTCTTTCATTTCCTGGACAAAATTCTGTTTTCCAAAAACTCCTTCATCTAATTGCTGGCGAATATTTCTCAAAAAATCTTCTTTCATCACTCCTTCTATATTCTTTCGATATCTTTCCTGACGTTCTTCTGGATTATCGGCTAATTGGAAATAATAGGGGTCGGTATCAATTAATTCTTCTATTAAAGGGCCTCCTTTCCCGAAGGCATAGAAATTGTAACTCGACCATCGCCAATCTTGTGGCTTCTCTACTAATTTTGCTCTTACTGGATTTAGTTCAACATATAACCCGCACCAGATAAAATAACCCTCTTTATCAAGCAGAGAACTTTTGTATCTTCCCTGCCAGACATGTCCTACCCTGCCATGCTTTTTATTAAAATAGGAAGAGTAAGCTAAGGTAAGTCTCATCATAATCTTGGGAAGGCTGCCAGTAATTGTTGGTTCAATCACTAAATGAATGTGGTTTGGCATTAGGCAAAGGTGGTAAAGCTTGAATTTCAATTCTTTTTTATATCTTTTCAATAATTTAAGAAAATAAATAAAATCATCTTCTTCTTGAAAAATTGTTTGACGATTGTTTCCACGATCAAGGACATGAAAGGGTAGGTTAGAAATAGTAATTCTTAATGGCCGTGGCATATTAAGCTATTTTAACATAAATTGTTAAAGAAAATAGAGTTGACCCCATTTTTGGCGGTTTTTATTTTCGCAAGGGGAATTTGAATTTCTCTGAATTTCTTGGTAGTTTTAAAGTATGGAAAGCGAAAATGAAAACAAACCCCTTGCAGATAGAATGAGGCCAGAATCACTGGATGATTTTTTCGGTCAAGAAGAGATTGTCGGCGAGGGGAAATTGTTAAGGCAGGCTATTAAAGCTGACAGGCTTCCTTCAATGATTTTTTGGAGACCGCCAGGCAGCGGCAAAACCAGCCTGGCTTTTATAATTGCCAAGCAAACCAAGTCAGAGTTCAAGCAAATGAGCGCTGTTTCTTGCGGGTTAAAAGACTTGAGGGATATTGTAAAGGAAGCTAAAGAAAATGTAAGACTGGGCAAAAAAACCATATTTTTTCTAGATGAAATCCACCGATGGAATAAAAGTCAACAGGATGCGCTTTTGCCTTACGTAGAAAAAGGTCTAATTACTCTTATTGGTACTACCACGGAGAATCCCAGTTTTGAGGTTATTGGCGCTTTGCTCTCGCGATGTCAGATTTTTGTTTTAAAACAACTTAATAAAGAGCAAATTTCAAAGATAATCAAAAAGGCTCTAAACAATAGAGAAAGGGGTCTTGGCAATTTAAATATAAAAATAGATGAGAAAGTAATTGATGTGATAGCCCAAATGAGCAATGGCGATGCTCGTAAAGCCCTTAATGTGCTTGAATACGCAGTGCTTACATCTCCTGGTTTTGAACACATAAAGTCAATAGCTAGAAAAGAAACGAGTGGGGCACAAAAGAATAAAAGCAAAGGCGCTGTTATAAATATTACAGTGGATATTGTTAAAGAAGCCTTTCAAAAATCGCACTTGCTCTATGATAAAGACGGAGAGGAACATTACAATATAATCTCAGCTTTACATAAATCAATGAGAGGCTCTGATGCAAATGCTGCTCTATATTGGTTAGCCCGAATGGTGGAAGCAGGCGAGGACCCTTTGTATGTTGCTAGAAGACTTGTCCGTTTTGCTTCAGAAGATATCGGATTGGCCAACTCCCGAGCTTTAGAGCAAGCAGTGGCTGCTTATCAAGCCTGTCATTTTATTGGTGTGCCAGAATGCAATGTTATTTTGGCTCAAGCAGTAGTATATATGGCAAAGTGCAAAAAATCTAATGAATTGTATACGGCCTATACAAAAGCTGCTCAGGACGTTAGAGAATATGGAAACCTACCAGTGCCCTTGCACATTCGCAACGCTCCAACTCAATTAATGAAAGATTTGGGATACGGAAAGGATTACAAATACAGCCCGAATTATGATTACAAAGAAGAGCAGGAATATTTCCCGGAAAAACTAAAAGGCAAAAAATATTTAAAGGAATAATATCAGTAACAATCACAAAAATCGCCTCTTCGGACTTCGGAGACTGTGAAAAACCCCTAAGAACTAAGAAAATAGAGTTTACCCCATTTTTCACTAAAAAAATAGAGTTGACCCCATTTTTCTATATAAATTGGAGTTGACACCATTTTTCCATTTTTCCGACAATGTTAAAACTTAATTAACCCAGAAAGAATTCTTCTTTTTCCTTTTTAAAACTCTCGTCTTTTATAAATTTACCATTTTCATCAACAAAATAATAAGAGATATCACAACTCACCTTGCTTTCATGTTTATCTTGAGGTGAACAACTTTCTAATAATTTAAAATAAAGTTTGTTTTTTATAATTAAAATACTTCCCGATGAGCGCAACCCTTTGGTAGGATTACCTGTGATACTAACCAAAGTATCTTTAACAATATCATCTTTATCAATATTTTTAATTATTATAGCTGAATAATTACCTTCTTCTTTCCAAATTGACATAATAAGATATAAATTATTCTCGTATTGCATAAACATAGGACCAGTCCCTCCATTACTTTCCCATTTCTCAATATCTCCTAAATAATTTTTTAGATTTTCTCTACTTCCATTCTTTTTCAGTTTTTGTAAAGAATATGTAGTTGTACCAGCTCGCATCCCCTGCATACTAAGATCTTCGGTAAGAATATATTCCTTATCGCCATAAACAAATTTCTGCTCATAAATACCAGTTTCAACAAATCCAATATCTATAACCTCAATTTGTTCTATTCCATATCTCTTTTCTCCAGGATTCATATCAAATAAATCACTAAAAGATATTTCTTGTTTTATTTCTTCTATCTTCTCAACAAATGTCTTACCATCGGGTGTTTTACACTGCCGAGGATATAACTCTAAGATTGGATATCCTTTAGCAACGCATTCTTTAAAGTTTTTTACTTCTCTTTTCTCTAGCATCTTTACTTCGGGCAGTTGATAAAATGGGACCTCTTGCTGCAAATACCACAAAATTCCTCCACCAACAATGAAAGCTAAAATTACTACCATTAGAAGATATCTCCAATTAGTATTTGAATTATTGAAACTTAGTTTGGTCATTTCATTACTTTAATTATATCATCGCCTTTAAAGTCTAAATTGCTACCGTTGTGAAAAACTTTACCGGTTACGATGATTGGTACTCTTTCTCCCGAATTGAGAACACCTTGAACTTTATTTCTTTCAAACTTAACCATTAAATCAGTTTTTCCATCTTCGTCGAAATCATTAATTTCAGTTGCCTTAGTTAAAGCCGGGACTGAGTCATTTAATATTATACCTGAAATATCGATCTGGTTGACATCAAAGCCTGCTGGTAGCTCAATGTAAACAGTCGCAAATTCCCCTTTGCTCTCAAGATTCAAAGTATCTGGGTCAAAATCTATAATAGTTTCTGTTTGTAAAATAAATTCATCATAAGTAAGGTCATTATCGGCAATAACAGCTTTCTCAAATACACCATCTCCATCAGCATCTATTTGAAGAGTTACTCCCTTCTCGCCCTCAGGAAAAGCATCCCAATCAATAGTGTATTGGTGAGTCGTACTGGCGGTTGTTGGTATATCAACAGCGGTAAAACTATTTAGTATCTCGCCCTCAGGAAAAACTATCTTTAATCCATAACTTCCGACATCAGTACCTGCTACCTCGTAACGATAAGAATCATACGAGAAAGGAATTATAACTATGTTGTTCTCCCTGTCGTAACTTGAAAGTGGAACTCCTTCCCTTATTTCTCCATTTATCAAACCTGTAGCTCTCTCTTGAGAATCGTAAACTCGAAATTCACCAGGGCTCATAAATCGAATCATTTGACTACTATTCTCTTTCACAAAATATAGTTCTTTCTGCCACCTCTCCTTCTCGGGCATAGTATATCCAAAATATTTCTCTTTCTCAATTTCATCAAGATTATCCGCTACACACCCCAAATAATTATTCCCCTGACACTCTTTAGCATAATCTGGAAGCCGGCCGTTATATCTCCATATAGCATCTATAATTTTAAAATCACTAAACGAAAGCTCAATATGACTCTCCTTCTTTTCTATTTTTTCTATTTTATTAGTATAACTTTTTCCATCACTGCCAACACATTTTTCCTTCCGGCTATAAATTAATATTTCATTACCTATTTCTTCTCTCCATAGTTGTTCTGTATTATCCCACTCTGCACTTTTACTGGCATTGTAGCAGCCTTTATTCACATATTTGTCTTTAAGAGCGTATAACCCATCTTTTATATTCGCTTCGACTCCCGAAAAGGTATTAGAATAATATTTGCAACATTGATAATTAGCATTTTCTTTCTTTTTGCAATCTTTGCAGTTCTGGTTTCCATCGCATCCCCCGCTTCCTGCCCCCACATACTTATCCGTAGTAATTTGCATAATCCCTCTTCCATAATCTTCAAGATTGGCAGGGTTTATCCTTATCCATTCATTATTAAAATTATACCCTCCAATTTCATTAATAATCATTGCTAGAATTAATCCTTCTTCATCAAATCCTGGGATAGAACTTATGTTAGTGCTAACATAATCAAAAATTGCAGACCTTCTTTCGGGCTCGTTAAGAAGTTTGAATTGTTCTTTATTAGCTAAAAGTGGTTCAATTAAATCATTTAGTTTTGTCCTAGTGCTTGAGCCCACAATGCCGGTTCCTTTGCATTTTTCTTTGCCCGTGTTTTCTTCGCATGAACAGTTCAGAACCGGTTCTAAAATTTGCTTACAGTACTTTTCTTGAAATCTAATTACTGCATTTTTGGTTAAATCACCGAAAAATGTAGTTTCACTGCCAGGTGCACCAGGCCCGGAAGCGGCTACCCTTGTATCGAGATCACTATTTAAAACTATCTGCAAGTATCTTACATCTTTCAGTGCACTTTCTAAAGTAAGGTTATTTTTAAAAGTGAACTCTACCGGAATACCATAGAGGGTTCTTTCTTTTGGTGGTGGCGTAGGAGTTGGTGTAGGTGTAGGCGTAGGAGTTGGTAATCCCAAGCCATTTTTCAGCTTAGTCGGAAAACCAAGGTCGATAAGGTCTTGTTCATAGGAGAAATATCTAGTATTACCCACCTTATCGGCCAAATACATCCAATTTACATACCAAGTCCCTGCTTCACTGTATTGAGGAAATTCAACACTAACTTGGTATATTCCATCTAAGGCATTACCTGAAATGCGGTTGTATATCCCTCCATATCTACTCTGTTGCCAAGATGGACTTATGAGGACAAATCCACCATGCTCGAATCCTGAGAGGTTGTCAGTAATTCTAAGAGTGAAAGTTACGGTTTGAGGACCTGTATTGGTATCAATGTTTTTTGGATTAAAATTGAATTCAAGCAGCTGAGGAGCTTCTAAATCTTCTGTTCCAGAAGATTCAAAAGTTGAGATAGACGATGACTCTGGGTTTGAAGAAAATGGTTTAACTTCATTTGGTTTAAAACGGACAGTTCCATCCGGTCCTATCTCTGGTTGTAAGCTGTTCCAGAGCAAATTGGGCGAAAAAGGATCAATACCCTGGATTTGATTTTTTTCTCGAATTTGGTGAGTAAAAAATTCGTGCTGCCACCAATAATCTGGATTATCTTGGAACATCGGAAATGGTTTAAGTAGTGGCTCCTGAACTATTTCATTCTCGCTGGCTAAAACTTTGCTTTTTGCCTGATCCAAAGGCAGGTTTGGAATTACCAAACCTAACATCATTAAAATTATTAAAGAAATTTTGAATAGTTTAGTTTTCATAAATCTTTTTTAAATTAAATTTTAGTTCATTTTATTCTATAAACTCGTCTTGTCAAATTCGGTCGGAGTGCCGAGGATTGAACTCGGGCTACCCATCTAAATTTTCGGGCTGCTGGGAATTGCACCCAGAATAAATTCTCCTTCACCTGCTTAAGTTTTCCTTGTACAAGCTATGGTATAAAAATCCGGGAAATTCTTTTCACCTTACTCCCAAGATTTCCGGCAAAGGCAGTTTTTACGCAATTGTTGTTTCCACCTTCAAAAAACAAAAAACTGGCACGATTAAAGCCAACATAACAATAATTAATACTGGAGAAAGTCTTTTTGTTTCTTGTTTCATTTTTTTATTTTAACAGAAATTCAGAGTTAAAACCATTTTTCAAACCTGACAAAACCCATGCTGCTCTCACATCTTAACTTTTTTCGAATAAGAGTCATTCTAGAAAAAGGAATTATAGATTATTATGAGAGACTTCTCAAAGAAAAATGAACTATTTTTAGCGATAATAACAACCGCCCTTTTTGATGTGTACCCCGTTTAGTGGACACGACCAAAAAACCGCTTTTCAGACATTTGACGCCAACAGATGATCCCTGTATTCAACGGGGGTCATTTTGTTTAAATCCCACT
>Ga0210006_1000491_pt1 | contig 30887 bp, 34 predicted proteins | sample CryGey02umfilter_2_FD_185452 | JGI IMG/M metagenome (GOLD analysis project Ga0210006, IMG submission 185452) | Groundwater microbial communities from aquifer in Utah, USA - Crystal Geyser 4/10/14 0.2 um filter (SPAdes) (version 3) | ecosystem: Environmental > Aquatic > Deep subsurface >... | reverse complement strand
CCACGGAAACCTTTGGCTTTTTTCACCATTGTCTGGTGCCTACGGTGGGCTGTTACGCCTCTTTTAACTCTGGTCATGATATAAACTTAAGAAATATAATTTGTAGTAATTTTCAGATTATCTGCCATGTGTTTTTAGTTTGCCCGGCAAAATAAACGCAAAAGTCTTGCGTTGTGTGTGATTTATAGGCATTCCTGATGGATACAGCTTCTTTTGTTTCTTTGATTTATTGGCAAGAAGATGTCTCTTGGCAGATTTATCAAACGTAGCTGTTCCGCTTTTCCTTATTTTTAAGCGTTTTTTGAGTCCGCTATGGCTTTTCTGCTTCATATTTACGATTTATTAGGTGTTAGAATCATTATTAACATATTTCCTTGGCTCTTTGGCGACATATCGACATTGGCAACATCCTTCAGGCTCTCGTAAAATTTTCGTAATTTATCTGTTGCAAGGCCTTTATACATAGACTCTCTTCCTCTGAAAATCAAGGTGACTTTCACACTGTTCCCCTCTGCAAGGAACCCTCTCGCCTGCTTTACCTTTGTTTCGATATCGTGATCTCCCGTCTTGAATCCGAGGCGAACACCTTTTATCTCTGCTTTTTTTTGCATTTTCTTATGCTTCGTGTCAACTTTTTTCTGATGATACAAATATTTCCCATAATCGAGAATTTTACACACAGGAGGCTTTGCATTCGGAGCAACCTCTGCTAGGTCAAGCTCCTGCCCTCGGGCCATTTCAAGTGCTTTTTCCAAAGCTATAATCCCGAGTTGCTCACCCTCGTTTCCGATCAGCCTTATTGACGGAGAACGAATGGCCCTGTTTATGCGTAAATCCTTAGCGATATTTTTCTTATAAAGAAATAAAATGCTTCTTTCACAAAAAAGCTACTGGATATTACGAGAACTAAGCCCTGTTGTCAAGCGAAGTATGTCTTAAAAGTAGAATATTTAAAGGGAGAGCATGTGCTTCAATTTTAAATATATTGCTAAACTTGTTGACTCGCATGCGAGGAGACACTGAAGCAGTCGTACATGTTAGACTGCTTCAGTGGTTTAGCCATATTTAAAATTGAAGCACATGCTCTCCCGCTTATTTGACTTTCAACGTATTTGAGCTTTTTATTAATCCAGTTTTTTCAGAACTTGGAATAAAAATTCCTGATCGATCCGAAACCCGACGGAGGGAAGACCATAGATCAGATCACGGGCTTGGGCTTTAGTAATGCCCTTATTTCTATATGCTCTTAGAACGATCCATAAAATTCCATGTGGTTGTAAGTCTTGAATTTTAGCGAATGAACGGGCGCGTTTATCGTCCATTAAGACGTGAGGGATACCGTGATCGACGGCTAGGTTTATAACTTCGATTTCACCTTTTCCTAAACTTTTACTTATAATTTTGCAATATTCAGATTTTAGGATTGTAATATTTTTTTTGTTAAAAAACCTGATTAGCCTGTCTTTTTCAGCTGATTCCTTGGCCAATAGTTCCTTGTGGACGCCGGAGGGAATGAGTATTTGATCTTTTGCTAAAAGTTCCAGAAAATTTAATTTAGCCAGAAAGATTAATGGCGAACTATTGGAAACAAATTGCATTTTTATAAAATTTTGGTATCATCTTCGAAATCCTCTTTGCCGTAATTTAAGATAATTTTTTCTTCAGTCAAAAGGGAAAGAGAGTCCCATTTGTTGAGATTTAACAAATCTCCCAGTTTGCCGAGTGATATTTCGCCCTTCTTGTAGCTCTCGACGGCCTCTGTTTGTTCAAATTCAGCGAGGCCTTTCAGAAGAACTATTCTAATCAGTGAGGTTTTATCGAGATTGGATTTTTTACTGGCAGCCTCCAGCCTTTTGGCTAATTTTTCTTCGATACGGGCGCTTAGAACAGTACTCATGAGTGATTATTTAATTGACTGTATACAGTTTAGCATTTTTGTATACGTCGAGTCAATGAGGATAAAAAAGTGTTGTTGGATTTTCAACGACAGGGCTATACTCGTAACATGAAAAAAGTAGTAATTTTAGGCTCAACAGGCTCTCTCGGCACACAAACTTTGGAGGTTTTGGAAAAATATCCAAAAGATTTCAACGTAATAGCTCTCGCCTGCAATCAAAATGAAAAACTCATAAACCTTCAGGCAAAAAAATTAGCCGTACCAAAAGAAAATATCTGCATTTCATCGAAAAAATTGAAAACAAACCAAAAATCACAAAAAAATCTTCTTCACCTTGCCTCCCTAAAAGACGCTGACATCATCATAAATGTCCTTTCGGGAGTCTCGGGCATTTCGCCAACCACGACAGCGCTAAAGGCCAAAAAAATCCTTCTCCTTGGTAATAAAGAATCACTTGTCGCAGACGGAGACAAAGTTATGAAACTCGCAAAAACCGCGACGCTAATTCCTCTCGATTCCGAACATAATTCAATTCACGAAATTTTAAAAAAATTCCCAAATAAAAAAATCAAAAACATATATCTTTCATGTTCCGGCGGTCCATTTTGGGGTAAAATTGAAAAAGAACTCGAAACGCTAACGCCGGAAAAAGCGCTTGCTCATCCGAAATGGGACATGGGCGCAAAAATCTCCATCGAATCTGCAACCTTGATAAACAAAGGCCTCGAAATAGTCGAAGCATTTTATTTATTCTCACTTCCTCTCTCAAAAATCCATGCATTCATAAACCCGGATTGCCTTATCCATGCCATCGTGGAATTCACAGATCTCACCTCTTATGCCTACGTTTCAAACCCCGATATGCGCGAACACATCGAAAACGCGCTTCTGGAGTCAATAAACAAAACCGCAAAACGCGTAATCAAAAAAATTCCCAAAAGTTTATATGAACCAAATATAATAAAAACCACAAAAACCATTCCACTAAAAGGCATTTCAATCGTTCTCTCTCATTTCAAAAAACGCAACATGAAGTCGTTCCTCGCCTTGGAAGAAAAAACTATTCAAAAATTTCTACAGAACAAAATCACATTTCCTCAGGTTTTCCTCCGTCTTCACTGAAACTTATTTAGTTTCTGCCTCCATTTTGTCCAAAACTTTCTGGCAAGCACTTTGAATTGCGGCAACAAATTGGTCAGGATTAAAAGGTTTTTCCAAAACTTCATGAGCAATTCCGCCAGCAGTTACAGTATCAATTTCTTCAGCATTCCTGACTAATTCTCCAGTCACAACAACGACGGGAACGTTATCAAGTAATCTACGAGCATTTGCCTGCTTGACCATCTCAGGTCCAGACATCCTTCCCATATTTACATCAGTAACTACACAAGCAATTTTACCATGCAAGCCTTCCATAACTGCAAGTCCTTCCGCTCCACTGTGCGCGGTCTGTGCCTCAACCCTTAATCCACGCGAAAGAATTCGCTTTCCCATTCTCGCCAACGCCTCCTCATCATCAACCGCCACCGCTTGCGCGTCCTCAGCAGAAATTCCTCGCGCTTCAAGTAATCTTTCAAAAGGTGTTTTTGTCACCTCCGATGTTTGTTCACCGATCACGCCTTTAGGTTGTCCAATTACATTATTCATATTAATTTTTTAATATCTAAAAGACCTCAACAATAATACAAAACTCATGCGCTGTCAAGATAAAACTTGATGTTTCCCGAAAGTCATGTCAAAATCACCAAGCATGAACTACGCAATCATTCTCGCCGCAGGAAAATCCGAAAGATTTAGCGGCGCAAAATCAGGCGACAAACTTCTTCTTCCGGTCGACGGTAAGCCAATAATTTACTATACCCTCACCTCTTTAAATGACCATCCTGAAATAAATGAAATCGTCGTCGTTGCAAATAAACAAAACAAATCAAAAATAGAAAAAACGCTCGATTTATACAAATTTTCCAAAGTCAAAAAAGTGGTTTTAGGTGGATCCACTCGCCAAGAATCGGTACAGAAAGGATTTTCTGCGATTGAAAAAATGGCGAAAAAATCATTGTCAAAATCCGACATAATTTTAGCTCACAATGGCGCAAATCCGCTCCCCTCTCTCAAAGAAATTTCCGAAGTAATCAAGAAATCGAAAACTTCAGGCGCGGCTATCTGTGGCCACAAAGTGACATCGACGATGAAAGAAATAAACGCAACTCACATAATAAAAACTCACGATCGAAACAAATTTTTTGCCGCACAAACACCGCAATCCGCAACTTACGAAGTTTTCAAAAAAGCGATAACAAACGCACAAAAGAAAAAAATAAATGCAACTGACGAGGCCATGATGTTCGAGGCAATAGGCCAAAAAACAGCATACGTCCATTCACATGATCACAATTTTAAAATCACAATGAATGCTGATTATCAGAAATTAAAGTCAATTTTAGGCGAAAAACCTGACGATTTTATCGTAGGAATTGGGCAGGACAGCCACGAATTCGAGGCATCTAAAAGCGCAAAATCACACCTCACCCTCGGCGGCATAAAAATTCCCACCGAACCAAAACTAAAAGCAAATTCCGATGGCGACGTAATCCTTCATGCTTTATTTAACGCCATTTCCCAAGCTCTCGGCGAAAAATCCCTCGGCTTTTATGCCGACGAAAAAGTAAAAGAAGGAATCAAAGACAGCAAAAAATACATAGAGTTAATCCTCAAAAAAGCGCACAAACAAGGCTACAAACTAAACAACGTGGGTCTTATGCTCGAATGTTCCCACCCAACAATCGATCCAATTTCACACAAAATTAAGAAATCCCTAAGCGACCTCCTAAGCCTTCCTCAAGCCAAAATCGGCATCACCGCAACCTCCGGCGAAGCCCTAACTCCATTTGGCAAAGGCCAAGCAATTCAATGTTTTGCCATAGTTTCGCTGGTGAAATAAGTCAAAAAACTCCACCACAAAAATTGACTATTCACCACAAAAGCCTCACAATCTTTTCAGTTTAGTCAATATTCCCAACAATTTTACGCCAAAACATGAAGATCACGGCTTATGCGAAGGTAAATCTTTGTCTAGACATACTCGAAAAAACGCCGAGCGGATACCACGAAATCCGTACGATTTTTCATGAAATCAAAAACTTCAAAGATATTTTAGAAATCAATAAGACAAAATTAAAAGACGAAGTGTCAATAGCGCACGACCTAAAAAAATCGCCTGACCAAAAAGGAAAAACAGAGATAAAACTTTCAGAAAATCTTGCCAAAAAAGCGCTCGATTTATTGAAAAAAACATTCAATATCAAGGACTTTGTTTCGATAAAAATTCACAAAAATATCCCGATTTCTTCGGGACTTGGAGGTGCATCTTCAGATGCCGCGGCAGTTTTGAAAGGACTTAGCGAACTGTTTAAATTAAATCTTTCTGAAAAACGCCTCCTATATTTAGCAGAACAAATCGGAATGGATGTGCCATTTTTTATCGTTGGAGGTACTGCATTAGGCACACATTTTGGCGAAAAAATCACAAAACTTTCGGAGATAAATTCCGCACTGTTAAACGTAAAAATATTTCCAAAATCATCAGAACTAAAAGAAAAGACTCGCAAAGCCTACGAGAACCTCGACCTATCAAAATATGGCCAGAACAAGGCGAAAACAGAGCTTGTGCTAAAAGGAATAGAAACCGGTGATAAAAAACTTATCATCGAAAATCTTCACAACGATTTCGAAACTTCACTCAAAAAACCTCTCCAAAAAAACGTGCATCTCTCAGGCTCCGGCCCTTCAGTTTTTACCTGTATTTAGGTACTCTTCCAGCCTACGAAGAACATTTTGCGCAATCAATCCTATATATTTCGCCTGAAGTCCCCGTGTGCTCATTTCTGCGACAAATCTATCAACCAATTCTCTCGCAACCAGCTTAAGCGTGGTGCCAATATTAACCCTTAAAATTCTCATCTCAAAAACTCCGATTATCCTTTCCATCACAAGATCGGAGATATGGGCGATGTCTTGCCTTTCCTTCTCCGAAAGTTTCATGCACTCCTCACAATCATGCGCAAAAATTCGATCCATTCTTGTTCTTCCTAGCGTCCCATTTCCATCCATAAATATTTGATTAAGAGCGCCATTATACAAAGAAAAAGGCAAAAAACAATATTTTATTACAAAGGCTTGCTTCTAGCTTTTAGAACTCACCCCTACCCTTCATCGCTCTCATAAGAGTGATTTCGTCAGCGTATTCTATGTCGCCGCCGACAGGAAGTCCACGCGCGATTCTGGAGACTTTCACGTCAAATCCGATCAAAGCTTTTTGAATATAAAGAGCGGTCGCTTCGCCCTCAAGACTTGGATTTGTAGCCAAAATCACCTCGCGAATTTTTGGATTTTCGATGGAATCCTCCATACCTTTTTCAACCCTTTTTACCAGTTCCAAAATTTTCAATTGATCCGGACTGATGCTGTCAACAGGCGAAAGCCTGCCATGAAGAACATGATAAACTCCGCTAAACTCAGCCGTTTTTTCGATAGCGACTGCATCCAAAATTTCCTCAACTACGCAAATCAAAGACTTATCTCGGCTCGGATTATCGCAAACATAACACGGATTTTTTTCCGCAATATTCCAGCAAGTCTCACAAAAAACGATATCATCCTTGAGCCCGTTTACGGCTTGCCCAAGCGATTCAAGCTTCTCTCTCGGTGAGCGCAAAAGGTGCATCGCAAGTCTTTGTGCCGACTTTGGTCCAACCCCCGGAAGTCTTGAAAATTCTTCTATAAGAGTCCTGATTGATTTTGGTAAAAAATTTGTCATCGAAAATTATTGTTTTATTGGCTTTCCGCCAAGGTCGATACGGCTCCATTCGATCGATCCAACTTCTATGACAAAAGCAACGCCCTCACGAAATGGCCGTACGGCGGCAAATCCTCTATCAAAAAGTATACCTCCATCCGGCCCCTTGAAATACCAACGATCTCCGCTTTCCCCCATTGCTCTAAGATCCTCGTCGGCAGAATCCCTAAACATTTCAAAGTAAGGAGTAAACATACGATCTATCGCTTCCCAACAATTTCTTCCCTCGGGGACGATATTCTCTTCCCCCGGAGAAGAAGCCAAACCAAGAGTCATACATAAGATATTAAAAAATACGCCGAAAGTATAAGAACAAATTGCACAAATGTCCCACGCTTAACCTTGACTAAATAGCCCAAAAATTGTACAATCTACCTGTAAAATCCAAACAATCACAACTATGGCAGACTTAAGGATAATTCAGGGAGGAAAAGATGATTCGGAGGACACGACTCCCGAATCAGAAAAACCAACGGTCGCAGAAATGGAGGCAAAAGGCCTACCCGAACAAGAACAAAGAGTCCTATTGCTTAGAGGAAAGGCCAAAGCTGGGAAAAACGAAGTTTTGGGATTCGCAAGTCTGAGCCAAAGAATAGCAAGGCCGGGAGAAATTCCTCAGATAACAACAATTGCAGAAATAGAAAGAAGAGCAATGGCCGCCATTGCTCAAAGAGCAAAGCCAAAGGACTCTAATAAATAATCATTTCTCACACATCTTTACGAAATATTGGTGAACTTTTTCGTCGTCAGTTAATTCCGGATGAAAATTTGTCACAAGCATATTATTTTCTCTAGCCGCTACGATTTCTCCCTTGTATCTAGCCAAAATCTCGACGCCTTCCCCTACCTCTAAAATCTTTGGTGCGCGAATGAATATTGCAGGAATGCGACAAAATCGCACGGTATTTTTTAATTTTTTACCGCAACAATCTTTTTTTGGAGATGTATCAAATTCCACCTGTGTCTCAAAACTATCAAGTTGCCTTCCGTAAGCATTTCTCTCAACAACAATATTCATCAAGCCAAGACTATCCGCATTTTCTTTTCCGACAATTTTTTTTGCCAAAAGTATCGCTCCCGCGCAAGTCCCCCACACCGCCATACCTTTTTTTACGCGCTTGATTATCTCATCCCTAATCCCAAATCTCCTTAGTAGTTTTCCGATAGTAGTGCTCTCTCCTCCGGGGACGATCAAGCCTTTCACCTCTTTCAAATCTTCAATTTTTTTCACCAAAACCGCTTCCATATTTTTCAGTTTTTTTAAGCATTTTAAATGCTCTTCCACCGATCCCTGAATGTCCAAAATCCCGATTTTCATAATTATTTTAGGAAAACTTTAAGAAAATTTAACGATTATTTAATGTGAATGTGTTTATATCTTAATCAAATCCCAAGAAAAGTTCAACTTGCAAAAAAAGCCAAAATAATATAACATTACTATATAAACACTAAAGATTTACTAAATATATTATATATGGCAACCGTATTCTTCAAAATAAACAACGTTCAGGAGAATGAAGTAAAAAGCCTCATGAAAGAGGAAGGATACACAAATAAAGCAGAATTTTTCAGATTTCTTATCAAATTCTACAAATATCACAAATCTCCTGAAGAAATCCGCTTCGAAAAAAACACGCAAGAACTAGCGGAAATAATTGCAAAGTTAGACAAAAAAGGGAAATTCAAATCCCTGACCGAGCAATTAAAAGATGTATAGATTTATAGTCACAAACTTTTTTAAGAAACAATTGAAACGCCTTACTAAAAAAGACGCTCAATTGAAAGAACACTTCAAAAAAGTTTTAACAAATTTTAGGAAAGAAATAGCAGTTTTCATAGGGAACAATGTTTATAAGCTGAGGATTCAAGGGCTGGGGAAAGGCAAATCCGGAGGATATAGGCTTTACATTTTTGTTCTAGAAATAAAAGGAATATTGTGTCCGATTTTTATTTACCCAAAGAATGAAAAAGAAAATCTTTCTTTAAAAGAATTAAATATTGCACTTGAAAAAACAAAAGAAGAAATGGAAAAACTTCTCTAAAATTTCACAATTTATTTCTTCTTCGCAAGTCCCTTGTAAACGTAATATGCTGAGAAAATAGCGAAGAAAACATTTAACCAGAAAAATATCCAGCTCGCTCCGATATAACTAAATACCGCGATAAGAATGCTTCCCAAAGTCAACGCAACGCTACGTCGCAACGTGCCACCTTGAAGTGTATAACCAAGTCCTATTCCGCAAAGACCAAGAATAAAAATAATAGTAGAATATCCCTCAAAAAGGAATAATGACCAAACAATTAACCCTAAACTACTGATGGTTAGAATCGGCACGTCAACTTTATCGGGAGTATTTAGCATCATTAGTATGCTCGATACTGCAACTAAAATTTCAAGAATCATGAAGAAAATCGGACCGCCTTGCATGTAGCCAAAAATTGCATAAAGAAGTATGGCAAAACCTCCGATGGCAAAAAGCCAATTTTTTAGCGATTTCATCGGATGTTTAACATCTTTACTTTCCGGCCAAGCCGCGCCCGTTACGAGAATCAATGAGCCAATAATGCCAGTGGAAAAAATATAATCCATAGGAAATTGGTTAAATTTATTTTATTAATTAAACAAAAAGATTATAGCAAAAAATAACAATAATCTAAAATTAAAGACTTTGTTCCTTGAGCAAGGCTGGGCTTGACAAAGCGGCGCATTTGGGGGTAGTTTAGCATGCTAAAAAATAAATCAACCATGAGACCAAGCCATCCTGAAGTCGCATCATATAATCATTCTTTCAACAGGGCTATTCCTGAGCAAATCCAGCCCCTTGTAAATGATCGCAACGTTGCAGATCAAACAAGACTACAAGTAAGAGACGCTCTTTACTCACATGTTGTTGCGCCTCCTGAAAATATTTACACTCCGACAAATGGAAAAGAAACAATTGACGTAGGTGGACAAGGAATCACCTTCGAAGTTAGAAAACGAAAAATTAAAGTCGGAGAACGCGAACATGAAGTTGCAGAAACAATAGTCGAACCGAAAGATGTACGAGTGGCTGAAACCCACATAATCCTTGGTGGTTACAGCGTAAACACCCCGCATTATTATCAAAATTTCATACCATTTGCCGTTACAGGAATTAGATATGTTTTTATAAATTTACTTGGAGGAGGAACAGAAGAATATGCAAACAGATCAAAAAGAATTTCTTTATTGGGAGGTAAGACAAATATAGATAATGATTATTTAAGAGAAGCGGCCGAGCAAATTTCGAATTTAATAGAAGAATTCAATGATAGCCCAATAGCACTGGAAGGTTATAGTTTAGGAGGATTAATTGTTTCAAAAGCATTAGCTAGACCGGATCTTTTGCCGGATAGACATGTAAGAAGAATCAATGGCGTGAATTTAGACGCACCGGTACCGACAGGAGCTTTTCCATTGGGAACAGGCATGCATCTATTAAAGATGGTGGGGACTTCGGTGGCACATGGATTTTCGGGAGCTTTCGGGGCATCAGCAGAAATAGGAGAAGAAGTTCTTGGAAAATTAATGATGCCAGAATTGAGGGTAATGGCTCACGAAGGAGAAGACGACAATCCATTTAAAATAAAAGCGGAGGCAACAATAAGAGAAGTGAACGCCGCATGTTTCAGGGCAACAGGAGTTTTTCCGGAATTAGTTTCTCAGTTAGACAGAGACCCTCTCGTGAAAATGTCAAAAGATAAAAAAATACAGGATCATAGAGATTTAGTAAGCAGAATTCCAATAAAAGTAATTTTCCGGCCGGGAGATAAAACAGTTCCGGCAAATGAAATTTTCAAAATGGTAAAAAGATGGGCAAAATCTGGATATCAAGCAAGCCTTATAAAAAGCAGATATAAATCGGATAGCCATATGGACCTACCGGGATTTCAGTATTTTTTGACATGGCAAAACGGCCATGGTCAAGCGGGACGACTTAGTCCAAGATGATCACCAACCTCTCTCCGCATATTTATCTTCAAGCTTCGAGATCTCAAGGCTCGCCATCGGCTCGCCTAGGCCCTCAGAGCATTTAGCCAAAATTGCCGCATCTTTAAAATGAAGAGTCGCTTCGACAATAGATTTTGCACGAGCAGGAGGATTTGATGATTTGAAAATTCCACTTCCAACAAAAACTCCATCGCATCCAAGTTGCATCATTAAGGCTGCATCTGCAGGAGTAGCGATTCCACCGGCCGCAAAATTCACGACAGTAAGACGACCGAGTTCACGAGTTTTTTTAACAATTTCGATTCCAACTCTTTCTTTTTTTGCAAAATCTTTTAGCGCTTTTTCGTTCATCGAAGCTAAAGCCGCAATCTCTTCATTCATAGTTCTCATGTGTCTAACAGCCTCAACAACATTTCCGGTTCCAGCCTCACCTTTTGTTCTAATCATAGACGCACCTTCCTCGATTCTTCGCAAAGCCTCGCCCAAATTTCGTGCTCCACAAACAAAAGGAACTTTAAATTTTGATTTATCAATATGGTATTTTTCATCTGCTGGAGTCAAAACTTCACTTTCATCAATATAATCAACTCCCAAACTTTCCAAAATTTGTGCCTCAACAAAATGCCCGATTCTCACTTTCGCCATCACGGGAATTGAAGACACTTTCATAATCGCTTTAATCATCTTCGGATCGCTCATTCTCGCAACGCCGCCATCTCTTCGAATATCAGACGGAACGCGTTCAAGAGCCATTACCGCGCACGCACCGGCGTCCTCCGCAATCTTTGCCTGTTCAGCATTAACAACATCCATAATAACTCCACCCTTTAACATCTGCGCTAAACCAGACTTCAACTTAAATGTATTTTTTTGTTCTTTCATGAATCTTTTTTCACAAGTAAAAAGCTCCCGTATTGTATACGGCAAGCCAACAAAGTTCAATCGCATTTACCAAACAGTAGCAAGGGCGCCTCCAGAAGACACAAATAGATTTTTATTAAACATAACGTATCCGACCTGCTTCCCTTTATCTTTTTCAGCATCTTTCTCAACTTTTGCCCAAAGAACGCCATTTTTTTGGACAACATTCACAAAGCGTAAATTTTCACCAGCAGTCAAAACTGACTTTTTCCCGTTTCCGGCTCGTGAATACATAGGGATTCCGGCGGAGAGACAAGTCAAATTCCCATCTATCAAGCATCCATTGATTCCAGACGAGGCGAGAAGTTTATTTCTCAGTTCTTCTTTTCTTGCAGCAATCATTTTTGCTCCGATATCTTCACTCTCAATTTCGGGAACAAAAGGTGCGGCAACAGGATCTTTGCCAAGTTCATCCAAAGAAGACGCAAGGGCAATGCGATCTTTGAAAAGACCATCCCAAGCTTTTTCTTTTTTCAAAAATCTTTGTCCGTAAGAAAAAACACCATCTCCACGCGCAAGTTCCTGATTGGTAAAAACAAACGAAAGTTTTTTTCCGGAATTAATCTCATACCAACCTTTTATTTGGCGGAAAAGATCGCCTTCTATAAATGCAATATTATTTGTGAGAATTTTCGAAACCTCTCTGTCCAAATTTCCATTAAATTTAATTTTTCCTTCAGAGATTAATTTCGTCGCAACATTTTTAAACGTCAAAGCAATATTCATTTTTGCAGCCCCTCTTGCGCCTTTTTTGTTCAATAAAGAATCTATATCGTTAAGGGCTACATTGCCAGGGACTCCGGCAAAGTTTGCGAAGGTATATGCCCAATTTTGGAAAACCGCTCTATACACAGAATCTATCGATCTATTGTAACTTGTTACCGTCATCACAACGAAATTCTTATCAAGAACATGAGGAGATTCTCCGTTTACAGCCATAAAATGGCTAAACGAATTAACAGATTCTTTGATTCTTGTCCCTGCAACAATTGTTGCGGCAGTAGGATTATCCCTCACCAAAGCCACAAGGTCATCTCTATTGGAAGGAGTTTTAATTCCATACCTCTCAAACATTCCGCTACATGTTTGCAAATCTTGTCTTGTGACTCTTAGCTGAAATTCTCCGACGGAATGAGCAGTCCCCCCCAAAGTTACATATGTTTTTTTTGCAAAAGCTCTAACCCCTCCACGCGCTTGTTCATTCAGCCAAACTAAATAAAGCGCATTTCTAACGACAGGGTCATTCCCAAAAATAGAATCGATTATCTTCTTTATGTCACCCCTAACCTCAAATTCCCCTTTGGAACTTGATAGAGCTATAGCTTCAGGAGAAGATTGTAATTCCTGTTTTTTTGCAATTAGTTCAACGGCTTTCTTCACGTCCGCTTTTCTAAAAATAAGCCTTGCCCCTTCAGCAAAATGTTTAAACTGACTTCTTCCTTTTGAATCAGAAGTAAGCCCTAAATCAACATCATCGCTACAAGCGTCAAGAACTCGCAAAAGATAACTTCTATCAATTTGGCCCAAATTTATATATTTCAAATTTTTATGTCCAAGTGCAGCAGCTTCGGCATCAAAACTACTTTGAACAAATCCATAAGGATATTCTCCAGCTTTAACGATATGAGTGTAGTCGGTTTTTCCGAATTTTTTTGCCTGAATTTCTTTGACTGCCGATATAATTTCTCCAATACGCTTGTAAGATAAAAACACGCTGTCTCCGGCCTGAAATCTAATAGGAGTTGACTCCAAATCCATCGTCGGACAACTCCAATCTATAGCTTTCAAAATATAATTTTTTTCTTCATTTGTTAAAGTATGATTTCCTTTAAAATTTGATTCAAAATGTTTTCCAAAATGATCCCAAGGAGTTTTTCCCGCTTCCAAAACAGTGAAGACTCCATCAGTTCTACTTTCATTATATTCTTTTGCTCTTTCAATTTTTATACCTGCCAAAACTTTTTCAGGCCCACCTTTGGCATCAATTCCCGCTTTCATTTTTGCAATATCGAAGACAGGAATAATAGTTTTTGGAGAAACCCTGTTTGTGTCAATTCCTGCATCTGCCAACGCGGCCAAATAATAACGGACATCGGTGTTGTCTAGATTAAAGCGTTCTTTCAATTGTACGGTGATTGAAACGCCAGATTTAAAATGGAAATAATCCACAGCTTCATATTTAGGCGTGGCCTTCTTAACTCCATTCAAAACCAACTGCTCTACAATGATTTCTCTGGAGCTTGACGCATATAGTGCCAACCCCAAAACTCGCTCTTTTCTGTGGAAAAAGTCTGAAACCAATACGTCTTGCCAAGACACACGATCACCGGCTTCCACTGTAACGCCGTGAGTCTTTTTATAAGCAAGATCTACCACTCTGCCATCTTTTTTATAAATTTTTATATTCAAAAATCCATGAAACTTAGAAGCAATTCTTGTTTTTGATTGTATGAATTTTTCTAATTTTCCTCTAGATTTAACATCGGCAAATTTTGGATCTTCTCTTCCAATGCACACCAAAACATGCGAATTATAACTTCTAAATTCGGGGGCTCTGGCCATATTTGCCGCAACAACCGATTTTGCATAATGAGTTGTAAAATGAAAAGCGGTGATAAGAGAAGGATAATGTCCCTCATCAGTATTCCTAAAAATTTTTCCGACATTTCTTACATAGCCAGATTTATTACTGACCTCCATTCTCCCATCAGATCTTTGTCTCAAAGAATTAACCGTGCTTGCGGCGACAGAAATTCCGCTGGCCCTAAGCCCATTTTCTTTTATGTCCCAAGCATTTGGGAATTTACCATTTTTGATAAGGCCGGCCCTAGCGACAGCAGTCTTTCCAAATTCTTGAATAAGCAATTGAGCGGCATAAGACGAACAAACCGCCAGTTTTCGGAATTTATCTTCAATAACCTCAGGCGCCTTTCCGGAAACACGCATCAATTCAAGAGGTGAAAATCCTTGTTCGAGGCTTGCGGACTGAAGGGTAGGCGTTTTTTCAGGTGAAGAAAAATAATCTCTATCGAAATCTATTCCGATCTTTTTAGCAGCTTTTTTCGTTTTTCGAAAAATTTCACCAGTTTTTCTGGAAAGAACTCCAAAAAGAGATTCCTGAATTCCCCTGCGTCTATTCACAGAGTCGGACAAAAAAGCGTCTATTCTTGCACCATGTTGGTCAAAACTAAAGATCTCATCTCCATTTTTATCTAAAAAGGAAAAAAAAGATTTTTTATTTACAACAATCTTTGAAACTTTTTTCTCAGCGACCAAAACCTTAAGATACAGCAATGCTGACACCTGCTTATCACTTCGAGGGCTTTTAATTTTAGTCTTTCTAAGCGCAGACATTATCTCTCGAGACTGAGCGCTCGAAGTCGAATAAACATCTCGTCCTTTGAACCCCAGAGCCCTATTTGCTCTTGAACAAGCCGCATATAAGTTCCACCTAAGGATATCAAACCCCTCAGGCTTTTCCTCCTTGAAGCTATATTTAAAGTTTAAGGTAAGATTATTTTGTAACCTTGGGGCGGAGACACCTAATTCTGGACCATTTCCGGTCATTTTTTTGAAATTTAAATATCAAAACATTATATCACAAAAAGGCGACATTTAAAAGGCTGAAAGCCATGATTCGCAGCGTCAATCCTCCTAAAAATATTCCCCTCTTTCTTTTATCAACAAATCATCCGCAGAATATTTTTTGATAGCCTCCGAAACAATCTTCGCAACTTGCACATTTGTGATAAGAGGAATGTTTAGGTCGACCGACTTTCTTCTGATCATGTAGCCATCCGTTGCGATAGTTCTACTGTAATTTTTTGGAATATTTATAATCAAATCAAAGTCTCGTTTCATCATCGCATCGATAATATTTGGCGAACATTTTGTAGAAATTTTACAAAGTTTTTCATTTTTAATTCCATTTTCTTTCAAGAAATTACTTGTTCCCTCAGTCGCAAAAATCTCAAATTCCATGTCTACAAAATTTTGCGCAACAGGAAGAATTTCGGCTTTGTCATGCAGTCCGCCAACGCTAAACAAAACTCCTTTTTTCGGTAATTCAAATCCGACCGAAATCATGGCCTTCAAAAATGCCTCATACAAATCTTCTCCAAAACATCCAACTTCTCCGGTAGAAGCCATTTCTACGCCCGATACAGGATCTGCGCCTTTAAGTCTCGGAAAACTAAATTGCGGCACTTTTACTCCAACATGATCCAAATCTAAAGTCTTATAATTTCGATATTCCAAAAGTTTTTTCGCCTCTTTGCTCAAATGTTTTGAAGTTTTTGAAATCATCGCATGAGTCGCAATTTCTATAAAATTATAACCGGTAACTTTTGAAGAGAATGGAAAACTTCGGCTCGCACGCAAGTTGCATTCGATGACCATTACGCGGTTATTCTTAGCCAAAAATTGCATATTGAACGGCCCGGAAATATCGAGTTCTTTTGCTATTTGTTTTGCTATTACTTTTATTCTGCGAATAGTTTCAATATAAAGTTTTTGCGGAGGCAAAACGATCGTCGCATCGCCGCTATGTACTCCGGCATTTTCGATATGTTCGGAAATCGCATAAATAACAACTTGGCCATTGTAAGCAACCGCATCAATTTCAACTTCTTTCGCGCCAAGTTCGAATTTTGAAACAACAACCGGCGCTTCTTTCGAGATTTTAACAGCCTTATTCAAAAACGTTTCCAAGGCTTTCTTGTCATATGCAACACTCATCGCCGCGCCCGATAAAACATACGAAGGTCTTACCAAAACCGGATATCCGACATTCTCCGCAAATTTAAAAATATCTTCCAAACGCGCAAGTTCTTTCCACTTCGGTTGATCCACTCCAAGTTTGTCACACATCTCGGAAAATTTATTTCGATCTTCCGCTCGGTCAATATTTTTAGCATCAGTTCCAAAAATCTTAACACCGACTTTATCCAGTTTCAAAGCCAAATTATTAGGTACTTGTCCTCCGGTCGACACCACAACCCCTTCAACAGTTTTACTTTCACTATTCTCAAATTCATAAATATCCAAAACTCTTTCGAAAGAAAGTTCATCAAAATAAAGTTTGTCGCAAATATCATAATCAGTCGAAACAGTTTCCGGATTATAGTTGATCATCATTGTTTCATATCCCGCTTTTTTGGCTGTCTGCACAGCATTTACGCAACACCAATCAAATTCCACACTTGATCCGATACAGTATGCACCAGATCCCAAAACTATCGCTTTTTTCTTTTTTCCGGGGACTACATCGTTACTATTTCCATGATAAGTCATGTAAAGATAATTCGTATTTGCAGGATATTCCGCCGCCAAAGTATCGATCTGTTTTACAGAGGGCAATATTCCGAATTTCTTTCGCTTAGTTCTTACCTCAAGCTCTGTTTTATTAGTCAAAAACCCGATTTGTTTATCCGAAAATCCGGATTTTTTCGCTTCGCGCATCTCTTCCGCCGAAATGTCATTTTTCGCCTGCCCTATGCGCTTCGACATGTCTACAATGTTTTTTAATTTGTCCAAAAACCACTTATCAATACCGGAAATCTTAGAAATTTTCTCAACTGTCCACCCGCGTTTCAAAGCCTCAGCAATAACCAAGATTCTTTTTGGTGTCGGGTGAACAATATCATTTTCGATTTTATCAATATCAATCTGAATATCTTCATTCGCGACAAATCCATGCATTCCAACTTGAAGCATTCGAAGTCCTTTTTGCATGACCTCTTCAAAACTCCTTCCCAAAGCCATAATTTCCCCAACCGATTTCATTTCACTGGTGATTTCTTTTGAAACCATTCGGAATTTATTCAAATCCCAACGAGGAATTTTAAGCGCGATATAGTCTAATGCAGGCTCAAAACAGGCCGTGGTAGTTTTTGTAACGGCATTTTTAAGTTCCGGCAAAGTATATCCGAGCGCCAATTTTGCCGCTACGTGAGCCAAAGGATAGCCCGTGGCCTTCGATGCCAACGCAGATGAACGAGATAGTCTCGCATTCACTTCAATGACTCTATAGTCCTCAGAAAGCGGATCCAACGCATATTGGATGTTACATTCTCCAACAATTTTAAAATGTCTGATGACCTTTATCGCAAGCTCTCGCAATTTGTGATATTCGCTATTTGTAAGCGTTTGTGATGGCGCAATAACAATAGATTCACCTGTATGAATTCCAAGCGGATCAAAATTTTCCATGTTGCAAACTGTAATGCAATTGTCATTACAATCCCGTACAACCTCATATTCGACCTCTTTCCATCCCTTCAAATTTTCCTCAACCAAAACCTGTGGGCTAAACGCAAAAGCCGTATCCAGCATTTCGTCGAGTTCAGCAAAATCACTCGCAAACCCGCTTCCCTTTCCCCCAAGCGTAAACGCCGCCCTTATAATAAGCGGAAATCCGATGTCTTTTGCCGCCTTCACAGCTTGATCTTTATTCGTACATGCATGACTTCTTGGCACTTTTATGCCAATTCCCACAAGTTCTTTATTGAAAAGTGAGCGATCTTCAGTCTTTTGAATTGCTTCTACTTGTGTTCCTAAAACCTCAACTCCATGTTTTTTCAAAATTCCTTTTTCAAAAAGTTTTATTCCACAATTTAGTGCGGTTTGGCCTCCAAAAGCCAAAAATATCCCATCAGGTTTTTCTTTTTTAATAACCTTTTCCACGAAAAAAGGATTTACCGGCAAGAAATAAATCTTGTCTGCAAGTCCTTCACTTGTTTGAATTGTAGCAATATTTGGGTTTATCAAAACGACTTTTATTCCCTCTTCTTTCAGCGCTTTTATGGCTTGAGAACCGGAATAATCAAACTCACCGGCCTCACCGATTTTAAGTGCCCCACTTCCCAATACCAAAACCTTCTTAAATTTATTGGAGATTTTTAGCGAAGGATTTCTCTTAATATTAGTCTTCATTTACAAAGATTCTATGGAAAATCGATCATAAGGTCAACAAAAAGATTTCAGAAAAAATTTAACTTTTTTTAACGAAAATTTAATGTCCATCAATTATGATGCTGGAAAATCGAATACAAAACTTATTGATTTTTAAAACTTATGACATATTATTAACACTCTAAGCAACCCCGCTTATGCAAGAAATCTCATTAAAATTAGTAGAGCAATTGAATAGTTCAGTCTTTGTCCTTTTTTGATATTAATTATCGTATGCGTTGTGCTCTATAAATTAGGGGAGTGGAAGAATAAGTTTGATACTCACGACAAAAGAGTCGAAAAAATAGAAGGACTGGCGGAAAAAGTAATTGCGCTAACGGTAAAAGTCGATTTGATATATCAAATCACCAAATATTATAAAAAATGAGGTACTTTACCCTTACTATAGAGCAAAACTACCAGTTTTAGCCACAGAGATTCTGCCATTAAGTCGGAAAAATCAACACCACAAAACTAAAATCTGCAAGAAAACAGCTCAAGAGAATATAAAGCTCAATTCTAAAACTTCACCTCATCCGCATGTGCATCATCTCCGCCACTTCCAACAACCTTCCATGAAAACACGGGTTGCAGTTTTCCGTTGATTCCAAATCCACTCGCTTTTGGATGTCCACCTCCGCCCCATTGTCCTGCCACGTCAGACAAATTTACATCATCACGTTGCGTACGAAGAGATCCTTTCACTATTCCGCGATCATCTTCACTTAGCAAAATACAATACTTCGAACCAGGTACGGAATTTAAATAATCAATAACTCCGCCAGTGTCATGTGAAGTTGCCCCAGAAGCGACGTAATCGCTAGTGCTAGCCGCAGAAATAGTTACACCTTCGTCATTAACATAAGTTCTTTCCATAATTTTTCCCCAAAGTCTCAGCTTATTTACAGGAGTTGTATGAAAAAGTTCTTTCGAAATTTTTTGCACATTTGCGCCCTTCAAAACCAAATCACTGCAAATTTTAAAAACCTCTGCTGTCGCATTGCTGTGCACCATTCCGCCGGTATCAAAATAAATTCCATGCAGTAAAGCATTGGCAACATCGATAGTTATTTTAAAGTCACAGAATTTGAAAAACTTATACATAATCACGCAAGTCGCAGCAGCACGCGGATCCACAGGATTTATTTTTCCAAAAAGATTATTCGATTCATGATGATCAAAATTCACAAATGGTTTTTCTCCCGTCAAAATCTCAGGTTTTGTTTCATGAAATTTTACGAGTTTTATGTCTCCACAATCCACACTTACAATCACATCAAAATCTTCATAATTAAAATCTTGCACGTAAGTATCGGCATTTTTCAAAAAAATACTATTCTCGGGAACAGTATCAACGCATGCACTAACAACAGTTTTTCCAATGTTCTCAAGCCCCATTCTTAGCGCCAAATTGCTTCCAACCGTATCACCATCAGGGCTTCTGTGAGAGATAATGCAAATCTTTTGAGCATCAGCAAAAATTCGTTTTGCTTTATTAAATTCCAATTGTAACTGTTCGGAAATTTGCTCCATCAACAAATTTTAGTGAAAAACTATGTATAAAGGGGTAAATGTTAGCACTTTAAAAATTAACAGTGAAGCAGATAAAACGAAAAATTCATTGCAAAAAGGATGTCAATGTTGGAGCATAGCACTATGGGAAAAATTTTAAAGAAAACAGAAGGGCTTAAGAACGCCATAAACAAAACAAAATCGGAAATAGAAATTTTTGCATTGTCGATAGGATTTGATTTGGTTGGATTTTCTCCGGCAAAAATTGATAAAAAATATTTTGACGTTTACAAAAAATGGCTCGGAGAAGGAATGAATGCGGGAATGGAATACATGGAAAAATCTGCGCAAAGAAAAGACGTTTCAAAAAATCTTCCAAATGCAAAAACAGTAATTTCACTCGGAATAAATTATTTTCATTCACAAGAAAATAAAAAGATTTCAAAAGATGAAGCAATAATAGCCCGCTATGCATACGGCCGCGATTATCACAAAATAATTTCAAAAAAACTAAAACAACTTGAAGCATATTTAAAAGAAAAATTTCCAAATGAATTTACAAAATCCTACGTCGACACCGGCTCGATTTTAGAACGCGCCTACGCCGAAACTTCCGGTATTGGCCAAATCGGAAAAAACGGATGTATAATCACAAAATCTTTCGGATCATGGATTTTTTTGTCAGAAATTATTACAACTTTGGATTTGTGCCCGCAAGAAGAATTTGGAAAGGAAGGGGGAAGGAGATGTTCACGAAAAATAGATTGTCTTGCTTCTGAGCCGATCAAGCATCGGCTCAGATTGTACAAGTCGTACATGTTAGACTTGTACAATGGCAAGACCTATTTTGAGAGGACATCTCCTTCTTCCTTCCAAACAAATTCCATTTGCGGCAACCTGCAGAATGTTTCTGCGGAAACCTTCTCGCCACCTCCTTCAATTTGTGGCACCTGCACAAGATGTATTGACGCTTGCCCGACAAAAGCCATCATAGCCCCCGGAATTATTGATTCTAGAAAATGCATCGCCTATCAGACGATCGAAAATAAAGGTCGCATTCCAAAAAAAATCCAAGATGTCATCAAGAAAACAAAAAGAATTTTCGGATGTGATATATGCCAAGAAGTCTGTCCTCACAATATTGGAAAACAAAAAATAACAACTCATTCGGAATTTCTTCAACCAATTGCAGGCGATAAAATCTCACTCAAAAAAATCATCGCTACAAAATCCAACGAAGAATTCTTACAAATCTACGCCGGTTCTCCACTCATGCGTGCGAAATTAAAAAAGCTAAAATCCACCGCAAAACTAATCTCCACCAATTAATCTCTCCTCTTGCGATCATTGCCACTTTTGTGGTTCAATACTCCTCCTAAATCAAACATTTATGGCGGAAGCTCAATCATCAGCAGAAGACAGAGTATCTGGAATGAAAATCACAGATACAGTCCTGCAAAATATAGGACTTCAGGATTTGACTCCAAAAAATGTGGAGGCACGTTTAGCTGAGCAAGAAGGCAGAAAACCAAGACGAATAAGCAAAGAGGTAAGAGCAAGATTACTTGCAGAATCTAAAACTGCAGTGGTAGATTTTTTCACAAATTCAACGGAACCGCTTAATACAGCCCCAGAACCTGCAGACGAAATTCCAGAAAGACCACAAATACACTCTAGATTATTAAGGGTTACTAAAGGTCCAAAAGCCGGATTGGTTGTAGGAACACAATCCGAAGGACCAAAGAAAACATTATTTGTCACAGACATCGCCAGTGCAGGACGACGTATCGATCACATAGATGACGGACATAAAAAAGAAATAGAACAATTAAAAAAGATCGAAGCAAAATTGGCCGAGATGACCGCCAAATTATACAAAGGTGATTTAGAAGCGATAAGATCAAGTGGAGAACTTGAATCGATGCAGGCAGAAATCGTAGGGATAGTAGAGAGTTTGAAATTTACAAGAAACGACCAAAAGAGAGAAATATTAAAAAGAGTATCTCGTTGTGTGACATTCGCCGACTCAAAAGGAAGGTTCAATCCTCCTTCAAAATTAGCAATTTGGAACACGACACAAAGCTTCATTGCAAAGAGAATCCGTAACATAGGAGGCATTTCTGACTATTTAAAAGAAGACCGAGGAGCGATAGATTCTTGCATGAGAGTAGAGGCATCAAGGTTAAATAGTTTTTACGAAACAGTAAATGAAAACGTTGGTAGGCTGAGAATTCTCGATGTAGCAACTCCGCTGGAAGAAGCCAATGTCGTGGTAGTTACAACAAATTTGAGAGCACTAATCTCTTCATGCGAAGCGTTTAAATTAGAGCCATACAAATCTTTTGCAGCAAAAATAATTGCAGAAATAAACGGAATAATCGAAATATTAAGTTCACCTAATCACAACGAAAAAATAGAAAGAGAAAAAGCAAAAAATTCATTTATGAGAATTTATTCAATGTCGAAATCGTTACATGTTGAAGGTGAATTAATCGCCGTCAGAAACAAATGGTTCACGCCGGATCGTCCTAAAGAACATGTTTACGCAAAAGGATTGGTGGAAGAATTAGCAGAAATCCGAACGCGCTTCATGACGATAAGTGCCGCACAAGCAACAAGAACAAAAGATTTGAGCCCTATTTACGGAGAAATTTACAAACTTTTACATACCGTAATCGCGACATTAGGTAAAAATATTGGAAAAGATAAAACTCAGGAAAACAGAGTAGAAGCATTAAAGTCAGTAGAAAGAATGCTGAAAGAATTCAGTGTTGCAAAACTTCTTACAAAAACTGTTTAACATCGTAATTTTTCACCTCCTCAATCAAACTCGTTGTCGTATTTTTTCTATTCGGAATCATTTTTAGGAAACTTTCACGCGAAGTATCTTTGTAAAAAATTCCCAAATAGACATCTTTTTCCATGTCTTCTGCAAGCTTTCTAGCAGCCCAAATATCACTAGGATCATAATCTTTCAAATCCTCAATTTTCTTCACTCTCTCTTTGTACCAAGCATCCGGAGTTGCTTTATTATATGTAGGACATGTCTGCAAAATTTCTACAAACGCAAATCCATCATGTTTAATAGCTTCTTTGAAAATCACAGTCATATGCGGAATATCGCTAGAAAAAGTTCTCGCTACAAAAGAAGGATTCAAACTCAAAACAAATTGCAAAGCATTGATTGGTTCAAGGTAAACTCCATCCGGACTCGCATTCATCTTCGCACCTTTTGGAGTTAACGCAGAAGCTTGTCCAGTCGTTAAGCCGTAATTTTCATTATTATGTAGCATGAAAACCATCGGATAATTATTTCGAATCGCATGAATCAAATGTCCGGGACCTTCACTAAAAGTCGCACCATCTCCAGAAGATGCAATAATTTTCATCTTCGGATTTGCGATCGCAACGCCTGCTGCAAGCGAAATAGCACGACCATGTAATCCATGAACAGTATTCGCTTCTATTTTATCCGCACCATTTCCACTACATCCAACGTCAAAAACAAAAACAGTATTATGTGGATTGAAACCTTCTGAAACAAGCGCATTTTTCGTGGCAGCTTGGATGGCGAAATTTCCGCATCCAGGACACCATGTTGGCGCATTTTTTATTCCAAAATTTTTCGCAAAATTATAAACCATTTTTATCTATAAATTTAATAATATCTTCGATGAAAAACGCACGTCCATCAAATTTTAATAATCTATTTTTAAACTTAACTCCAGTTTTTGACTCAACAATGTTTCCAAATTGTCCCAAATAATTTCCTTCAATCAAATTTACATTTTTATTTCTAGCAAAAAAATCTTTGATTGAATTTTCCTCTAGTGGCCACACAAAACTGTAATGCAAATAATTCACTTTCACTCCTTTTTCTTCATAAATTTTTATTGCATCTCTCATCGCATTTTTAGAACTTCCCCACCCAATAAAAGAAATATCAGCATTTTCTTTTACTCCAAAAATTTCAGGAGCAGGCAATTCGGCTTTTATCGCAGTCATTTTTTTCATTCTCTTCTCATACATCAATTTCACTTCATCAGCTTTTTCCGTGTCATCTCCGTTTTCAAAATGTTCATCTCCATTCGCAAAATAATATTCATTTCCACTTCCGGGAATCCATTTTGGCGAAACACCGCTGTCTGTTATTTTATACCTATCTCCTCTCTTTGGTTCTTCGTTATTTGGGCCTTCTATAAGACCTCTTTCGACTTCAACCTCTCTGTCGAAAAACTTTTTATCAACTGACATTTTGCTTTCCAAAATTGTTTTCTCAGAAAGTAAAATCACTGGTGTTTGAAATTTTTCAGAGAAATTAAATGCCTCTCCAATAAGCCTAAAAGAATCTTCGCTATCGCTAAGTCCGATTACAATTCTTGGGAATTCTCCATGAGCTGAATATATCGCTAAATCAAGATCTCCCTGCGAAGTCCAAGTTGGAAGACCGGTTCCTGGCCCAGGTCGTTGTCCAATCAAAATCACAAGTGGATTTTCCATAATTCCCGCTAGAGAAACCGTTTCAGTCATCAAATCATATCCACCTCCGGAAGTTGCAACAAATGCGCGTGTTCCCATGTGCATAGAACCAAGAGCCATTTGTGACGCAGTAATTTCATCTTCAGCTTGTTTAACAATCATGTCGGTTTTTGCCGCGATCTCAGCCAAATATGCCAATATTCCACTAGAAGGACTCATCGGATATGCATAGTATGCTCGAACGCCACATGCTACGGCTCCAAGCGCTACAGCACGACTTCCGTCTATCAAAATATTGTCAGCGTTTTCTGTATTTATATTCCAAATTCCTTGAACGGTTTCCACGCCTTCATATCCACTTTTTACACATTTTATATTGGCTTCTAGTATTTCTTTTTTAAGATGTTTAAATCTTGTCTCAACTTCTTTTTCAATCTTATCAAATTCAAATCCCAAAACTTTCCAAATCATTCCGGCAAGAACCATGTTTTGAGTGATAGCACTTCCACCGCTTGCTAGAGCGATTTCTTTTGAATCTAGTTCGAAAATCTTTACTCCATTCTCTTTAGCTTTTTCAGTAATACTTGTTGCTGCTGTTCCCTGTCCATGAATCAAAATTCCACCATTAGAAAGAGTTCCCAAATATTCCTGCATACTAATTTTATCGATTGCAACTAAAACATCCGCACTGTCGGAAAGCGAGGAAAATGGCTTATCGCTAACATTTATTGTGAAGCAAGAATGTCCGCCTTTTATCAAAGAAGGATATTCTCTATCAGCCACAATGTGATATCCAAGACCATTTATCGCCGATGAAAATATTTCCCCGACGCTTAGTAATCCAGATCCACTTTGCCCAACTATTTTTATACGAACTCTATTCATTTTTCTGACATATTTTACAAGGCCAAAATACTATCATTTTCTAGGCGAAATTGCCATCAAAAATAGCAAATCAGACAGTCTGTTCAAATACTTCAAAATATTCTCGGAATTCCTTACGGATTCACCTTCCAAAGAAACACTGTCCAGCATCTCAACAAAAGCCCTTTCCGCTCTTCGGCAAACGCTTCGCGCCACATGCAAACGAGCCGAAGTTTCATTTCCTCCAGGCAGAACAAATTTATCAATTTTTCCACAAATTTTTTCAAAATTTTCAATATTTTCTTCCACATAAAAGACATCAGAATTTCCGACAGGCGTAGCCTTCAAAGCAGGCTCAAATTTATTTCCGACAACCGCCATAATTCTATAAATATCGTCCTGAATTTTTTCCAAAATATCAAATGAGCCACTGCATTTTGCGAGTCCCAAAAAAGAATTCAACTCATCAATCTCTCCAAGTACACGCATAAAAATATCGGATTTTTTCACTCTCTGTCCTCCAAATAAAGAAGTTTCCCCCTTATCTCCGGTTTTTGTTGATATATTCATAAATATTGACTGGCAATTTATACACTCAGATTATACAATAAACAAGCGTTTAAAAGCATACAAAATAAAAACATGAAAAGTAAAACTCAAGATAACATAAACGAATGTTCTCACAGTCGAGAACACGTAGAGGCCGAAAAAAATCTCATAAAAGCCGTAAACGAAATGACGGAACAGGTTGAAAGACTGCGTGAAATGGAGCTTTTACAAGTTCTTAAACATCCGTGGAAACTTGTATGGTATTCACTTTTAAAAGGACTGATGATCGGTTTTGGATCAGTTATTGGTGCAACAGTTTTGATTACGATTTTTGTTTATTTACTAGCCGAATTGTCAAATATTCCTGTACTTGGAGATTTCTTGGATAATCTTTTATCAAAGACTGAAACTACACAGCAAGATACCTCGAAAGGAAATATACTTTTAGACCAATACAACGAAACAAAAAAATCATTAGAAAATAATAATAAATAAACGATGACAGAAACAGCAAAAAAAATCTATTTATACGGAGGGCTCTTAGGAGGAATTGCTCTTGTTATAGGCATACTCATAGGAGTAACAGCTCCAAAACTTACAGTGTTAACGACAGAACTTTCTTCTGTGGATCATACTCGCGGGGATAAAGAATCAAATATAATCCTGATAGAATACAGCGATTTTCAATGTCCGGCGTGTAAACAATATAGTGAAGTTGTAAAAGAAGTCGTTTCAGAATTTGAAAGTCACATGGTTTTCGCATATAGATATTTTCCATTAAGACAAATTCATAAAAACGCGGTTCCATCAGCGCAGGCGGCGGAAGCGGCGGGGCTTCAGGGAAAATTTTGGGAGATGCACGACACTCTATTTGCAAACCAAGAGGCTTGGTCTCCAATGCCTCAGGCGCAGGCGACAGAAGCCTTCAAGGCATATGCAAAAGCAATAGGACTCGATGCGGATAAATTTGAAAAAGACCTGAATTCAAACGCGGTAATTACAAAAGTTAATGCAGACGAAATGAGTGCGAAAACAGCAAAACTCAACCACACACCAACCTTTTTCTTAAATGGAAAGGAAATAAATAATCCAAAGAATCTCGAAGAATTTAGAAAATTAATTCGCGACGAAGTGGAAAAAAATAACAAATAAAATGTCTATACAAAAATTACCAAATTGGATTCTAATATCAATACTAATATTGGCATCTTTAGGCTTTATAGATGCCACATATTTAACTGTTAGCCATTACGCTGGAGTGGATTTATATTGCGGAGCCGATGGCGGATGCAATACCGTCACAAATAGCGAATATTCAACAATGTTCGGTATATATATTGCTGTTTACGGCATGCTCTACTATCTTTCGATTTTAGTTTTGACGGTGATTTACGTCGATACAAAAAACAACAAAATCCTAAAACCACTCATGATAATTCCAGTCTTGGGATTTTTATTTTCATTATATTTAGTTTATCTTCAATTATTTGTCATCAATGCAATTTGCCGCTACTGCATGCTGTCAGCGGGCATTTCAACATTGCTTCTGTTGATAAATATGTTCCTTGTTCAAAATTACAAAAAACTAATTAAATAAGCATTAGTCTCCGCTTACTTTCTCCTTCCTTTTTTCCAAAAGAAAATAAAATATATGCCTGCCAAAAGTATTGGTACAATGCTCAAAACTTGCCCCATTGAGAACGGAAAGCTGTCCGGAAAAACATGTAAATCTTTATAGAACTCTATAAAAAATCTTCCTGAAAAATAAAGCCCGACAAAGAAAAACAAGAAAAATAATTTAGGATTTTTTTTGCGTGATTTTTTGTAAATCAAAACCATGAAAGCAAAAATAATCAAAAGCAAGAAAGCTTCATAAAGCTGAGCTGGATGCCGAGGAAAGTCTTCCCCCAATTGCTTGAAAATCACTCCTACTCCGGAAACTTTTTCGCCAGCATCAGCAATTTTATATCCGACAATTTCAGAATTAAAAAAATTCCCGACTCTCACGAAAAACGCAGTGATCGGAATTCCCATCGCAAGAGCATCGGCATATTTTGTGAAAGGAACTTTGTGGATTTTTGTCCATAAAACATACGCTAAAAAAAGCCCGATTGTCGCTCCATGACTTGATAATCCGCCATGCCATGTTTTTATAATTTCAGAAGGATGTTCAAAGAAAAATTTTGGATCATAAAACAGAACTTCTCCTAGCCTTGCTCCGATTAAAAGTCCAAAAAATAAATAAATCGCGATGCTATCGAGATCCTCAGCTTTAAATTTTTCCTTCTTGAAAACCCACCCTATAAAGGTATAGGCAAGCGCTATTCCAAGCGCAAAAAACAGCCCATACCATCTTAGCGAAATCTCACCTACCCTAAAAATTTCCAGAGAAATATCATTGATAAAGATCATAAAAATTTTTTAAAAATTCAAAAGCAAACAAAAAAACTATAACAAAAAATCCGTTAATAAAAAAGCATGTAAATTATTTCTTCCTAAAAACCGCCACGAAAAATCCTTCACAAATTTCGCAAGGCATAGCTTTTATGCAGTTAGAAACACGTTTATCGAAAGTCACGCCTTCATAAGAAACCACAATCGGAAGCAAATATTTCTCTTGCGCCGGCAAGCTCAATTTTAAAATTTCAACATCATTGCTGAATTTTTTAAGGACACTATCTACGACTCCTTCATTTTCGTCGGGCGACAAAGTGCATGTAGAATAAGCCAAAATTCCACCTTTTCTGAGCGCCTCGAATCCGGAAGAAACAAGACGTTTTTGCAAATTCGCAGAAGATTTTAAAACTTTTTTATTCCAAAATTTATAACTTCTCGGATCGGAAATATTTATTCTTCCTTCCGCGGAACAAGGTGCGTCCACCAAAACTTTATCAAAATATTCCGGCATATTTTTTCCAACAAAAACACCGTTTCCCTCGACAGCTTTCGCAATTTTTATCCCCTGTCTTTCCAAAGTAAATTTCAATTTTTCGATTCTGATTTTATCAAATTCATTCGCGACAATTTCCCCGGTATTCCCCATCATTATCGCCATTTGCGCAGTCTTACTCCCTGGTGCCGCACACAAGTCCAAAACCTTTTCACCACTCGCAGGTTTCAAAAAAATGGCTGGCAGTTGAGAAGAAACCCCCTGAAAATAAATTTCGCCATTTTTATAAACCGACAAATCTTCAAAAAATTTCTCATCCCGATTTTTGATAACAAGTGCATCCGGCAAAAAACTAATCCGTTCAAAATTCACAACTTTTTCTCGCAAAAAATTCATAACATCGCGAACATTTGTCTTCAAAGTATTAACGCGAAGACAAGGCCTTCTTTCGCAAGAAAGCCCCCTCAAAATTTTATCAAAAAAACTCACTCCAAAAACGCGTTCAAAATGCTCGCAAAATGCTTCCCCAAGCCTCCGCTTAATTTCATTCATGCTAAAATTCATAAAATCAAACTTTCTTATCTAATATCTTCGCATACTCAAATCCTAGCTTAAAAATAGACCTCTGCATATCCGCAATGTTTTTATTTTGAATTATCACTCCAACCTCGTCTTCGTGGGAAATGATAGCGACCTTGTCATCATAAATATTTATCTCATTTTTAAACGGGAATTTATTGCTCGGAATTATGTAAATCTCTCGGAGTTCCGTCTTCCCCTTTTCCTTAAATCTTCTTGCCGTCTTGCTTTCGGTAAGCACACCGCGAAGCCATATTTTGCGCTGTACCTTCTTTTTTATGTAAGTCGGATAGTAATCTTTCAGGCAATCAACGGCTCTCTCAACATTTGCCCAGCAAAGTAGCTCTGTCGATGTCGTCAGAGTATCTTCCATCATTTTGATTAAGCCTTCTTTTCCCTCAAAAACCGACATTTGTGGAGTTGAAGAATATCTTTCATGAAGATTCAAAAGCTCGGGAAGGGCTTTCTCAAGCGCAGAATATTTATCATGTTGATCCTCGACAAGAGAATGCGGAGTCACCGCTTGAAAACAAATAATCCGACCTCTCTTTACGTGACTCACCAAACCTTTCCTTTGTAGTTGCTCAAGAATAACATAAACAGTCGGCCTTTTTACGGCAGCCAATCGTGCGATAGTGCTTGGCAACGCCTCTCTTAGTTCGAGCAGGGTGAGGTAAACCTTTGCCTCCTTTTCGCTCAGCCCTATATTTTGCAAAACTTTATTTAATTCCATATTTGTCAATAATTCTGACAACACTATAGCATGTTAGTTTTAGCCTGTAAATAGCCACTTTCCGAATCATGCGCCTGTCAACCGTTGACCTTTTTGACAAAGTATTGTGCTATAACAAGCTAACAAATTATAAATTTAACCAAAAAATATATGACTAATCCGTCTGCTAAAGTAGATGCAAGTGGTACAGAAGATGGCGTGCTTATGGCAATAAGCAGAAAAGAAGCTCGGCATGGACAAGAAGATGCACGTTTTGCTCACGAAAATTTAGTGGAAGACATAGGTTCAAAAGAACGAGAAGTGGAAAGAATGAAAGAACAAATAGCCGGAATGCAATTGTCTATAGAAAAAAGGACAGAAGTTGTAGCCCTTGTTACTCAACTCGCAGAGGCATTGGTTGATGATACTCCTCCACAATTATAAGAATTTGAGGCCGTAAACCACAAGAACCCTTGGGCGTCCGCAGTGACAGTGTGGCGTTCTAACCCACGATTAAAATGCAAAATGGCGGAACGGACGGGATTAAGAACCCTTGGGCGTCCGCAGTGACAGTGTGGCGTTCTAACCCACGATTAAAATGCAAAATAGCGGAACGGACGGGGTTAAGAACCCTTGGGCGTCCGCAGTGACAGTGTGGCGTTCTAACCCACGATTAAAATGCAAAATGGCGGAACGGACGGGGTT
>Ga0210006_1000489_pt1 | contig 30903 bp, 30 predicted proteins | sample CryGey02umfilter_2_FD_185452 | JGI IMG/M metagenome (GOLD analysis project Ga0210006, IMG submission 185452) | Groundwater microbial communities from aquifer in Utah, USA - Crystal Geyser 4/10/14 0.2 um filter (SPAdes) (version 3) | ecosystem: Environmental > Aquatic > Deep subsurface >... | reverse complement strand
CTGGGGGATAATTAGGTATGGACGGCTCATACGGTGTTTTAGAGTAACGCATACATCATAAATGATTGGCTTAGTTCTTGCAAGAGTTCTGGAATTGGTTGTGTTGATGATAATTTCTTACTATAATCAATATATTCATGCACAATTCAAACATGCAACATATTAAAGGTGAGATATCTACCCTTATTGTTTTGGGCGTTTTGGTTGTCGCGGGGGCGGCAATCCTCATGACAACCTCATTAAATAAAGATCCAAAAACAACCGCATCTCATGCACAAACTCCATCGTGCCCCTATGATTCGGGACAATCAATCCAGCTTGGTGGCACTGAAACAGACGCAAATAATGCAGAAAACAGAGTACCAATCTCTCAAAATAGAGGCCTATATGATAGCCTGGCAAATACTGCTGGATTTACTCAAATATCCGACGAAGAAGTGTTAACGCTGACAAAAACAGATACTGGCGCCGTTGATGGAGGGGTTAAGAATATGATGGGTAGCATGTTTGGATATAAGCCAAAAAGACTCGTTTCTGCATATGACCCACCCGATGGGGGAACGTATATTTTAGAAGTGCCCGTTGATCCAAACAACAAAGATGTCAAAATGCCCAGCACGGGGTATGATATTGGGGGAGGAATGGAGGCCATGGTGGTTTTTGCAGCTTCAGACCGCGTGACACTTCATATAGGAAGGCATGAATATTTCACAGGTACAAAAACCTGCGCAAACGGAAAAACATGCAGTGGTGGCTATTGGATATATGTAAAAAATATTTGTGTCGACCAGCAAATACAAAATGCATATAATCAGGTTAAAGGAGCTCAAGAATCAGCGGGGGCAAATCTCAACCCCATCCAACTCCCCATGGTTCGTGCTGGTCAGGTTTTGGGAAAAGCGAATGGAAACAGTGTTCTTGTTGGAGTTCGAGACAATGGTCCATTCATCTCTATTTACAAATCAGATTATTGGGGAGGGGTGCCGGAAAAAGATCTCAACCCAGACCAGGGAACAAATCCAACAAGTACTACTGTTCCAACCAATCCGCCAGTAACCCCATCTCCAACGCCACGATGTCAACAAACAAACTATGTTCATTGTCCAAACACCGGCGTTTGTGTACCAGCCCTTGCAGAATGCGAAGGAGTTCCCACAAACACGTCCATTCCAACTTCTAATCCTTCCTCTACGCCAACATCTAATCCCAATACTCAAAATTCACCTACACCAAATCCAACCACTACCTGTATGGATATAGAGCAGGTATCAATAGACATATATCACATAGCTGGTCATACTCCCACACCTGTGCCAGCATTATTAAATAAGGCTAAGGCCATAAAAATTAAAAGAAAAACAAATACTTCAGGTGGAGTTCAAGTTGGATATAATGCGATACATATTGCGGGTCCGGGTAATTTACCCGATACATCTGGAGATGTTAATGAAAAAGGATTTGAAACTCAAGCCCAAGACGCACATTTTTTTGGAGAATATACATTGAATTATGGAGAATCAGTAAATCTTAAGGTTGATACATTTCCATTTCAAGCAAGTGAAAACTATGCAGGAATTAGTCCTTGTCGAACGATTAATTATACCTGCACACGATTGAGACAAGATGGATATGCCACATGTGAAAGAGGCAGCTCACAAACTTCCACATCTGGTAATAGTCAATCAACTTATCAAACAACTACTACTCCTATACCAACACAAAATTTAATATACTTACCATTTTTGAGCATGGGAGATGGTTCTGCTCCAACCCCCATTCCGACAGTAGTTTTTAGCGTAACGACCGACGTAACAACGCAAACATTTTGTTCCGAAGAAGTCCTTGCGTTTATGGCTAGCCTTGGAATTACCAAACCTGTTATTTGTATTAAATAAACTTATTCATATATATGCATAAAAAAAAGAAAACAAAGCTATACATTTTGATATTTGTCTCCATCTTATTTTCATTCAGTATCATGCGGTCTTTAAGCCCACGACTTTTTGTGGCAAATACTCCAACACTGAATCCTGAATTTGTTGCTACTCTTCAAAAATCCCCAGTGGCGATTTTTGCATATCTTGGAAATATCCAAGAAGATGCAACGCTTAAAGATCATTTAGAAACGGCAAAAATTCCTCGGGCAATCCCACCAGAAGGAACGAATTATGCTCCTTTTGCAAAAGGAGTACAGGCATCAGAAGGTGGCGAGAATGAGCGACGATTTGTAAAAATTGAAAAAGGAACAAAGTTGGAGATCCACACAATCACTCTATCAGGTGGAAATACCGTGAAGGTGTACGTTCCGGTTGAATAGTAAAACAATTGTAGGATACAATAAATTTAGTTACCAAAAATAATATATGTACTTTGGACCATTTTACTTTGACACAAAAGAAATTTTCCTCATTATCGCAAGTTTCCTTTTAGGATTTGCTCTTTTATTTGGGTGGGAAATATGGTGGTTTGACAAACAAGTTCTTCTTACCATGGTTATCCTCATGCTCTTTACAAAGGGGTTGCTTCCTGCAATACATAATGAGGCATTTTTTATTCTTGCGCTCATTACAATATTTTTAACTCTCTACATCCCTATCTTTCAAGTGGTGTTATTTTTCTTTCTCACTTTTCTTCTTTTCCGCCTTTTGCGCGTCATATAGACCACAAAAATGGTGTATAATTTAAACTAAATGAAAACAACCGCGCTGTTGTATCTCCGAGCGATCAGAGCAAACCAATGGATTAAAAACTTCATAATTTTTGCTGCAATTTTATTTGCGGGAAAGCTTTTTGAGCCCGACCTTTTTGGCAAAACCCTCTATGCATTTATTGTATTTTGCCTTTTATCTTCCGCGTCATATGTCTTAAATGACATTATTGACTATCACTATGACAGAAAGCACCCGATGAAAAAATATCGGCCACTTGCATCAGGCGCAATCTCAATGCCGCAAGCCACCTTTTTGGTATTTGTCATGACCATTGTGTCGCTCCTTCTTGCGTTGTTTTTCTCGCTCTCTTTTTTCTTCATTTCAGTAATTTTTCTTTTGCTCCATTTTTATTATTCTTTGTATCTCAAGCGATATCCTGTCATTGATATTTTCACCATATCATTTTCTTTTGTGCTCCGGACTCTTGCTGGTGTTGTTGTTACGGGGTATCACGTACCAATATGGCTTTTAATGACGATCTTTTTCATATCTCTCTTTATGGCCTCAGTCAAACGTCATGCCGAGCTTGTTACCCAAGGAAGTGACACGCGAGAATCCCTTTTTAAATATAAAGATCATATGCTTTATTTTCTTTCCACCACATTTGCTACTCTTACAATTGTTTCATACGCCTTGTACACATACACCCTCTATATTGATCCATCACAACAACTAATTTATGGAGGAAGACCCACCATTTGTCAGCAAATTTACGACAAACAAAAAGATATTAACGAATGTGAAAAAACAAATATTTTTCAATCGATTTCATCTGTATCAAATCTTGAGGCGCGAAAGCTTATGATGCTTACCATCCCCTTTGTGGTGTATGGTATTTCTCGATACGCTCAGCTTTTATATGAAAAAGAAGAAGGAGAGCGGCCAGAGAAAATCATCACCACAGACAAACCACTTCTCATCACGATGTTTCTCGCAGGGTTAATGACGGTACTTCTGATTTATGTGTTTTAATTCCCTCTTTATTGTATCAAGCTACATTGAATTGGTTTTGCAGGCCAATTATTTTCAAGAACAACTTTATCATCAAATGGTCCGCGGTATATTGGATTACTTTCATTCAATAAAGTTCTTTCTGCACAAGCCGTATCATCAAATAAAATTCTTGTATTACGAATATTTCTATCACCAAAATGTGTGGCATCGTGTGGGTTACAATCAATACATTTATCATTATCAAATAGGAATGTGACTTTGTTCACATCCGCTTGATTGGTAATATTAATTTTCCCCGGAAGGTAAAAAATATACTCTTGTTGCTGAGATGCGGAACCCTCAAGACTTTTTATCATATCAATCTCTTTGCCATCATATTGAAAAACAACTCTCGGATAGGTGAGCGCACCATCCTCACTCGTCGCAGTTCCATATCCAACAAATGTCACTTTTGTTCCACTATTCAATCCTGGTATTCTCAACACATCTCCACCAATAATATTTACGATAAGAACAACACTGAAGGTAAAGATAAGTCCCACAATAGATCCTGTGACATATCTCTTTCCTCGTGCAATCTGCATCTCCGCACCTTGTGCAGTAATCAGTATGAACGATCCATAGATCAAGGTTCCAAATGCAAGTACTCCTGTTGCAGGAAATATGAGCTTTGTTAATATAAAGTTTAATACCCCACCGGCAGCTCCGGGATCAGAGAAGGAAGAAAGAGAAGTATCCACACATCCAAGCTGAGTAAAGTACTTTCCTCGAGCAGGAGGAACCGGTTGATTTAATGCTTTTTTTGCCGGATCAAGACGAGGATCATTTAGATTCGTAATAACCTCAAGTGTTTTATTATCACCTGGTGCCCCTGTTATTAATGGATACAAGCATGCCTTACATGATTCCCAACTTTCAGGAGCTTCTCTATCTATACAATACCCACACGCATCACATTCTGCATATCGTAGTTGTGCATGAGAGGGAGAGGGAAGGAGGAACAGGAAGAAGAGGGATAAAAAAAAACATTGGATGAGCCTTTTCATATATAGAGAAAGTATACATCAAATAGAGAAACTCAAAAACGAATGTAGCCACTCAATGTATAATAAACAGTATGCGGAAGATTATTCTCATTGGTATTTTTTTATTGATCCTTATTGGAGGAATAGGCGCGATTAATTTGCCAGTACGCGCTGATGAACTTGAGGATATCAATAGTAAACTTTCTGAGCTTACCGCAACACTTCAATCATCAGAAAAAGCAACTGCCACGAATGAAAAACAACTTACGACCCTTACCGCACAACTTGCAAGTATTAAATCACAAGTAGTCAAAATTGAACAAGATGTTATCCAAAAAGAAAAAGATATCAAAACAGGAGAAGAGCGGCTTATTTCTCAAAAAAAAATACTCGACGAACGCGTCGCCTCGTTTTATAAACAACAAGGAAAATCAAATGACGCAATGCTCCAAATACTTGTATCTGATAATTTGACAAAATTTTTGAAACAATTTACCTATCAACAAAATCTTCTTGATGACGATCGTAAAACAATTGTGCGAGTGGTTCTTTTTGTCAAAGATATTGAAGAAAAAAAGGTTAAGTTGGAAGATGAGAAGGAGCGGCTTATTCCAATAAAAGAAAAGATTGACGAACAATCGGTATTTCTTGAAGGAGAGGTTTTGAGCGCAAAAAAGTATGAAAATAGTATTAAGTCTGAAATTGTTTCTCTTACCGCAAAACAACAACAAATATTATCTCAACGACTTTCAAGTTTGAATATCCCCCGATCGGCTGGCACTTCTGCACGTGGGTGCTCTGACGATAGGGGGATTGATCCGGGATTTTCCCCAAGAATTGCATTTTTTACGTATGGGGCGCCACATAGAAAAGGTTTAAATCAATACGGAGCTTGGGGGAGGGCAAAGTCAGGACAAAACGAAGAACAGATTCTATCCGAATACTACCCCGGGATGTCTCTGAAAAAAGATTACGATCAAGGGATTCAAATCCGGACTGATACGGGGTGGAGCGGTTCGATTGAAGATTATGTAAAACGTATTTATGAAGTGCCCGACTCATGGACTGATAACAATTTGGCAGTTCTCAAAGCGCAAGCTGTAGCTGCCCGGACTTATGCTCTCCGCTCAACCAGTAATGGAGCAAATACAATCTGCACAACAGAACAGTGTCAGGTTTTTAAGCCAGATGCTAAGGGTGGAAACTGGGAACAAGCGGTCAATGCGACGGCTGGATGGGTGCTCCTCGATGGAGGAAGTCCTGGGTTTACTCAATATGCCTCAACTCATGGAGGATATGTTATTAATCTGGGAAAATTTGATGGTCGAGACGGGAATCCGGGAAGCTTTAGTGAATTGAATGATCGTGCCTATGACAAAGAATCTCCGTGGTTTTATTGTGACTGGGGTTCACGATCAGAATATGCCAAGACCGCATGGCTCAAGTCAGAAGAAGTTGCAGATATTTTTAACACCCTTATGTTAGTAAGGGCGGATTCAAGCACGGCGGAAAACCTCTATCAAATCGACAAACCAAATCCTGCGGGGAAAGAAACATGGAGTATTGATAAGGTTAAGACAGAACTGAGAAATAAAGGAGGATCGCCATTTGATAGCATTTCAGATATATCTGTTTCTGCTGATTTTGGAGCTGGCAGATCAACGACAATTACGGCAAATGGACAAAGCTTCAACACCTCAGAGTTTAAAGATAGATTTAACCTGCGCGCTCCTGCAAATCTTCAGATTGTCGGACCGCTTTTTAATGTAGAAAGGAAATAGTTTTTTTTAGGGATTATCCCTCATTTAGGGATAATCCCTTTTACTATAAGATGGGCTTTGTTTATGACCATTTGGGTAAAAACCGACACCATAGTGATCACTCCAAAAAATCCCCACCATTCAAGCGATCGATAATTGGTCAAATCTTTCAAAATATAGACATAGAGAAAGTGAATAAAAAAGAGAGAATAGGAGTGCCTGCTCAAAAAATCAAACCACTTTTGCAACCAAGATGTAAATAGTTTTTTTCTCGTTAGAAAGCGATGAAAGTAATATAAAAACGTTATTAACACTGTCCCATATGAAAGATAGTAAAAATTAGGAGGATATTTATTTTCGGTAAAAACAAGAGTATGGCTGTTGAAAATAAGGATAAATCGGGAAAGGAAAAACCCAATGGTGAAAAGAACGAGCGCATACCAGGGAAACCACCTTTTTTCTTCTTCTTGGGTAAACCAATACACAAAGATCAAAAAGGCCGTCCAGGGAAGCCACATCATGAATCGAAACGATTCAATTGGTGGGGCAAAAAGCAATAAAATAGGAATCAGCCACACCGTTTTCATCAGAAATTTTCTCAGAAGATGAAATTTTGCAGCTCGGACAATAATCGGGATTAAAAAAATAACATACACAAATAGCACTACCAACCAACCAACGTCTCGTTCAGATCCTAGCAACAACCAATTAAGAATAAACTGATAGGAAACTTCTTTATGCAAAACAAAACCAAATAATAAAATAAGCACAATGGTAAAAATATAATAAGGAATAAGGAGTCGACGTAAGCGTTTGAAAATTTGGGTAAAAGAAATTGACCCGGCATCTTTTCGTTGAAACGCGACATATGCAGAACAAAAGATAAATAAAGGTACGACAAAATGGGAATAATCCCAAAGAATATATACATATTTTTGATCGAGAAAATATGCAGTAGCGTGAATGAGGATCATAAGTATTACCGCCAATCCACGCAAGAAATCGATCGTAGTGTTTCGAGCTTTGACCATATTCTCTTATAATACTATTTCATGTGCCTGATTGTTTGTGGTCATTTCCTTCAATGCTATACTTATATTGAGTTACAATTATAATAATTGCATGCCAAAAAAGAGCCCACGATCTCTCTATAACGTTCTTATTGTATGGCCACTTCACGCGTTGTTATTTATCCTCCGCATTTTATTTCTTGTTGGCCTGGTGGTTGCGGGTTGGTTTATCCTTCAAACAATTGGCATTCTCAATGTTCGTGTTCCGGTGACTGGCGCCTCAATGCTTCCAACGCTTCCCGAAGAGGGGTATGTTCCCTTTCAGCGTTATTTTCAAAATGAAACGTTTGAAAAAATATTGCCACAAACCATACAAAAAGGTGACATAGTTGTGTTTGAAAATGAAAGAACACATAAAGAACTTGAAAAACAAGAAAAAGACTCTACGGGATTTGTAAAAAGAGTTATTGCCACCGAGGGAGATATTGTAGAGATAAAAGATGGATTTGTATTTGTTAATGGAAAAAAACTACAAGAACAATATATTCTCAAACCACGGTCAACATTTGGGGGAACCGAGATTCAAGATTGTAAGCCGATCAAAGTTGCGGCAAACAATGCGTTTGTACTTGGAGATAATCGAAAAATAAGCATGGATTCACGGCAGATTGGTCTGGTGCCAATCTCAGACATTTTATTTTATATTCCGTACGAAAAACAAACCGATCGTTATGGAGCGCAATGGAGAGATGCGAGTCATGATTTTGATACAGAAAATGAATCATTATTTGATACCGACTTCTATACTTTATTACTCAATAATGAGCGAGCAAAACACAACCTCAATTCATTAAAATATCAAATTAAGCTCGAAAAATCCGCAAAGCTCCGTGCTGAGAAAATGTTGGCATTTGATGAATTTGACTCAAAAGCCCTTAAAAGTGGATATACCATGAAAGATGCGATGAATGATGTGGGATATTCCAATATTATATATGGCGAGTTTCCTATGATGGGTTTCTACGACGCTGAGGAGTTGTTTGATGCATTTATTGAGCAACCTGGAGCCCGTGAGTTTCTAATGAACAAAGATTATGATGAGATAGGAGTGAGCACCTTTGTAGGAACATTAAATAATTGCCCTGTTCAGGTAGTTGTGCAACATCTTGCGGGATATATCCCTCCAAACTATGGCTCCGGAGAAATTGAAAATTTCAAAGAGGCGTCGAGAAGACTTCGTGAAATTCAACCGGGATGGCTAAAGCTCAAAGAGTATGATGAATTTTATCAAAAAAATCAGTCTGACGTTGATAGACTGAATAGTCTTATTTCGACACGAATTTCTCGTATTGATCAAATAATAAAACAAATGGAGGAAAATAAGTGGCTTACTGATGAGCAAAATCAATGGATATCACAAGATGCGCAATTTTCTGAAGATCAAAACAATCTCGCAGACAAACTCAATCAGTAGCGTACTACTGATTAATTCTTCTTATCTAAGTTACTTAACATTTTTTCCATTGTTGCTGTATATCCGCGAAAATCAGACGAAGAAACATCCTTTAAAAGGTGTGATAATGTTTCCTTAATTTCCTTCTCAATTATTGGAATAAGCTCGGTACTTTTTTTTGAAAGGAGAATACATTTTGCACGACGATCTTCAGAATCGCTTTCAATTTTTACAAAACCCTTTTTTTTTAGTGTTGTTATCAGCTCGGTCACAAATGGTGGTTCGACGCCCATTGTGGTTGAAATTTCAACAAATCGACTTCCTTCGGGCTTTTGGAACAGTATTCCAAGAAGACTCCAGTCCAAAACAGATAGTTTATATTGATGAAGTGTCTCGGATACTGCATTTTTGATCAAGCGGTATGATTTTGCCTGTAGTCGAAGAAGGGTATAAGTGTCAAACTCAGTCGAAGCTCCTACGAGCTTTTTAAATGCAGAAGTAAGCATAAGTAAATGATTTGGTAACATAATTATTATATTTACTTTTACGCCAAAGAGCAAGGAGTTTGCGGCTTTATCTACGTACTTTTAACATATAATTGCTTTGATTTATTGTGCAAAATGTACAAATATCCAAACAATATCACCAATAAAATTATAAAACAACCTCAATATACTTGACTTTCCTTCCAAAACATAGAACAATGTGGTATGGAGGATAAGAAAGAAACACTGTTCCAAAAAGCAACACCACTGCCAGCGTCATTAAATCCACAAATTGTCTACGCATGGAAAGCGCCCTTGCGTGCATATAAAAAACGAAGCGGGAGCGTCCTTCGTTTTTATCTTGCCGTTGCATTACTTTTATCCGCAATTGTATTTTTTCTTGGCGACAAAATTCTTATCATACCGATCTGGTCGATATTATTTTTGTTTTACGTCCTAACAATAACTCCACCTCCCGAAGTTGAAAATCGAATCACAAAATTTGGAATAGAAACAGCAGGAATAACTCTTCGATGGGAAGCCCTGTCCTACTTTTATTTTAATAATAGATTCGGATTTACCATCCTTACTATTGTGACGCATCCACCCTACAACATGCATGCATATCTAGTGGTACCAAAAGATAGCACAAAATTGGATCTCATAAAAATTCTTGCCGAGCACATTGTCTATCAAGATAAGCCGGAGCTAACATTTATCGATCGGGTGATAAAGGCACTATCAAGTCTTGTGCCTGATGATGAAGAAGAGGAGAGTATTCCCGCAACGATTAAAATCGAAGTGTCCGACCAAAAACATCAAGGACCAATGGGCGAAATCAAAGATACGCTCGCATCTTTTTTCCAAAAACCTGAGCGGACATCTCCGTCACCCCAATCTTCCGAGACCATGCGATGATTCCCTCATCTGTAGTAATAAGATTACCATCTGATTCTTTTGCGAGCATAATTAAATCAAAATCCGCTGGACTATCAATAGTGCCTGTTCGAGTAGCATTTCGATAGCGATCTCGAAGACTTGAGATAATTTTGCCAACTGACTTTTGAAAATCCTTTTGGGGCAGTACTTCCTTCCCCATAAATGTTTCAGCTGCTTTAATTATTTCTTCTTCAGAAACTTTCATACCTCGATAGGCTCTAGAGCGATAATCTTCAATAAGATCATTAAATAGGTCTCCAGAAACGGCACTATCATGATAGGATGGGGAGCGCACAGTGACAAAGCCGAGAAATGCTTTTAGCAAAGCATCGTCTTGATTGTCAAAAAATGACTCTATTTCTTGGACTATTGCAGGGGGCATGAGTAGCTCTTCTTCGTTTTTTTTGGCCAAAGGAAGAATTTTTACCAAATTTTGAAGGATCTCCTTAGTCGATGGTCCAAGTCCCATATTGGCTTCCATATTAAACAAGATGTTTGTGTCGATTATATAGGTGTTCATGGGTCAATTATAACAGGGAATATATTGTCGAAAAGAGCCATTCATGCTCGGGTGATTGATCAGGGCTTTATAGTGAAGAAATTGGCCCAATTACTTAACGTAAATTAACAGAAATAGAGCCCGGTGAAAGCCCGTGATTTATTAAAATCACAACGAGGGATATGTGGGCTAATTGTAAGAATTTATCAATGATTAATAGGTACTATATTGGTTGAATTTTACACGTTTGTAGAAATATAAACATATAAGCACTTATATTTTTATATTGTGGTGGTGGCGCATATGAGGTTTTTTGTTCAAAAATAATGAAAGAACCCCACAAATTATTACAGGTTTAGACGGTATTTTAAGTTTCTTTTTATGATCTACTTTGATATAATAAATACAGTTGAAATACTACACCTAGTGGTATACATTAAGAATGCACTCAAGATATGAAATGCCTTTTTTGTCAAAATACAAACACAGAAGTAATAGAAACGCGAGTTTCAGAGAATCGCACAACGATCCGTAGACGAAGATCCTGTACGGGGTGTAAAAAAAGATTTACCACGTATGAGCGAGTAGAAGAGCTGCCGATACTTGTTATAAAGAGAGATGATAGAAGAGAGCGCTTTGATAGGAAAAAGCTTTTACACGGTATTTTTAAAGCAGTAGGGAAAACAACGATCACTGCAGATCAAGTAGAAGATATTGTTAATAGGGTAGAACAAGAGATTACCAATGAGGGTAAAACAGAGTTTAAGAGTCAGGAAATAGGGGATATGGTTGCAAAATCTCTTAAAAAGATGGATAAAGTGGCGTACATACGCTTTGCATCAGTATTTCGAAGATTTGTTGACGTGGAAGAGTTTGAGAAAGAGCTTAAAAAATTATTATAAAATAGGGTTCTATTTCGTGTCATCCCCGACTTGATCGGGGATCTAGTCTGGATTCCCGTTTTCACGGGAATGACAAACGTTTGGGGAGTGCGCGAAGTATTAATATTTTAGAATGGAGAGGACACATATGAAACTTAAAGGTGTAGCAGAGAAGGTATTTTTAGATAGATATTCTCTCAAAGATAAAATAGGTAATCCAATAGAAAAAACACCGGATGAAATGTGGCGGCGTATTGCTGATGCGATTGCTGAAATAGAAAAGCCAGGACAACGAAAAATATGGGCAAAAAAGTTTTATGATGCTCTTGAGGATTTTAAATATGTTCCTGGTGGGCGCATACTTGCTGGTGCTGGCACAGGCTATTCAGTAACCTACTACAACTGTTTTGTAGTGCCATCTCCAAAAGATTCTCGTCAAGGAATTCTCCAGACACTTGGGGAGATGATCGAGATTATGGCTCGCGGAGGCGGCGTGGGAATCAATCTTTCAACCCTTCGGCCACGAGGTGCGCGGGTTGAAAAGGTAAATGGATTCTCATCAGGTCCGTGTAATTGGGCAGAATTATTTTCTCTTACGACAAAAGATATTATTCAACAAGGAGGGACTCGACGTGGAGCTCTAATGCTCATGTTGTGGGACTGGCATCCTGATATCGAAGAATTCATAACAGTGAAACAAGATCTCACCAGAATTAATGGAGCAAATCTTTCGGTCGCCATTTCCGATTCATTCATGGATGCTGTTAAAAAAGATGAAGATTGGCCACTCATATTTCCTGATAAAAGTGATCCAGATTATGATACTGACTGGGACGGCGATATAGAGGGATGGAAGGCGCGAGGCAAAAAAATTATTGTCCATAAAGTTGTGCGAGCACGCAAAATGTGGGAGCTCATCGCACAGGCTGCTTGGCGCTCTGCAGAGCCTGGAGTTGTATTCTTAGAACGATACAACAAAATGCATAACAATGCATATTGGAATAAAATTATCTGTGTAAATCCATGCGGAGAAGAAGGTTTACCTGCATGGGGAGTTTGTAACCTTGGATCGATTAATCTTTCGGCATTTGTGCGTGGATATAAAGTAGACCAAGCAGGAGAATTTGAATTTGATCTTCTTCGGGAGACGGTTCGTACTGCCGTTCGACTCCAAGACAATGTTGTCGATATGGATCCCTACGTTTTTCCCGGAATCAAAAAAACCCAACTCGAAGGAGAACGGAGAATTGGGTTGGGAACAATGGGCCTTGGTGACACTCTCATAAAATTACATATAAGATACGGTTCTCCCGAGTCGATTCAATTTATTGACAAGGTATATAAACTTATCGCACATGAAGCATATCGAGCCTCGTCAAATTATGCTCAAGAAAAAGGATCATTCAAGAAATTTATTGCAAAGAAATTCATCAAAAGTGGCTTCATGCAAACACTGCCAAAAGATTTACGAGACACAGTCGAGAAGAATGGAATTAGAAACTCTGTTATTCTCATGCAAGCTCCAACAGGCTCAACCTCACTTATGGTGGGCACCACGTCAGGAATCGAACCGGTGTATGAGTTTGAGTACACTCGTCATGATCGTCTTGGAGAACATGCCATAAGGCACTACTTATATGATGAGTGGTATGAAAAACATGAAAAAGAGATGAAGAATAAAGAAATTTCTCGACCAGAGTATTTTGTCTCAGCAAATGATTTGAGCCCTGAAGATCACGTCATGGTGCAGGCAACGATTCAAAAATACGTCGATGCCTCAATATCAAAAACGGTTAATGCGCCAAATTCACATACGGTCGAAGACGTTAAGCGCATCTATACAATGGCGTATGATCAAGGCCTCAAAGGAATTGCATATATGCGTGATGGGTCACGACAAGGGGTGCTTGAAAGAAAACAATCACCAGAAGAGGTCACAGCTGCAATTGAAGGTATTAAGATACAGATGCCAACCGTGAAACCTCGACCGATGGTGGTGCATGGCGCAACATATAAAATCGATACTCCGGTGGGTCGCGCGTACATAACTATTAATACAAATGGTAACAATGAGCCGCATGAAGTATTTATGATTATTGGTAAAGCGGGAACTGATGTGTTTGCAATGGCTGAGGGACTTGGACGGATGGTATCGATGTACTTCCGCTCGACTACACATCTTTCCCCTGAAGAACGAATAAAGAACGTCATAAAAGAGCTTCAAGGAATTGGTGGTGGGCGCACTCTTGGCTTTGGAAAAGAGCGCGTACGAAGTCTTCCTGACGCAGTCGCAAAAGTGCTTCGTATGCATTTTGAATATCTTAACAAACAGAAGCAATCACAAACCAATGGGAATGGGCATGGATCTGATGAAAACGCAGAACTTGTTTCTCAACAAGAGCAGCCAGCACTTCTTGAAGAGGTAGGTCAACTAGAACCATTAGTTCGGCAACAGGCATCATCAACTGAAAAACACTTTGATCTTTGTAAAGAGTGCGGACAAGCGCTTCTTGCGCGCGAAGAAGGGTGCGCAAAGTGTTATGGATGTGGATATGCTGAATGCTAATTGATTAGGTTTTTAATAAAGATTCGAATCCTTTCAATCCAAGAATTTGCGGTATTCTCCAATTTCTGATCAGCCTGCTTAATGGTATTTAGTCCTTCTTTTGGAGTATCAAGTATTTTTTTTGTACTACTATTCAGTTTCTGAATATTTTCTGGATTAATCACCTCACGCGCAAGTTCTTTGGGTGATTTTATGTGAATTGTTGGTTTTGGGTTTGGAGTTTCTGTTGGGTCGACTTGAGGGGGTTGATACGATGTTGGGTTGGGATCAACTCTATATGTTGGCTGCCGATATGTAGGAGTAAGAGTATTTGTCGGTCGAGAAGGACTTGTTGGCGCAGCCGTAGAGGTAGGCTGATGTGGTGCAATTGTAGACGTTGACTTAGGTTGTGGCGTTTCAGTTACTTGAGGTTTGGGCGTGGATGTAGGCGCGCTACCAGATGATGCTATTGCCGGTAGCCCAAAGACGGGCTGCATCGTCGACGGAGAGTCTCCTTTCATACAACCGTAGCCATTGGGAGTAGCGCTATCATGGAATTCCCAGTACCAGCCGCAATTATTATTTGCTTTTGTTTCTGGGGTGCAGTATGTAGGATAACAATAACCTTTTTCCGGCCAGCAGCAAGCCTCTGGATTATTACTCCTAAACATTTCCGCACAGCAGGGTGGTTGTTGCAGACAAAAATATCTACCAACTTCAATACTATTTGTGTCATATGCTTGTCCGTATGGGGAATTACCTCCGACTTGTGTGCATCGATTATAATCAATAGAGCCGTCACTTTTTATTGGTTTCCTTGTACAGCCATCAGGATAACATTTGTCTTGATCGTTGCAGAAACATCCCGATGTGGCCTCGGAGTTTGCAATATTTTTTCTATTCTGGATCAATGTTCCCATCCCAATAACAGAAAAAGAAACAATTCCAAAAAAAATAACAATTATGAGCTTTTTGTGATCTTCGTGGAGTTTCATCATTATTGATTATAATAGAGTATAGAGTGCGAAACGAGCCGAAACGAATTTTTAATAAATAATTCAATATATGAGTATCACAACAAAAACAGGAGATGATGGAACAACGGCCATTTTTGGTGGAAAACGACTCACGAAAAGCGATGTGCAGATAGAAGCATGTGGAGCCGCCGATGAAGCAACATCATTTATAGGACTTGCGATAGAATCAATCTCTGAAAAGAAAGTAATTAATCTTCTTTCTGATGTGCAGATGCACTTATATTTGATAATGGCATATTTGTCTGGATCTTCACTTGACATCAAACGAATAAAAAAACACTTAAACGTCATGGAGTCGGTTATTAAAGAATATGAAAGAACACTTCCGAAATTAACACGTTTTATCTTGCCACAAGGGTCAGAACAAACATCGAGGCTTCATACTGCACGAGCAATCGTACGTTCGGCTGAGCGCCGAATAACCCATTTTATATATAAAAAAGATGCTCAAAACAAGAGCGATGCACTCACCTTACAGTACATGAACCGATTATCCGACCTTCTTTTTTTACTTGCGCGCATATTCGATAAGAATGAAGTCACCACATAAAGAAGCTTCTTGCAATTTTTTTAACAGTGAAGTATCCTAGGTCTGTTATATATTAGTTTGGTGAGCGTCACTTTCCCGAAATTGCTTCGGGAGGGGAAGGCGCCCTACAAAAAAACGGGAATCAGGTGTGAATCCTGAGCTGTGCCGCAGCGGTGACTCTTCACGCGTGGAGAGAAGTCCGAAGACCGACCAAACTGTACGAGCCGCTTTCATGCGGTGACCCCGAGCAGGGAATTTGTTATGTCTGTTGCCGAACTATCTCCAACAATCCATCTAAGAGCGCCTATCGCCCCTCATTCATCTTCCATTCATTCAGAAGGTGTTGTATCGAGACCTGATTATGACGCATCGATTCTCCTATGGGAACGTGACGCCCCACAAGAACAATCTATTTTTGAATCATATAGTCCGATAAATGATGCAGAACGGCTTCAGGATTTAGAGCATTTGTCACCGGAACAAAAGGAATATTATATTCATGAAAACGTCATCTCATATTTAGAGGAGTTTGTCGGCAATATTTCAGTAAAAAAACTGACGGGAATCTTAAAAAAAGACGGTACTTTATCGATGCTTGGGACGGATGTGACAGATATGTATCGACACTCAGCACAACTTGCGGGAATCGGCTCTCGTGAGGATAGGGAAAAACATGGCCTGGATCAGATCATTACTCAGATAAATCAAGGTGCAAATCGCGCATTATGGATCTCGCCACCAAAAATTGCTAATTATGGATTTGTCTTTGCATTCGTTGCTGATGAATATGACGAAGAGTTAAAAGGACGCCCTATCAGAGAAATGCTTCTGCGATATGATGAAGATTTTCACTCAGTTGACCAAAGTAAAAGAATTTACCACACAATATGTCAGCAAATTGCTCCTGATTTACCATCGACTGACTCTCTGATGAGTTATGAAGATTTTCTTGCAAATCCTATCATTTATCAAAGTCAGGATAATTCCGATCTAACCTTTTTGCCTGATGCAGTAGGAATTTCTACTGATGACATTGAGAGGTCAGAGGTCTTTCGGAAAAATGTTTTACCAAAAATCTCGCCATTTCTTCAAAGGTATTCAACGCTTATTCAAGAAATGAGTCAGCTTGACCTTCAACATAATGCAGGTAAAGTTCGATATCTTGAAGAAGAGGCGCAACTCATGATTGGTGCCATGTTTAATACTGCTCGTGCAATTGAGAGATTAATGAGCGAAGATCATATCGATCTCCAGCAATATCGTCGTGACCAAGATCTTTTGAGGGAATTTGACAATCCAATACATTCTCAAGAAATGATGATGCTTACTGCAAGCAGAGCTTATCAGACGGAGTCATTGACGATTTTAGGCGGTTCAAACTGTCCTGTCGTGCAGAAAATTGGTGATAATGAGATGTCAGTTCTTTCTCGGGTTAATGATAGATTCTCATTTGGTGAGAGCGCCCAATTGTTTGGAGCGGAGAAAAATAATACCTGTGGAATGGATGATTGTCGTATTCGCAGCCCTCATTTCCATTGTCCATCTAAAAAAGAAGGGGGGTGTGGAGGACATATTCCATCGGGAAAAGGGCTAGAGCAATGTCCACACTGTGGATTAAAAAAAGATGATTATCAAGGGGCAAAATGCGATTAATTTATGTAAAATTAAATACATGAACGACGATCAAACTAAAAAAGTTCTTAATCATACCCCAATACATCATTTGATTGATGATGTGAATTCACCAGACAATACAAACAAGCAAACGATGCGGATTACGAAAGAGGGTGAGCCTATCGAAATTAATGCAGAAAAAATAATTCCTCAAGAGGTGGAGATTGTCGATACAGAACCACGAATTGAAGATCGCGAGGTTGAAAAATTTGTCGAAGTGAATCAAGAAGAGCCATCAATTCATCCTGAACTCAAAAAAGCAGGACTTCAAACAATCGACAATACATCTCTTGATCCAAAGCACAAAGTTGAGCTTCCTCTGTCTGATGAAAAAGTTATGGAAGGGCTTCATAAACCCATAACGTCATCGTATCGTTGGCTTGCTGAATTTGCATTTTTTATGCTCAAACAAGCTCATCTCTCCTTGAAAAAGGTCCACGGACATGTAGTTCGAGTAATGCAGAGATAGTGGATCCTTCATGCGAGCTTATGTCGCACTCAGGATGACCACCGCATTTTCTAGATGAATTATTCTATGCACTGGTCACTTTTTTTATTTCGTCTTCAAAACTTTCTTTACTATGGGCTCCGACAAATTGATTCTTCATTTCACCACCCTTAAAAATCATGAAAGTTGGAATTGAAAAAACTGAATGTTGACCCGCAAGTTGTTGATTTTCATCAACATTAATTTTGACAAACTTTACTTCTTTCATATTTTCAGAAAGCTCGTCAATAATGGGAGCGGTCATTTTACATGGACCACACCAATCTGCATAAAAATCAACAAATACTACCCCTTTTTCATCAAGGACATCTTTTTGAAATGTATCTTGAGAAGATGATATTACCGCCATAAAATAAATTGAAAAATTGTAACAAGAGTCACTCATTGTACCTCTGAAATATGTAGGGTTCAACACCAAAAAAAAGATAATAATGACAAGAATTCATAAAAGGGAAAAAAGAATATGTGTCACAAAATAGCGATAAGCTCTATTGAGATATATTTATATGCACCTGCCTCGTAAAAAATACTTATTACATACACATGTATATAGCAATATTGAAGTTGCTATTTGAATATGCGTATGCTATATTATAGGCTCATATGGATGAATACTTTCTCCCGAAACTTTTGGAGCGTTTTGTTGCGTTCCTAAAGGATCAGGGAAAATCAAAATTTACCGTTGTAGCTTATAAAAAAGATATCGAACAATTTATCGGGTATCTTACAGGACGTGAAAAAACCGATATCCGTGATGTGCGAAAAGATGATATAGAGGGTTTTATTCAAAATCTTCTCGAGAAAAAATATACAAAAAAATCAGCTTCAAGAAAATTAAACTCAATTCGTACTTTTTTCCGTTTTCTCAAGCATGAAGATGTCATTACTGCAAATCCTGCATTTGACATTTCTCATCCAAAATATACTCAAACCCCGCCACGAATCTTAAGCAAAATGGAATATAGAGCTCTTCGTGACGTTGCAAAAGAAGAAGCGCGCACTTATGCTCTGGTTGAAACACTGCTCCAAACGGGTATTAAAATTGGAGAGCTGTCAACATTGCGTCTTGAAGATGTTAATGACGGCAAGCTTCACATTCGACAATCGGGCAAAAACATTGAACGCGATGTCCCCCTCAACAATGCCGCAAAGCAAGCAATTGAGAGCTACTTAGAAGAACGAGGGAAAAATGGAGCTTCAACTCATATATTTATCACGCGAACAGGAAATCAGCTTTTGATTCGAAATATTCGACAAATCATTGATCGATGCTTTTCGGAGGTTGGAATAGAGAATGCTACCGTAAATGATCTGAGAAATACTTTTATTGCACATCAGTTGCGAAATGGCGCAACACTTGAATATATTTCAAATATCGTCGGCCACCGGCGCATTTCTTCAACAGAGCGCTTCCTCAATTTGGTAAAACAAGAAGCTGAGAGAAAAGAAAAGCTCGGAGAGCTCTAATCTGCTACAATATCTTCATGTCAGAATTTCATATAGACTTATACAGTGATAAATCACGCGTTGATATTATTACTCTCATGAGAGAGTTTGGTGATTATACTGAAAGTATTGATGATATTAAGCGAACTGAATATAAAAAGGGAGGAGCCGAATATTTTACCGACAAAATGATCCGCGAAGCACAAGAATATAACGGGGCAGTATTTGTTGCGCATATCGACGACGAAGTGGTTGGGTTTATTGGAGGGTATGTTGGTAAACAAGACAAAGACGAAGAGATGGAGGCGGTACCACTTTCTCCAGGAATTATGAGTGAATTTTTTGTCACTGCAAAATCAAGAGGGAAACACATCGGAGAAAAATTATTCAAAACATTAAAGAGGTATCTAAAAAATAAGGGTTGTGACGTTTTACGATTGGAAGTATTTGCGTCAAACATCCTTGCAAGAGATTTTTATACGAAGCATGGCTTTACTGAAAGGCTTATTACATTATCAAAAACTCTCAAATAATATGAATCTCACCATTTATACCGACGGAGGATCTTTAAATAATCCTGGACAGGCAGCATATGGATTTCTCATATACAATGGGAAAAAACAAGTTTATACTCAAAATGAACGCATTGGGATCGCCTCAAACAACGTGGCAGAATACACAGCGCTTATTCGTGCTCTTGAGTTTGTGCGCGATACTATTCAGAAGTCAAAGGTTCCCGCAACGGGCCTTTCGATTATTTCGGACTCTCTTCTCATGGTAAATCAAGTGAATGGTCTTTATAAAGTAAAAAACGTAGACATAAAACCACTCCACTCAAAAATCAAAATGCTTGAAATGGAGCTTGGGCTCCCGATGTCCTACAAACATGTGCTTCGTGATAAAAATACTGAAGCGGATGCCTTAGTAAAAGAGGCTTTAGGAAAATAATAATATCATCAAAGAATCTCCCTTTATACTTGCTGTTTTCTTCTTTATACTGATTGTATGGACCAGCACCCCGTACCACGACAGATCACCACCTTTGAATTCAAACTCATAGGATTTATGACGCTGCGTCAATTTCTCTATTTAGTAATCTTTTTCCCCATTGGATTTATCGTGTACAAAGTTATTCCAATTCCTTTTATAAATATTGTCTTAGGAGTAATAATTGGCGCTATTGGAATAGCATTTGCATTTATTCCTATTCAAGATCGACCACTTGAAGTGTGGATCAAAAATTTAATCAGACGACTCAACTCTCCGACGCAATATATCTATAAAAAACAAAGCGACAAAATTGGAACGATTGAAGATTTGTACTTTACTTCAGACCCTCATCTTGCCCTCACACACATCGAGACAAAAGAAAAACTAAATAAATATATGCAAAGTATACGTGCCGAAAATGATCATTCTGCAACGATCGATACACGAGCAAAAAAACAACAAGTGCACATAAATGATTTATTGTTACAAACAAAAAACACCAATCCTGCAGAAATTAAAAAAGCTAATGTTTCTTTGCAGAGTAATTCATCTGAGGTTAAAGCTGAAACAATAAAACAACCGTTTATAACCGGTGTTATTAAAAATCGGAAGCAAATACCTTTACCTGGTACGCTCGTCTCAATAAAAGACTCAGAGGGAAATCAACTTCGACTGCTTAAAACAAATCCGCACGGTATTTTTGCAACATATAGTCCATTGTCGTCAGGGGATTATCGATTTGAGATCACCGATCCGAAAGAAATCTACTTTTTTGATACAATGAATGTACATATTGATTCTGACAAACAGAAGCCCCTGATGTTTTATTCAAAGGAAATTCTCTGACAGTAAATCATGTGATTTCGTCTTATTATTATGCCAAAAACAAAGCCCACATCTCCAAGAAAAGCTACAACTCAGTCTTTTATAGAGATAGAAGAAGTAAAAGATGACATCATACTCATGAAAGATTATTCTGCCGTTACAATCATTGAAGTTGGTGCAGTGAATTTTTGGCTTTTATCTACCGAAGATCAGATGTCAATGATTTATTCTTATGGTGGACTCCTAAACTCGTTATCTTTTCCGGTTCAAATAGTAATTATTTCTAAAATGATGAATATCTCATCATACATTGAGTATTTGGAGGCAAAAATTGACGGTCTTCACAATGAGGTGATTAAATCACGACTTGAAGATTATCGAGAATTTATCAAAATGATTGTGAAAAAAAATACCGTCATGGAGAAGCGATTCTTTTTTGCCGTGCCATTTAGTCCGCTCGAGATGGGAGTAGGGGGCGTTAAGGCAAAACAATATGGTAAGGAGTATATATACAATCGGGCCAAAACATCATTGTATCCAAAACGAGACCATTTACTCAGACTATTGGCAAAAGTCGGACTCAAGCCCAGCGTGCTCCAGCAACAAGAATTAACTGAACTCTTTTACAATATATATAATCCATCAAATACGGGAAAACAACTTGCGCCAATCGATAGTTACACTGATGTAGTTCTCACCAGCGGATAAAAATACTTTAACAATATGTTTTCAAAGAAAAAAGGAACAAAAAATTCAAAGACATCCAATAAAATTCCCAGTGGCGTGCAACGGGTTACCGATGTGATGGCAAAGGGAGATGTTGCCATTCGCGACATCATAGCGCCTTCCTATGTGGAGGTAGACTTTAATCATATTAAAGTTGATGCAAAATTTTATCGAACGATATTTGTCGTTGGATATCCTCGATATGTCTCAGCAAACTGGCTCAATTCACTCATTACCTACGACCATCCGCTCAATATTTCAATGTTTATTTATCCCTCAGAATCAAAAGCGATCTTAAATGAGCTGAAACGAAAAATTGCTGAGATGCAAGCAACTGTTGAAGGCGATATGAAGGCAGGAAAAGTAATAGACCCAACGGTACAAGTTGCACTTGACGATGCGCTGTCTCTTCAGGCAGAGCTTGCAAAAGGAGCGGAGCGATTTTTCCAGTTTGCACTCTACGTCACCATTCCCGCAGATTCTGAGGCAGAGCTCGATAGTGTCTCAAAAGAGATTGATTCAACACTCTCATCACTCCTTATTGTTTCAAAACAGGCAACACTTCAGCAGGAAGAGGGATTCAAGTCTACCTTGCCAATGTTTCGAGATGAGCTTCAGGTATGGCGAAATATGGATACCTCATCACTTGCCATGACATTTCCTTTTTCGACGGCATCACTTACTCGAAATGAAGGAATCATGTATGGTATCAATCAACATGATGGAAGTTTAATCATTTTTGATCGTTTTACGCTCGAGAATGCAAACTGTGTCATCTTGGGAAAATCAGGAGGAGGAAAAAGTTTTATGGTGAAGCTTGAAGCTCTCAGACTGCTTATCATGGGAACCGATGTTATTATTCTTGATCCGGAGAATGAATATCGAACACTGTGTAAAAATTTAGGGGGAGAATTTGTAGATTTTTCTGCAAGCTCTGAATATAAGCTCAATCCATTCGACCTCAATGCAGAGCAACCAGAGCCGGATGAACTTTCAAATAAGATTCTTGATCTACACTCGCTTATGAAAGTAATTATGGGTGAAATAACCCCTTCACAAGATGCACTTCTTGATCGTGCACTGGTTTTAACCTATCGAGAAAAGGGGATTACTCAAGACGCCGAGACATTTGTAAAAGATCCACCGCTTCTTGAAGATCTGTACAAAATCTTAATTGGTATGGAGGCGGTCGAAGCGCGAGAGCTTGCAGATCGGCTCGGGAAATTTGTGAAGGGATCGGCCGCGGGAATTTTCAACAGTAAATCAAATTTTGACATTAAAAATACTTTTACGGTATTTGGTATTCGAGATCTTGAAGAAAACTTGAGACCGGTTGCCATGTATATTATTCTTGATTATATTTGGCACCGCGTGCGGCGGGGAGATTTGCGTAAGCGCGTACTAATCGTTGACGAAGCGTGGTATTTGATCAAAAACAAAGAATCGGGAGCATATCTTCATGGGTTTGCAAAGCGTGCCCGAAAATACAAACTTGGAATGACAACAATCACACAAGATGTTGAGGATTTTTTGGCAACCGAGGAGGGCAAGGCAATAATCACCAACTCAAGTCTTCAAATTATTCTCAAACAATCAACTGCTGCAGTTGACCGCATCACCAAGACCTTTTACCTTACGGGGGGAGAGAAGCACTTCTTACTTTCTGCAGGCATTGGAGAAGGGCTTTTCTTTGCTGGTCAATCTCATGTCGGCTTCCAAGTTGTTGCTTCAGAAGAAGAAAAAAGATTGATAGAATAAGAAGTAATGAATAAACTTTCATATATCCATAAAGGTGATACCGGCTCTATGTCATTTGAGACAAAGCAACGGTCTTTCACTCAAGGACTGTTCATGTTATATGGACTGAGCGTGGCGATTTTTTTACTGATTGCCCTTGTCCAACTTTTCCAACTTACTATTGTAAAAGGGAGTTACTATACACTTCTGTCTGATGACAATAGAGTAAAAGAAATAATTATTGAGGCGCCACGAGGGGTGATTAATGATCGAAAGGGGATATCCCTTGCAATCAGCACGAAGCCAAATATTATTGATGATGCAGGGCGACTTGAATCACGAAGAATATATAAGTATCCTGAGGAAATAAGTCATATTGTCGGATATAGACAGTCTGCAGACAAAGATGATCTTGAAAATGACTCATGTTTGAATAAGCTCAAATATGGAGACAAGGTTGGGAAAAAAGGAGTCGAACAACTTTTTGAATGCGAACTTCGCGGAAAGCATGGGAAAAAACTTATTGAAGTCGATACACATGGTAAATATACCAAAACGCTCAGTGTACTTGAGCCAATTGAGGGTGAAACAATCAATCTCGCACTTGATATTGAACTTCAAAAAAAAGCAATGGAGCTTCTTGGGGATCAAAAAGGAGCAGTGGTTGGGTTAAAGCCAGATACCGGAGAGGTGTTGATTCTCGCCTCTACGCCGGGATTTGATCCACAATCCTTCGAAGATGGGGATACTTCAGCTTCTGGATTATTCATCACTGACACAAATAAACCACTCTTTAACCGCGCTACCGAAGGAACGTATCCCCCTGGATCAACGTTCAAACTGTTTGTTGCTGCAGCGGGTCTTGAAGAAGAAGTGATCACATCGGAGGAGACAATAATGGATGAGGGGGTTATTGCAGCGGGTCCACTGAAATTTCATAACTGGTATTTTCTTGAGTATGGCCGGACCGAAGGAGAAGTTGATATGTTGAAAGCTCTTCAACGGTCAAATGATATATATTTCTATCTTCTTGGCGGAAAGCTTGGTCCAGAAAAAATAAAAAAATGGGCAGAATTATTTGGTATGCAGAATATAACTGGGATTGGGCTTTCAGAATCAATTGGAATTATTCCATCTACTTTTTGGAAAAATGATACCTTTGGAGAACGATGGTTTTTGGGAGATACTTACAATTTGTCTATAGGTCAAGGATATGTGGCGGCAACTCCCATCCAAATTGCTCGAGGTACTGCGGCTTTTGCCAATGATGGATATCTCTGCGATCCTCAATTGATAAAAAATCAACCAAATAATAAATCATCATGTTCAAAAATTCCTCTGTCCAAAAAAACGTATGACATAATTCGAGAGGGGATGAGGCGCGCTTGTACAACGGGGGGGACAGGATATCCTTTTTTTGATTTTTCTGTTAATCAGCAAAGTGAATCTAATAATGAAGTAACTTCAGCAACTACTATTGATGCCCCTGAATCAAGCCCCAGTGGAATGATCACAAATAAGATTGAAGTTGGCTGTAAAACGGGTACTGCAGAATCTCATGCTAAGTCGGGAATGCCCCATGCCTGGTTTACCGTATTTGCTCCATTTGAAAAACCAGAGATCGTGCTCACCGTCTTGGTCGAAGAAGGCGGCCAAGGATCGGAAGTAGCGGCGCCTATTGCAAAAGACATCTTAAAGGTGTACTTTGAAAGATATGAGTAACAAATGTGTAAAATACACCTAAATTAATATCTTATAGTATAATTTATTCTCCAGTTATTTTCTAAAAAAATGTTCATGAAACAAAATGAATCTATAACATTTGGGCAATATATTAAATTGCATAAAGCGGGATCTTCAATATATTCGCATCTGCCGAAGTCGCGCGTATCCTTTGATATATCGCGTGCCGCTAATATGAGGAAATGTCATCAGATGGTTCGAGATAATACCCCACTATCTCCAGAGCAGCAATCTTCTTATCTTTCGTATGCGGTATGCGCCAAAAGTTGGGACAAACTAACGAGACGAGAATTTGACCGTTTAAAAGAGATATATGGGGAAGCCGTAGTTAAAATTATGATGGTAGATGTGAATTTTGCAAAATGGCTTCATAATAACTCAGATATGAGAAATGTCATTACATCTGGCGGTGCATGCGCATTAGAAAGTATTGACACAAGAGCACTTGCAATATTAAAACAACGGAATCAAAAAGCATCGTTGATAATACCACAGTACATAAAAGAGATTGCTTTAAGAGCACCAACATGGACCCAGGTGACCGGTGCGCTCATACCGCGATATGGATTAAATATTATGTATGACGAAACTTTTCCTTGGTATCTTCGGATGGAAGATTACGGCCTTCAGGATGCTGAGTCGGTAACTCAACAAATATATGATGGCATATTTCAGTCAGTTCGGAGATATGTGAGATTATTTGATCCAAATAGCAAAACGATATCACTTCCATTTACCGAACTTAATTTACAGTCAAAAGGTCTCATCCGAAAATGGTCAACAATTGTTGAGCCATATTTACGAGCCCTTGAAAAGAAATACGGGCTGGAGCATTATGGACATAATTCTAATGATCAATTAAAAGCGTGGGTGATGTACACCTATTTCGGCCCGGAGATTCTTTCTTGCGTTAAAAAATATATAGAAGAAAAGTATCCCGCTCTGTACAAAGAATATAATGTCAATAAGGCCACCATTCACATACGAGGAAAGCAGATAGACCATCTAGACACTGAGAGGTCGAATGCTTGGATGCATTCGGTAATATTAAAACAAAAAGATTCAAAATTACTTCTTGATCGAAAAAAATCGCTTTTGACACCATTTCACTGTCAAGAAGTTGCACAATTACAATGGCTTTTCGAGCATGGTCATTCATTACAGTCTGGATTAGCGGGTTTCTTGGATTCAAATTATCAAGGAAGACTGCTTCATGAAGAATCTGTGCATCCTCGAGCGATATTTAAGGAAAAAATATCGGGAAATTTATCAAGCAAGTTTTTTGATTCGCCATTACGATTAAACTCTCATAATGTTGCAGAAACAGTGCAATTTCTTGAGCGCTTCAAGCAATTGAATTCAATTTCAATTTCAAAAAATTTCTTATTAGAATTCCAGCACATCAAGCGAAAGGCCGAAAATATCAATAGAAAAATTGCCGTGTTAGAAGATTTTATTTCGGTTTTTGTACTCATAGAAAAATTTTTCAATGTTAAATCAAAAAATAAAACAAGCCCTCAAATGCTGGATATATTGCCTGTATCGATAAAAATACTAACCAAGATGAAAAAAATATGTATAAAACGATTTAATAATGATGCATATTTGAAAAGAAAATTGGGTCTCAGTGATACTCAGTCGATAGATGTGGCTACATATATCAAAGATTTTTTTGACACCCTCCAAAAAGGTAGAAAGGGAAAAACTACAATAAACGTATCAAAGTACATAATGTTTATTAAATTTGTTCAAGAGAAGTCTCCCCTCATTGTCAAGCAGTCACAACAAAGAATGTTAAAGTTGATCAAAGAAAAAAATATTACCGATAAAACATCTCAAGAATTGATGACTACCGTTTCGGATAATATTATCTACCGTGACATTGATGAATTGGCAACGTATACCAATATACTTCCATTAAACGAAAATTATTTTGTTACCTATATGCAGCAATTATTATTTATCAAATCAGTCCGTGATGCATATATTGATATGGAAAAAATTGAATCGAGTAGAAAAATATTAAAAAATGAAAAAGAAGAGAGAATTGTTGAGATAATTCAGAAAATATTTCCTGTTATAGAGGATAGTATTCGTTTTATTATGTTGGGGGGAGATTATCCTTGGGATTCAAGGTTTAAATATCAGTATGGAGTTAGTTGATACTTAAGTTACAAATGTTATAATAATTTTATGAAAATATTTTTTACAGCAACGTATGAAGGTGAGAAGGATTTTGGAAAATTTTACAAACTTCTATATAAAGAACTTGAGCTTCTTGGATACACCCATCTTGACAATGAGGCAATTGCAATTACCTACGAAGAGTACGTAGATCGTATGGCTAAGAATCGTGAAGCGCGGGTAAGTAATTACCAAAAAAAAATGAAGTATATTCAAGAGGCGGATATTTGCGTGATAGAATCGAGTGCGCACAGCTTGGGAAATGGATTTATTGTGCAAAAATCTCTTGAATCATCAAAGCCAACCGTTGTTTTGTATTATAAAGATAATACGCCATTTTTTTTAAGTGGAGTTGAGGATGAAAAGCTTATTGTAGCAAGTTACAATGATAAAAATTATTCTCAAGTTTTGAAAAAAGCTCTTGATAATGCTCGTGAAAAACGAGACAAGAGATTTAATTTTTTCTTAAGTCCAAAGCTACTTCAATATATTGATGATGCAAGTAGAGAGCGCGGTATCACCAAATCAAAACTTCTTCGTGATATGATCGTGAAACACATGAGGGGCACCAGTGAGTCATGATTTAGTTAGTGGAAGCATAAAAGATTATTATATAAGCGATTCTTTCTCATCCTGCGTTTTGTATTTGTAAATATTTTACAGTCAATTTTCCTGACGATTTTGTCATTCTCTTAATGGTAAGTAGTTTTTATACTTCTCATGTTTCTTTGATATTGAAGCATGAGAGAATCTCAAACACCAGGACCATATGAAATTACTCCAGAAGATGTCACAAGTCTTATAATGGTCCCTCGAGTAGAAGAAATGGTTCGCAAAGAAGGTCATACTGTAATTGAAAAGAGTGATAGGTATACGTCATTGTCACAAGTTTGCAATGGAATCCCATATTTAACATACAAACTCAGAGATCGGTGAGACGATGGAATCGAATGGAGGCAGACAGAATTGGTAGATTGGCATTATGGAGGGCCTGAAGATCTCTCTCCAAAAGGTCGGACAATCGAAGAATCAATCTACATGCTTGATCCAAACTTTCCCCTAAGTGATATTTTTACTCCTCAAGAAGCCGTATTCATTTCCAATCCTTTTGCTGCTTTACCGTATCATTGTCCAACGGAAGAAAATTTAATAAAGTATTTTCAACAATGGTGTAATATAGTGACGCACGAGGAGGTGGTATATCCAGGATATTTTACAAGAAAGAATATCCCAGGACTATATCATGAAATTCATGAGAGGTCTACCAAGTTATTAAAGGAAAGAGGTTTTGATTATCTTTCAGCCGTTCCCACGTGGTTTCATATTGCAAAATTGTATGAACAATTGGGACTTGAATATTTTGATGATAATGACGCGGGTCAGATCAAATTGCTGACAGATAAAGTATCATATAAGATGGGCCATGAACGGAGAATTTCATCATGGATAATCACCCTTCAGTATTGGGCAAAGCTTACTGAAAGTGTTGGCTGGGATCCAGAACAAATTGCTGGAGAAAACGTATTAAGGGGTGAATCGGGCGAGATATTAACATTTCCATTAGCTCCAGAACATAATTTATGGATGATAAAAAACTTGTAAAAACACTATTTATGGTGATGACTCATAGAAATGAGCAAGTAGGATTGTCATTATGGAATGACAATCCACAAGGATACAATCAGTATTGCCAGTGGCAAACGATAATTGCAAATCCTAGAGCAATGGGACTTGGCAAGAGGTATATCGAATCAGATTTAAATCGTTCTTTTAATATACCAAACCCAAGGACGTATGAAGAAAAGCGAGCTTGAGCGCTTACGCCAATAATTTCTTCATATGATGTCGTCTATGATATTCATCAAACATTCGTGGGCGACAAAATGCAGGATTGTATTTTTGTAAATGAGAAAACCGACCAAATCAAGCGTGCCGTGTCTCCACTTTCTGCACGATATGTCATTGTTGATAACAATAAGGATTTTAACGGACACTTTGCCACCAGCGTCGCAAAAGTAGGTATTACCATTGAGTATTCCAGAAAGGGATCATACGGAATGGACAAAAAAATATTTTTGAATGATTTTGGTCGAATAATAATAAACAAAAATTTAGGCATAAAACGAATTTGGATGTCAACATATACTGCGGTTCCCAAAAACAAACAACCCCAAGGAATTAACCTAAAGAATTTTAAATTAATCACGGAGAGAGAGAAAAGATTGTTGAATCTACCGCTTGAGGGGAAGTTTTACCCAGTATTTGTAGATGGATATCCTGATTATTACTGTTTCATTAATAGAAAAATAAAATCTTCCTAATATGAATACTGTTAAAGTACATTTTGTTTTGTGGTCAAGCTATTATCAATGTAGTCAATTAGGTCTATTTCAGCAATTTCAGCAAATATCAAAAGATAACGAAGAATATTTATGACCTTTTTAGATATTTTTTGTTTGTCATTTGAATGACCAATATTTTGCCAAAAATCCTCACTATCAATCCATTGAAATTCTTTCAAAAGATCAATCGAGCTTATTGCTATAGCCGTTGCTAGGTTGGTTGGGTGGTAATTTTCTTCCCAATCTTTAGAAGAAACATTATCCAGAAATATCTTTTTTAATTCATTTAATGGATATTTTTTATCATGAAGTTTGCTCATTAGGAATTTATACTCAGGAAACGGCAATATAGGAATGACAGAATTGTCAGGAATGTTGACGGAAAATTATTTAAGGGAGTTAAAGTATTTAAATGTTTCCATATTGGCTGGGGTATAGAATTCGATCTCAAATCGAGGATCTTCGCGATAAGGCGTTACCATCAAATAAGTTGTAAGAATAATATTAGGATTATTTGGATGAAAAGCTGTTTTGATTGCAAAATTTGTGACGTGATCTAATAAAGGGTCAACTACATTATCTGTTTGTGTCCATATTTCTCGAAAAAGTGGATTACCAAGCATTTTTTTTATGAAGTCGATATACCATCGATCTTTTGTGCGATTGCGCTGATGCTCTTTAAAGTCTTTAAGCATTGTTGTTAAAAAAATTTTTCGTTTCAGAGCAAAAAATTTATTTCGCATGAACTCTTTGTTTAATATAAATTCGGAGTGAAAAGTAACCTCAATTACGGAGGGGTAGTTATTTATAATATAATTTTTTTGTTTTTGGTCAACTTTATAATATTGAAATATTTTTTCGTTTGAATGAATAATTCGCCAGCTGAAATCTCTTATTGCA
>Ga0210006_1000482_pt1 | contig 31007 bp, 28 predicted proteins | sample CryGey02umfilter_2_FD_185452 | JGI IMG/M metagenome (GOLD analysis project Ga0210006, IMG submission 185452) | Groundwater microbial communities from aquifer in Utah, USA - Crystal Geyser 4/10/14 0.2 um filter (SPAdes) (version 3) | ecosystem: Environmental > Aquatic > Deep subsurface >... | reverse complement strand
AAAAGTTTCAATCCGCGACTCATCTCAGCCACTTCTTGGACACGATTGTCACTACCACGCTTGCTAGTGGAGTTCATCAGTTGGAGGTAGTCGATGATGATCATGTCAAGCCCATGTTCGGCTTTCAGCCGACGGGCTTTTGTTCTAATTTGTAATACATTTTGTCCAGCTGTGTCGTCGATAAATATTTTGGCTTCGGATAATTTTCCCATGGCATTACCAATGCGGGGGAAGTCGCTACTGTCTGGACGGTCGGAGAGATTGCCAGTACGCATTTTCCAGAGATCGACATCAGCTTCAGCACAGAGTAGACGATCGACAAGCTGTTCTTTACTCATCTCGAGAGAAAATATACCTACCTTGGCCTTACTACGAATTGCTGTATGACGAGCAAAGTCTAGGGCTAGAGAAGTCTTACCGACAGCTGGACGGGCGGCGAGAATTATCAGGTCGGACTTTTGGAAACCTGCCAGCAAGTTATCTAATTTTTTGAATCCTGTCGGAATACCACGGAGTTTTCCTTTTTCACGATGCAATTCGTCAATGCGCTCGAAGGCATTACTAAGGACATCGCTGATTGGCACGAATGACTGTTTGAGATGTTTTTGAGTTATGCAGTAAAGATATTGTTGAGCTTCGTCTAGGATAGTATCCACGTCCTCGGCGTTGTCTTGGTAGCCCAGCCCAGATATCTGGTGGGCAGCATTCAACAATTTTCTGAGAGTAGATTTCTTACGGACAATGCTGGCATACTCTTTGATGTGAGTTGTCGTCGGGACAGCATTGGATAATTCTGCCAAATAACTTTTACCACCAGTTGTGGCTGTTTTATTTTTTTCTTCCAATTTATTACCGAGAGTCAAAATGTCGATTGGTTCGTTTTTGTTATATAATTCCAAAATTGACTCAAAGATGTCAGAGTGCGCTTTTTTATAAAAATCATCCATATCAATATCATCGGCAATCTTAAGCATGGCATCTTTATCAAGCAAGATACAGCCGAGGAGGGATTTTTCCGCCTCAATATTTTGAGGGGGGATTTTTTCGATGTCTTGAATGTTGACCATATCTAATAGTTCATAGGTTGTGTCAGTTTGTGTATCTTATCTGAAAAGTGGCAGTTCGACAAGTCTGTTACCCATCTAGTTGTGGGGTAGCTGTGGAGGAAGTGTTGACAAGAGAGAGTTCGTGGTTATATGTTTTGTGTTTATTAGTTTACCAGCCAATAGTTCATACCAATAGGTCTGTTGTACCTTGTACTGGGGTATTGTTGTGTTATACTATTTTCATCAAGTCGTTCTTATGAACTATTGGCTATGAAATGTCGGCTAAAAAACTATCAAAATATGAAAATTTGTTTAATCAACAATCTATATCCTCCTTATGCCCGCGGTGGGGCAGAGCAGGTGGTGAGGAAGACCGTAGAGGGGCTTATTTCGGTTGGACACAGCATTGTTTTGATTACTAGTACACCAGATGATGCGGGAGTGGAGGAAGACGAGAATTTGAAAATTTATCGCATCAAGCCGAAAAATATTTTCTTTTATACAGAAGCACACAAGCATGACTTTTTATCACGTTTTTTTTGGCATATCATTGATATTTTCAATTTTTCGATTAGTGGGGAAGTGAAGAAGATTTTGACATGGGAAAAACCTGACATCGTTCATACACACAATCTTATGGGGATGAGCTTCCTAATTCCTCGGGCGATTCGGGCTTTGGAGATTCGTCATGTCCATACTGTGCACGATGTCCAGCTGGTCGAGCCGAGTGGGATTATTTTGAAAAAAGAAGAAAATAGTTGGCGATACACTGGTTGGCCGACGAAGGTTTACACGTGGATCATGAAGCAACTTTTTGCTTCGCCAGAAGTGGTGATCTCGCCGTCGCAGTTTCTTTTAGATTTTTACAAGGCACGCGGGTTTTTTTCACAGTCTAAATTTGTAGTTGTGAGGAATCCGATGACAGCGGTAGTCGAAAGTAGAAAGTCAAAAGTCAAAAGTCGAGATAGCAATCAGAAATTTAACTTTCTTTATTTGGGACAGGTGGAGATTCACAAAGGTGTTTTGTTTTTGGTTGATGTCTTTAAGAAGTTTGTAGAAAATCACAAAAATTGTCAATTGCATATTGTTGGTGATGGTTCTGTTTTGGAGGATGTCAAGAATTTGGCTATGGGGTGTGAGAATATTTTTGTACATGGTTTGGTGGGGCGGGAAAAGTTGCCAGAATTGTTTGCTGTGAATGACGTGACGATTGCGCCGTCGCTTTGTTATGAGAATTCGCCGACAGTTATTTTTGAGAGTTTTTCGTTTGGTGTGCCGGTCTTAGCCAGTCGGATTGAGGGGATTGAGGAGTTGATTGTGGAGGGGGAGAATGGTTTTACTTTTGAGGCTGGAGATTTTAATTCTCTAACAAATAAATTGCAGTGGTGTGTGGAGAATAAAGCAGTTATTGAAAAGATGAGTACAAAAATTCCGACTTGGGAGAAGCCTGAAGGAGAGTATGTGGAGAGGTTGGTGGAATTGTATGGCTAGGACGATTTATATTTTTTTTATTATTTTAAGTTTATTTTCTCTACTCATCTTTTTAATTTCCATCTCGCGTTTCGTGGCTTCTGATCGGTCTATATGTTTTTCTTTGAAGACTAGCGTTATAGGTAATCTGGCTCGGACATATTTTGAGCCTTTTCCTTCGCTGTGTGTTTTTAGGCGGTTATCTAGATTTCGTGTAATTCCTGTGTAGAGTGAACCGTCGGAACATTGGAGGATGTAGAGGGTGTACATAGTAAAATTAAAATTTGAATTTTTACTAAACCAAGGCAGGAAGGGAAATATATTTAATTTCTATTATCTTCTTATAATAATTTATATATTTCTCTTGTAGTATGTTTTTTGAAGTCACTGATCACTTGGGCTAAATCATTCATTTCAGATGTTGTTACTATCATGTACAGATGATTTGTCATAATGACGTATTTATATACTTTGAGTCCTTTGTTTTTTTGCAAAATGTTAAGCTATCTGTAATTATTTTGAAATATTCTGACTTTGTAAATATCTATCCATTCTATTACCGTTAGGGTGATAAACTATGACATATTTTGCATTGTCTTGTTTATTCGTAGTGTTGACATAGTTTTATCCTATTAAACTATTGTTTGTTGGTTAATAAGTACTTAGGCTCCATAGCTCTGTGGAGACTGTGTAGTCTGCTGGTTTAAACCAAATCAATCCACCAGTGCATTATCAGTTTTTTATTAGAATTGGACTTGGTTTTGATAGTATCGTGAAGCACCCCGCCGTTTGCCTTGATGATTTTTTGGGAAGCAGTATTGTCATAATCACACATAATTATGATTTTTTTTAATCCATATTTTTTTACATGCGTTAGAGCCATTGCGAGCATCATGGTTCCATATCTTTTTTTGCGTTTGCTAGGACGAATGCTGTACCCAATATGACCACCATATTCTCGTAATCGTTTGTTTAGTTTGTGTCTAAAGGAAACTGCACCAACGAATTCATCGCCATCAATGAGCCAAAATGCTGATGATGGCACAATTCCTCTTGTCAGATCTATTCCTCGTTCTTGATTACGAACACAGGAAAGATATTTTTTAAAATTAGTATACGCAAGATCGATGTGAAAAATGCCAGAAATATGATCACTGCCATATTCATCAAGTGCTTCGAGAAACGAGTGTCGATATTTGTAGGAAGGTTTTACTAGCTTGAGCATATTTCATGAGATGTGTCGATAATCAGTTTTAATTAGATTTTAATTGTCAAATTTTATTTATTTTTTATAAACAAAAATCCAAACATCTCCATCACCAATAACCTCCCACGAATCAGCACTCATCTTCGCTCCTTCAATAATTTTATTAGCGTTCGCCCAGTAGTTGTTTATCACAAAATAAGCCTTATTTACCCCAGCAATCTCCATAGCATCATTCATATATGCCCGTTTCTGTCCTTCATAAAGCATTTTACCATATTGTCGATAGAGATCGCCACCAGTCGGAATAGCGTAATAAAATATTTCTCCATGGTTAGTTTGAAAATATTTGGCAAAACTATATTTTGTCAGAGCAGCCGCTGAAACAAGTTGATTTGACAGGACAATATAATCAAATTCATGAGGTTTTTTTTCAATTAAGTTTGTGCCATCCATTAGTCCTAAAATTACGCCTTCAGTCATGGTAGATTGATTCATATCTAGAGCCGGAGAAAAAGAAAAGTCTGTTTCTTGTTTGTAAATCCATTCTACAGCTTCAAAATCAGATGCCGTTACATTAAATCCAGGAAAACGGGATTTGATATTTCTTTGAGGGTAGGAGAAGTAGAGGGATAGCATTATTACTGTTGAAATGATTGTTACTAGCATGAAAGTGAACGCTGTTTTTTGAGTACTTAATTGTTTAATTGTTAAATGGTTAAATTGTTTTTGTGCTAAGGTGTTTAAGTGTTTAAGTGCTCTGTGAATCATGTACATTCCAAATGGTAGAATAAATATCAGACTAGTTTTCAGAAGTCGCATTGGATAATCGCCCTGTTCGTAGGAGACCACGTCGGGGAAGACAATCCAGCTACGGAGAAACCAAGCACTTAAAAATAAAGCTATTGTTGTTAGTGGAAATAAATAAATTGCAGGTATTTTCTTTTTTATCATCAAAAATCCACCAACACACAAAGTTAGAGCTGTCGGAATGATCAACCACTGCCAGGCATAAATTATTTCATAAAGTAGGGGGGCATGAGTCAGGTACCAGTATGGACAACGGAAGAGTTCGAGAAAAAGAGGAAATTGGGTGAGAGAGTTGGTGAATTGCGGAAGTGGGGCGTTGTTAAGAAAATTGTTGATGAGGAATAATATTGGTACTGTCAGTGTGATTGCCGTGAAAAATAAGAGATGAAAGATAAGAGATAATTTTGACGAAGTTATTTTTTTTGTGATTATTATTCCTACTAGAAAAATAAGCGTTGGGGTGGCAACTAGGGGGTGTATGGCGAGAGAGGCGAGAGAGAGAAGGATGGGGATGATGAGAGTAATTTTATCTTTTAGATATCCAAGCGTGGTGAAGACAATTAGAACGGTAAATAAAATTACCAGGTTGTGGGGAGTGGTGAGGTTGAATGAAAGAAATGGTATGAAAGGAATGAAGAGGGTAAGTAGAATACCAATTTTGTAGGGGATATACCAGATTTTTTTTAGTGTTGTAGAAATGACAAGTGGCAGAGATACAGAAGCCAAGATTGGTACGAGATAAACATCAATATAAAAAATAGGCAGATTAGTGAGGTGGGCCATCCAAGCAACTAGGCTGTATTGACCAATGTAGTAGGGAGTTTTTGGTAAAATACTACCATTGACAAGAATCCATTGTTCAGTTGCTCTGTGAATGAAGGCGTCGAAGCCATAGCCGAGTGAATAGAGGATTCCAGCAATCCCATACATCACGAATAGGTGTAGTGATACGGCCAAGATACTGGTCTGGTAATTTTTATTTTTCCAAATAAACAAGATTAGAAGCCCAGTGGAAATAACAAACAGAATGAAAAACCAGTAGTTTACTGCTTGCCATGGTGAAGGCATGATGGATGTGGTGTGGTTGGTAAACAAGATTAACAAAAGAGTTATATTCATCAGTATACTGACTGTACCAATAACTGCTGTTAAAGGGTTTGATGGTTTAAGTGTTAAATCATTTTTTTTGCTCGTTGCTCGTTCTTCGCTCCTCGTTGTAAACAAGAACAATAAAAACGGTAATAATAAAGAAATGACGATCGTTCCAATGTTCACACCACTTATGTAGTAGCAAGCGGTGTTGAGGATGATTTGTCCAGTGAGGAGGAGCAGAAAACCATAAAATAATTTTCCTAGTGTTTCTTTTGTTAAAAAAATATCCGTAATCAATCTGCTAAAGATATAAGTATAGATGGCGATAGCGGGGATGCCAATAAGCATGCTGTGCAACAACATGATATTTAATATCAAAAGCATGGTGGCCCCTGTAGTCACGATTAGACGTTGTTGTTTTTTGGAATAGCGGAGTTTCATCTTGCTTTTTGAGCTATATTTAGCTATAGTTTCTGGAGAACAGTATATAGAATTTGGAAGTAATAATCAATTATGAAATTTTTATACAAAATAAAATTAGTAGAGGTACTGAAGTTGGTGGTCGTATTAACTTTATTTTATTTTCAACTGACTGTTTGGCATAGCCATGCTGTAGGTATTTTATTATTTGTGTTTTATCTATGGTTTGTGGGTGATTACTGGCGTTGCATTTTGCATAGAATTTTTGGGTTACGCCACCAAGATTGGATGACTATTGTCCTGTCTTTTTTTGTTGTCTTCACACTTTTGGGTCTATTTACTTCCATTTTAGTTGTCTGGTACAAAATTACTCCAGCGTTGCTTTGGGGTGTTTATCTTTTTTTGACGATATTTAGTTACACACTATTTTTATTAATTAATAAAAATAGAAACAGGGATTTTTTTATTCGTGAAAAAAGTAATTTTGATTTTGCCATATTTCCCAAAAATAGCATCTTCCTGGCTATTTTTTTTGTGTTAATTTTGATAACAACTTTTCTTTTGTTTAAAACAAGTAGTACCGAGGCTTTGTTTTCTCCTTGGCAGAGTATCGACAGACTAGTTCTTCCTCTGACTTTTTTGTCCATCTTTATTTTAGGGGTGTTGGTTTGTTCTAAATATAAAGTTAAGACCTTGCTGTTTTTGATTATTGTCCAGTCGCTTGCTATGCATTTGTATTTACCGCTATCGCATCGGCTTCCTTGGGGAGGTGATGTTTGGCGACATGTTGCTGTCGAGAGTAAACTTTTGGATGGTCAATCTGTTTTGCCAGTTTTGTTTGGGTCAGAGGCTAGTTGGCGAGAAGTGGCTAGTGTGGATTTGCCAGAAGCATTGGTCATACCAAATAAATATTTATACGGACATTTGTGGGGTTCTACCGTACTATTATCAAGCACATTAGACATTGATTTATTGACTCTCAACAAGTGGCTGATGGTATTTTTGTGGTCATTAGTTTTGCCAATAGTTTTGTTGCGTATTGGTCGGTTGCTGTTTGGTTCGTGGCGAGCCGCTCTTTTCTTGGCTTTTCTATCTCTTATTCCTTTTACATTTCAGGCACTTGGTAGTCTGACTTTGCCGGTTAGTTTTGGTTTGCTTTTGTTTTTGTTTACTCTCATGTTGTGGCTTCAGTATCTTCATAAGAATGATCGACGACAGAGGAATTTGACTATTTTCTTTAGCACATTAATGATTTTTGGGTACACACTGTTTTTTATTTTATTGTGGTCTTTCATTATTATTTCTTTGATATTTAAAAATATTAATTTGAAAGATAATAAGTTTTTTGAGAAAGTTATTTTTATTTTTTCTATAATTGTGGCTGTTTGTGTTTGGCCGGTAATAGAAACGGTGAGTGGAAGTAGTCATTTTCCGCAGTCTTGGAACATGTTTGACCAATTAAAACAAATGCTTGGACAATTTAGTGGTTGGTACTATGCTAATGCTATTCGATCACATGATATTCTTAGTGGTAATATATTATTCAATCATACACCAGATTACGCTTTTGTTTCTAACTTGTTTACTGACTGGCGTTGGCCAGTGATGGTGGTTACATTCGGTATTTTTGTGTTGACTATTTTTGGGTTTTGGCAATCTGTCAAAAACAAGAATTTAATTTGGCTTGTCTTTAATATTTTTTCTACCAGTGTTGTTGGAGGATATTTACTAAGTTGGTTTGTGCTTGAGGGAGACAGATCATTTGTTCGTCGGTTAGATCCTGTGTTTGCTTTACTTATTTTAATTTATGTTATTGTTGGTTTTTGTGGAATTAATTTTGGAAAAATGAAAAAGAGATATAGAGCTTTGGTTTTTTTCTCAATGATTGTGATGTTTGCTTGGCTAGGGACAGTTTCTTTTGCTTCTGGGCCAGATATGCGTGTAGTTAGCATTGACGAGTATAAAGTAGCCAATTACATTTATGATTTATCCAAAAAAGATGGCTTTGACTTAGGGTGTGTCCGAGTGCTTTCTGATACTTGGTCGTTGTTGCCTTTGGAGTCTATATCCAAAGGGGAGATTGTGGGTGGAAATTTTCCAATAGATTATCAATTTGGTCAAGAACAAAGAATTAGTTTATATGATAGTTTGATAAAAGACTCGATTGTTGCAGGCCAAACTAGTCCATTGTTTGAAAAATTGGATAAGAAAGGAGTCTGTGCTTTCTTTTTTGCCAGACCACAAGAAACTATGTCGGAAGAGGAAGTTGAACAATTTACCTTGTTGTCTGGTGGAGTGTTGGAGAGATATTCAGGATTTTTTATTTGGTACTACCAACTACCCTTGAATATCTATACAAAATAGGATATCCTAGGATTAACAATTTATTTATAGAAAAATCCTATGCAAGGTTGTATTTTTTGTAAAATTGTCAATGGAGAAATACCCAACTATACTATCCATGAGGATGCTCATGTCTTGGCTTTTTTGGATATCAATCCTCATGCCAAGGGTCATACAGTCTTGATTCCGAAGGTTCATGCTGAAAACTTATTTGATTTGAATAAAGAACTTTCAAAAGATTTATTTTTGTCTATTGAAATAGTGATGGAAAAAATAGAGTTGGTTCTCCATCCAGACGGATTCAATGTTGGCTGGAATCACGGGGAAGCTGGCGGACAAGAGGTGTCTCATTTGCACATTCATATTTTACCTCGCTTTGAGAACGATGGTGGAGGTAACGTTCATTCTATTGTTAATAATGACGGGGGAATGAGTGTTGAGGAGGTAATAAAATTATTTTAGTCCGATTTAAGAAATTAAATTGTGTTATCGACATAAATGCTACTATGAAACACCTCAATAAGTTGTCAGAAGAAGTGATCCACGAAAACCCTTGGTATGCGTATAAGCACGATACTTATGAAAAACCAAATGGTGAAGTAGGGGATTATTATTATTCAGATTTGCGTGGAATGGCGATCATTGTGCCAGTTTTCCCAGATGGGCGTTTACTCCTCATTTTACAATCTCGCTATCTGACTGATAAAGAAAGTGTTGAATTTCCAGGAGGTGGGTTAAGAGACGGGCAAACGGCTATAGAGGCAGCACGAGAAGAATTATTGGAAGAGACAGGCTACGTGGCCGATGAATTTATCAAAGTTGGTGAATTCCAGCCTGCCAATGGCTATGCCAAAGACACTACCCATGTTTTCATGGCTCATGTTAGTGAACATCGAGAAATGAATTTGGATGATACGGAGGAAATAGAAGTGCTCTATCGTCGGCCTGATGAAATTGACGAGATGATTCGACGTAATGATATTTGGGATGGGCAAACCATGGCGACTTGGGCACTTGTACATCATCATTTTTTACATAATGACAAATAACATGATGGGTTCAGAGGACTTTATCGAACACTTCAAAATGGAAGAAGATAACAGTAAACCTGGTAGAACTTTGTGGAGTGTAAAAGTTGGAGATGTCTACATGTCGCGTTTAATTATTGATCCTGGGGTGACGACTGGCGAGTATTATCATAAGGTAAATAAGGTGATGTTGTACCTTGAGTCTGGTAGTGTTTTGCTAAAAGTAGAAAATGTCATTACCAAAGAAAGAACAAAAATCAATCTTCAGCCATGTAAAGATGTGATTCATATTCCCACTTTTGTTGCTCACCCAACTACAAATATTGGTAAAGAGCCCGCTGTGTTAGTTTTTTTTAGTAATTACCCTTTGCGTAAGGATGATGATTGTTATAATTATAATGTCGAATAGTTTATGAAATTGTTAGTAACTGGTGGAGCGGGGTTTATTGGCTCCAATTTTATTCGTTTTTGGATGAAAGAACATCCACAAGATGAGGTAGTCAATCTTGACTGTTTGACGTATGCGGGAAATTTAGAAAATCTGAAAGATATTGTAGAAAATAAAAATTATAGATTTGTAAAAGGGGACATTTGTGATAGAGATGTGGTTTTTGAAATAGTAAAAGATGTGGACTTGATTGTGCATTTTGCGGCTGAGTCCCACGTTGATAGATCTATCTTGGATCCCAGTGCTTTTATTCGTACTAATGTTCTTGGCACACAAATATTGCTTGACGGCGTGCGTGAATACAAGAAACGTTTTCATCATGTGTCGACTGACGAAGTGTTTGGAGCTCTGAAGCCCAACGAACCTGCTTTTGACGAATCTACTCCTTATGACCCTCGTAGTCCATATTCTGCCAGCAAGGCTGCTTCTGATCATTTGGTGCGCGCATATTATCATACATACGGTATTGAGATGACCATTTCCAATTGTTCAAATAATTATGGTCCTTATCATTTTCCTGAAAAACTTATACCGCATTTTATTTCAAACTTGATGGATGGTAAGAAAGTACCAGTATATGGTGATGGACAACAGGTAAGAGACTGGATTCATGTTGATGATCATGCTCGTGGCATTGATTTTATATTACAAAAAGGAAAAATAGGGGAGACGTACTGTCTTGGTGGAGACAGCGAGATAACAAATCTTGATTTGACAAAAATATTGATTAAACTGATGGATAAAGATGAGAGTTATATTGAATTTGTAAAAGATCGTCCAGGCCACGATAGACGTTATGCAATAGATTTTAGCAAAGCAAAAAATGAACTCGGATGGGAACCGCAAATTAGTTTTGAGGAGGGTTTGAAAGATATGATTGAATGGTACAAGGAACATCAAGTTTGGGTTGAACATTGTAAAAGTGGAGATTATCAGAAGTATTATGATGAATGGTATGGAAGATAGGTATTAGGTAGTTTAGGTTTTAGGTATCTAGGTTTTGCACAAAACCTAATCCCTAAAACCTAATACCTAAAACCTAATACATGAAAATACTTATTATCGGCGGAGGTTACATTGGTCATCGTTGTCACGACGCATGGGCTGATTCAGTTATTTCAACTGATAGAGTTATTTCAAAAGAAGATGTATTGAAATTGATTGATGAGCATAAACCTGATGCAATTTTAAATGCCGCGGGAGTTCGTGGTAAACCAAATGTTGACTGGTGTGAAACACATCAACTTGAAACAATTCTGGGGAATACAAAACTTCCCATTACGATTGCCGAAGGCTGTCAAGAAAGAGGAATTTATTTTTTACATATTGGATCTGGATGTATTTTTTATGGCGATTCGCCACATCCAGATAAGAAATGGCGTGAAGATGATATGGGTAATCCGACAGAAGTAACCTATTCACGAACAAAATGGGCAACCGATCTAGTATTGTCCACGTTGCCAAATGTTGGGATTGCTCGTATTCGCATGCCGATTGATTATGTTCCATCACCAAATAACATGATTGACAAATTGGCAACTTTTTCAAAAGTGATTGATGTAGAAAACAGCGTGACAATTATTGATGATATGATTGATGTATTTTATAAATTGATGGAACAGAAAGCCGTAGGTATTTTTCACGTGACCAATCCAGGAACACTCAAACATAGAGAAATTGTTGCATTGTATGAAGATCTAGTTGATCCAAATCATAATAATGAATGGATTACAAATGATGATCTCGTACAACAAGGTCTTGCGACAAAAACACGATCAAATAATTTTTTGGCATCTGAAAATTTGAGTAAGATTGGGATTGAAATGCGTGAAGTACATGAGGCAATGAGAGATACCATGGAGAAGTATGCAGTGGCGAAGAAAAAAGGTGAGAAGAGTAATGAAACATTATCATGCTAATTATGAATGAACAAATTCCTATCCAAAAAATCCCAAAACCCTGGGGTCATGAAATATGGTTTGCACATCAGGCGCAATATTGTGGTAAGATTTTGCATATCAAAAAAGGACATCAATATTCACTCCAATATCATGAAAAGAAAATAGAAACACAGTATCTGATGTCAGGGAAAATAAAATTTTTACTTGGACCTTCGGCGGATGCTCTTGAGGAGGTAATTTTGAATCCTGGAGATAAACTTGATATATACCCTGGTATGGTACATCGCGCACATGGGCTCGAAGATTCAGATATTTTTGAAGTGTCTACAAATGATTTGGATGATGTGGTCAAGATTTCTGATGATTATGGTCGAAGTGGAAAAGGAAATAATTTTGAGTTGGATGAAAAATTAGCACAGACATATTAATATGGATCTTTCAGTCATCACCGTCACATGGAACAATGCAAACGATATTGCCAAACAAATGGAATCGGTTTTTCGAGGGTGTACACACATAACATGCGAGGAGATCATTTCTGACAATGGATCAACTGACGAGACCGTAAAAATTGCAAAATTCGTAGGGACAGGTCGCGATTTGCCAATACACATAATAGAAAATAAAGAAAATCTTGGTTTTGGTGTTGCAAATAATAAAGGTCTTGCTCTGGCAAAAGGCCAGTTTATATTATTTCTTAATGGTGATATGAAAGTAGAGGATGGAACTCTTGATATTATTCTTGAATGGATGAATAAACACCCAGACGTGGGTATCGTATGTCCAAAACTTGTTGACCAATATGGGAATTTCAATTGGGAAGCATCGCCACGTCGATTTCCAAAGTTGTGGGAACAACTTGCTCTTATTTTGAAATTGCCTCATATTTTTCCACATATACTCGATAGATATCATATGAAAGATTTGGATATTGACACAGAACAAGAAGTACATAGTGTGCGTGGTAGTTTTATGCTTATGCGTCGTGAGTTTATAGACAAACTTGGTTGGGCATTTGATCCAAGATATTTTATTTGGTATGAGGATGTGGATATCTGTCGTGAGGCAGTGCGTTTTAATTACAAAGTTGTATACACGCCAATAATTTCATGTGTAGATTATGTCGGACAAAGTTTCAAAAAACGAAAGACACTTTGGAAACAAATAAATTTTACAAAGTCCATGCTTACATATTTTAAAAAATGGGAACCATGGTATAAGTGGATGTGGATCGCATTATTTCGACCAGTGGGGATTGTGATGGCGTGGGTGAATGATTTGTTTTATAAGAAAACAGTAAACAGTAAACAGTAAACAGTAAACAGTATTATTATGAAACTATCAGTACATCTCGTCACCTGGAACGGAGCAAAATATATTCCACATCTTTTTGCATCGCTTAGAAAACAAATTTATACAGATTGGAAATTAGTTATCTTGGATAATGGATCAGGTGACGATACGGCTGAAAAGATTAAGAATGAAATTAAGGATTTTCCAGTCGATGTAGAATTGATAGAAGGAAAAGAAAATCTTGGATTTGCAGAAGGACATAATAAATTGAATCATGAATTAAGAATTAGGAATTATGATTGTGAATACATGCTTTTGTTAAATCAGGACATGTATTTGACGCCAGACTGTCTTGGGAAAATGACGTATTTTCTTGATAGACACGAGAATGTGGCGGCGGTGAGTCCGAGACTTATGAAGTGGAATTTTAATGGACTTCAGACTTCAGACTTCAGACTTCAAGATACCTTTACAAATAAGATAGATTCATTGGGATTGAAAGTCTTTCGCAATCGTCGCGTAGTAGAAAAATATGCAGGAAAAGATTGGGATGAAGTAGAACCAAAAATGAAATTATCTTTTCGGGCCGAAAGGCACAATGGCGATGGTACGGCTCTCGAAGTGTTTGGCGTGTCAGGAGCGCTACCTATGTTACGAACAAGCACAATTGAAAAAGTTTGTTTTTCAGACTGCACTTTTTTTGATTCGCTTTATAATTCATACAAAGAAGATGTGGATCTTGCATTTCGTTTACGTATCGCTGGATATAAAGCATTTGTCTTACTCGATACAGTCGCCTATCATGATAGGACAGTCGAGGGTCTTGATAAAAAAGGGGACAAGGTTGCAGTAGAAAATAAGAAAAAGCAAAGTGCTTGGGTTAAGTATCACTCATACAAAAATCATTTGATGACCTTATACAAAAATGAATACTGGCAAAATTGGATTCTTGATGCAGTGTTCATAAAATGGTATGAATTTAAGAAGTTTATGTGGTTTCTTATCTTTGATAGAAGTGTTTTGAAAGGATTAGGGGAAATATGGAAGAATCGTCGAGAAATTAGAAATAAGAAATTGGAAATTATAGGAATGAGAAAAGTTGGGTGGAGGGAAATGCGGAAGTGGTGGAGTTAATTTATTTTTTTAAAAGTATAAGTATGGTTGACATAAACATCGTATTACTCAATTACTTCTGTAAAGACGACATCACGCGAGCTGTTGAGTCTTTGGTTTCTGATACAAAAGATTGTAAATATGATGTGCAGATTACGGTGGCTGATAATTCGGAAAACAAAGATGGAATGAAAGAAACACTTCAAAAATTTCCACAAGTCATATATGTTGACTCTGGTGGCAATGTTGGATTTGGTAAAGGAAACGTGAATGGATTTAAGACGTGCGAAGCGCGGTATTATTTTGTTTTGAACCGCGACACTATTATTCCAGAACATACAAAAACCATTGAACGCATTATTGCCTATATGGACGCTCATCCGCGTATCGGTTGTATTGGTCCAAAACTTCAAAATATGGATGGGAGTTTACAGTATTCATGTTATCGTTTTGATTTGCCAAGTATTCTCATCAAACCTTTGAAACAAATTAATTTTGATCAAAAATATACATGGGTCAAAAAGCATGCTGACAAACTTATCATGAAAGATTTTGATCACAAGGAGACACGTCCTGTCGATTGGGTGCTTGGTGCCGCTATGGTGGTACGAAAAGAAATGGTGGACGACATCGGGTGGTTTGATGATCGATATTTTATGTATCTTGAAGATGCTGACTGGTGTCATAGTATGTGGGAAGCAGGGTGGCCAGTATATTATGTCCATGATATAGTTATTAGGCACGTACATGTACGCGATTCTGCCAAAGTACCTGGCTTTTTCAAAGCAATATTTAAAAATAAATTAGCTCGGATTCACGCCAAAAGTTGGGTACAATATTTGTGGAAGTGGCGAGGGAATCATAAATATTATAAGTCGAAAGTCTAAAATAGAATATGAATTTTTATCCCAAAATAGCCATCATATATCTCAGTTTTCATTGCGAACCCTATATTGACGATGTGGTTTCTTCGTTGAAAAAAATAACTTACCCAAAAGACAAGTTGGAATTTGTAATTGTTGACAATCTTCATCCTGAACATGGCCATTCTGTGCGTTATTTGGAAGAAAATGTCATGCCTCTGTCTGGCAATCAGTTACCTCATACCACACTTTTGTCTCAAAAAGAAAATTTTGGATTTGCTGGGGGCAATAATGCTGGCGTGGATTGGGCGATTGAGCACGGTTTTGATTATGTCTTTTTTCACAATAGCGATGGTTTTTTGGCAGTCAATGCTTTTGAACCATTGGTGGAGGCTATGGAAAATGATAAGAATATTGGCCTAGCTCAATCTCTCATACTTTTGCATCCTGAGGCAGATTTACTCAACAGCGATGGCAATATGTTTCACTACTTAGGGTTTGGTTATTGTCACAACTATCGTATGAAGTATAAAGATATAATTTACCCAAAAATAAAAGAAATTTCTTATGCCAGTGGTGCGGCGCTTATGGTGAGTGTAGGGGTGATTAAAAAATTTGGTTCTTGGGATAGTGATTTTTTTCTCTATCACGAAGATTTGGAATGGACTTTTCGTTTACGGTCAGTGGGTTACAAGATTGCTCTTGTTAATGATTCTGTTTTTTATCATAAGTATCAATTTAGCCGTAGTATTACCAAGTTCTATTGGATGGAACGCAATCGTTATGGGGTGATGCTGATGTTTTTCCGTTGGCCGACATTGTTGTTATTGTTACCAATGGCTTTGGTTTTGGAAGTGGGTCTATGGGTTTTTGCGATCAAGGGTGGCTGGACTGACAAGAGAAAGAAAATCTATCAGTATTGGTTCAAAAGTAGCAGTTGGAAACTGTGGCTTGGAAAAAGAAAACATATCCAAAAGATTAGAAAGGTGAGTGATCGGTATTTGCTTGGTTTTTCTGTACCTGGAATTGATTTTCAAGATGCTTCAATGAATAATTCTGTTTTGAAGTATATTGGTAATCCACTGATGAAGATTTATTATTGGATTGTGGTTAAAGGGTTGATTTGGTGGTGATTTTTATAGAAGAAGTATCATAGAACAAAAAATAATTTATAATCTGTTTTTTATATTTATATGAGCACATACACAAAAAAAAGAATATTAGTTATTTTTACTGGAGGAACTGTGGCTGGCAATGTTGCAGAGAGCAATGTTTCGCAAAATACAAAGTCTGATCCAAATAGTTTTTTGTCCATACTAGAGAATTCTGTAGATATTGTAAAGAAAAATTGGAATATAGAAATTACTCCTTCTATCTCTGAGTTGCTTAACGTTGATAGCTCTAATATGCAACCAGAAAATTGGACGTCGATAATAGAGGAGATACAAAATAAATACGACGATTTTGATGCATTTATTGTTTTACATGGTACAAACACAATGGGATATACTGCAGCAGCCTTGACATTCGCTTTGGAAAATATCAATAAACCAGTTATTTTGACTGGCGCACAAGTCCCTCTTGGATATCTGGGCACTGATTCTGTCACAAATTTGGTCAATTCTCTAAGGATGGCTGTGTGGGGATACCATGAAGTAAAAGGAGTAATGGCAGTTTTTGGAAGCAAAATTATTACAGGGTCAAGAGTTAAAAAAGGTACTGATTTCGATTACGATCCTTTTAAAGCGTTTCAGACCGGTGCCTTGGGAGATATTGGAAGATTTATGAGGATTGATGAGGCTGCTATGAAAAAACACATTGCCTATCTATCCAAATATAAAGCGTTGGCAATCCAGTCAAGAGTGTTGAGTGTAAAAAAAGATTTTGATACAAAAAGTATTGCCTCGTTGACAGAATTTCCTGGCATGTCTGTTGATTTATTTAGATCGTTGGTTGAAAATAATGGTATGACAGCATTTATTTTTAGAGCTTTCGGGGCAGGTGATCCTAGCAGTCATTTATTTCCAGCTTTTGAATATCTGAAAGAAAAACAAATTCCAATCGTGGTGACTACTCAAGCCCCAAGTGGGGTGTCTAATTTTCAGGTAAATGAGACAGGACAATATTTGCGAGAATACGATTTGGCTATCCCGGCATATGATATGAGTATTGAATCAATGACTGTAAAATTGTCTTGGCTATTAGCTCAAAAAATTAACTATGAACAAATCAAGATCAAAATGTTGGAAGATTTACACGGCGAAATTAATGTTTGTCAAGAATTGATTTAGGATAAATGATATATATGCGTATTAAAAAAGCAATTCTCACTGGTGGGGGACGAGCAACTCGTTTGTATCCTATCACTACGACTATCAATAAGCATCTTTTGCCATTAGCCAACAAGCCGATGATTTTTCATGCTATTGAAAAAGCAGTCGAAGCAGGCGTGGAAGAAATATTTATCAATACCAATCCGGGGGATACTAGCTTACCAGATTATATTGGTGACGGCGGACACTGGGGGATCAAGATCAGGTTTTATGAACAGACTGGTGGTCCGCAAGGGATTGCCCATGTGGTCAATGAAGCCAAAAAGTTTATCGGACATGATCCTTTCATGTTTTATTTGTCAGATAATATTCTTTTTGGAGATATCAAGGGCATGTTTAAGGAATTTGAAATAGGACAATACGACTGTATGCTGGCTTTGTCAGAGGTACCAGATCCTCAGAGATTTGGAGTGCCAGTTTTTAATGAAAAAAAAGAATTGATTGATGTAATAGAGAAACCTGTTAACCCCGCCAACAGCTTTGCTGTTACTGGCATTTATCTTTATGCTGGAGACGTGTTTTTTGATGCTTTTAAAAATATTGAGAAAAGTGCGAGGGGAGAATATGAAATATCAAGCATACATTCTTATCTCCTCAAGCATGGCAGAAAAGTAGGATACAAGGAAATTACTGGTTGGTGGAAAGATACTGGAAAAGTGGAAGATTTGCTCACTGCTAATAATTTGCTTTTAGATAAAATGGATGCTGAACATTTTGTTAACCAAAGCATGACTGAATTAGGTGCAGTCATATCTGGGAAAGTTAATATTGGGATTGGTTCGCATGTTGGAAAAAATGTAAAAGTCATTGGGCCGGTGTTGGTTGGTGAAAATTGTATTTTGGAAAATTGTCAGATCGGTCCATACGTCACTATTGGTCAAGGCACAGAAGTACACAATTCTTCTTTAGAAGACACTATTATTTTGGACAATGCTTACATTGACTGTGATATTTTTATTCACGATAGTTTGATTGGTAAAGGTGTCAATTTACGAAAGAAAAAAAATGGGGAGAAGGCTGGGCATAGAATAGTGGTAGGGGATAAGACGATCATTGAGATGTAGAATTTGATGATTTTAATTAAAAAAATATGAGAGACAAGAGATATTTTTTTTTAGTATTCCAACTTGTATAGACTTGTTTTGTTGTTGTCCAAACTTGTAAAGTATATTTTTTTATTTTGTTTGTCAGACCAGACATTCTCCAATTCTGTATTATCTAATAAAACGTAAGTGAGGTGGTAGGTCTGGTTGAAGGCTAAGACAGATTGTCCAGAAATTAAGCCAATATTACCAAAATCGTCCAAAAGAATGATATTGTCTATAGGGTACTCCAGACGATTGACGAGGGATTGTGTGCCGTCTTTATAAATATTCCATATTTCCCATTCGCTCCACGTGGTCCATTCTTCTTGGCTATTGTTGTACAGCAAAAAATTTGATGGTAGTGTTTTGGTACTTGTTGTTCTATTTTGTTCATACATGATAACGGATATTTCTTGACTTTGATTTTGAACAATAATATATGTTTCTGTAGCATCAATAATTTTGGCAATGTTTTCTGTGGGTAGGTGAATAGATGAAGTAATATCGTCTTTTTTGATTAAGAGGTTGTTTGTTTCTTGGTCAATCTGCCATAAATTGTCGTTGTCATCAATAAACCAGACTGAAGACGGAATTTTCATTACTTCAGATGTGTCATCATCAGTGAGAGATAAAATTTTTGTGTCATCTTGGGTTAGTATATTTTCTTGTGACCACTGGGTGACAAAATTTTTTTTTATGTCAGTAAATGTGTAAGTATTAGTTACATTTGTTTTTCCTGTTGAGAATAAACTTATGTTTTTTACACCATTTTTGACAAATTTTATGATTGCCCTTTTTCCTAGTGGAGACCATTCTATTTCAGGAGGTTCATCCATATTTTCTCTCAAGACTAAGGTTTCTTGATTATTTTTTGGATCCAAAAGTCTGACTTCAAAAATATTTTCAATTTTGTATATTGACAAAGCATAACCATTGTTGGTAGACGGGTAGATAAACACAAAATTATTTTCAAAGTCTGATATTTTAATCGGAAAATATTTTTTGAATAAAATTATGTCTTTAATATAATAAGTTTTTTTGCTTTCTACTGTAATATTTTTTTTCCACTCATGATAACCTTCTTTTTTTATTTTTATATTATAATCACCTGGAAGACGATTGGTCAGTCGGACTGGAATACTGTTTTTCAGTTCAATACCATTGAGATAAACTCGAGAGTCTTTTGGTTTTACATCAATACTAATTACGCCAGTTTCCTGTATTTTTTTGGCTTTAAAGTCATAACGATATCCAGCTGTATATAGGATTATGATGGGTGAAATTACAAAGAAAGCAATAATTAAAAAAATCATGATGGCGATTCTGATTTTACGTGTTAGCTTTATAGCAGGATAAGACATAATTATTGCTTTCTAACAACTTTCCAGGTATAATACTATCGTAATTAGGTCAAAAAATCAACTAAGTTATGACAAAATTCGTTGTCAGAGGAGGTAAGCCTTTGAAAGGCACAATCGAGACTAGTACCACAAAAAATTCTACAGTGGCTATTCTTTGTGCATCATTGATGATCCGTGGCAAGGTAACATTGAAAGATATCCCCAATATCGTCGAGGTAGACAGATTTTTGGAGATTCTTGATAGCATTGGGGTAATTGTGGAGCGAGTAGACGATAGTACCCTAGTCATTAATAGCAGTGCTAAGCTCCAAATGGACAATATTCACAAAGAAGCTTGTGAGAAAACTAGAGCATCTCTCCTATTTATAGGAGCTCTGGCTTCGCGAGAAAAGTCATACAAAATTTACAAGTCAGGAGGATGTAAGTTGGGAGCCAGGACTATTGGGCCTCACCTTTTTGCTTTAGAACAATTTGGTATTTCGATAGTTTCAAAATCAAAATATTATGATGTCAAAAACAAGTCCCTCCATTCAGCAGATATAGTGATGTATGAATCTGGTGACACCCCTACTGAAAATGCGATTATGGCTGCTGTCTTGGCACCAGGTGAGACTATTATCAAGTTTGCTTCATCAAATTACATGGTTCAGGATCTTTGTTATTTTCTCAAAAAAGCAGGCGCTTTAATCGAGGGGATTGGTACAACCACTCTCAAAATTACAGGAGTAAAAAAGTTAAAATCTGTGGATACTTATTATATTATGCCTGACCCGATAGTGGCTATGACTTGGATATCTCTTGCTGTAACGACAAAATCTAATCTCACAGTTAGTAATTGTCCATTAGATTTTCTTGAATTGGAATTGGAAAAGTTACGGGTGATGGGCCAAAAATATAAAATTACAAATGTTCATAAATCTAGAAATGGTTATTTTAATATTGCTGATATTTTATTGAAATCATCTTCACTGGTTGCTTTATCAGATAAGATTTATGGTCGTCCTTTTCCGGGTTTGAATATTGATAATTTGCCTTTGTTTGGAGCGATGCTTACTCAAGCTCGAGGTAAGACTTTGATTCATGATTGGGTTTATGAAAACAGGGCTTTGTATATGCTGGAATTACAAAAATTAGGAGCCAATGTTTTACTTTTGGATACACATAGAGTAATGATCGAAGGCCCAACAACTTTGAAAGCAAATGAAGTAATTTGTCCACCAGCTATTCGTCCAGGGATAGTGATTCTTATTGCTATGATTGCTGCCAAAGGCAGATCAGTCTTGCGACATGTCTATCCGCTAGAGAGAGGTTATGCAGATTTGATTTTTAAGCTTCGTGGAATTGGAGTCGATATTGAGCGTTTGGAAGATTGACAGATGGATTTTGGTTACTCAATTTGGTAGGTATATTTTTGAGATGGCTATTAGACTTATTTAGCAGAAGCATGTAAGCGGACAGTATGAGATAGAAACAAATTTGACGTTATACTTTATCAAACAGTAAAAACTGTCATAAACTAATACATAAATAACTATGGAAGAATTAAAAACAAACTTACCAAAACAAAACAATAAGCTTTATGTAATCATTAGTTTAGTTTTATTTTTTTTTGTTGGTTTTTATTTTGGTCACGCTTATACTGTTCGGAATGAAATTTTTGACGATAATGGCGATGTGGTTCTTAGCAAAGTAATTGATATTTATTCCAAATCAAGATCTTCAGAAGTGAGTTTTGAACAGTTTTGGAATATTTGGGATAAGATTAAAGAAAAATATGTTGACCAACCAGTCAATGATGTTGACTTGTTTTATGGGGCAATCGCTGGGTTGGTTCGCGGGCTTGATGATCCTTACTCCACATATTTTCCACCAGTTAAAGCCAAGGAATTTGCCAAAGATCTTTCTGGCGAATTTGAAGGAATAGGGGCAGAAATTGGTCTTCGTGACCAACAACTGATTGTAATCGCTCCACTTCCAGGCTCTCCAGCAGAAAAAGCTGGCCTGGTGCCTGGAGATAAGATATACGCTATTGACGACAAAGAAACATCCGGAATGACATTGGAAGATGCTGTGGCTAATATTCGTGGCGAGCTGGGGACATCAGTAGTTCTTGCTGTTACTCATAATGGATTTGAAACAATGGAAAATCTAGAAATTGTTCGTGAGACTATCAGTGTGCCAACAGTAACTTGGGAAACTAAAGAAAATAATATAGCCTATGTGAGGATAAGTTACTTCAATGAGACTACTTGGACTGAATTTGATAAAGCTGTCAGGGAAATTGTTTTGACTTCTCCAAGAGGAATTATTTTAGATTTGCGTCTCAATCCAGGAGGATTTTTGGAAACATCAATTGATGTTGCGAGCGAGTGGGTAGACAAAGGTGCCATTGTGAAAGAACGTTTTGCTAAGATACCTGACAGTGAACACCAAACAAGAGGGAGACACCGTTTTTCTGATATATCTACTGTGGTGTTGGTGGATGGTGGCAGTGCATCTGGTTCAGAAATTGTTGCTGGGGCACTGCAAGATCATGGTGTAGCCACACTTGTCGGTACCAAGACATTTGGTAAGGGCTCTGTTCAAGATTTTGAAGTGCTACCTGATGGATCGGCTATTAAGCTCACAATTGCTAAATGGTTGACCCCAAAAGATAGAATGATCGATGGAGAGGGCATTATGCCTGATGTTGTTATAGAAAACATGTTTGTTCCTGTAGATGAGGGCACAACAGAAGGTCAAGATGTGGAGTATACAGACAAGGGCTTGGAAAAAGCGATGGAGATTTTGAATAATTAGCATTGATTTAAACTGATTTTATATATATGAGCAAGGGAATTGTTTTTGATAAGCTGGATGGTTCATCTTTTAGGATTGGAATAGTGGTCAGTCGTTGGAATAACCATATTACGGATGCTTTACTTGGTAGATGCAAGGAGGCATTATTTGAGACAGGTGTAGAGGAGAAAAATATTTCGGTGTATCAGGTTCCTGGTGCTTTTGAAATACCGTTTGTTGTTAGCAAATTGATTCGAGAAAAAAATATAGATGTTATAATTTGTTTAGGCTCTCTTATCAAAGGTGAGACTATGCATTTTGAATATATTGCTGATTCTGTCACTAAGGCGATTATGAGATTGAACATAGACAACGATATTCCTATTATTTATGGTGTTTTGACTTGTTTGACAGAGCAACAAGCCATAGATCGATCCAGTGAGTCGAAGAATAGTGGCTATGAGTGGGGGAAGGCTGCAATCGAAATGGCCAAAATGCTAAAACATTAAGTATATTGTAATTTTTTGACACCTATGTTTGGTGGAATTGTAGTTGGCGGAGATAAAATGGGAAAGTTATATGGTTTTCCTACAGCTAATTTGGATTGCACAAAAAAAGAAGTCAAGCTAGGTCCAGGTGTCTATGCGGCACGGTGTAGTCTTGAAAAGAAAGTATACAAAGCGGCCTTGGTAATTAAAAATATGCCTGCTTGGAGAGTGGAGATTTATTTGGTTGATTATGATGGTCCTGATTTTTATGGTAGTTTTCTAGAGGTTGATCCAATTCAACAAGTGGCTTCTGTTGAAAAGATTTACCATAAAGATGAGTTGATCAATAAAATAAATCAAGATATATTGTTGGTAAAGGAATTTTTTTCAACAATCTCTAAAAGTACTTCATTGCATAGTTAGTTATTTAGTTTTATGGTATAATTTTATTAGACCATATTATTAATTCAAAGTATTTAGCGAAATTTATTATTGGTAATAATCAAAATATTTTTTATGTCTGAGGCATTTGTTAGACATTTTATCTCGGCTATTGCTACGTTTATTTGTCTCTTGGTATTTTTTATCGGATACAAGACTGGACAATTTGGATGGTGGTGGACAGGATTTCTGGTGTTTATTGTCTACTTGATTGTTTACAAATTGATCGAAGTATAGTTTTTTTTATTGATATAATGTTTTTCTCATAAAATTATGCTAGAAATTATTCTGGATTTTTTTGCTAAATATTCTTCTGCCGAGATTGTTATCATTGTTTTTATATTTGGTGGTTGGCTTTTTTTATTTTATTTACTATTTTTTGCTTCATTACATTTGTTGGCTGAGTACAAAAGTGACAAATGGAAAAAAGATTGGAAATATGTTCTTTTGGCAATTGATATTCCACCTCTCAATGTTCAGACACCGAAGGCTGTTGAACAATTTTTTAGTCATATATACAGTGTTCTGGAGACCCCTAGTATTGGAACTAAATATCGTCGAGGATTTGAACCATACAAATTTAGTTTGGAAATTATCAGTATCGAGGGCTATATACAATTTCTGATTCGTACTCTTGATAAATATCAAGATGTCGTCGAGGCGGCGATTTATGCTCAATATCCAGATTCTGATATTACAGAAGTAGAAGATTACACAGAAAGTGCGCCAGAAAAATTTCCTAACGAAGAGTATGATATGTGGGGGGCTGATTTTAACCTAACTGAACATTATGCTTTTCCGATTCGAATGTATAGTGAGTTTGAACACAATATTTCCAAAGACACTGTTCTCAAAGATCCTATTGGTACTTTTTTAGAAAGTTTTAGCAGGATTGGATCAGGTGAACAAATGTGGTACCAAATTATTATTGAACCTGCGGAAGGCGCAGCTTGGAAAAAAGAGTGTATCAAAAAAATCAAGGAATTGATTGGTGAAGATGTAAAACATAAGCCGGGGATGTTTAGTTGGGTTTTTGATAATCCAATTACCAAGGAAATTGGTAAAAGTTTTGAGGAGATGGGGGCACAGATGACTGGCGGGATTCGTGCCGAGGATACAGGTTCAAAATCTTCTGACGATGGTTCACCTAATCAACTTCAATATCTGACCCCTGGACAGAAAAAATTAGTTGAAGCAATGGAAGACAAGATTGGAAAAATAGGTTTTAAAACAAAAATCAGAGCCATATATTTGGCCACCAAAGTATCTTTCAAACCAAGTAATGGAGTTAATTCTCTCATAGGGGCAATTAATCAATTCAATATTCCTACTTCCAATTCTCTTGCTCCAAATTACGTTACATCTGCCGAGTACTTCAATGCTACAGAAAGAGCCGAACATCGAAAAAGACAGTTGATGAAGGCTTTTAGAAAGAGAAAGACGTCGACTGGTAAGAAAGCTGATGTCTTAAATATTGAAGAGCTGGCAACCATTTGGCATTTTCCAATGTCACATGTGGCTACTCCAAATGTTCAGTCAGCCACTCTCAAGACTTCTGAGCCACCATCTGGTCTACCAATGGAATTTGTCAATCTTCCAGTAGAGGAGATTGTTGAAAACGAAAGTGCCAAGAAAAAAAGATATCAGACTGATTCTGGCGATACAGCTTATGGTGATGACATGAATTTCGGATGATTTTTTGGTGTTGGATGTGGGATAATGAATTAGGAATGTGAGGTTGTTGAATACAAAATTTTTAAAAAAACTCGCTTAGATTATTAAGCGAGTTTTTTTGTTTAGTTAGCTTCAATGTCCAGAAAGGTTATGGAGTTTTGATAAACAACCATTTTACAAATTTGAAATCTTTTGCTTTATATTCTTGATTTGATAATAATACTGTAAGGCCTCCACAGCACCAACCAAAACACCAGTGTAAAATAAATCACCTAAAATACTGTTGCGGAAGAATGGCAGAGCCATGTAGTAGCTCTGAAACAAACCCGAAATGTCCATAGTATACATTGTTCCAAAAGCCCAAACAGCAGTATTAGTAAGTAGAAAAAATAAGAAAGAACCGAGTAGTGTCCCGCTGAGAAGTGTACTAAACTTTTTGTTTTTTCTAACTTGGAGGCCAATCAATCCCATGAGAGCAAATCCCAGATAAACAGAGGCCATCATGGGCCAGCTATAAAATCCGATAAAAATATCACTCACAAACATAGTTAGCAGGGGAACGAGGAGAGCAATTTTACGGGGTAGATACAGCGCTCCAAAGATTGCAATAGCCCCAATAGGAACAAAGTTGGCTGGGTGTGGAAAAAGTCTGGCTGTAAAACCAAGCACGATGAGGATCAGAATTACAGAGATTTGAGTTTTTTTGTTCATAATTTTATTAACATTGATTTCGCTATTTAAAATAAGTACAACTGCCACTAGCTCAATTATTATTTTTCTTCATAGCGCCATTCAATTTGTTCAGAAGCACGGACCATCAAGTCGGCAAGGTTAGTAAATTCTGGGGAAATATTATTGACGTACAGTTTCCATTCTTTGCTCATGGTAGCAATTACTCCATTTAGTTTCGTCATTTTTTCTTGCCCATTTTTTATTTGTGTTTCTAGTTGTGGGTCTACTTTTTTCATCAGTTGGTCTACTGGCATAATTTCATTTTCTTCTTCTATTTGATGTTTGTCTGTGTAGGTTGTGGATTTGGTGACTTGAATATTGTAAGTATGGGTGGTCTTTTTAGGTAAGACATTGCATCCTGCACCGAGGATTAAAAAAATAACCAATAATATTCCAATTTTGCTATATTTTTTGAGCATATTAATTTATATTATTGAATCAACCTAGTAGTATTTTTTTATATTTTTTAAGTTTCGCTTAGAAAAAAAAATTAATATCATTCGTTATGACGGGTGATTATGATTCATTATAGCAGGTTCATCAAAAATTTGAAACCAGAGGAAATCATGTGGTAGAAGAAGTCCATAACTTTTTTTAGGAATGGTTTTTTGGCATTTTGAAGACTTTCTTCTGCCATGCCATTTTGTTTTAGACTGTCGTCCAAGACAGTTTTTTGTTCTACTTTATTTTTATCTTGTTTATTTTTATCTTGATTAGAATTGTCAATTTTTTCACCCAAGACTTTTTTGGGAGGCACATATGGACGAATTAGTTGTGCTGGCGGAATATTTTTAATGATTTCTTCTTCTGGCTCATTATTTTTTTTTTCTATCTCAGTGGTTTTTGGTTTAACAATATCAATCGTTGAAGACGGTGTCGTGGTAGGGGTTTTCAATATAATATCAATTGTGGAAGTGGACACTTCTTCTATAATGATTTCTTCTGTGGTAGTTGGGGTTTTAGAATCACAATTTGTACAACCTGTTGAAATAGGATATGTAGTTGAGGAATTATTATCAACAAATGTTTTGACAATCGGCCAACTACTTTTCAGGAGAGCAGGGACAGCATGCTTCATCGCAAACCAATCTACTGTACCAGGTGTCCAGGCAGATTCATAATAAACTGCATCATTTAGTCGTTCTGTCATCGGATACCAGGGATTTTTCCCCTCACTATTGAACCAGTCAGACTGTGATTCGTCGAGAGCATTGATCCCCATCATGGCCCAGCTAGTGGTGAGAATATCCGAAGTGCCATAGCCCCAGCCACCGTCGGCTAGCTGGTTTTGCTTGAGATAATTTTTGGCATTATCTAGAACAGATTGATCAACTGTAATACCATGGTTTCTAGCAGAGCTAAGAGCATTGATCGCCGCCCCAGTTATATCTGCTCCAGGCCAGCCAACCCAAGTGAAAGCCCCATCTCCTGTTTGGTCATTGACGATGGTTTTTACTAGATCTGAGACAATCTGGTCATTACTGCTATAATCGAACTCTAGGAGCGCCATAAGGGCAAAGACGTCGTCATTTATACCATCTTGACCATATAAATTGTCTGTATAACACTCGGTCAACATTTTTGATTTTAACTCATTTACTTTTGTATGGTCTGTGTTGACTCCGCCGGCTAGTAGAGCCATGATATGCCTTGGGTATCCAGCACAAAGATTGAGATCTGTGTAGCCATCAAAATCATAGCCTAGCACAAAACTGAGCAGGGAAGTGTCACCATTTTTTATCTTACTGCTGTTGTCCCAATGGGCTCCAAAACTCATCATTAACCAATCCGATGTACCGCCATCAATTATTTCTCCTGTATTTGATTGTTGTAATTTTATATAATTAAGAATTTTTTCGACTGTAGCATTAATTTTTGCACTACTGATGGAATTGAATTGTGGTGTGCTATCACCACCACCTTGGGTGGGCGTAGATGTCGGAGTTGTGGCTTCTGTGCTAGTTGGTGATGTGACATTGATAGTGATCGGGCTACTCCATTTGGAATAGTCGTCAGCTGTAATATCCGTATAAAAAGTACCCGTGCTGGTAAAAAGATAATCTACAGATCCAGAGTTGTCACTGGTAGTTGTTGCTATCATCGTAGTCGCATCCCACCAGCCAGTAGAATTTGGATTGTTGACAGAGATATTTATTTTATCTTCTGGATCACTGAGCCATTCGTTTTCTGGATCAGCATAATCGTATTGCCATGTATAAAATGTGGTGGTAGCTCCCAAATCAAAGGTAGAAGTGCTGGCACTGATTTTCCAAGAATTATTGAAATAAATATAAACAGTTTCTCCACCTGCCAGGTTATAGCTATCCATACCAATATTGCTGGGGTAAATTCCATCAACTACATAGTTCCAGTTGTTACAGGCTTTGGTGTTCTCAGCATTATTGAATGCTAGACAGTGCAAATAGAAGCTACTGTATGCTGGATAATATTCTAGATTGGTAATATCAAATTCATCACTAGTCTTGTCGGCACTAATGAGGGCTGTGAGGACGCTGGTCGATGTGGTGGTATATTCGTCTCCGTTGTTATCGGTAAAAGTAGTGGAAGTTGGTAAGACAACAAGATCATCAAACATGAACTGATCACTGTAGCGTAGCTTGATGGTTACGGTTTTTTCTACTTCGTTTTCATCTTCCGTAGGCTCATCGGTCTCTTCTCCCGTTGTTTCTTCATCTGCATTTTTTTCAGAAGTTTGTTTTTCTTGAGTTTCTTCTTGATTTTCAGTATCTTCCTCCAGATTGCTTTCGCCTGTATCCTCTACTGTCTGTTCTTCGGGTACATTTTTTGTTTCGGTAGTTTGTACAGATACTTCTGTATCAGAAACATCTTCCTCTGCATGGACTGAAATAGGCTTTGTAAAACCAGACAACAATAGTAAGATGATGACAGACAGGCGGAATAGTTTTTTGGTACTGTTCATATTAAATTAAGGATTACACTGATTATAATCTCCAGACATAGTGGAGGAACAGCTCTTTAGTTAATAGCCATTATATGTTATTTATTGTCTAAAAATTTGGTACTTCGTATTTCCATGCTATTTTGTCTCCTGGCTTTAAAATATAATCAGATACTCCTACTTTTGCTGGTTTTCCTTCTAGATAGTAAATCCAGTAGAGACCAGCCTGTTTGTTATTTTTTACTCCATTAATTTCTTTGATGAAGAATCCAATGCCAGGATAGTTATTTGCAGAAAATGTAAAATCAGTACTCAGGGAAGCCTTTGTCATCAAGTCATAGACACTACTTCCTTCTGGCATTTGTAATTGATATTCTTTGTCGTCTGTTGACAATGTCGCTTCGAGAGTATTCTCTGTCTCAGCTTCTTCAATTTTTTGGTCAGTTGATTCTTCTTTTTTTATAATTTCTTCGGCACTGTCATCTTTTGGTTCTGGCAGGGTCATTACTCCTTGAGGGTTTTGTGATTTTTTTTCTTGTTCTACTTGGACTATTACCATGTCTGTCTCTTCTTTTTTTTGTGCATTTTTTGGTAGTTCAGCTGGAGTGGGCATTTGTTCACTACTTTTCGAGTTCTGTGTTGTGGTATTTATTTCAATTAGTGTTGGGTTGTCGTCTTTGGTCTGGTTTTCTTTCGCAGGAATCTGATTACATCCAGCTCCGACGATAAGTAGGAGGCCTAAGATAAGAATTTTTGATTTTGTGTTTTGCATAGATTTTTAAAAATAAAAAAATCTTCCAGAGAGCTAGGAAGATGGCAAAAAGTAAAGACAATTTACTTATGTTCCTGCTCGAGATGTTCACATATACACAGACCGGACTTGTCCCCAGATTGATATCGAGGCTTTACCGTTGCGGCACAGTGGAGGAATAGCTACCTCACTTCCGTAATATATATGATTTGGTTGTTAATTTTTGTATTTTAGATTAATTGGGAATTGTTGTCAAGTTTTGGGTGTGTAAAAAAAAATCATCTCATATTTTTACAAACTCTCGCCACACAGTCTGTATCTGTTTTGTTGTATTCAAAAAAAACACTGCCTCATTTCATTCTTTGTTTTATTGAGTTTTGTCCACAGGTATTGCTTGACGAGGATATGGATAGTTAGGCGAGCCGAACGGAGCGATAGCGGAGTGAGAGTGCAACGTGGCTTTAGCGTATTTTCAAGTCTCTTTTATCAATTTGTTCGAGTGAAAATATTTTCGTTTTGGGCGAGGAGTAGAGTGGGATTAATGGGGTGAATGCCCGTAGCCCAAAACTCCAAATTTAAAATGACTTTCTTTCGATTTTTACATCATTACTATTGATTGATTCTAGTTTATATTCAACCTCATTCTCCCTAATCCACTGTACAAATCTGGCGTCCCATTGTCTAGAATCCACGTATTCTGGATTATTAATACTCGCTTTTTCAGAAAGTGTTTTTGAATCTTTTACAAAAAGTCCACACATTGCTTCCCAACACTCTCCTCTATAGATAAAATAGGTCCCATTAGGAGAAAAACTTATGAATTCATTTCCTAAATAGTAACTGGTTAGCAATTTTACTATATTTGTAGACTTAGAAAATATTCCAACAACAGTATCTGGGGCTAATGTGTCGCTTTCTATAGTAAAACCAATTTCCATTTTATCCGGAGAAACGGCAATAGAAGTAAATCTAGCTAGATTTCTGTCTGAAGGATGCTTTGTTCTCACAAAATTCCTTACGGTCAGTAGCACTAGTAAGATTGTATCCGTCGCATAATTGACTTTTAGTTTTAAACCAATCGAAAATTGCATTATGATCAATAGACAGCAAGACTCTGTTATCAAAAATGATGTCTTTCTTATCTGCTGTAAGAGATGGTAGCTCTGAATCTGAATAGGAATTATCAATTGATATTGTTTTTTGTGTAATGTTATTTGTTGGGGTCGATATAGTCGTTGGCGTAGTTGTTTGCTTTTTAAGAAAAATAAAATACCCAGGAGACTGCTTAAATAACGCGGAATAATCTCAAAAAATTCTTCGTACACGGATCAATAATTCTTAATCTTAAATTCTTTATTTTTTCATCTTTTTTTCTTTCTGGACAAATATCAAGATGCTTGAGGATTTCTTTTT
>Ga0210006_1000477_pt1 | contig 31068 bp, 28 predicted proteins | sample CryGey02umfilter_2_FD_185452 | JGI IMG/M metagenome (GOLD analysis project Ga0210006, IMG submission 185452) | Groundwater microbial communities from aquifer in Utah, USA - Crystal Geyser 4/10/14 0.2 um filter (SPAdes) (version 3) | ecosystem: Environmental > Aquatic > Deep subsurface >... | reverse complement strand
CTTCGCAGCATATTCATCTTGACCATGATAATTGTTATGAAATAATAGTAGTAAACGGGCAGAAGAAGAAAGTGGAAAAATTAGCAAACCTTGTAAAAGGAACAAAAGGCGTGAAGCAGAGTTCATTATGTCTGGTTACAGCGGGAAAGGAGGCGGATTAATATATTTTTTTATCTACGCGTAACACGAATATAATAAACGTATGCCAAAAAGAAAGGGGGTGCTCGTATGAATTTAGTAAGATTTATCTTTGTTTTTTTGTTTTGCGTCCCGGTTGTTTCCTGGGGGGCTTTTCCTCTCTCAACAGATGATATAGGTATAACGGAACAGGAAAAATACTCACTTGAAACCGGGGTTGTCAGTGTGCGAAATACGTACAATGCGAATGAATCCGGAGTATTTATCGCGATTCAACACGGCATCAACGGGAAAATGGACATGATTTTTTCTGTTCCTTTCCAGGTAGAACCATCGACTGCCAATCAGGTAGGGACGGCAACGCTGACAGGGCGGTTTAATCTCATAAAAGATTTGTTCACCTTTACCGTGGCTAATGAACTTGGCTCGCAGGAGTGTTCCATTAACGCGGTATTTACCAGAGAAATATCTCCTGTCTCGGTGCACCTGAACCTGGGTTTTGAAACTTCGGATAGCGCCGATGAGCCCGGGGCCAGGGTTGTAAGTGCTGCATTTGAATATCCGTTTAAGAAATTTGACATTGTAGGAGAAATAGGCAATGACAATGTCCGGACAAACTGGTTAATCGGTACGCGATGGAAAGTTATTGAGAATGGTTTTATTGGTATCGGTTTGAGAAACAACACCGATGATTCCACCAACCGGTATACCGTAGGTTTTCATGTTGATTTTTAAACTGCAGAGATAATTTGCTACAATAATAAGGAGGAGAGTATCATGCACATACCTGATGGATATTTGGGACCTGCAACAAGCGGATTTTTTTATGCCGTGATGTTGCCGGTCTGGATTTTTGCTTCAAGAATTGTAAAAAAAGCATTGAAAGCAAAACAGGTTCCGCTGTTAGGTATCGGCGCAGCGTTCAGTTTTGTGATTATGATGTTTAATGTGCCGATCCCGGGCGGTACTACAGGCCATGCTGTTGGAGGGGTGCTGGTTGCTATATTATTAGGTCCGTGGGCAGCATGTATAGCTGTAACAGTCGCTCTTGTTATTCAGGCGTTGTTATTTGGGGACGGGGGTGTTACTGCTATAGGGGCTAATTGTTTTAATATGGCATTTGTGCTTGTGTTTGCAGGATATTACGCCTACAGGTTAATGACAGTAAAGACACCTATTAATTCAAACTGGAGAGCAATTGCCGCAGGTATAGCAGCATATATAGGAATAAATATCGCGGCATTTTGTGCGGGGGTTGAATTCGGGATGCAGCCGCTATTTCATCGGACGGTAACCGGACAGGCGCTTTATTGTCCTTACGGATTAAAAATATCAGTTCCTGCAATGATGGGAGAGCATCTACTTGTTTTCGGCTGGGTTGAAGCAATTGTTACGGCGCTTGTGATAAAATATTTGCAGAAACAGGACCCGGCACTGCTTGAAGTAATGAAGGAGGCTCAATCATGAAAACAATTACAAAATTATATATTGGGCTCGGAATTTTAGCCGTACTTACTCCTTTAGGCTTGCTGATACCCGACCATTTCAAGGCAGGTACAGCCTGGGGCGAATGGGGTGTTGATGAAATAAAAGAACTTGTCGGATATGTCCCGAAAAAATTGGAAAAACTTTCGGAGTTATGGAAAGCGCCCCTGCCTGATTATGCGTTCAAGGGATGGGAAGAGAAAGGCATGGCTCATTTAAGTTTTGCATACATAGTTTCGGCAGTTGTTGGTATATGTATTATAGCGGCAATAACTATGCTTATAGGAAAACTTTTAGCAAAAAGAGAAAATTAATATGGCTGTTTCCGGAAAGAAAAACGGAAATTTCATAGAACGCTCGCTTGCGGGCGCTTTATCTTTTTTCAGGGATTCTGTTTTTGCCGATGAGTATGCCTCTTTAAACGGATTTATGCAGGGCTGGGACCCCCGGCTGAAGGTGTTGTCTATTCTCCTGCTGATTCTATCCGTACAGTTCCTGAAGGATATCCGTAATATAAGTATCCTCTATGGTGTATGCCTGCTGTTTGTTGTTTTTTCAAAAATCAATCTCTGGTTTTTCCTTAAGAGGACATGGCTGTTCATACCTCTCTTCTCGCTGTTCATTGCTATTCCGGCTGTATTTAAAATTGTAACGCCGGGTGAGGTTTTTTATACAGTCAGGATTTTGGGAATTGAACTTGCAATGACAAAACAAGGTGCTGCGGGTGCATTTCTTTTTGTGTTACGGGTCGTAACTTCGGTTTCGCTGGTTGTTCTGCTGATGCTTACCACCAGGCATAGCGAACTCCTGCGGGCACTGCGGGTATTAGGCATACCGCAGATGTTCGTTATGGTATTCAGCATCTGTTATCGTTATATTTACCTGTTTATTGAGATAATGTGGAACATGCATCTGGCAGTCAAAAGCAGAATAGGCACGTGGATGAAACAGCGGGAAGGCAGAAGATTTGTTGCTTTATCAATAGCAAACCTGTGGCATAAATCCTACCAGATGAATACACAGGTGTACGATGCCATGCTCTCAAGAGGTTACCGGGGAGAACCGGAAATTTTGTATAATTTCAAATCAAAAACCGGGGATTGGGTTTGGTTCGGCATTGTCATTATTGTTTTCGCCGGTGTCATATATTTAAACTATTTTTGCATATAACAAAAAACTATGGCTGAAGATTTTATTTTTGAACTCGAAGACATTCACTACTCCTATATGGGTAAATATCCTGCCCTCTGCGGAGTAACCATACAGGTTAGGAAAGGAGAAAAAATCGGCATTATTGGTCCTAACGGTACCGGCAAGTCAACGCTGCTGGGATTAATGGACGGATTGATGTTTCCCGACAGAGGCAGTATTAAATTTATGGGATTATCTTTGACCGAAAAGAATCTCAATAATACTGTTTTCTCAGGAAATTTCCGCAGGAAAGTCGGGTTTGTATTCCAGAACCCGGATATCCAGCTCTTCTGCCCGACAGTAAGGGAAGATATTGTGTTTGGACCACTTCAACTGGGGATGGATAAGGATAAGATTCTTGCGCAGATGGATAAACTTGTTGAAGAATTAGACATAGGGCATTTACTGGACAGGGCGCCGCACCAGCTGAGTATAGGCGAACGTAAAAAGGTAGCGCTGTCGTCGGTATTGATAATGGAACCGGAGATTCTTCTGCTCGATGAGCCGACTGCGGGACTGGATCCGCTCACTACACGACATATCATTGATATACTGCTTGATGCAAACAGAAAAGGCGCTACGATACTTGTATCAACCCATGACCTGCATATTGCCGAAGAATTATCGAACATTATTTATGTTTTCAACTACGAAAAAAAAATCGCCCGCAGCGGTATTCCGGAAAATATCTTATCAGACCAGGATTTCCTGATGAAACATAACCTTCTACATATACATTCCCATAAACACGACAGTCAGACCCATGCCCATATTCATACTCATGTTCATACCAGCCATGAAGAACACCGCCATTAAAAAGACAAATAATTATTGTCCTTTAAAAAACAAACATCATTTGAAAAACACTTGACAAGCAAAAAACAATATGTTACTATTATGGAAGTAGTAATTCCAAATTTGGACTTAATATGGAAACTTTAATTCCAAGAATCTTTACCTCCCCAAAACATAATTTTTTCCTTTTTGGACCTCGCGGAACAGGAAAAACCACCTGGTTAAGACAAAACTATCCTGATGCCATATGGATAGATTTACTTGAACCGGATGTTTTTCGTTCCTACAGTGCCCGACCCGAACGTTTAAGAGAAATTGTCCTTGCATACCCGGATAAAAAGACAGTCGTTGTTGATGAAATTCAAAAAGTCCCCGAACTTCTGAGTGCTATTCATACGCTTATAGAAAAAAAATTAGGTATTCAGTTTATTCTAACCGGTTCAAGTTCACGTAAACTCAAGAGAACGGGTGCTGATTTACTTGCAGGAAGGGTTATAAAAAAGACACTTCATCCCTTCCTGGCCATAGAACTGGGCAGAAAATTCAATCTTACTAATGCTCTGAAGCAGGGTTTATTACCACTCGTAGTATCAGCTCAAGATTCCAATAGTATCCTGAAAACATATGCTGCTTTGTATATACGCGAAGAAGTACAGATGGAAGGTTTGGTTAGGAATATAGGCAATTTCTCAAGATTTTTAGAAGCAGTCAGTTTTTCACATGGTTCTATACTTAATACCAGTAATGTTGCCCGGGAATGTGAAGTTGAAAGAAAAGTAGTAGAAGGATATATAACAATTCTTGAAGATTTATTATTAGCGTTTCATCTGCCGGTATTTACTAAACGTGCAAAAAGAGCCGTTGTTTCACATCCAAAATTCTATTTTTTTGATGCGGGTGTTTTTCGTTCCTTACGTCCTTCGGGACCGTTAGACAGGACTGAAGAAATTGAAGGTTGCGCACTTGAGGGATTAGTAGCTCAGCATCTTATAGCCTGGAATTCATATAGAGGAGATAAAAATAAAGTTTATTTCTGGAGAACTGCGGCGGGTTCAGAGGTTGATTTTGTAGTTTACGGAGATGAGGTGTTTTGGGCGATTGAAGTAAAAAATACCTCGCGTATACGTCCTGAAGATTTGCGTTCACTAAACAGCTTCAAGGATGATTATCCCGAGAGTACCGTTTATTTGCTTTACCGCGGCAAGGAACGTATAATGAAAAACGGAATATTGTGTGTCCCTTGCGACGAATTTTTATTGAAGCTTAGTCCGGAGAAAACAAAAATATTTTGAAAAAAACTTGACAAAAATTGTTTTATTTGGTATATATATAGTAGAAGGAAAACAAAGTTAGTTTTATTAGACAAGGATGTCTTCTGGCAGTGATTGTTGGAAGGCATTTTTTATTTTTATAAGCACATTGTGGGCTACGGCGTCCTCTGTGTCACAGCAGCCATGACGGTTGTGAAATGGAGAACGCCTTTTTTATATTTAGGGGGTCCACTACCATGATTAAAAAAGCACTGAAATATACAATGTTCAGTTTATTATGTGCATCTGCCTGTCTGCTGATTCCGTTGCTGTTTGCACAGGAACCATCGGCACAGGTAGTCAAAGATGTTACGCCTAACTTAGCGGACGCTATTAGTAATAACAAGATAGCGTTGGATACGGTATGGGTTCTCTTTACGGCTTTTCTCGTATTTTTCATGAATTTAGGTTTTGCCATGCTTGAATCAGGACTTTGCCGCTCGAAAAATACCGTTAACATACTTGCGAAAAACTTTATAGTGTTTGGAATATCGTCCATGGCTTTCTGGATTTTGGGCTGGGGATTAATGTTTGGTGACGGTAACGGGTTCATAGGTTTAAAAGGATTGTTTTTCGTTACCGGAGCGGATAACAGCCCTGCTGTTGGATCTACATATCAGGGAGTCTATTCGGCTATAAACTGGACCGGCGTACCAATCTGGGCGAAATTTTTCTTCCAATTAGTATTTGCAGGAACGGCAGCTACTATAGTCTCAGGTGCAGTTGCTGAAAGAATAAAGTTCGGTTCGTTCATCGTTTTCTCCTTCATAATAGTTGGTTTGATGTACCCGATTACAGGACATTGGATATGGGGCGGGGGATGGCTACAGAAAATAGGCATGTGGGATTTTGCCGGCTCATCGGTAGTCCACTCGGTCGGAGGCTGGTCTGCCCTGGCAGGAATACTTTTACTGGGACCGCGGCTTGGGAAATACCGTGCGGATGGCTCGGTAAATCCTGTTTTTGGCCATAACATGTCAATGGCTACACTCGGAGTGTTCGTTTTGTGGTTTGGGTGGTTCGGATTTAACCCGGGTTCAACCATGGCCGCAGCGTTTAATGATATTGCCCGCATAGCAGTAACCACCAATAGCGCTGCCGCCGCAGCAACGTTAAGTGCAACAGTGACCGCCTGGTTGCTGCTTGGTAAACCTGACCTTTCCATGATACTTAACGGGTGTCTTGCAGGTCTTGTGGCAATTACTGCTCCCTGTGCTTTTGTAAGCGTCCCATCGTCGGTGATTATCGGTCTTATCGCGGGTGTTCTTGTTGTTCTTTTTGTGTTGTTTTTCGATAAATTGCATATTGACGACCCGGTCGGAGCACTTTCGGTGCATCTTGTAAACGGTATTTTCGGGACTCTGGCAATCGGTCTTTTCGCACAGGATTCCATTATGCCGAATACAACCGGTAACGGCCTTTTATTTGGAGGAGGTTCTAAGCTCCTTATTGCCCAAGCAACCGGCGTCCTCGCTGTTGGAGCTTTTACATTCATGGTTGCCTTTGTGGGATGGTACCTTATTAAGAAGGTTTTTGGAATGCGCGTCAGCCGTGAAGAAGAAATATCTGGGCTTGATATAGGTGAACATGGGATGGAATCCTACCCGGATTTTCAGGGATTCTTGACAAAGTAATGTTCAAACGGAGGAAATAACATGAAACTAATAATAGCAATAATTCAACCAGAAAAACTAACAGATGTAAAGAAGGCGCTCTTTGAAGCTGATATATGTAAAATGACGGTATCAAATGTAATCGGAGCCGGGCAGTAGAAGGGGTATAGCGAAACCTATCGTGGAGCGATTACTGAAATCAACCTGCTCAAAAAAGTCAAACTTGAAATCGCAGTGAATGAAAATTTTGTTCAACCGACTGTAGATGCGATTATAAAAGGTGCGAAAACAGGTAAAATCGGTGATGGCAAGATCTTTATACTTGATTTACCTGAATGTATAAGAATAAGGACTGAGGAAAGAGGCGGGTTAGCAATAGGATAAATTTTTATGTTAAGAATAGTTTGTGCACAGATAAACTGTACAGTAGGTGACCTGGAAGGAAATTCATTGAAAATAATGGATTATCTCCGGAAAGCAAAGGAATATTCGGCAAATATTGCGGTGTTCCCTGAGTTAACCATCACCGGCTATCCACCTGAGGACCTTCTATATAAACCTAAGTTTATTGAAGATAATTTAAGAAAGTTGAAGGAGATTACAGAATCTGTTGAGGATTTAGTCGCGATAGTTGGTTTTGTGGATAAACGGGACAATAACCTGTATAATGCTGCCGCGGTTATATCTGAACACAAAGTTAAAGGAATTTATCATAAAATGATACTTCCTAACTATGGGGTGTTTGATGAAAAACGTTATTTCAAACCAGGAGATAACCCGCTGGTGTTTAAATTGAACGACCGTATCTGTGGTGTAAATATCTGTGAAGATATCTGGCATAAAGACGGACCGATAAAATCACAGGTTTCACACGGTGCACAGTTAATTTTGAACATCAACGCCTCGCCATACTACGCAGGTAAAATCAGGGACAGGGAAGAAATTATCCGGAAACAGGCAAAGGAGAATAAAATAGATATTGCTTATATAAACCTTGTCGGCGGGCAGGATGAAATAGTTTTTGACGGACAGAGTATGATAGTAAACCGGGAGGGCGAAATTATCAACAGGGCAGAGGCATTCCGGGAAGATTTAATGATAGCTGATTTGCCTGTTCGGGCAGATAAGGAAAATTCCACCCCGATTGCTCTGGAAAAGAAAGAATTAGAACCGTCCCCATACTTGGCACTTCTGCTGGGGCTGAAAGATTATGTTCATAAAAACGGTTTTAAGAAGGTAGTCCTGGGATTGAGCGGAGGAATTGATTCGTCTTTAGTCGCAACACTCGCTGTAGATGCACTCGGTAAGGAAAACGTAACAGGGATATTTATGCCGACAAGATACTCTTCGGAAGAGTCAAGGATAGATGTCCACCAGCTTACAAAAAATCTGGACATAAAACTGATAAACGTTTCAATAGAACAAATATACAAAATGTATCTGACAATCCTTGAACCGCATTTTGCCGGTATGAAACGCGATGTTACCGAAGAAAATCTACAGGCACGCATCAGGGCAAATGTCATTATGGCTTTCTCCAATAAGTTCGGCTGGCTCGTCCTGACTACCGGTAATAAATCTGAAATGAGCACCGGCTATGCAACACTTTACGGAGATATGGCTGGCGGACTTGCGGTTATTAAGGACGTTCCTAAGACGCTTGTATATGAACTTGCAAAGTACAGGAATACAATTAGCAATGTTGTCCCCGAACGTGTATTAACAAAAGAACCTACTGCAGAATTAAAAATGAACCAGAGGGACAGGGATACACTGCCGGATTATGAAATCCTTGATTCAATTTTAAAAGCATACGTGGAGGAGGATAAACATACGGAAGAAATAACTTCTCCGGAGTTCCCGGAAGAAACCGTAAGAGCAGTAATTAACATGGTCGATAAGAGTGAATACAAGAGGAAACAATCTGCTCCGGGCATAAAAATTACGCCAAAAGCGTTTGGTAAAGATAGAAGAATGCCGATTACAAACGGCTATAAGAATTAACAAAAGGAGACTAAACAATGGCTCGCAAAAATAAAGAGAACAAGGTAACATCAAAAGTAAACGGAATTGACGAAAGAAGTATTCAGAAAATAAACCAGCTTATCAAAGAGAATAAGATTGAATTTATAGATTTGAAATTCAATGATTTACCCGGTATGTGGCAGCATTTCTCTCTGCCTGTATCTGAACTGACTGAAATAGACGACCCGATAAAAAGCATCTGGGCTGACGGTATAGGTTTTGACGGTTCTTCAATAAGAGGTTTCCAGAAGATACAGGAATCGGATATGCTGCTGATGCTGGACCCTACAAGTGCCGTGGTGGACCCTGTATGCGAAGTACCCACATTAAGTATAATATGCGACATTTACGACCCTTTAACAAGAAAACCATACTCTCGCGACCCCCGATATGTTGCAAAAAAAGCTGCCGAATACCTGAGGAAAACAGGTATTGCCGATAAGAGTTTCTGGGGACCGGAGATGGAATTTTTCATTTTTAACGATATCCGTTTTGACCAGACAGAAAATTCCGGCTATTATTTTATTGACTCTAATGAAGGTGCCTGGAATTCCGGCAGGGATGAGAAACCGAATTTAGGATATAAACTGCGTTACAAAGAGGGTTATTTCCCGGTACCGCCGCATGATTCTTTACAGGATTTAAGAAGCAGAATAGTCCAGACGCTTCTAAAAACCGGTATTCCCATAGAAGTCCACCACCACGAAGTTGCTACCGCAGGACAGTGTGAAATAGATATGAAGTTCGGCACTCTTGTAACTATGGCTGACAGATGTTTGATGTATAAATATATTATAAAAAATATAGCCAGGAAAAATAATATGGTCGCCACTTTTATGCCCAAACCGCTTTTTGCCGATAATGGCTCCGGTATGCACACGCATCAGTCACTGTGGAAAAACGATAAAAATATTTTCTTTGACCCGAAAGGCTACGGATTAATAAGCGAAACAGCAAAATATTATATCGGCGGATTATTGAAACATGCTCCCGCTTTAATGGCATTCTGTGCCCCGACCACCAACTCTTATAAGAGGCTTGTGCCGGGTTATGAGGCGCCGGTGAACCTGGTATACTCTGCAAGAAACAGGAGTGCAGCGGTAAGAATACCGGTATATTCGGACAACCCGAAATCCAAGAGGATTGAATTCAGGCCGCCGGATAATTCTGCAAACCCGTATTTAGCTTTTGCGGCAATGCTTATGGCAGGAATTGACGGGATGCAGAATAAAATAGACCCGGGCGAACCTCTGGATAAAAACACTTATGAATTAAACGGGAATGAAGCAAAAAAAGTACCGACTGTTCCTTCTTCACTGGAAGAAGCAATTAATGCCCTGGAAGAAGATACTGATTTTCTTTTAAAAGGCAATGTTTTTACACAGGATGTTATTGATGTCTGGGTTGAATATAAGAGGGAGAAGGAAATAGACGCCGTGCGTTTGCGTCCGCATCCTTATGAATTCTGCCTTTACTTTGATATTTAACACCAAGAAATCGTCTCCAGGGATCCCCCAATTTATTGGGGAGGAAAAATATGCTTTCTGACAGATATCACAGAATACCTTCAGCGTGTGGTGTAACCGGGATAATGAACCAGGCAGGTGGTTTATTCTCCGGTGAGCAGATATATTCTTCCATATGCAATATGATTGAGAGAGGTAACGGGTTAGGCTCGGGGTTTGCGGGTTACGGTTTATATCCGGATTTCAAGGATTACTGGTGTTTCCATATAATGTATGAGAAAGAAACGGCAAAAGAAAATACGGAAGAATACATTAAAAAACACTTTGACGTAAAACACCGGGAACCTATCCCCACCAGGAAAATAAGCACGCTGAAATACGTCCCTCTTTTATGGAGGTATTTTCTAAAATCCAGATACAGGACTGAAGACAGGTTCCGTCCCGGGTTGAACGAGGAAGATTTAATAACCGACTGCGTTATGTACATTAACAAGGAAATTAACGATGCCTTTGTTTTCTCCTCGGGAAAGAACATGGGAATATTCAAGGGTGTCGGGAACCCCGATGAAATCGGGAAATTTTACAGGATTGCGGATTATAAGGCGTATATCTGGACTGCCCACAACAGGTTTCCTACAAATTCTGTCGGCTGGTGGGGCGGGGCACACCCTTTCGGAATACTGGACTGGTCAGTCGTACACAACGGAGAAATATCCTCATACGGAATAAACAAACGTTATCTGGAAAATTCCGGATATTACTGCACCTGTTCTACCGACACAGAGGTAATTACGTATTTGTTTGATTTATTGGTAAGGAAACATAAATTAAATTTTGAAATTGTAGGAGATATACTGGCTTCCCCCTTCTGGTCCAGTATTGAAAGAATTAAGGATAAAGGAACCAGAGAATTTTTAAAAGCCCTGAGAATTGTGTATGGTCCTGCCCTTATTAACGGGCCTTTCGGGATAATAGTCGCAAATTCAGAATATATGGTTGGCTTAAACGACAGGATAAAACTGAGACCGCTTGTAGCAGCAACTAAAGATGATTTTTTGTACATTGCTTCGGAAGAAGCAGCGATAAGGCAGGTCTGTAAAAAACCCGATAGAGTCTGGATGCCGAAAGCCGGTGAACCAACTATCGGAAAGTTAAAATAGGTTAATTATGGCAATAGCAAAAAGAGCACAGGAATTTCTAATTGATAGGGATGCTGAAAAATGTATAAAGTGTCAGGCATGTGTCCGGGTATGCTCTAACAACGTGCATGCTTATGATGCTGAAACCGATACTATAAATTCAGATTCCAACAAATGCGTGGGATGTCATTTCTGTGAAGATATATGCCCCACACGGGCATTGACTATCAAAAGGAATGTCTCTGATATCAGGTTAAACTCACACTGGAGTAAGGAATCGGTCTATAACATTGTTAAGCAGGCTGAAACCGGCGGCGTTTTATTATCGGGAATGGGGACTGATAAACCCTATGAGGATTACTTTGAACATATAGTCCTTAATGCGTCGCAGGTTACCAATCCGTCCATTGACCCGCTGAGAGAACCTATGGAACTCAAGACTTTTATCGGGAGGAAACCGGATAAGTTAGACTATAGTATAGATAAAAACAAAAAGTATAGATTAAAAACTAAAATATCGACGCATCTGGAACTGGAAAGCCCCATTATGTTTACAGCAATGAGTTTTGGGTCAATCTCCCTGAATACCAGTAAATCTCTTGCTAAAGCCGCCTGTGATTTTGGCACTTACTGGAATACGGGAGAAGGCGGGATGCATAAAGATTTATATAAATATGCTCACAGGGCTATAGTACAGGTGGCTTCCGGACGTTTCGGAGTAGATAAAGAATATTTAAACAGAGCAGCAGCGATTGAGATAAAAATCGGACAGGGTGCAAAACCCGGCATAGGAGGCCATTTACCCGGAGAAAAGGTCTCCGAAGAAATCTCGCGGACACGGATGATTCCCGTGGGTACGGATGCTTTAAGCCCCGCACCGCACCATGACATTTATTCTATAGAAGACCTGAAACAGTTAATATATGCACTGAAAGAAGCTACTCGCTATAAAAAACCGGTAGGAGTAAAAATTGCCGCTGTCCACAATGTTGCACCCATTGCTTCTGGAATTGTCCGGGCAGGGGCAGATTATGTAGTAATAGACGGCATACGGGGAGGAACAGGCGCTGCTCCAACTGTAATAAGAGATAATGTAGGAATACCTATTGAACTTGCCATAGCAACCGTTGACCAGAGATTGAGAGAAGAAGGGATAAGAAATCAGTCCTCACTGATTGCTGCGGGCGGGTTCAGGTCAAGTGCCGATATTGTAAAAGCTATTGCTTTAGGAGCAGATGCTGTTTATATCGGGACCTCCGCATTAATCGCATTGGGGTGTCATCTCTGTCAAAAATGTTATACAGGAAAGTGCAACTGGGGTATTGCTACCCAGGACCCTTATTTAACGAAACGGCTTAATCCTGAATTAGGTGCCGGGAGATTATGTAATTTATTGAAAGCCTGGTCGTTAGAAATAAAGGAAATGCTCGGCGGTATGGGAATAAATGCCATTGAATCACTGCGAGGCAACAGGGAACAACTCAGGGCGGTAGGATTAAGCCGGTTGGAATTAGATATTTTAGGCATAAAACATGCGGGAGAATCCTGGTAATGAAAGAGAAAATAATAATAAGAGAAGAATATTGCATGGGATGCAGGGTCTGTGAAGTCCATTGTATAACCCAGCACTCTAAATCAAAAGATATAATAAAAGCATATAAAGGAAAGGAACCTAAACCGGTATCAGGGATATACTTTGAGGAAAAGGGGCATATTTCTTTTGCTTTACAGTGCAGGCATTGTGAAGACGCCCCCTGTTTGTATTCCTGTTTGACGGGTGCGATGCACAGGGATAAACAAACGGGAAAAGTCCTGCACGATAAGGATAAGTGCGTAGGGTGCTGGATGTGTATAATGTGCTGTCCCTACGGGGTGATAAAACCGGATTTTGAGAATAAAAAGGTGGCTTCCAAGTGTGATTTGTGCATTGAGTCTGAATTTCCTGCATGTGTAGAACATTGTCCCAATGAAGCAATTATTTTGATAGACGAACAGGGGAAGAGAATTAAAAAGGAATGAATAAAATGGAAACTAAATATTTAATCATAGGTAATTCAATTGCAGGGGTAAGCTGCATAGAAGGAATACGGGAGATTGACTCTAAAGGCAAAATAACAGTTGTATCTGACGAATCTATACTGAATTACTCCAGGCCTCTTATTTCCTACTATTTAGGCAATAAAATTCCCAGGGAAAAAATATCATTCAGGGACAAAAACTTTTATAAGGAGAACAACGTAGCGGTTCTATTAAAAACCAAAGCACTGAAAATAGATACTGCAAAAAAAGAAATTCGCTTAAATACCGGAAATAAAATAAAATTCCAGAAATTATTAATCGCTACCGGCGGAAAACCTATTGTCCCCCCTATTGAGGGGCTGAAGGAAACCGAAGAAGGTGTTTTTACTTTTACGAATTTTTCCGATACACAGAAATTGATAAACTACATAGACAAGCATAATATAAAAGAAGCGCTAGTATTGGGTGCAGGATTAATCGGTTTAAAATGCACCGAGGGACTTATAGAAAAAGGATTAAAAGTAACCGCGATAGAACTTGCAGACAGAATACTGGCAAATACTTTTGATAAGGATGCTTCTGATATACTGGAAAGAGCTTTAAATAAATACGGATGTACAATAATAAAAGAAAATACAATAGTAAAAATTAAAACGTTAAAAGGAAAGATTGAAAATATTGTCCTAAAAAGTGGCAAAGTAATCCCTGCAAAACTATTGATTATTGCTATAGGAGTTGTCCCGAATATAGATTTGCTAAAAATCACCCTGATAAAGTATGCCAGGGGTATAATTGTAAACGGATTTATGGAAACAAACGTAAAAAATATATATGCCGCCGGTGATGTCGCCCAGGGAAAAGATTTCCTGACCCGGAAAAACTCCGTAATTGCCGTCTGGCCCGTGGCTTCATACCAGGGTAAAATGGCCGGTTATAATATGGCAGGCAAGGTGACAAAATATAAAGGGTTGTTTGCTATGAATTCTGTTGAACTTGCAGGAATTCCCACGATTTCTTTTGGTATGACAAATCCACCCAAGGGCTCGGGATACGAGGTGTTGATAAACAAAGATAAGATAGAGAATAATATTTATAGAAAGATTGTCCTGAAAGACAACAGGATAGTAGGAACAATACTTTTAGGAAAAATTGACAGGGCAGGTATAATCTGGGGATTAATCAAGGAAAAGATTAATGCTGACTCCTTTAAGAAAAGCATAATCTCCGACGATTTTGGTTTATTAATTTTACCCGAAGAATACAGGAAACACATTGTAACCGGCGAGGGTATTGAGGTATGAATAAAATTAAAATAAATGCAGAAAATATTCATTATAGATTATTAAACGAGAAAATACATCAGGCATTAGCTAAAGGTTGTAAAAATATCGTTTTAACTAATGTCTGCGGTCAACGTTATATCGGAGATGGACTGGATGGTAATGGCATCCAACTGTCCATAAACGGAATCCCCGGAAATGACCTGGGAGCTTTTATGAACGGCCCGGAAATAATAGTCAACGGGAATGTCCAGGACGGGACAGGCAACACAATGAATGCAGGACAAATCATAGTGGACGGCAATGCGGGTGATATTGCCGGACATTCTATGAGAGGCGGAAGAATATTCATCAGGGGAGATGCCGGCTACAGAGTCGGCATCCACATGAAAGCGTATAAAGAGATGTTCCCTGTAGTAATTATCGGAGAAAGTGCGAGAGATTTCTTGGGAGAATATATGGCAGGCGGGTTACTTGTTGTCCTGGGATTAGACACAGAAACTGATAAAACGTCATCTATTGTCGGGGATTTTATAGGCACTGGTATGCACGGCGGTAATATCTTCATAAGAGGGACTATTGATGAAAGGTGTTTAGGAAAAGAGGTGAAAATATCCAAACCAACAGATGAAGATTATAATTTATTAAAGAAACACCTGTCAGATTACTGTAAATATTTTAACTTAACTCTGAATAATATTTTGAAGAAAGATTTCATTAAATTATACCCTTATACCCATCGCCCCTACGGCAGATTCTACGCTTATTAATCCTGCTAAAATAGAATTTTTCAAGGTGAGTTTTCCAACATTAAAATAGATATACTCTTTGCTAATAAAGCCTATAATTCTTTTATGATTATCGATGAAATACTATAGAAATATTTCCTTATATATTACCGGCGGTAATTTTTCCATTATTTTGCTTATTTAACATAGTCTTTTAAAATATTTTTTACCATAGTTTCTGAAAAATCTTCACCCTCGTTAATGTAATAGAGTTTTACTCCATTTTTATTACAGAGTTTTCTTTTTTCTTCATCTCTTTTTTTTGCTTTTTCAAATGTTTCTTCTCCGCCAAAATATTCAATTGGCACTGAGTGTTGTTTTCCTTGATATTCAAATGCTATTTTCAAATCAGGTATATATACATCAAGATGCATCCTACCTAGCCATTCAGTTTTGGCATTATGTAATACTTTATAATCCGAAAATATTTTTTGTAATGTTTTAAATAACTGAGTTTCTGCAATCCATCCTTCTCCAATTAAAGGTAAACCATATCGTTTTCTTACCCTATCTTCTGGTTCATGACTTTTAATAAGATCAATACTAATATCAAAAATAGATATATTCTCATTTTTAGAGATTTCAAAAGCCATTTTATCTCTTTCAAAAGCTATTTCTCGCCAGTGTTCAGCAAAAAATGTGCTTCCATACATTAACTTACCAGAAGTTATGGGAGAAGTATCATCCAAACCTCGGCATTTAGGGCATATTCCAGTTAACCAATTACCTTTTATTTGATGTGGCCGTATTTTTTCTACTAGTTCACGTTCACATTCACACATAAATATTTTATTACATTTTATGCATTCATACTTTCTATATATCTCCCAGTGATTTTGTAACTTAAGGTACTCATGAGAGCATTTTTCATTTGATTCTTCTGTAGTTGGATTTTTAAAAGATTCATTTATCTTAGCCCATAAAATTGTTTCAATAGCACGTTTTGTCCTAGTAATTTCTTTTCTTTCTTTTTTACGTTTTTGGTACCTTTGCCTGATCTCATCACATGCAACCGAAATACTATCTACTGCAAATTCTATGACAAACGATATTTCTGTAAATCTAAATCCTCTATATTGAGAAGAATATGAAGTAGGTTCTGTAATTTTCAGAATTAATGATCCAATATTTGACTCCCGAGTCTTAATAAAAGGGGTACCTGGAAATAACGATTCAACAAATCTTCTTTCATGTCCATAAAATTTCTGTAAAAATGTTAAAAAATCATCTCCTTTTTCTTTTTTAAAATTATCTAGAATAAACTGACAGTACTCAAATGTTTCTTGTAAGTGTTCATTTACAATAGAATTTTGACTTGTTCCCAAGTATTTACCTAAATAAAATAATTCCTTGCCATTCATAGGTATATTAAGAGCAACTTTTAAATTTAGAATCTTCTCAAGGTTATATATACCTTTCCAAGTATCTTCTCTACTCATATATCGTTTTAATGCTTCTTCGTAAAAGCCATGATATTTATACAAATCTGTAATCCATCCAATTAGATAATCCTTTATTTTACCTTCATAGCATAAACCGAGTGAATCAATCTCTATTACAATATCTTCAATAATATCTTTATTTTCAATACCTCTTATTAAAACCTCATAAATGTAAGTAAATATGTAAGATAGATCAGCTTGTCGAGGCCTTTTATTTTCCCATTCGCTTCTCCAGTAACAGTAATACTTCAATTGTTCAGGAGTCATATCATTTACAGAAGGATAATAAGTCATAAATTCAGGCATATTTATATCAGGAGGAAGGACTTGTTTAGGGTTGATGGGCCAGACATTCGGTTGTTGATTTTTCTCAAATAAATTTATCATTTAATGATTCAACAAATTATTTCAGTAAAAGCTTTTTTAACAGGCTCTATAAAATATATTTTATTAAGGGATTTATCTGCAGACAAGATTAATAATTTTGCTAAGGGTTGTAGTTCTTCAAATTTAAACTCAGGAACCCCATAGTATTGATATGATACAGTGTCATCTGCTATAGAAAATAATCTTCCATGGTCAGGTCTAATTCTAGTTTTCGAAGATGTACGCTCAATATCTGTCATTATACAATCAATGCCGGGTAAATAACGATGTGTTATGATGTCTCTATATCTTTTTATAATTTGTTTTCCATGGTCAGTAATATTCTCAAAAAATCCATCCAATGCATCACAACAAATAGACAAATCATTTACCGAAAGAGATCCTCTTGCCCTTCCGTCTTTTATGACTTTATTCAAAGACATTTTTACTGATTCATAATCTACTTGTTTTGGTTCACCATTTTTGTTATCTTTAACTAATAACTCAGGATTTGATAATTCATTAATTAAAAACGCTGAATAGTCGATAATATTATAAAATCTTGGAATAAACATATAAAAATGATAGTTCCTAAAATCATATTTCCATGTAGTTGCGTATCCAGTATTCTTAATTTTAAAGTGACTTTGGACAATCTTTTCTGCTGCTATTGAATAGGCATAGCATTCTACAAGTTGATAAAATGCATTTAATAAAGCATAAAAAAATTGTCCAGCAAGTTTAATATAACTATTAATTGTAATATTAGGCGGATTATGTGGAGCCCATTTTAAAACAGATAAATTATCAATTTCTTCACATTTAAATTTATAAAAAACAGAAAAATCCATCGCATACTGCTTGCGGGTTTTCTCAATATCATTTTTCAATTCATTGTTTTTATCAATGTTTTCTATCATTTAATTATACTCCAATTTTAATAAAATCTATACCTATAAGAATAATGTACATGGGGTCGGGTCTTGCAATTAAGCATTATATACAACCAAAAAGCTATATCTCATTTCGTGTATATTGTATATCTTTTTGAATATTGTTTCAACAAGTATGTATTTCACACCCTCATCCTGACCTTCTCCCATCAAGGGAGAAGAGAAATAAAGAGATTGGTGGTGGAAATGTTGAAAATTAGAAAGGAATGAAAGTAAAGATTAGAGGGTGGGTTCCTGCTTCCGCAGGAATGACAAAAAAATCATTCTTTCTATGAATTCTATCGATAAATTTCATGAGTACCGATGTCATAATAGATAACTTCACCAGCTCCAGAAAAGCGAAATAATATGCGATATTGGTAATTGACCGAATATACCCAATATCCTTTTAATTCTCCTTTGAGTTTGTGCGTATTAATACGGCGGTCAAAAGGATTGTTCAAAAATATCTCTTCTTTTTGTTTTGCTTGAATTTTTATAGGCTCGGGTAAATCTCTATATGCTTTCGTGAAATGACTGGCAGGATAAATCTTTGTGATTATCATTATTTATCCAAATCAGATAGGGAATGAATCGGTTTTGTTTTTCCTTGTCGGTACTCTTTCTCTCCCTGGGCAATAATTTTTAATACTTCTAAAATTTCTTTATTTTTTTGTATAGCATCTTCATACTCTTTCTTTGTTAAAACAACCAGTTCTTCACCATGTGTTAAGCGTTTTGGAATAGTCATTGTTGTAGGCATATTTTCCCTCCCCCGCATTATTAATCCTTTATTTCCGGTATTTACAGTTATTAAATTGTAGTAATATTATACTATCTTTTACATAAAGAAGTCAATTCAAAACTTGCAAGGTAATAGTGAATTCAAGGACTACAAGACAGGATACAAATAGTCAATTTTTCTATGAATAATTTAATTATTTATTGACGGGAGCGTTATTTCTTATTTTCAGAATTTGTTTCTCCAGTTCAGCCAATTCTGTTTTTACAACTTTCCAAGTCAACTCTATATCAACTCCAAAATATTCATGCACAAGAATATCCCGCATACTAGCAATTCGTTTCCATGGAATAGAAGTGTTTTTATCTTTTATCGCTTGCGGAACATTCTTAACGGCTTCACCTATAATCTCAATTCTTCTGATGACAGCATCCTGCAATTGTTTTGAAACAAGAAATTTCTCTTTTTCAGTATCCTTAGTGTAATCCTTAATAAGATTAATACATTCGAGTATGTGTTCAATAAAAACCTTAGGATCTTTTTTCATAAGATTGCCTTCTCTTCACTAAGTATTCTGTTTTTTAAAAGCGGGTTTAATGAATTGTATGTTAAAACATCAACTTTTTTACCCAACATTTCTTCAAGGTCTAATTTAAGCCCTGCTAAGTCAAATAAACTTGCTGTCAAAGGAAGTTCTACTAATAGATCTATGTCACTACCCTTTTTTGTATCACCTGTAACTACCGAACCGAAAAGAGAAGCTCTACGCACTTTATACTTCTTAAGTACAGGCACCGTCCTTTTCTTTATTTCTTCTATATTGATTTTTGTATTTTTCATTGTTTTCTGCCCTTTTTATATTATATAAAATCTTTTAAATACATTCAAATATTTTTTGCAAAATTAATTTTGACAAATCAATAAAAAATAATTACAATATGGGGACACAATCCCCCCACCCTTTCATTCTAAATGCATTCAGTAGTTGTGTCAAAACATATGCAACTAGCCAAGACAGGAGTATAATATGAAATCCATGTTAATATTAGAGGACGGTAGTTTATTTGAAGGCAATTCAATAGGTGTCGCAGGCGAAAAGATGGGTGAAGTGGTTTTAAATACTTCTGTTGTAGGTTATCAGGAGAGTATGACAGACCCGGCGAATGCCGGTAAAATACTGATTTTTACATATCCCTTAATAGGCAATTATGGCGTGGCAAAAAAATTCTTTGAATCCAGAAGGTCTTTTGTAAACGCAGTTATTATCAAAGAGGAAAGCAGAATGTTCTCAAACTGGCAGGCAGAGGATAGTTTCAATAATTTTCTTAAAAAAGAAAAAGTTGTCGCAATAAGTGAAGTTGACACAAGGACACTGGCTGTCAGAATTCGGAATGGCGGACAGATGTTAGGAATACTCTCTACCAAAGGGGCAAAGAAAGATGTATTGCTTAAGAAATTGAACGAATATAAACAAAGCCTCATAAATGAGGCAACTACAGAAAAACAATTTTATAATTTTCTATACCTAAAAAATGATTTTATCAAACTGGTATCTACAAAAAAAATTAAAGAAATCAATGGAAAATCGGGACCAAAAATAGCAATATTAGACATAGGCATATTAAATAGTTTTATTAAACAATTAAGAAATTCCGGATGTAATATTTTATTGCTGCCTTATAACACAAACGCAGATAAAATTCTTGAATTGAAACCTGACGGATTGGTCATTCCGAATGGTCCCGAGGAAGATAAGGCAATCCCGGGAATTGTTACCACAGTCCAAAAACTGTTAGGTAAAATTCCTATGATGGGTATTTCTACAGGACATGAGCTTATATGGCTTGCGCTCGGGGGTAAATTGCAAAAACTTAAAGTGGGGCATCACGGTTCAAATTATCCCGTAAAATCACCCTCTTCATATAAAGGACACATTACCGTCCAGAACCACTCGTTTATTGCGGATGAGGATTCTCTTAAAGGCAGGGATGATATTAAAATCACCCTGCGCCATGTCAATGATAATTCTATAGAGGAAATGGAAAGCAAGAAATTGAAATTCATATCCACCCAGTATTATCCGGTGAGCCCGGGGTTTGACGAGGTCAATACAGCATTCAAGAAATTTTTAAATATTATAAAGGGGAGTTAAAATGCCGAAACGCAACGATATTCACAGAATACTTATGATAGGTTCGGGTCCTATTGTAATTGGCCAGGCGTGTGAATTTGATTATTCAGGTTCTCAGGCATGCAAGGCTTTGAGAGAAGAGGGATATTATACAATTCTTGTAAACAGCAATCCCGCTACTATTATGACTGACCCTGGTCTGGCAGATGCCACCTACATTGAACCGCTCACAGTAGAAACAGTCACTGAAATAATAAAGAAAGAGAAACCCGATGCAATTCTTGCCACACTGGGCGGACAGACAGGTTTGAATTTAGCTTTTTTTCTGATGAAGGAAGGCATACTTGAAAAATACGGCGTGGAATCTATCGGAGCTAATGTTGAGGCAATTTCAAGAGCGGAAGACAGGGAGCTGTTCAAGAAGGCAATGCAGGAGATAGGCGTAGGTATGCCAAAAAGCGGGATTGCTACAAATGTTGAAGAAGGCATAAAAATAGGTTTGGATATAGGATTCCCGCTTATTTTAAGACCGGCATATTGTCTTGGTGGCTTCGGCGGTTCTACCGTGTATAACAAAGAGGAATTAGAACAATCCTTAATAAAGGGTCTTGAGATAAGTCCGGTCAGCCAGGTACTTGTAGAACAATCGGTGATGGGATGGAAAGAAATAGAATATGAAGTTATGAGGGACCGTGTTGATAATGTCATTATGATTACATCTATGGAAAACATTGATCCTATGGGAGTCCATACGGGTGATAGCATTGTGGTTGCTCCTTCGCAAACTTTGACTTCGGAAGAATATTCAAGGTTTGTTAATTTGTGCAAGAGAATCATAAGAAAAATCGGTATAACCGGCGGCGGAGCGAATATACAATTCGGACAGAATCCTGAAAACGGAGATATAGTTATTATAGAAGTCAATCCACGCCTTTCAAGAAGTTCTGCATTAGCTTCCAAAGCGACCGGTTTCCCAATCGCAAGGGTCGCTACAAAACTTGCTGTGGGTCTGACTCTGCCGGAAGTCCTGAACCAGATTACCGGAAAAACGACATCTTTTTTTGAACCGACGGTTGATTACTGCGTATTTAAGATATGCAGGTTCACTTTTGAAAAATTTCCTCAATCTGATAGAGTTATAAATACGTCTATGAAGGCAGTCGGCGAGGCAATGTCTATCGGCAGAAATTTTAAAGAAGCACTGCAGAAGGGTATCAGGTCAACTGAAACAGGTAGGTTTGGCTTAGGGTCCGACGGAAAAGATAAAATCACCGATGAAATTTTAAGGCATAAATCAAAAGATTTAACGAAGGAAGTCCAGGATAAAATAAGGATTCCCAATGACGAGAGATTCTTTTATATCCGTTATGGTCTCAAAATGGGTTTATCTATTGATGAGATTTATGAGTTATCAAAAATTGACAGGTGGTTTCTGGACAACATAAAACAGATTGTTGAACTTGAAGAAAAGATAAAAAAATACAGGAACAAGAATGTGAAAAGTAAAATTAAGATTCCACAGGAGTTTCTTATGAAGGCAAAAAAATATGGTTTTTCCGACAGGCAGCTTGCCTGTTTGTTAAACTCCACGGAAAAAGCTGTAAGGTCGTATAGGAAAAAACAGAATATAAAACCAGTCTATAAATTAGTGGACACCTGCAGCGGTGAATTTGAAGCAAAACAGCCCTATTATTATTCCACATACGAAACAGAGAATGAAAGTAAACCCTCCGCAAATAAAAAAGTTTTAATCCTCGGAGGCGGACCCAACAGGATTGGACAGGGAATAGAATTTGATTACTGCTGCTGCCATGCTTCTTACGCTTTAAAGGAAGAAGGTATTGAAAGCATAATGGTGAACTGCAACCCGGAAACCGTTTCTACTGATTACGATACATCGGATAAACTTTACTTTGAACCCCTGACGATTGAAGATGTATTAAACATCGTGGATGTTGAGAAGCCTATAGGTGCGATAGTCCAGTTTGGCGGACAGACTCCTCTCAACATAGCAGTCCCATTGGCAAAAGCAGGATTAAATATCCTGGGAACCAGCCCTGACTCCATTGATAAAGCAGAAAATAGGAAAAGATTCCAGCAGATGCTAAAAAAACTGAAAATTATCCAGCCTGAGAACGGAACAGCCACCTCCTTCAAAGAAGCAAGAAAGGTCGCAAACAGGATAGGATACCCGGTGGTGGTGAGACCCTCTTATGTCTTGGGCGGCAGGGCAATGGAAATAGTTTATGACGATGAGGGTCTGAGCGGGTTTATGGAAAAAGCAGTTGAGGCATCTCCTGAACGTCCCATACTCATAGACAAATTCCTTGAAGATGCCATAGAAGTTGATGTGGATGCAATAGCGGACGGTGAAAGATGCGTCATAGGCGGGATAATGGAACATATTGAACAGGCAGGCATACATTCCGGTGACAGCGCTATGGTTCTCCCCCCTCACAGTTTAGGAAAAGACATAATAGAAACTATAAAGAAGAATACCTATGCTATGGCAAAAGAATTGAATGTCATAGGACTTATGAATATCCAGTATGCCGTAAAAAACAATGTGGTCTATGTCCTGGAAGTGAATCCTAGGGCAAGCAGAACGGTTCCTTTTGTCAGCAAGGCAATAGGCGTTCCCCTGGCAAAATTAGCAACCAAGACAATGTTGGGTAAGACACTCCAGGATTTAGGGTTTACAAAAGAAAAGGAAATAAATCATGTCGCTGTTAAAGAGTCTGTATTCCCTTTTATAAGGTTCCCGGGTGTTGATGCAATACTTGGACCTGAGATGAAATCCACCGGTGAAGTTATGGGAATAGACTCTACATTTGGTGCCGCCTACATAAAAAGTCAGATTGCCGCAGGACAAAATCTTCCGACATCAGGCACTGTATTCATAAGCGTGAACAACCAGGATAAGAGGAATGTTGTTTTTATTGCAAAAAAACTTGCTGACTTGGGTTTCAAGATTACGGCAACTTCCGGAACTGCGGACGCTCTTATGAAAAATGACATAGAGGTGCAGGTTTTGCCCAAACTTCACGAGGGCAGACCAAACATAATTGATTTTATTAAAGACAGTAAGGTGGACCTCATAATAAATACTCCGTCAGGCAAGATAACTAAAGCGGATGAGGTAAAAATCAGGTCTCATGCAATACTTTACAGTGTGCCGCTGATAACCACCATATCCGGTGCACAGGCATCTGTCAACGGGATTGAGAATCTGATTAAAAAACCAAAAATGAACATAAAATCCCTGCAGGAATACCATAAAGACATAAAAAACATTTATGATAAATAAAATTGGGTTTGATAACGAACGTTATCTTGAAGAACAAACTTCATCTATCCTCCAGAGAGTCGGGATGTTTAATAATAAGTTATACCTGGAATTTGGAGGAAAAATTATATTTGACTATCATGCTTCAAGAGTCCTCCCCGGTTTTGACCCCAATGTAAAAATGCGGCTCCTGCAAAAATTAAAAGATAAAGCCGATATAATCCTGTGTATCTGTGCGGGTGATATAGAAAGAAAAAAAGTAAGGGCGGATTTTGGAATCACCTACGATGTTGATGCACTTAAACTGATTGACGATTTGAGGGACCGTGATATTGAAGTACTGGCAGTAGTTATAACCCGTTTTGAAAATCAGCCTGCAGCAAAAATATTTAAAAATAAGCTGGAACGCAGGAACATAAAAGTTTATACCCACTATTTTACAAAAGGTTATCCGACGGATATCGATACAATTGTAAGTGATGAAGGTTACGGAGCAAATGCTTATATTGAAACAAAGAAACCTTTGGTCGTAGTAACAGGACCCGGTCCCGGCAGCGGTAAGTTGGCTACCTGTCTTTCCCAGTTATATCATGAATACAGGAAGGGTATAAAACCCGGCTATGCCAAGTTTGAAACGTTTCCGATATGGAATTTACCTTTAAACCATCCGGTGAATGTAGCATATGAAGCAGCCACTGCAGATATTAAAGATTTTAATGTCATTGACCCGTTCCATCTGGAAGCATATAACAAAACAACGGTTAACTACAACCGTGATGTAGAGGTATTCCCTGTGCTGAGGAGTATGCTGGAAAAAATAACCGGTACCGAACCAATTTATAAGTCGCCCACGGATATGGGAGTAAATCGGGCCGGGTTTGGAATAACTGATGACGAAGCGGTAAAAGAAGCATCAAAACAGGAAGTTATCAGGAGATACTTCAGGTATTCCTGCGAGTATGCAATGGGTTTCTGCGGCAAAGACACGGTTGAAAGAATAGAATTCCTTATGAAGGAGCTCAACATTAAACCCGAGGACAGGAAGGTTGTTGAACCGGCAAGACAGTCCGCTGTGGAAGCAAAACAGAAGAAGAAAGGCAATGAAGGAATTTATTGCGGAGCAGCTATAGAACTAAAAGACGGCACCATTGTCCCGGGGACAAATTCCCCCCTCATGCACGCATCGTCAAGCCTTATTATAAATGTTATAAAAAAACTGGCAGGCATACCTGACAATATGCACCTGTTATCTCCTAATATAATAGAATCCATAAGACAGCTCAAGGAAAAAATATTAACTTCAAAAACAGTGAATCTGGATTTGGAGGAAGCATTGATTGCTTTAAGTATAAACTCTTCTACGAATCCTGCTGCACAGATGGCTATAGAAAAATTAAAAGACCTCCGGGGCTGTGAAGTCCATATGACGCACATACCGACACCCGGTGATGAGGCAGGATTAAGGAAATTAGGAGTCAACCTCACAAGTGAACCCAATTTTTCCACCAAATCTCTCTTTGAATCTTAGATAAAACGGGAGGATTTTTAAGTGAAACAGGAACTGGTAGCAATTCTTGATTTTGGCTCACAATATACGCAACTTATCGCCCGGCGTGTCCGGGAATGCAAGGTATATTCGGAAATACTTCCGCACAACATATCAGCGAAAAAACTAAATGAGAAAGATCCAAAAGCAATTATCCTCTCCGGTGGCCCTGCAAGCGTAACTTCAAAAAACAGTCCGGTTTGTGACAGAAAAATTTTTGATTTAGGCATACCTGTCCTTGGTATTTGCTACGGGATGCAGCTGATAGGGAAATTATTACAAGGAAAAGTCTTTCATTCATCAGAAAAAGAATACGGAAAAGCTATTCTGAATATTGATAAAAGCGATGATTTGTTTTTAAATCTACCTGAAAAATTAACTGTATGGATGAGTCATGGAGATAAAATCACCGGATTACCGCCGGGCTTTGAAATTATCGGGCATACTGACAACTCGCCTATTGCCGCCATAAGAAATAAACAGAAAAAAATATATGCCACACAATTCCATCCTGAAGTGGTACATACACCTAAAGGGACAGAAATCCTGAAAAACTTTCTCTTTAAAATATCGGGCTGTTCGGGCAGTTGGACAATGAAATCTTTTATTGCCAGTACAATTGAGGATATACGGGACAGAGTAGGAAATGAAAAACTCATATGTGCTTTAAGCGGCGGGGTTGATTCATCGGTCCTGGCTGTCCTTTTAAATAAAGCTATCGGGAACAATTCAATCTGCGTTTTTGTAAATAACGGCTTGTTACGAAAAAATGAAGCGAACATAGTAATTGAAAGATTCAAAAAAAATTATAAAATTAACCTGAAATACGTGGATGCAACGGAACATTTCCTGAAAAGATTGAAAAAAATAACCGACCCTGAACGGAAGAGAAAAATTATCGGAAATGAATTCATACATGTTTTTGAAGAAACCACAAAAGAACTCGGTAAAATAAAATTCCTTTCACAGGGAACATTGTATCCTGATGTCATTGAAAGCAGGTCAGTCAAAGGTGCACCGTCTGCCACCATAAAAACGCACCATAATGTAGGCGGTCTGCCCAAGAAAATGAACCTTGAACTGATAGAACCTTTCAGGGAATTATTTAAGGATGAAGTAAGGATGGTTGGAAAAGAACTGGGGCTACCCAACGATATTATCTGGCGGCAGCCGTTCCCCGGGCCCGGGCTTGCAGTAAGGATTCTCGGTGAAGTTACTACTGAAAGGCTCAGAATATTGAAGGAAGCAGATTATATTGTAGTTGATGAAATAAAAAAAGCAAAATTGTATGAGAAAATCTGGCAGACTTTCGCTGTCCTGCTCCCGATAAAAAGCGTGGGTGTGATGGGTGACGAACGCACTTATGAAAATGCTATTGCCATAAGGGCTGTCCACAGTAATGACGGTATGACCGCTGACTGGGTTAACCTGCCGTATGAATTACTGGGCAAAATTTCAAACCGTATAATCAATGAAGTCAAGAACGTTAACAGGGTGGTCTATGATATAAGTTCAAAACCTCCCGCTACCATAGAATGGGAATAACTAATGTGTGGAATATGTGGAGTTTTTAATTTCAAAAACGACAAACCTTTAGACCCTGCAGTCCTGAAACGGATGTGCGACACACTCAAACACCGTGGTCCGGACGAGGAAGGATATTATACTTCCGGGCAAATAGGACTGGGCATAAGAAGATTATCCATTATTGACTTATCAACCGGCAGCCAGCCCATCCACAATGAAGATAAATCTATCTGGGTTATAGACAACGGTGAAATATATAATTTTCAGGATTTGCGGAAGGAACTGGAAAACAGAGGACATAAATTTTATACTAAAACTGACACTGAAACCATAGTCCACCTGTATGAAGAATACGGGGAAAGGTGTGTCGACCACCTGCGTGGTATGTATGCTTTTGCCGTATGGGATGAAAAAAATAAGAAACTCTTTATTGCAAGAGACCGTATCGGCAAAAAACCGCTGTATTATACGGTCATCAACGGTTCCCTGATATTCGGTTCGGAAATAAAACCCATCCTGGAATATTTAGGATACACTCCCGAAATTGATTTAGGCTCAATAAACCTTTATCTCACATACCAGTACATACCCTCACCGAAAACTATATGGAAAGGCATAAACCGCCTGTTGCCGGCTTCTACTCTTACCTGTAATAATACCGGCAATATAGAAATAAAGAAATACTGGAACCTGGATTTTACCCAAAAAACAAATCTGAGTTTTGAAGAAGCGTCTGAACAAATAAAACAGATACTTACCGAGGCAACGAAAATCCGTATGATATCAGACGTACCCCTTGGGGCATTTCTGTCAGGAGGGCATGATTCAACCATAATAGTCGGGTTGATGAGCCAATTATCTTCAAAACCGGTAAAAACTTTCTCCATAGGATTCAAGGAAGAGACTTTTTCAGAGTTGAAATATGCAAGTATTGTTGCTAAACATTTTCGGACAGACCACAACGAGTTCATCGTAGAACCGAAATTCATAGATATTTTACCTAAAATAATCTGGCATTATGACCAGCCATTTGCCGATTCCTCGGCATTACCGAGTTACTACGTCTCTAATATTACAAGACAGCACGTTACAGTGGCATTGAACGGTGACGGCGGTGACGAAAACTTTGCCGGTTACCTGAGATACAGGGCTATGAAAGGGTCCCAGTATTTTTCTTTCCCATTCCAATTAATAGGCAAAAATGCAACAAATAAATTAGCCTCGCTTATACCTCATATTGAAACTACCAAGCCGAAAACAATCTTTAGGTATATGTACAGATTATTTTCTGCACTATCCGAAAACCCGGCAAGAAGAAATATTTTATGGCACTGCTATTTTAACAACGAACTAAAATACTTCATATACAGCAACGATATGATAAAAAAACTCGGGGATACGGATGCTTATGATTACTTATCCGGTATATTTGAAAACGCACCGGCAAAAAATACTATGGACAGGACTTATTATACCGATATAATGGCTTACCTGCCCGAATGCCTGTTAGTCAAAATGGATATCGCCTCAATGGCAAACTCTTTAGAAACAAGGTCGCCTTTCCTGGACCAGAAACTTATGGAATTCACTGCCTCACTGCCTACTAACTGGAAATTAAAAGGTCTCAATTTTAGTACAAAACATATTCTAAAACACACGTTCAGGGACTTAATACCGAAGGAAATACTTCATAGAGGAAAAATGGGGTTTGGTATCCCCATAGGTAAGTGGTTCAGGTATGAACTGAAGGATTATATAAGAGAAACCCTGCTTTCAAATAAAGCCATAAACCGCGGATATTTCAAAAGAGAATCTCTGGAACAACTGCTGAAGGAACACACGGAAGGTTACCGTGACCACGGCTACCGTCTCTGGGCACTGCTGGTCCTTGAACTCTGGCACACCGTCTTCGTTGATAAAAAGCCCTAATGGTGTCGATGTGTCGATGGGGTCAGGTCTTGACTTTACAGTTTAAAAACCCTTATCTCCTAGTAGATTTGGATAATGTATTTCAAACCAGTTAACAACTATTTTAAAAAACCTCTCTGCTTCTTTAATTAATTCCTTTGCTTCTTTATCTGAAATTTCACCTGTATGCATATAATCAGTTATATTCCTTTTTGCTCTGCAAGAATCAAAATAGTCAGCTAAATCATAATGGTCTCTGCCCATTATTTCTTTCATTGCTTGAAATACTGTAAAATGATGTCCTATCCCTTGTGTTTCATATCCTTTGCAGTAGAGAGGAATTGTGGCTAACTGTAAAATAGCATTATAAGCAATAGCAAATTTTCTATCCGAGGAGATCCCTTCGACTTTTGCATCACTTATATCTCTCTCTGTAATCTTTAATAAATTGATAATTTCTTCTTTAGATGTTTTGTGATTTCTTAATTTACCTTGATTTAATAATCGCTTTAAGCTCATCTTTGGTCCCAACAATAAATATTTTCTTATGCCTTAAGACTGAATTCAAAAAATGGTCTTTCTTCTTTACCTTTTTCACAAATTCCTGTACAGGGAATATCGCATAATTTATTTCTCGTCCTAATTCTCTTTTAGGTTTAGAAAGAATGTTTGAGAGTTCTTTTGAAGAAATATCCCCAATAATCATAAGATCAATATCACTTGACAGGTTCTCTTCACCTTTTGCATATGAGCCATAAATAAAAGCATTATCAATACCACTTTTATTTTTAAAATATTCCCTGAGAATTTCAGCAATTCCTACACTCTTAAATAAAATCATCTTTAACTCATTAAATATGGGACATTTATCATTTACTCTGTAGTAGATACGGTTTCCTTGAATAGATTTTTCAATGAGTCCGATATCCTGAAGTTTCCCCACCTCTCTTTGAACACCTCTTATTGGCTGATTTGTAAGTGTGGAGATTTGTCTTTGATAGAAATTATCTTTAGGATTAAATAAAAATAATTTTAAAATCTCAACCCGTGCTTTTGAAGAGAAAAGTTTATACAGCACAATCTACCTCCGTATACATTTTGTAGTCTATTGTATACATTTTGTAGTCATTTGTCAAATTTTTGTTAGATAGATATTCGCCAATCATATCTTTCTTCAATCTTTCTTTCTGCGAAATTTATAAATCAAATGGGATGTGTCCCTATTTTTTCTATAATGGCGGTGCCCATTTCGGTGGTGGTGGCTTTACCGCCTAAGTCATAAGTCACAGATTTTCCTTCCGCAATAACTTCTGCAATGGCTTTCTCAAGCATTTCTGCTTTTTTGGTTTCACCAATGTGTTCCAGCATAAGTTCTGCTGACAGCAACATCGCGGTCGGGTTGACTTTATTCATACCTTTGTATTTCGGAGCTGAACCGTGTACTGCTTCAAACAAAGCTATTTTGTCTCCGTAATTTATCCCGGGAGCAACGCCGAGCCCGCCGACAAGTCCCGCACACAGGTCAGAAATTATATCTCCGTAAAGGTTGGGTAGAGCCAGGACATCGTATAATTCAGGTTTTTGGACTAACTGCATAGCCATATTATCTACAAGTCTTTCTTCGTATTGTATCTGAGGATAATCTTTCGCTACTTTTCTGCCGCAATCCAAAAACAGACCGTCGGTATATTTCATTATGTTTGCTTTTGTTATGGCTGTCACCTTTTTTCTGTTGTGTTTAATACTATATTCAAAAGCAAATTTTATTATCCGTTCCGAGGCTTCTTTTGAAATCGGTTTTATTGAGATTGCGCTTTCGTTTTTGATTTTACCTTTGCTCAGTTTCATAATTTCCTTCATTTCATCGGAACCCAGAGCGAATTCAACCCCGGCATAAAGGTCTTCGGTGTTTTCCCGGACAATAACTATATCTACGTTT
>Ga0210006_1000472_pt1 | contig 31340 bp, 16 predicted proteins | sample CryGey02umfilter_2_FD_185452 | JGI IMG/M metagenome (GOLD analysis project Ga0210006, IMG submission 185452) | Groundwater microbial communities from aquifer in Utah, USA - Crystal Geyser 4/10/14 0.2 um filter (SPAdes) (version 3) | ecosystem: Environmental > Aquatic > Deep subsurface >... | reverse complement strand
CCCCCCGATAGTGGCCGCTGCATCGGCGAGGGTTAGGGCGCCTTATGGGGCACAGGAAACACCCTTTTGAGCGGCGCCCGGCAGATTAAGGCGAGGGCTGGCTTTTCTTGGAAAAACCTTGTCAAGTGTTTTTTTAGGGGGGGGGCTGAATGGTTACGTTCAAGTTTAATCTGCCTGGTTTGGCGTTTTTTATTCTATCTCTTTGCCAGGGGGTTTTCACAGCTCAGGCTTCAGCCTATGTTAAGCCCGTCAGGGCGGTTCATGTTGTCATCGATCATTTAACAATTAGTGATATGAAAAGGCAGATTGATATAGCACATCAGGCGGGCTTTAATATGATAATTATTGAGTTAGGCAACAAGATCGCGTTTAATAATTTTCCTGGCCGATTATTAAAAGACGCGTGGCTTGTGGATGAGTTCTTGAGCGTTGCCAGCTATATACGCAGGAAAGGCATGGAAGTTGTTCCTGCTGTGTCACTCTTGTCGCACCAGGGCCAATTTCTTGCGTCAGTCCATCCAGAGTTAATGTTTAATGGGAATACATATAACCCCAGCAAGTCTGACGTTTATAAGCTTGTGTTTGCCTATCTGGACGAAGTAATTGCGACTGTTAATCCTAAAGCCATACATATTGGACATGATGAGGTTTCAAGAAGACTTCCGGCGGACTATTTTCTGCAAGATGTGAATCGTTTGCATGACTATTTGGTGCAGAGGAAGGTGGAAACCTGGATGTGGGGCGATATGTTGATTTCTCGGAAAGAGTTTCCAAACATGTTGCCGTGGGCAGTGAATGGAAATGGAAATGGTTACGGAGGCGAGTTGCGAAAGGTCTTACCTAAGGATATCGTTATTTGCGACTGGCATTATGCAGACATCGGAGACGAGTTTCCGTCGTTAACCGCTTTCAAGAATAACGGTTTTCGAGTGCTTGGTGCAGGTTGGCGTAGGGCACAAACCACAAGAAATTTTAGTCGCTATGCAGCGCAAAATGGTGCGGATGGGATGATTATTACAACATGGTTTGATCCAAATGAATCCCGTGTTGTGCAAAATTGGGATGAGCTTGATAAAATCATTAGTGAGGCTGGTAAGGCTTTTGTTCAAGACTTCCCTGATGCGAAATAAATCAGTTGCTATAATCGGCACCGTTGGTGTCCCTGCCAACTACGGCGGCTTCGAGACGCTGGCAGACAATCTGGTTCGACATCATGCCGCATCTTCGATGACGGACGGGTTGACAGTGTATTGCAGCGGCAAGGCCTATCCGGATAAGTCGCCGACATTCTTTTCCGCGCGGCTAAATTACATCCCGCTCAATGCAAATGGCGCGCAGAGCATCCCTTATGACATCTGGTCGCTGTTTTCGGCTGCGTTGAGCCGCAGCGACGTGATCCTGCTACTTGGGGTGTCAGGGGCAATCGCGCTGCCGCTGGTGCGTTTGTTCTCTTCGGCGCGCATCGTTACCAATATCGACGGCATCGAATGGCATCGGCAGAAATGGCAGGGCGCGGCTAAGTGGTTCCTGCGCTTTTCAGAAAAGATGGCGGTGCGCTTTTCGCATGAAGTGATCGCGGACAATGCGGCAATCGCGGCTTATGTGAAAGAGGCTTACGGTGTCGATTGTCATGTGATCGCCTATGGCGGGGATCATGCGGTAAAGGTGGCGGCACAACCGGTCGCGGAGTATGGCCTGCCGGATAGTTATGCGGTGTCGGTTTGTCGTATCGAGCCGGAGAACAATGTGCATTTGATACTGGAGGCGTTTGCCGGACAGAATTCGCTTGCGCTGGTGATGGTGGGGAACTGGGCCAACAGCGAATACGGCCGTGGCTTGCGCGTACGCTATGCGGATGTGGCGCATCTGCATTTGCTCGACCCGGTCTATGATCTGGGCAAGCTGAAGTCCTTGCGCGCCTGTGCGGCCTTGTATGTGCATGGCCACTCGGCCGGAGGCACGAATCCTTCGTTGGTTGAGGCGATGCACTTCGGAAAACCGATTTTTGCTTTCGACTGCGATTTCAACCGGTCCACGACGGAAGGCAAGGCGATGTTCTTTGCTGACAGTCAGGCATTGTTGGACTTGATCAGCGGGCTGGATGCCAATCGAGCCAAACAGGTTGGGCGGGATATGCTGGCGATTGCGCAGAGGCGGTACACTTGGAACGTGATCGCAGCGCAGTACTTTGCGCTAATGGAAGCGCGCTGAGAACTCAGATGGAAAGACAGGCCGCAAGGCGCGGATTCGGAAAGCTGCTGCCATGTATTTTTGAGACGAGATCACAGTGGAGGAAGTGGGAGGTTCTAAAAGGGTCACGGGGTCGCTAGACTTGCCTCGGCGTGTTCCTCCCCCCTTGCTGTCGACGGATTTGATATGACCCTCCTTGCTGTAGCGGTTGCCGCATCCCTCTTGTGCTGCATTGCCCTCATTCTCAGTCTGAAACTGCTTTCTCCCCACATTGGGTTGTTGGATCACCCAGGTGGCCGGAAACAGCACGATGGTGCAACCCCATTGACGGGAGGGGTTGCCATGTTTGGGGCCGTGGTTGTTGCGGATTATATCTGGGGGGGAGCGGGGGAGGGGGCATGGTGGGTGGCCTCGGGAACGTTGGTCTTGGTTGGCGCCCTCGATGATCGGTTTGATCTTCCAGTCAAGATTCGTTTTTCTGCCCAGATTTTTGCAGTGGTATCGATGGTCCTCGGCGCGGGGTTGGAATTGAAGACATTGGGTATGTTTGGAGCTAGTCAACCGCTGATGCTGGGTATTCTGGCAGTTCCCTTCACAATCTTTGCCGTGGTAGGGGTTGTCAACGCCATGAACATGATCGACGGCATGGACGGCCTGGCTGGCGGGTTGGCACTGGTCACAATCTGCGCCATGGCGTTGCTTGCAGTGTTGGGGGGGCAATCGACAGCGGCGGCGCACTTGCTGGTGATTGCAGCAGCAGTGGTTGGTTTTTTGTTCTTCAATTTGCGGACTCCCTGGCGTCATAAAGCAGCGCTCTTCATGGGGGATGCAGGCAGCATGTTTCTTGGGATGGTGATCGCGTGGTATGCCGTGTATTTGACCCAGGGAGACACGGCGGTTATGGCGCCCGTCACAGCGTTATGGCTCTTTGCCGTCCCTCTTGTAGATACAATTACGGTGATGATGCGCCGGGTGGGTAAGGGACAGTCTCCTTTTCGGGGGGATCGCAAACATTTGCATCACGTGTTGCTCCGGGCCGGTGTAACTCCGGGACGCTCGGTTGGTGTAATTGTGGCTACGTCTTTCCTGTTCGCTTCGATCGGTTTACTGGGGGAAATTTACGGGGCTCCCCAGGGTGTTATGTTGATCGGGTTTTCGGGGATTTTTGCCCTGCATTATTGGGCCACACGCCGTGCTTGGTGGCTTTCTAAGCGTCTGAGACGTTGGCGCGAGAATTCGTACGCAAAGGGGCATGCATGAAAGGCATTATCCTTGCCGGAGGTTCCGGAACACGGTTGTACCCCTTGACGTTGGCGGTGAGCAAACAGCTCATGCCGGTCTACGACAAACCGATGATTTATTACCCCCTTTGTACCTTGATGCTGGCCGGGATTCGTGAGGTGCTGATCATCTCGACCCCTCACGATTTACCACGATTCCGGGCATTGCTTGGAGATGGTGCGGCCTGGGGGTTATGTATCGATTACGCCGAACAACCAGAAGCAGGCGGTCTTGCCCAGGCTTTTTTGATTGGTGAATCCTTTTTGGCGGGATCGCCAGCGTGTCTTATTTTGGGCGATAATATTTTTTACGCCCAGGGGTTGAGTGACGTGTTGCAGCAGGCTGTTCGGCGCAATGATGGCGCCACCGTTTTTGCCTATCCTGTTAGCGACCCCGAACGTTACGGGGTGGTGAGTTTTGATGCCGAGGGGCGTGCGCTTGATCTTGAGGAAAAACCGGCTAAGCCCAAGTCACATTATGCGGTGACCGGGCTTTATTTTTATGACGAAAAAGTGGTGGAGTTATCTAAAACATTGCGCCCATCCCCGCGGGGGGAGCTGGAAATCACCGACCTTAATCGCCTTTACTTGGAGCGTGGCGAGTTAAACGTGGAACGTTTGGGGCGAGGGGCGGCATGGCTCGATACCGGCACCCACGATTCCCTGCTGGAGGCCTCCAATTTTGTTGAGGTGGTTGAAAAACGGCAAGGGCTTAAAATTGCCTGCCCGGAGGAGGTGGCCTACCGCATGGGTTACATCGATGCCGAGCAGCTTAAAAATATGGCGGGACCGCTGCAAAAAAGCGGTTATGGTCGATACTTGATGGATGTGGTGGAGGGTCGAATTTGATGGAGGTTGTGGCAACTACCCTGCCCGGCGTGGTCGTGCTCCAACCCAAGGTTTTCGGCGATGCCCGAGGTTTTTTTGTCGAGACTTGGCGTGAGCAATGGGCACGACAGATTCCGGGAAATCCCCGATTTGTACAAGGTAACCACTCTCGTTCCCGTCAAGGGGTACTGCGCGGGTTGCACTTTCAGCTCCAGCATCCCCAGGGTAAATTGGTGCGCACCGCTCGGGGCGAGGTTTTTGACGTGGCGGTGGATGTTCGCGTGGGCTCCCCCTCCTTCGGGCACTGGGTGGGGGTGGTGCTTTCGGATGTGAACCACCATCAGCTTTACGTGCCGCCTGGATTCGCCCATGGCTTCTGCGTGCTTTCAGAAACCGCTGACTTCCTTTACCAGTGTACCGATTACTACCACCCCGAAGATGAAGGGGGGGTGTTGTGGAACGATCCGGCGTTGGGTATTGAGTGGCCGGTCACGATGCCCACTTTGTCGGCCAAGGATGGGCGATGGTTGCCGTTGGCCGAGGTTCCCCACGACCGGTTGCCCCGCTATCGAGGCGACGAGATATGAGAATTCTGCTGACTGGTGCGGCGGGTCAGGTGGGGCAGGAGGTTGTCCGTCAGGCGTCTGCGCCGGGTGTGGAAGTGGTTCCCACCGACGTGGCCGAACTGGACATTACCTCTCTCCAAGCGGTTGAGGTTGCGATTGCACGGCATCGGCCTCAATTGGTTATTAACGCAGCCGCATACACCGCTGTTGATCGGGCCGAAAGTGAAGATGAGCGGGCGCTGGTATTTGCGGTAAATCGTGACGGCCCCGCCCATCTCGCCCAGTCCTGCGCCGTACACGGCATCCCCCTGTTTCACATTTCCACCGATTACGTTTACGACGGCAGTGGCCAGACCCCCTGGCGGGAGTCCGATCCTACAGGCCCCTTGGGGGCATATGGTTTGAGCAAACTGGAGGGGGACTCCGCAGTCATAGCGGCCCTTCCGGCGCACTTGATCCTACGGGTCAGTTGGGTCTTCAGCGCCCATGGTCAGAATTTCGTCAAGACGATGTTGCGCCTGGGGAAGGAACGAGAAGAGCTGCGTGTTGTTGCAGACCAAGTGGGTGGGCCAACGTCGGCGTCCGACATTGCCGCAGCCTTGCTCGATCTGGCACGGCGATATCATGAACAAGGAACGCTTCCGTGGGGGCTCTACAACTTTTGTGGTGAACCTGTGACCTCGTGGCATGGTTTTGCCGAAGAGATTTTTGCGCAAGCGCGGCAACGCACCGAATTGAAGATTCGTTCTGTCATTCCCATCGCGACCGCAGATTATCCCACCCCTGCCCGTCGCCCTGCCAACTCTCGCCTCGACACCACTCTTGCTCGTACACGATTGGGGCTCTCAATCCCCGATTGGCGTGTGAGCCTTAATACTGTTCTTCACGAGCTGATCCCATGAGTTATTCCCCTCGTAACATGCTGGTGACCGGCGGCGCCGGTTTCATCGGTGCTAATTTCGTCCATGTCGCGTTGGGAGCTGATCCCGCTCTGCGCATTGTCAATCTCGACAAGATGACCTACGCCGCCCATCGAGAAAATCTTGACGGGTTGTGCGATCCAGGACGCCACCTATTGGTCGAGGGCGACATTTGCGACCGCACTCTGGTCGATCGTCTACTGCGCGAGCATGAAATCGACACCATCGTCCATTTTGCCGCCGAGTCCCATGTGGATCGCTCCATCAGTGGGCCGGGCGAGTTCGTGCAAACCAACGTGATTGGTACCTACACGTTGTTGGAGGCGGCTCGCGGGTATTGGCTCGATGAGAAAGGTTGGGATGCGGCGGATTGCCGTTTCCACCACATCTCCACCGACGAGGTCTTCGGCACATTGGGGCCCCAGGATCCCCCTTTTGCTGAAACAACCCCCTATGCGCCCAACTCCCCTTATTCGGCCAGCAAGGCCGGCTCCGACCATTTGGCGCGTGCGTGGCACCATACCTTTGGGTTGCCTGTGACCACGACCAACTGCTCCAACAACTACGGTCCTCGCCAGCATGGCGAGAAGTTGATTCCCACCGTGATTCGCAGTTGTGCCGAAGGAAAACCGATCCCGGTCTATGGAGACGGCAGCAATATTCGGGATTGGCTCTACGTTGAGGACCATTGCCGCGCCATCGATGCTGTGGTGCGCAAAGGGCGCAATGGGGAAACCTACAACGTTGGAGGCCGGTGCGAGCGGGACAACCTGACCATCGTCAAGACCATCTGCAGCGTGATGGACGAAGTCCGCCCGAACGGGGCTCCCCATGAGCGATTGGTTACCTTTGTGACCGACCGTCCCGGTCACGACTGGCGCTATGCCATCGACGACCGCAAGCTGGCAGCCGAGTTGAGCTGGGAGCCGCAGGAGTCGTTCGAAAGCGGGATCCGCAAAACCATCGAGTGGTATCTGCGCTGATGCCGACGAACCAGCAACCTGCTAGCAGCGCTGGTTTTCTTAAAGGAGTTTGACCCATGCCCCGTGCGTTGATTACAGGCATTACAGGACAGGATGGAGCCTACCTCGCCCAACACCTGCTCGATCTAGGGTACGAGGTGGTGGGGATGGTCCGTCGCAGTTCGGTGGCGGGCAACTTGGAGCGTCTCGATTGGCTGGGAATTACCGATCAAGTCCGTCTGGTCGAGGGTGATCTCCAGGACCTCTCGTCGTTGATCAATGTTGTTCGATCCGCCAAACCAGACGAGGTTTACAACCTCGCGGCTCAGTCGTTTGTGGGCGCATCGTTCAGCGAGCCTTTGCATACCGCCGATGTGACCGGGATCGGGGTGGCGCGTATGCTGGAGGCGCTGCGTACAGCCGCGCCCGAGGCCCGTTTTTATCAGGCATCGACCAGCGAGCTGTTCGGCAAGGTCCGTGAGGTTCCCCAGAGCGAAGCGACGCCGTTCCACCCGCGCAGCCCCTACGGTGTGGCCAAGCTCTATGGCCACTGGATCACGATCAACTATCGCGAGTCCTATGGGATGCACGCCTGTGCGGGGATTCTGTTCAATCATGAATCCCCTCTGCGTGGGCTAGAATTTGTCACCCGGAAAATCACCCATGCGGTGGCGCGTATTCGACAAGGGCTTCAAGAGGTTGTGGCGCTCGGCAATTTGGGTGCACAGCGCGATTGGGGGTATGCGGGGGACTACGTCCGCCTGATGCACTTGATGTTGCAGCAGGATGAGCCTCAAGAGTATGTGTTTGCCACAGGACAGACCCATACCATCCGGGATTTTGCCGAGCGTGCGTTTGCCGTGGCCGGGATGGCGATACAGTGGGAAGGGGAGGGCGTCAAGGAGGTGGGCCGCGATCGCAGCAGCGGCAAGGTAGTGGTGAGGGTCAACCCCGACTATTTTCGTCCGGCTGAGGTCGAACTCCTGATCGGTGACCCGACCAGAGCCATTACCGAATTGGGATGGCGGCCCCAAGTGAGTTACGAAGGCTTGATCGAGATGATGGTCAAGGCCGATCTAGATCGCGTTCGCTCCAAGTAGCGGTTCATGGCCAAACAAAAAAGCCCGCGTGGAGCGATCCACGCGGGCTTTTTTGTTTGTTTGGCGCTCCCAAGGGGACTCGAACCCCTGTTTTCGCCGTGAGAGGGCGACGTCCTAGGCCACTAGACGATGGGAGCCTGCTTTTCTCTATCTACCCCTGCATAGGGAGTGGCTGGGGGACTAGGATTCGAACCTAGGTTGACGGAGTCAGAGTCCGCTGTCCTACCACTAGACGATCCCCCACCAGCAGGGGCGGGATTTATAGGGATCGGGGCCTGGGTCGTCAACCCCCCAAGCCCCGATTCTTCTTACATAAAGCGTAAACGGGCAACCGGCTCGCCATTACCGACATGCTGGTCAAAGATCTCTTCGATATCTTCGGGTTGCAAATTGCCGTACCACACCCCGTCGGGGTAGACCACCACGGTGGTACCCTTGTCGCAGGGGCCCAAACAACCGGTCGCGGTCACCAGCGCATCGCTCCACAGGCCACGTTTTTCGATTTCACCTGCGATCCGATCCATGATCGCTGCGGCTCCGCGAGCGCCACAAGAACCACGAGGGTGGCCGGGTGGACGCTGGTTCATGCAAACGAAGAAATGATGCTTGATTTGGCTCATGAAAAACTCCTTCAAGGGGTGAACAAGAGGGTTATGGGAGAACCGGGCAAGTGGCGGGTTTCCAGGATTCAAAACGGCGGATACCTTACCGAAACACTCGGGTAAGTCAATCGACGTACCGTTAATTGACGTCATTCAGAGGCTGCAATGCGCGCACAAATCACCCTTCATCGGGAAAGCATCGAGGACTTGGTCATGGCCCCCTATGCCTGTCGGCATGCGGAGGCGCTTGGTCGAATCTATTTCGAGAAAGACGAGGAGGGTGAGCACCGTCCTCGGTATCTGATCGACGCGCACCGGGTTCAATATTCGCAGGCTTTCGACCGGCTATCGGGAAAAACCCAGGTTGTGACCCGTCCGACCAGCCCCTACGTCAAAACGAGGGCAACCCATTCTTTCGAGGTTTCGGCCCTGGCTGAATCGATTGCCATGGGGATGCGTCTCAATCAGGGGCTTGCTCGTGCCATCGGGATGGCCCATGACTTGGGCCATCCCCCCTTCGGTCACCAGGGGGGTGAGCGGCTGAACGAATTGGCGGCGGCGGTAGGGGGGTTTGAACACAACCTTCAGTCGTACCGCGTGGTGACGCAATTGGAGCGCAAAACGCCTGAGTTTCCAGGTCTTAACCTCAATATCGAAACAATTCGGGGTTTGTTGAAATACATCGACCCCGATCATCCCCTGCCGGGGGTCCCCGAAGTGGTGGCACGGGCCTACACCTTGGAGGCCGATGTGGCCAATCGGGCCGACGAGATCGCTTACCTGTCGTCCGATCTTGAGGATGCCATCCGCCTGGGCTACATCACCCTCGATGAAGCGGTGGAGGCGGTTCCCGATCTGCTTGGTGGCTTGGCGCTTGGGCTTCCTCGTCATACCGATGCCCGGCTTTACAAGATCACCAGTGGGGTCATCAAGCGTTTGGTGGTCGACCTGTGTCAGGCAACCGAAGAGCGTTTGGTACAGCAGGGGATCCTGAGCCTGGTCGATGTGCGGCGACATTTCGCCCCAAGGACACCGTCGGTGGTGCATTTCTCGAATGCGGTACGCGAGCAGGTTCAGCGATTGCGCGCTTTCTTAATGGGGCGGTTTTACAAGGTGGCCAATGAAGAGGTGGAGGGGATCGATGTGATTGATCGGGTCTACAGCCACTTGATGGATTCTGCTTTGGGTGAGGAACCAGGTCGGGTAATCGACATGATTGCGGGGATGACCGACGACGGCATCGTCGCATTCGCACGAGAAAAAGGGATTTGAAGCTACCCAAAACGTCGGTTCGATGATTCATGGAGTCTGTGCGGGTTGACCTTGCGTTGCCATGAAGGCGTCAAGCCTGCCAAGCAATTCCTTGGCAGGGGTGTAGGTGGGCAGTAAATCTAGTGCACGTTGCAGTGCCGAGTGAGCGTCGGCCAAACGCCCCGCTTGTGCATAAATGCTGCCCAGAACATGCCAACCCTGAGGATTGTTTGGGGCGATGCGGACGAAATATTCAATGAGTTTTTGTGCCTCCGGCCAGCGCTGTTCCTGCGCCATCACCAGCCCAACTCCGAACACGGCCCGGAAGTTATAGGGATCCCATTCGTATGCTTGTCGGTACGATTGGGCCGATTGGGGCGAACCATTGGGATGTCCCATCGCAAAGGCCACGTCTCGCTCTGAAAGCAAAAAGCGGCTGGGCCAAATGGCTAACACAAGCACACCCAGGATGGCGGCATAGCCTCCCCAACGGCGTAGCGGAGGGTGCAGCTTTTCAGGTAGGGGAACGGCGCGAGGAGGGGGGGGCGTTTCAGGGGTTGTTTTGCCCCAGAGCCATCCGGCGAACAACATGGCGATGAACAGGCTGGCCGGGTTGTAAAAGACATGATTGAGCATCGCATCCACCAGCGCCCCGACCGCAAAGGACACCCCGGCAACCAGGAGTGGATCACCCCTCAGGAACAGCGCGCGCAACCCTCGCAGGATTAACACCATCCACAACACCATGAAAAGCAGTGCGGCTGGAAGGCCATTTTCGGTCGCAATTTGAAGCAATACGTTGTGGGGATTGGTGGTGTAGGTGGTTGGGGAACTGAGCTGGTCTTCATAACCGGTGTAGCGATGGCTGTAAGCCGGGTAAACAAAAGGGAAGTTGCCGGTGCCATGGCCAAACCAGGGGGCATCGAAGGTCATTCCCAATGCCGAGGCGTACATGCCGGTCCGGTCGTCGTTCAATAGGGGGCGAAGATGGTCCCAAAGGGGTGCCCAAGGGGGCTGCACCTGGGCGGATTGGGATGGCTGAAGTTGCGAATTTTGGTGGGTGTCGGTAGGTGCAATGGCTTTAGGCTGTTGCACCATCGACGTCGTCTCTTGCACTACCTGTTTCAGGCTTTGACCAACCCGGTCGATATCTCGGTAGCGGTACGGTGATTGTTGGTATAACGACCAGGCCACGATGGGGATGGCCAGCAGGGCTATCCAGCGCAAGGCGGTTAGGTGATTGAATGCGATAGGGGCTTTTGGGCGGTGCTGCCACACCCCTGCCCCCCAAACGGCCCCCCCCACCAACAATCCCGAGGCGACCCCCAACAATCCCCCGCGGCTGGCCCCGAGCAGCAAAATCACCGTGCAAGCAACGGCGCCAACCCATCCGGCCAGCGCCAATCCCCAGCCCCGGGTCATGGTTAGAAGTGCCAGCCAGGGGATTAGAAGCACCAGTACGTCGGCGGTGAAATTGACGTGGCCAATCGGGGAAAAAAGGACTGTGAAGTTGTAACCAGGAGCGCCGTACTCAAAGCGGTACATCCACAGGAAACGCCAGCAAAACCAAAAGGCTGCCAGTACCAAGCCCCACAGGGTCAACTGCCGGATCAACGGGTTGGAAGAGCGACCCAGTACCACTCCTGCAAGAGCGATAAAAAATCCAAAGACCCAAAACGACCAGCGGATCACCCCCTCAATGGGGTTGGGCGCTACAAAAATGCCCAATCCCACCAGCAGGAGGAACGTGACCGCGCCCAACGTCATGGGGGAGGGGCGGGATATGAGGGAAGAGGATCTGAGCCAGCGTAGGGTCAATCCCGCTGCGACGATCACCCCGACCACCACGAACAAAGCCCATTTGGGCTCCTCGTTGGGGGCCACCATGGGAAATAGTCGCAGGGTTAGAAGGGCAGGGAGGGCCAGGACGGGCAGTAGGCAAAGCCACGTTCCCCAGTCGGTTTTTTCGGATTGGGGGACGTGGCTTGTAGCGGTTTTGGACGACAAACGAACTCCTGGCGATGGCTAGGGAAACGCAGATTCAAGGCATCCTGCCTTGAATCTGCACGCTTCGCAAAAACCAAAAGCAGGCGCCTTGAGGCGACGTCGTTTTTGCTTGCGCCTGCAACATCAGCAGAGCTTCGGCGACGTAGGTCGCCTCCTACTGACGTTCCTGATTTTGGCGACCCATCCCTGGGTCGCTCGGGAAGTGCTAATCAATCAGCGCTTCCCTAGGAGTCTGTCGGACTTGAGATTGTCCTACTGCGCCGGCGGGTAATCGGTCCAAATTTCCCCGGTTTTTCGTCACATAGCCACCACTATGATCCTCAAAACCGTGAAAATTTGGCCTCGATTCCCCACTCGGCTCGCTACGGACGCTCAAGCCCGACAGACTCCTAGGGAATGCGGAAAATCCCCAAGTGTTGATGCCCAGATCCCTGGCTGATGACTACAGAGGCGGTGCCTACGGGATCGGTATTGATGGTCATGTTGCCGATCATCGAGGTGCCTCGGTCGTCGTGCACGCAGGCCTGGTTGTCTCCTGTCCAGAGGTAGCGGTCGGCATATTTGATCCGGTAGGTGCCTGGATCGACCTGGAGCTGCACCACCCCATCCTGCCAGGCGGGACCGGGGTTGTTCCAACTGGGGTTGTTTTCAGCCACCGGCAAAACGACGCCGGAGGCGGGATGGCGGGCCTCGACCCGGGTCATCCCCTCACCCCAATAGCCACTGCTGTGAAGCACCCGAACCGAGAGCCTTTCGGTGGGCCAGGTCATGGTGGTCAGATCGATCAGCCCCAGATTGGCGGTGACGCCGCCGACCCCAAAGGCGGGGTAGCTCACGGCGCTGGCTGCGTTGTACCACGTGGTGCCATCCCAATAGCGGTAGATCGTTCCCTGGATTGGGGCTGTTGACTGCTGAACCAAGTGTTGCCGGACCCCCACCCCGATGTAGTAACTCGTCTGATTCTCAACCAATCCTCCGAAGGTGATATCGCGCGTGATGCTGGTGTCTTCATTGCCCGAGCCGTTGCTGTTGATCTCGATGGGGGCCAATCCTGGTACGGCGGGAATGAGGGTGACGCGGTCGAGAACCCAACCGGCGGGTACCCGAACCGTACCGCTCAATGGCAAAGAATTGCTGTTGGCGGCCGAGACATCGAAGTCGATGGTCTGCGCCGACGTCACGTTGTATTGCACGGCAGAGGCGCCGCTACGGGTGCTGCCGGTGGTCACCCCGGTGGAGAACAAGAAACCACCGTTGACCACCGCCCCAACCCAGTAAACGCCGGGCGCAACATCGAGGTGGTATTGCCCCGAGGCGTTCCAGGGGGCGAAGGCGAGGGCTCCCTGATAAAGGCCGGTGACATCGGGAATCGGCATGGCGAAGACCACGTCATTGCCCGAGGTTGTGGTGGGAATCCCGGTCACGGTTCCGTTGATGGCGACGGCGGGTGCCATGTGAACAACGAAGGGGGTTCCCCCTGATTGAGTCATGGTCTGGGTGCCGTCGACGGTATCGCCACTCCATGTGGGTAGGTAGGGAGCTGCTGTTAGACGGTCGGACCAAGTCGTCGTGGCCATTTGGCCGCCGCCATTGGCGCTGGCTCCAGCCACAATGGTGAGGAGCGCGGAGGGGGGCGCCGAAAGCTGGGCGACACCGCTGCCGTTGGTGAGAACCACGTCTTGGCCGAGGGGATTGCCAAAATTGCCGTCCAGCGGCCCCATATCTTTGCCGCGTCCGGCATGGCGACCCATGACCGGAACCCCCGACTGGGGCACACCGCCCGCCAGCACCGTCACGTTGAAAGTGGCAGAACTCTGGAGCGTCCAATTGGCCGTGGCCAAGCCCCCTGGGGTAACCGGAATGATCCCCGAGGCTTCGGGGGCCGAAACGGTGCTGTAGGGGTCACTCCAGTACTGGGTGGCCAAGTCGGAGATGTAGTCGTAACTGTTAAAAATGGCGCTCATGGCGTTGCCAGGTGTCGCCGCCAAGCGCCAGTTGCCCGCTGGGACCGTCACCGAGAAGGTGCCATAGGGATCGGTGACCCCCAGGTTGTAGCCCCACCAAGAACGGCTGGGAACCGCGCCGTAGGGATCGGCCACCGGGAGGGCGGTGACGGTCCAGTTGGCCACCGGATTGCCCAAGATATCGGCAAGCATTCCTTGGATGGTGCCGGTTGATGAAGGCGTCACGCTGGCCAGAACCTGCGGGGAGGCCGAAACGGTGGTGGTTACAACCGTGGCTTGATTGGGATCGGTACTCCAGCCGTAGGGATCGGCGGCGCTGTACCAGCCGGTTTGGCCGGTCCCGTTATCGGTCAGTTGCACCACGTAACTGCCGGGCTGCAACTGCACCGTGACTTGAGGGTTGATTGTTCCAGAGGAGAAGCTTTGTGCTTGGGCCAACAACTGCCCGGTGACGGGGTCGATCACCGGCAGGAAATCGGCCTGGACGTAGGCATTGCCCTGAAATTGAGCCAGGACCGTTTGTCCAGCCGGTAAACCACCCGTTTCGCTATGCAGCAAAGCGGAGCCGTTGGGGGGGAGGATCGTCCCGGTGGGACCGGTCGTCTGGGCTTGCCCGGCGTCGAAACCGGCCACGGCAAACAGACGGTCGGGATTGGCGGCTGCGACGGCGCGAACGTTGGGCGCCGGGAGGTTCAGGCTCCAATCGAGGTTGTTTTGCTGGTACAGACCGGTGTTCGAAGGGCTCCAGGTCGCGCCGCCGTCGCGGGTCACCCAAGCGCCCCCTTGAGTCGTGGTGACCACCGCCGAGTAGGGATCCATGGCGGCAATGTCGGTCAACTCGGCGTAGTCAGGCAAGTAGAGTTGGGTCCAAGTTGCCCCACCGTCAACGGTGTGCCAAACATCGTTGTGGCTGTAAGGGACCTTGTTGATCGCCCATCCGTCGTTGGCGCCGTTGAAGTCGACTTTCAAGGTGTTGCCACCCGTTCCCCACCAGGTGACGGCGCCGTTGACCACCGTGGCACTCCAGATACCACCGCTGCGATCAAGACGCCAGATGGCGTTGTCGGTGGTGGCGAAAGCAGTGTAGGGGTCGGCGATAGCCACATCGCCGATGTTCATGGAGAAGGAGACATTTCCGAAGAACATGGAATTCCAAGAGGAGCCCCCATCCTCGGAAATGGTCATGCCGGTATCGAGGTTGCCGTAGGGATCGTTGGCCAGGATCGGCAACATGACGGTGTTGCCGTAGGCCTGAATTCCGGCATTGGTTTGGATGGTGCCGTAGGGGTCGTTGATGACGACGTTGCCAGCAAAGTCTTTCACCACGGCGTTGATCGCTTGGCCGTTGGCCGGATCGCGAGCCATGGCGACAAAAAGCCCCTGCCCCGGCTGGGTTGGCGCCACCCCGAAGACGGCGTTGGTGTAGGGGTCGACGATGCGAGCCCAGGTGGTGCCACCATCGACGGTGGTTTCGATCACCCCCACAGCATCGCCAATGGCCCGGTTGAAACCATCGTAACCCACCGTGGCGGTGTCGGAACCGAAGGCGAAGGCGTAGCCATCGAGACCCGGGCTGAGCGGTTGGCCGTAGGGATCGTGCGCCACGGTGACGACCCCCAGCCATGTGGGGTCACCTTGAACCAAATCGGCCGACCAGGGTTGGGTGACGCGGTGGAGCAGGGTCACGTCGGCAGCAACCGCTTGGCTACCTACCGTTAAGTAGGGGGCTGCAGCTGCGGACGCGGTGGATGTGACGTCGTCGATGCGGTAAGAGGCTGCAAAGGTGGTGTAGGCCCGGTCGGCACCCAGGATGTAACTGCCCTGGGGAGCGGCAACAGCGTAATAGCCGTCGCTATCGCTCATGGTCTTCACAAGGGTGGCGCCGCTGGCCGGATCAACCAGATAGACATTGACGTTGGGAACCGTGCGGCCCAACGCGTCGCGCACCGTCCCCGAAACCGTGGTCCCTGCATCGAGGGTCAGGTTGTGTACCACCGGGATGGTGTAGCCGTCTTGAACAAGCACGTTCAGGGTTTGGCCGCCGCCCGTGGTGGCCAGGGTGGGCAGATAGGCGGGACCGCCGGTGGTGGGATCGGTCGTGACGGTCGATCCCGCAATCGGGGTGGTGACGATTTGGTACTGGCCGGGGGCCAACTCGACGGTATAGCTGCCGTCGCCAATCACCTGTTGCAGGGTCCCCAGGGTTTGCCCGGTGACCGGATCGGTAACCGGCACGAAGCTCACGACTGCGGGGGCTGCGTTGCCGCCAGCGGTGATGGTGCCCGAGATCGGGCCGGTATTGAGGCGCCCGCCGGTGTTGGTTTGCAGCACAACGCCACGGCTACCGCCGTTGGTGTTGTCAGGCTGAAGTCCCACCGCCGCACCGAAGTCGGGCGACGCCATGGCAACCATTACCAGGTTACTTCCGCCACTGTTGGGATCGACTACTTGGGACATCCAAGAGGTGCCGCCGTCCTGGGTGCTCAACACCTCCCCTTGGGCCGAGACGACATAGGCGGTCGTCGCATCGACGGCAAAGACCTCGGTTAGATCGCTTGCAGTAAAGGCCGGACTGGTCAATGGCAGCCAATTCACCCCCCCGTCGGTAGAACGCAGCAGGGTTCCAGCAGGGCCGACCGCCCAGCCGTTGAGGGGGTCGCTGAAGTGAATACCCAGGATGGAGGTTCCGACCGCATGCTGAGTCCAGCTCACCCCGGCATCGGTGGTGCGCCAGATGGCATTGTCGATGGCGACCCAGCCATAGGCATCGCGGAAAAAGGCCTCAGTCATGCTGGGAATGACCCCGGCAAAGGGATAGATCCCTCGGCTGCTCCAGGTTGCCCCGGCATCGTTGCTGACCGAAACCCCGATGTTGTAGCCAAGGAAATCGACCCCCGCCAGCCACAGGGTGTCTTGGCTTGGTGCTACGCCTGGAGTGACGTTGAGCCCGGCCAAAGGGCTGGTCTGGAAGAACATATCCAAGGGTAAGGGGGCAATCGTTTGGCTGTAGGTGTCGATGGCCAGCAAGGAGGGGACGCTGTTGGCATCAAACCCAAGGGTATAAGCCTCGTGGGTCGTACCAAGTCCCACGCCGAAAGCAATTTGCTGACCCGGCAGATCGATGCGGTTCCAAGTGGCGCCCGCATCGTGGGTGACCTGGGCCACCCCTTCGCTCAGGCCGGTGGCGGAGTAGGTGTCGGAGCCGACCACCCACATCGTGTAGGGATCGCCCGCGATCCCCTCGGCATCAAGGAACTGATGGCCGGTCAGACCCAGGTTGTTGCCATAGGCAAAGTTGTCGGTGGTGATCGGGGCCTGGGTCCAGCCATAAGCAGCAGTGATGGGAAGTTCGGCGACGTTCCAGATGAACTGGATGGCGACCGGGGTGTTGACCCCGTCGCTGACATCGACGGTCACCGCATAGGGGCTGCTTCCCGCCGCCGTGAAGTCGATGACCCCGCTGATCATGCCGGTGGCCGAGTCGATGCTCAGCCCCGAGGGGAGGTTGGCGGCCCGGTAGCTCAAGCTCTGACCACCCGAATAGGTGGTGTTGATACTCAGGGCCACCACATCTCCTTCGGTCGAGGTTTGATTGCCAGGATTCGTGAGCGACGGGGGTTGGATGACGACGGTCAGAATTGCCGTCGCGGCGCCGGTGTTGTTTGCGGTATCGACCGCCGAAAAGGTGACGGTGGTGGCGCCGATCGAGAAGGTGGCAGGCGCGTCGTTGGTGATGGTGGTGATGGCGCCATCGACGTTGTCGGAGGCGGTGGCGCCATTAAGGAAGGCTTGCACAGCGGTGTCGTTGGCAGCCACGCCCGATCCGCTGGTAGCAAAAACAGTGGCATCGCCGGGGGGAGTGATAACCGGGCCGGTTAGATCTGCGACCGTGATGGTGGCGCTGGCGTTGCCGGTGTTGTTGGCAGAATCGGTGGCCGAGAAGGTCACTGTCGTCGTTGACCCTAAGGGGAATAGGTTGGGGGCATTGTTGGTGATGGTGGTGATGGCGCCATCGATGTTGTCGGTGGCAGAGGCCCCCGCCAGGAAGGCGACAATGGCAGGGTCGATTTTGGGGGTGCCAGCAGCATCAACCGTTGCCACAGTGACGTTGATCGGAGCGGTGACCACGGGGGCGGTTTGATCGCCAACGGTGACGGTAGCCTGGGCCTGTCCCTGATTGTTGCTGGCGTCGAGCGCCGTGAAGATCACGGTGGTGGTGCCAATAGAGAAAGTTGTTGGTGCATCGTGGGTGATGGTGATGATCGCTCCGTCGACGTTGTCTACCGCTGTTGCCGCTGCCAAGAACGAGGCAATGGCTGCATTGCTGGCTGGGGTTCCCGAGGCGTTGATCGCCGCCACTGAGATACTGCCGGGGGGGGTGACCACCGGCGGGGTGGTATCGCTGACATTCACCGCAATGACGACACTTCCGCTCGCCCCCGCCCCATCGGTGACGGTCACGGTCAGGGTGGTCGTGCCTTTGGACGAGGCAGGGGCGGTGTAAGTGACAACCCCAGAATTATTAACGGTGGCGCTGCCGAACCCGGGCTGGGTGGTGACCGCAAAGGTATGGGTATCGCCAATATCGGGATCGTTGGGAGCCACGGTGGTGGTGCCGGTTTGGCCCGAATTGGCTGAGATGGCCGGGGCAGTAGGCGCCGGAGGGTCGTTCACCGGCGTGACGGTGATGGCAATCGTCGCTGCAGCTGAGGTGCCGTTGGCGTCGGTGGCGGTGATGGTCAGCGTATCGCTGCCGTTGCTGTTGGCCGAAGGGGTGTAGGTCAGCTGGTTCCCGGTGATCGAGGCGGCCCCTTTTGCCGGTTGGCTGGCGATGGCAAAGGTCAACGTCCCCGGCTGGGTCGAAATCGCGTTTAAGGTGGCGGTGACAGCGGTGTTTTCTGCAGTGCTCAGGTTGGCGCCACTGGCGGTCGGCAGGGGGGCCGTGGGGCTGAATCCGACTGCGAACATGGTGTTTTGCAGGTCGGTCAGGGTTTGCTGGTAGAGGGTGGCATCCCCTTCTTGCAACAACAGCCGTTCTGCGGCGCTGGTCAGGTAGGTGGTCAGCGCCGTCCCCCCTGAGGCGGGATCCAATCCCGTGCCGTCCCCGAACAGGGTCAGGGTGTCGGCCAGCGTGCTCATCGTTTGGCCGATGGTCGCGGTGGGCAGCCCTGAGACGGTTGCGGGCAGCACAATCCCCACCACGCCGGGGCTTTGGGTTGAGCCGGTCTTCCACAGCAGCCATTCGGTATTGGCCGCCACCCGGGCGACGGTAACACTGCTGCCCACACTGGCGGCGGGCAGGGTCAAGACCGCTCCCCCTGCGGTGACCACCCCGGTGCTCGGCGAGGTGGCGACGGTACCGCCGGTTGTTTTAACCAGCGAGGGAATGCCGCCAGCCCAGGTGACCTGCATCGGGTTATAGGTCAATAGATCGGCAACGGGGGTCGGAATCCCATGGCCGACCCGATATCCGCTGACCCCCAACGTCGTTAATCCCACCGCTCCTTGCACATTCTGGTCGGCCTGGGTAATTGCATTGGCCTGGGCTGTTCCGGTCAGCCCCCAGCCGCTCCAGGCGTTGGTCAAATCGGTTTGTGTGGGGGAGATGGTGCCGCTTTGGCCATTCAAGGGGTTGGCGAGCACCGTGGCCTGAAAGGTCGATAGGGGGTCAAGACTGGTGTTGCCGGGACCGTCGACGATGGCGGCCCCGACCGGATTGGACGAGGCGTCGGTGCCGTAGATCAGATAGGGGCGCAGCGTGCCATCGGGGAGGGTCAGCCGGAACGAGCCGTCGGTGGCGACGGTGGTCGAGGCGGTTGTCGTGGTTTGACCGTCGGCAAGTCCAACCACCTTTTTGGCACCGGTCAGGTTGACGCTGCCTTTGAGCAGTTTGCCGTACAAATTGACCGCAACGGTTCGGGTTTCGTCGGAGGCCAGGGTAATCGGATTGGATGTGCCCTGATACAGCATGTCGCTGGCGGCATCGTAGCCTCGCACTCGGACGATTCGTCCACTGCCGCCTTCAACATCGATGCTGGCGGTTTGACCTGGGGCGAAGTTGGCGGGACCTGCAAGAACGGCACCCGAGGTGTCGAGAATGGTCACCTGGATGCGGGTGAGATCTTGCGGTGCGGTGGTACTGGAGATCGCTCCGCTGGCGGGGGCGGGGGTGTAGGGGGTGACGACCACAAGGGTGCCATGCTGCCCCTGCCCGCTGTCGCCGCAGCCCGCCAAGGCGAGTGCAACTGCCAAAAACGGCAGCGACCAAGCACGAAAAACCTTGGCACTGTAACGCTTCACGATAGGCAACATGACACGCCTCCTCTATCCTATGTCCCCATTCGACGATGTCGACGCACGATCCACCAAGGGCCGTGATCTCGGTGTCGCGTCGAACCGCCGACGGGCCGCTGAACCAACTCGATTTCTTCCGGGAGATCGAACTCAAGCATCCTACACGGCTTTACCATACCCTCGACCTTCATATCGGACTTGCGTGATTGACGCAAGACCCGCTACCTGGCGAGGTGATCTATGTACACATAGCTAACCTTCTGAAAAAAAGCATGATTCCGGCATCGCGTCGGACTTGAGGAGGCTTTACTTACCATGTTCAACAAATTGTTCGGGCTCTTTTCCCAAGATCTGGCCATCGACCTGGGTACCGCCAACACCCTGGTTTACGTCAAGGGGCGTGGGATTGTTCTCTCGGAACCCTCGGTGGTGGCGATTCATGAGGGGGGACGGGGCAACCGCAAGGTGCTCGCAGTCGGCATCGAAGCTAAAAAGATGCTGGGCCGTACCCCTGGCAGCATTTCGGCAATCCGCCCCATGCGCGACGGTGTGATTGCCGATTTCCAGGTCACTGAAGAGATGCTCAAGCATTTCATTCGCAAAATTCACAGCCGCCGTCATTTCTTTTCCCCCCGCATCGTCATCTGCGTCCCCTATGGCTCAACCCAGGTGGAGCGTAAAGCCATTCGTGAATCGGCAGTTTCGGCGGGCGCACGCGAGGTTTTCTTGATCGAAGAGCCGATGGCCGCCGCCATCGGGGCCGGCTTGCCGGTCAACGAGCCGACCGGTTCAATGGTGGTCGATATTGGCGGAGGCACCACCGAGGTGGCGGTGATTTCGCTAGGCGGCATCGTCTACTCCCGCTCGGTTCGGGTGGGTGGCGACAAGATGGACGAGGCGATCTCCAACTACATCCGGCGCAAACACAACTTACACATCGGTGAATCGATGTCGGAAGAGATCAAAATCAAGATCGGTTCCGCCGCCCCCCTAGAAGAGGCCCGCACCATGGAGGTCAAGGGGCTCGATCTTTACAACGGCGTCCCCCGCAACCTGACCATCGGCGATGCCGAGGTACTCGAAGCCCTCTCGGAACCGGTCAATGCCATCATCGAAGGGGTCAAGAATGCCCTGGAGCGCACCCCTCCCGAATTGGCGGCCGATCTGGTCGATAAGGGGATCGTTCTGACCGGTGGTGGCGGCATGCTCAGCGGTTTGGATCAGCTGCTGCGCGAAGAGACCGGCCTGCCGGTTCTGGTCGCCGACGATCCCCTGTCGTGCGTGGCCCGCGGCAGCGGTATGGCGTTGGACCACATCGATGTTATGGGCGACGTCCTCTCTCCCGATTGATTCTGGGTCTCCATTGAAGCGTCTTCCTGCTACGCCCCTCGTACTGTCTTAGCCATGCGGGGATCGTCCGCGCTCTCGGAATGGTTCGAACGGCTTCCCGCCCCCGCTGTTTGGGGGCTGATCGCCGCCGTGGCCATGATGTTGGTCGACGGTCCCCATGGCCGTTTGAAAACCCCAATCTGGACCCTCGCCTCCCCCCTCCTTGAAGCGTTGCATACTCCGCTATCGGTGTATCGCCACGTCGAGGAGGAGGTCGGCAGTTGGTTGCTGCAGCGCGAGCGTATCCAGACGTTAGAACAACAAATCTCCCAACTGCGTAGTGATTTGGCCGACGCCGCTGTGGTCCGCTCCGAACGCGACCGTTTGGCCCAACTGCTTGGTATGGAGCGACCCGCTAACTTCAAGGCTCTGGCCGCTTTTCCCATCGGGTTCGATCCCGAGGGGATCGAATGGTTGATGCTGGACCGGGGTTCGGCCGACGGGGTCGAGTCGGGGCAAATTGTTGTGGCGGCTCAGGGGTTGGTGGGGCAGGTGCGGGAGGTCTCTCACTGGACCTGTCGAGTGGAGCTGATTACCGCCTCCACCGCCCGCATCCCCATCGAAAGCCAGGACAACCATGCTCGGGCCATACTGGTGGGGCAGGGTGGGCAGACGTTGCAAATCTCTTTTCTCAAGCGGGGGTTGCCGATGCCTATTGGCGAGCAATGGTTAACCTCAGGGATGGGGGGCCGTTTTCCCGCCGGCATTCCAGTTGCACAAACCCTCAAGGTGCTGACTGAAGAGGGGGCATTTGCCTCGGCTTCGGCCCAACCTTTGGTCCCTTTCTCTGCGCTGCGTTCGGTTTTGTTGTTGGTTCCGCTGCCGACCCCAACGCCGGTACAGGGGGGAGGCAAATGATCTTCCTGTCGCTTCGGCGTTGGATCCCTACCGCCACGGTCCTCGTCGTCTCCCTCCTTCAGACCCTACCGATGGCTTGGGGAGACTGGCACTTGGTCAAACCCGACATGGTGCTGATCTTTCTGGCGGTCGCCTGGCTCTATTTCCCCATTCTGCTGCCGGTCTGGGTGGTTTGGATTTCGGGGTTTTATCTCGATCTGTTCACCCCGATGCCGTTGGGCAGTCATCCGCTGCTATTTTTTGTGGCCTTTCTACTCTTGGGATTGATGCGTTCAATGCTGGTGAACTCCCCTTTGGGCGTACAGGCCATCGCCCTGTTCGGAGTCATCATGGTGATGCTGGGATTGGATGGCGTCATCAACCTGATCTGGGTGGAGCAATGGCCTGGATTGGCCTGGTGGGGGGGGCGGTTGTGGGGGGCGGTCTTGGCCTGTGTGCTTTTGTTCCCCATCGTGCGGGAGCTGGGGCTGCGCTGGTACAACCTCAACCGCCGCTGGCTGAGCTAAAGCGGTGGGGATCGGGCGCGAAGAGTGGCGGCAGCGCGAGACCCTGCGCGGCCGATTGATCCTGTTCTATCTGTTGTTTGTGCTGGTCACGCTGGTTTTGGTTGGGCGCTTAGTGCAGCTGCAGGTGATCGAGGCAGATCGTTACCAGGCAGCCGCTCGGCAAAACCGCATCGACCTTCTACCAATCTACCCCGCACGGGGCCAATTGCTCGACCGCTACAACCGTCTGCTGGCTGAAAACGATCCCGCCTTTGCCATTACCCTAACCCCCGCCGCTTTGCCCAGTTTCAAGGAGCAATTGCAACCGATTCTGGAACGGCTTGGCGCCATGCTGGGTTGGACGCCTGAGGACGTAGCCGATTTCGCCGAGCGTTCCAAGCTGGCCAATCCCTTTCGCCCGTTGCGCCTCAAAGGTGGACTCGATTGGGACGCCGCCTCCAGACTTGCCATCGATTTATACGAGCTGCCTGGGATCGAAATTGTCGCCGATGCCCGGCGCTATTACCCCATGGGGCCAGCGGCAGCTCATTTGCTGGGTTATCTGGGGCGAATTAATGCTCCCGATTGGCGCCGTTTCGAGCCCGAGGGATACGACCTCAACGAGCCGGTCGGCAAGATGGGGATCGAGCGGCTCGACCAGGACTTGCTGCGCGGGGTGAACGGCATGCGCGAGGTCGAGGTCACCGCCGTGGGGCGTGTGGTCAAGGAGGTCTCCCGAACCCCACCCAAGGATGGCCCTGATCTGCATTTGGCCCTCGACCTCGATTTGCAAAGCGATCTGGTCAAGGCGATGGCCAACCGGCGCGGTGCGGCGGTGGCCATCGATATTCCGACCGGGGGGTTGCTTGCCTACGTCTCGACCCCCAGTTTCGATCCCAATCAGATGGTTGAAGGGGTGAGTCTAGTCCAGTGGCGGGCCTGGAACCGCGATGCAAACCTTCCGCTACTCGATCGTGCCGGTCGGGGGCTCTATCCCCCAGGGTCGATTTTCAAGATTGTGGTCGCCTGGGCCGCCCTGGCCGAGGGGCTCATCACCCCCTCAACCCGTGTGCATTGCTCAGGCAGTTACGAGGTGGGTGATCGCACCCTGTTTTGCTGGAAGCATGACGGTCACGGGTCGGTCAGTGTCGAACAGGCCTTGGTGCAATCCTGCGACGTATTCTTTTACGACGTGGGTTTACGCTTAGGGATCGATACCATCGCCCGTTATGCCGAGGCATTGGGGTTGGGGGCATTGGGCGATCTCGACCCTCTGGTCAAAGATCCGGTGATCCCCAACCGTGCCTGGAAGCAGGTGGTGAAAAAGGCACCTTGGTTTCCCGGCGAGACTGCGCTGGCTGCCATCGGGCAGGGTTACGTGTTGGTCAATCCGGTTCACATGGCCCAGATGATGGCGACCGTGGCTCGGGGGGGGGTGGTCAAGCCGATCTTGCTGGAGCGCTCCCCAGCTGGAGATGCCGAGCCGATTGTCGACGACGATGTCGCGCGGGTGATCCGGCGTGCCTTGACCCAGGTGGTCGAAAGCCCCTACGGGACCGCTCGAAAATCGAAGCTTGAGAACGGGGTGCTCATGGCAGGCAAGACCGGCACCGCCCAGGTCGTCTCGATCTTGCGGGACGAGGATGGCAAGCCGATGCGCGATGTCCCCCCGGCCGTTGAGGATCACGCTTGGTTTGCCGCCTTTGCACCGGTCGATCATCCCCAAATTGCCATCTGCGTCTTTGTGGCCCATGCCGGTCACGGTGGTGAGGAGGCGGCGCCGGTGGCCAAACGGGCGTTGGATGCCTACTTCGCCCGTCATCCCCCTCCATCCCCCGACTGACGTTATTCCCAGCACCCTGCGTTTCGCCGGTTCGCGGACGAGGCCCGCTCCTACAGAGGAGGGCTGTTGTGGGAGGCGACCCCGTCGCCGAACCGGATGATTGAAGGACTCCTACAGTGGAGGGTTGTTGTAGAAGGCGACCCCGTCGTTCCGATCATCCTGAGCTTGTCGAAGGACGAACCGATGGGGGCAAGTTGGCGCATGTGCTGCGCCGGTTCGCGGACGAGGCCTGTTCCTACAGAGGAGGGCTGTTGTAGGAGGCGACCCCGTCGCCGAACCGGATGATTGAAGGACCCAATAAAAAAGCCCCGGGGTGAGACCTCCGGGGCTTTTTTATTGGGCGGTCGGCAAGAAACCGACAGGTGTGAAGGATCGATTAGGGGGCAATCACCACCTGGCGGATGGTGCTGGCACCGTCGCTGCCGAAGAGATTGCCGCCGTCGAGGAACAGACCATTGATCCCCATGAATTGGGCGGAGGCTCCCACCCCGTCGAAGGATCCCGAGGTGCCTCCCGCGACGGTGGTGACGTTGCTGGTGGCCAGATTGATGGCCCGAATCGCGTTGTTCCCCCAGTCGCCGACATAAAGGGTGGTGCCATCGGTCTCAAGGTCAGAGGGGCTCAGGAACAGGGCGCTGGAGCCCGCCCCGTCGGTGAAGCCCGAGGTGCCCGCCGTACCGGCAATGGTGGTGACGTTCCCTGATGCGATATCCACCCGGCGAATCACATGGCCGAGCTGGTCGGCCACATAGAGGTTCACCCCGTCGCAGGCAAGGCCGGCGGGCCCATTGAACGAGGCCAGCGCGCCGATGCCGTCGACGCTGCCCGCGGCGGCATAAGGATCGCCCGCCAGGGTGGTAACGACACCGCTGGCAGGGTCGATCTGGCGGATGGTGTTGTTGCCGTAGTCGGCGACGAAGAGGCTGACCCCATCGCTGGCAATACCTGCCGGCGCGCTGAACTGCGCGCCGGAACCGGTGCCGTTAAGACTCCCAGCCGTGCCGTAGGGATCGCCTGCCAGGGTGACGACCTGGGCGGTGACCAAGTCGATCTTGCGGATGGCGTTGTTGAAGTTGTCGGTGACGTAGAGGTAAGCCCCGTCGTTGGCGATGCCGTAGGGGTAGCCGAACAGCGCACCCGTCCCAGTGCCGTCCAGGTAGCCCGCGGTGCCGACCGCGCTGCCCGCGAAGGTCGAAACCATACTCGTGGCGCGATCAATTTTGCGGATGGCGCTGTTGTTCTGATCGACCACATACAGGGCGGCGGCGTTGCCGGTGATGCCACTGGGGCCGTTGAACATCGATTCCAAGGCGACGCCGTCGACGAAGGAGGGCGTACCGGCAACCCCCGCCACGGTGGTGACCGTGCCGTAGGGGGTGGGGCTGAGCGTGACGTCGAACGTCGCCGGTGTGGCCGTACCCCCGGAGGCACTGACCACGCCGGTGGCGGAGTAGGTGTCGAAGAGGGGGGCGAATCCGCTGCCCTGGACCGCCACATCGTAGGTTCCGGTCAGCAGGGTGACGGCGTAAGTGCCGTTGATCGCCGAATAGACGGTCTGATCGAAGCCGAGGATCTGTCCGGTGATCGGATCGACCTGGGCGGTGAAGGTCACCGTGGCCAGCTGCGGTCCGCCGTTGCCGGAGACGGTACCGGCCACGCTGCCGCCGGTGGCGTCCGAGATTTTGCGAATTGCGTTTTGATCGTAGTCGGCGACGTACAGATTGGTCCCGTCGCTGGTCAGGCCACTCGGCGAGACGAAGATGGCGTTGGTTCCAATCCCGTCGATGGAGCCGGTGGTCCGTGTCGACGCACCGGCCAGGGTGGTGACCTGCCAGGTGCTCAGATCGATGCGGCGGATGGCGGAGTGGCCGCTGTCGGAGACGTACAGGCTGCTGCCGTCGGTGACGATGCCGTTGGGGGCGCTGAAGGTGGCGCTGGCGCCGACCCCGTCCGCGAGACCGGAGACGCTGTAGGGGCTGCCCGCCACGGTGACGACCCCGCCGGTGGCGATCTCGACCCGCCGGATCAGCCCACTGCTGTTGTCGGTGACGTAGAGATACACGCCGTCGGTGGTGATGGCGGTCGGCATGTCGAAGGTGGCCAAGCTGCCGATGCCGTCGGCGGTCCCGGCTGTGCCGTAGGGGTCGCCCGCCAGGGTGGTCACGGCTCCGGAGAGAATGTCGACCGTGCGGATGGCATGGTTCCAGGTGTCGGTAACGTAGAGGGTGTTGCCGACCACGGTCACCCCGCTGGCGCTGGTGAACTGGGCGGCGGCGCCGACCCCGTCCACAAATCCCCACGAGTTGGTGGAGCCGGCCAAGGTGGAGACCAGCCCTGTGGCGATGTCGGCCTTGCGAACGACATCCCCTTCGCAGAAGAAGAGCGAAACGCCGTCGGTGGTGATGCCGTTGGGATAGTAAAGGTAGGCGGCGCTGCCGATCCCATCGCGCGATTGGTCGTAAACCGCGGGATCGCCCACGAAGGTGGAGACGTCGCCGCTGGCCAAGTCGATGCGGCGGATGGTGGCGTCCTCGGTGACGAAGAGGCTGGTGCCGTCGGTGGTGATGCCGAAGGGCCACGCGAACAGGGCCGAGGTGCCGGTGCCGTCCACACTCGCGGGGGCAGCATAATGATCGCCCGCCAGGGTCGTAACCTGCATCAGGTTGGCCGAAAGCGGGGTTCCTTGAATGGTGCCGCCCAACAGCCCCGCAATGGTCGGAGCAGCATTGGCGGACACGTTGGCCGTGGGGGTGCTGTTGGTGGCGACATCGATTTGGGTCGGGATGCCACCCGTGGTGGGTACGGTGGAGGCATATCCCGATGCGGCATCGGGGGTTGCCACGATGTTGTAGCTGCCCGAATAGAGGGTGACCGAGTAGTTGCCGTTGGCGTCGGTTGCGACCGATTGGCTGTAACCGAGCACCTGGCCGGTCACCGGGTCGATCACCGCAATGAAGGCGATGGATCCGGCCAAGGGGCTGCCCCCGCCAAGAAGCTGTCCGGAGACGGTTCCGGTACCGACCTCCTCGATCTTGCGGATGGTGTTGTCGCCGGAATCGGTGACAAACACCGCCGTCGAGGTGCAAACCAGGGCGCTGGGATAGGAGAAGCTAGCAATTGTTCCGATCCCGTCGGCGGGGGTGCCGAAGGCAACCGCGTTGCCCGCAAGGGTGGTGACGGTCGCCGTGGCGATGTCGATCCGGCGGATCAGGGCATCCATCTCGCCGTTTGTATCGGTGGCATAAAGGTAGGTGCCGTCGCTGGCCAGTTGCCGCAGTCCAACGAACGCAGCCCCTATGCCGACGCCGTCGTAGGGGCTCACCCCGCCCTGACCGGAGCCGCTTCCGGCCAACGTGGAAACCGTCGCGGTCAGCAGGTCGATTTGGCGAATCCGATTGTTGTCGGCGACGAAGAGGTTGCTGCCCACCACGACCAGTCCCTTAGGGCCGTAGAAAAGGGCGCTGGCGGTAGAGCCGTCGCTGAAACCCCAGACGCCCGTGGTGCCCGCCAGGGTCGAGACGACCCCGGTGGCGATGTCGACTTGACGGACGGTGTAGTGACCGTCGGTGAGGTAGAGGTTGACGCCGTCGGTGGTCAAACCGTTGATGTAACCAAAGGTGGCGGTATTGCCTGGACCGTCGTTGCTGCCTGCGGTACCAACGATGCCCGCCAAGGTGGAGACCGTGCCGGTGGCGATGTCGATCTTGCGGATCGTGCGGTTCCAGTAGTCGCTTACGAAAAGGCTAGTTCCGTCGGTCGTGATGGCATAAGGGCCGTTGAAGGTGGCGTTGTGGCCGACCCCGTCCTGGTTGCCTGCGACGTCGGATTGTCCGGCCAGGGTGGTGACGGTACCGGTGGCGATGTCGATCTGCCGGATTGTGTGGCTGCCGAGATCGGCGACGAAAAGGCTGGTGCCGTCGCTGGTGATGCCTTCGCTGTTGCCGAATTGGGCATTCAGCCCCACCCCGTTGTTGCTGCCCGACAGACCCGAGGTGCCCGCCCAGGTGGTGACCTTGCCGGGGCTAAGGTTGAGCGGGGCCGCCTGAATATTGCCCGCCTGCAAGCCGGTCGCCTTGGCATTCAGGGCGATGTCGACTGTCGAGGGGGTTGCCGTGGAATTGGCGGCCACAACCTCGACCACACTACCGCCGCTCATCCCGACCCCCGAAGAGGACGAGGAGTAGGGATCGCTCGGGGTCGCGGTGACCAGGTACCGTCCCTCGACCAATCCGACGGTGATGCTGCCGCTAGAGGCGGCGACCGATTTTTTCAACCCACTGACGGCAAGGGAGTAGGGATCGGCAATGGGGGTGAAGTCGATGCGGGCATCAACAGGCACCCCGGCGCCGGTAACGTTGACCGCTACGGTGCCGCCGAAGGTGTAGGCGGTTCCCAGGTCAATGACGTTGCTGCCGTCGGCGATGGTGATCGTCGCGGCCGAGTTGCCGCTCAGGTCGGTCTGGGTGTTGCTGTGGCCATCCACGGCGAAGGTGACGTTGTACTGGCCGGGGGTCAGTACGGTGTAGAAGCTGCCGGTTTCACTGACCACTGTCTGGGCTAGCCCCAACGTTTGTCCCGTGACCGGGTCGATGATGGGAGCGAAGAGTGTCGTGGTTGCCAAGGGGCCGCCAAGGTTCTGGATCGTGACATATCCCAAGGTCGTGTCGGTCGAGGCGATGCGGGTGATCGAGCGCAGGGTGTGATCGATCACGTCGGCGACGTACAACCGGTTGTTGAGGATCGTCAGACCGGCGGGGGAGGAGAACAGGGCCGATGCGGCCACCCCGTCGGCATGACCGGCGCTGAGCACTTGGCCGGCGATGGTGGTGACCTCGGTGGTGGTCAAATCAATTTTACGAATGGCGCTGTTGACTTGATCTGAGACATAGAGCGCAGCTCCATCGCAGACCAGCCCGGTTGGGAAATTGAAATTAGCCGCCGTTCCGGTCCCGTCGGAGGTGCCGGGGGTGCCGTAGGGATCGCCCGCTAGAGTGGTGGTGAGTCCGGTGGCAATGGCGATCTTGCGAATAGCGTTGTTGGCGGAATCGGCCACATAAACGCTGGTTCCGTCGGTGGCCACACCCATCGGAGTGCTGAATCGAGCTGCGGCGCCGTAGCTGTCGACGAAGCCGATCGATCCGTAGGGATCTCCCGCCAGGGTAGTGGTCAGGCCGTTGGCGATGACGATTTTGCGAATAGCGTTGTTGCCGGAGTCGGCGACGTAGACGTTGATGCCGTCGGTGGCAACCCCGGCCGGAGCATTGAAGAGGGCCGGGGCGGCAAGTCCACCGTCGACGAACCCGGGTGCGGAGTAGGGATCGCCCGCCAGAGTGGAGACCAGACCTGAGGTGGGGGTGCCCGAAGCGACATGGATCTTGCGAATGGCGTTGTTGCCCTGGTCGGCCACGAACAGGTTGCTGTCGGTGGCGGCTAGGCCGCTCGGGAAGTTGAAGCGGGCCGAGGAGGAATAGCCATCGGCATAACCGGGGGCGCCGTAGGGATCGCCCGCCAGGGTGGTGACCACGCCGGTGATCGGGTTGACCTGACGGATGAAATTCCCCCCCTGCTCGGCCACGTAGAGGCTGAGCCCGTCGCTGGCGATTCCCGCCGGGGCGCTGAACAAGGCATTGATGCCGACATCATCGAGATGTCCGGCCACACCCGCTTGACCGGCCAGGGTCGAGACGGTGGCGACATCGGTAATAGAGACCGTGGCGGTGGCGGTGTCGCTGTTCCCGGCGGCGTCGATGGCCGAGAAGGTCACCACGGTATCGCCGATGGGGAAGGTGGTCGGGGCGTCGTTGGCAATCGAACCGACCGGGATGGCGCCGTCGATCAGATCGGTGGCGCTGACCCCAATCAAGAAGCTACTCAGGGTGCCGCTCCCCGCCGTCACAACCCCGGCGTTGTTGGTGGCCGGCAGGGTGATGTCGGCGGGGGGGGTAATGACAGGCGCGGTTTGGTCGGTGACGGTGACTGTGGCGGTGATGGAGCCGGTGTTTCCAGCGGCATCGGTGGCCGAGAAGTTCACGACGGTATCGCCGAGCGGGAAGTCAGTAGGGGCATCGTTGCTGACCGAGATCGAACCGTCGACGAGGTCGTTGGCGCTGGCCCCGGCCAGGAAACCGGTCAGAAGAGAATCACTACCTGAATAGCCCGCAGCGATATTGGCCGCCAGGAGGATGTCGGTGGGAGGCGTCACGATCGGAGGGCTTTGATCGAGCACCGTAACGATGGCGCCCAGGCTGATGCTGTTGCCCGCCGCGTCGGTAGCGGTAAAGGCCACGGCGCGGCTGTTGCCTAACGCAAAGGTGAGCGGAGCGTTATTGGTAACCGTGATCGTGCCGTCGACCAGATCGCTGGCGCTGGCGCCAGCCAAGTAGGTGGCCACGGCGGCGTTGTTGCTCGCGATTCCCGCAGCATCGGTAGCGTCAAAGGTGATGTCGTTCGGAACCGTGAGCGATGGCGCGGTGGTGTCGGTGACGGTGACCAGCTGGGTGGCACTACCGACGTTTCCGGCAGTGTCGGTGACGCTCCACGTGACTGTGGTGGTGCCAACAACAAACGGCCCGGTGTTATCGGCAACAGCGGTCAGGGTGCCGTCAACCAAGTCGCTGGCGGTTGCAGTTCCGAGGGTTGCGGTGGTGGAAACGCCGGTCGCCTCGACGGTGACGGCAGCAGGCGCAGTCACGGCAGGGGCGGTGGAATCGGTGACGGTGACGAGCTGAGTCGCCGAGCCGGTGTTGCCCGCGGCGTCCATCACCGACCAGGTGACGGTGGTGGTGCCAACCGCAAAGGGGC
>Ga0210006_1000470_pt1 | contig 31439 bp, 30 predicted proteins | sample CryGey02umfilter_2_FD_185452 | JGI IMG/M metagenome (GOLD analysis project Ga0210006, IMG submission 185452) | Groundwater microbial communities from aquifer in Utah, USA - Crystal Geyser 4/10/14 0.2 um filter (SPAdes) (version 3) | ecosystem: Environmental > Aquatic > Deep subsurface >... | reverse complement strand
TATGAAGCGCCATGAATTTGGTCGGAGTGATAAGACAAGATTGATTATTTCCTATCATAATTTTGAGATGACACCGACCTATTGGGATATGCAAAAAATTATTCATGATATAAATATGCATATGCCGGATATTATTAAAATTGCAATGATGATACAAAAAGATCACGAAGTTACTAAAATATATCGATTGCTCACTAATAAGCCACATACGGAAGATCGGATTGTGATTGGAATGGGAGAGCTTGGAAAAATAACACGTATTCTTGGACCACTGCTCGGGAGCTACCTCACCTATGCATCTACTGAGTGGGGAGAAAGCGCGCCGGGGCAGATAAGTTATACAGAAATGAACAATTTATATGAAAGTATGTCATTCTGAACTTAATTCAGGATCTATGGTCGATTGAGCTCGTAATCGAAAATTTTACTCGCGAGTTAACGTTGTTTGAGTACATAGCCGAACTCGCTCTAAAATTTTGATTACTTCTCTCAAATTAAATGAATTAAGATTTTAATATACAATTTTATGATACGACTCATGACCGCCGGAGAATCTCACGGCAAAGGACTAACGATAATTATCGATGGTATGCCTGCGGGCATTCCCATTTCACAAGATTTTATAAATCGTGAACTTGAGAAACGTCAGGTTGGTGCCGGTTCGGGTGGTCGTCAACAAGTAGAAAAGGATGAAGCAGAATTACTTTCTGGGGTACGTTTTGGAAAATCTATCGGAAGTCCGATTTCGATGATCATCTGGAACAAAGATCACAACAATTGGGGAGATAAGATGAGCATTGAAGAACAGTCAGATGAAATAGTTGAATCAGCAAAGGTAACTCAACCACGACCAGGACATGCAGATCTTGCTGGAGTACAAAAGCATGGATTTGACGATGTCCGAAATGTTTTGGAGCGCGCATCTGCTCGTGAGACCGCTGCGCGCGTTGCAGCGGGAGGAATATTCAAACAGTATTTGCTGACCAAAAATATTGAGATTGCGAGTCACACATTGCAAATTGGTGATATAAAAGTTGATTCTAAATACTCATTTGATTATATAAAAAATACGTATGAAAATGATCCAGAGATCCGCTGTGTTGATCCGGGGAAATCTCGTGAGATGAAACAACTTATTCAACGTGCTCGAATCGACAAAGATACCCTTGGTGGCGTTGTTGAGACATGGGCGGTCGGCGTGCCTGCAGGGCGCGGAGATTATGCACAGTGGGATACCAAGCTTGATGGACAGATTGCACAAGCGATGATGAGCATCCAGTCAGTGAAGGCTGTGGAGATTGGACCGGCGATTGAAAATGCGGGAAAATATGGCTCAGAAGTGCATGATGAAATTCATTATCGTCATCCTGAATCTTCTGTCATCCCCGACCCCGATCGGGGATCCATGGATTCCCGTTTTCACGGGAATGACAAAGATATGTATTTCCGTAAAACCAATCGTGCAGGGGGGATTGAGGGCGGGGTTACCAATGGAATGCCAATCATTGTTCGTGTTTATCATAAACCTATCTCGACACTCTACAAACCACTGCAAACTGTTGATATCAAAACAAAGCAATCAGCAGATGCAACCGTTGAACGATCAGATATTTGTGTGGTACCTCGGGCTGGCGTCGTCTCTGAAGCAATGCTCTCATTTGTCTTAGCAAGGGAGATGGTGTAAAAATAGATTGATATATGGAAAAAATCGATTCAGAATACAAATATGCAAGTCTAACAAAACGAGCAGCTGCCTACTTTTTTGACTATTTTCTCATACTTGGAATTAACATTGTTATAGTCTTTATTATAGGTTTGCTATACTTTTTATTCCGATTTAAGATGCCTACTTTTCCTATAGTTGGCTACCTAACTTTTTATTTATTATATGTCATTTATCATACATTTTTCCTTACGCGATGGTCCACTACACCGGGCAAAAAGGCTTTTGGAATGATGGTGGTTACAGAAGTCGGTAGTAGTGTTTCTGTCAAACATGCCTTCACGCGTTCACTTCTGCAGCCATTCTCTTTACTGCTTTTTGGTATTGGGTATATTAATGTAGAAAAAGATGTGTATAAACAAGCATGGCATGATAAAAAAGCACACACAATAGTAGTTTCGCGTCAGAAAAGACATTATATATGGCAAACTATTATTGCTATTATTGGTCTTATTATATATTTAGGCATTATGTTAAATAGTCTATTGTAGGTGAGTATGTTACCTACATTTGGATTATGAACAATATGACTATCAAGATAAACTCTCATATACTCATTTGTAATAATCAGGAACCTGCTTTATAATATTCTATCGTATGAGAAATTACACATCATTCATTTACGTTCTCCTTATTAACCGCTTATAGCGGCGAGGAGCTTGAATGTCCGATAAGCACCCCGCCAACAGGCGGGTTTTTTTATAGCCTAAATTACCAATTTAATTTTCAAAATATGGGACACTTACAAACAAACGCACTACCGTATGCATTTTTTCAGGGGAAAATTGTTCCTGTTGAAAAGGCACAGGTAAATATTCAAACAAATGCATTGCAGTATGGAACCGGCATTTTTGGGGGCATTCGAGGATATTACAGTAAAAAAGGAAAATATATTTCTATTTTTAGATTAAATGATCACATGGCGCGATTTGTAAATTCTTTGAAAATTCTCGGAGAATCTATTGAGTATTCAAAGGAAGACTTGATCAATATTACGATGAAGCTCATGAAGAAAAATTCGCCACAGACTGATACCTATATTCGTCCGTTTGCATATGCGGGAAGCTTAAGTCTTACTCCAAATTTGGAACGAGACAATCCCTTTTATTTTGCTGAATACATGATTCCTTTGGGTAATTATTTATCAATCGACAAGGGTGTCAAAGTGTGCGTATCATCGTGGAGAAGAATTTCAGACAATGCAATTCCTTCTCGCGCAAAAATATCCGGTGGATATATCAATTCAGCACTTGCCAAAAAAGAGGCAAATCAAAATGGCTTTGATGAAGCGATTTTCTTAAATGAAGCGGGAAATGTGGCAGAAGGATCTGCGATGAATCTGTTTATCGTACGAGATGGCGTACTCATAACCCCATCAAAGACCGATGATGTTCTTGAGGGGATCACTCGACGATCGATCATTCAGTTTGCAAAGGATTTGAATATTCCTGTTGAAGAGCGCACCATTGACCGAAGCGAACTCTATATTGCAGATGAGGCATTTTTCTGTGGAACTGGTGCGCAGGTTGCGTGGATTTCAGAGATTGATCATCGAAAAGTAGGTACGGGAAGAAGAGGCAAAATTACTGGTACCATTCAAGACCTCTTTTTCAAAGTTGTCAGAGGGGAAGAAGACAAATATGAAAGTTGGAGAACAATAATAACAGTTTAAAGTTTTTTGCTTGATACCGTTTTTGCTCACCGCCTTACCCAGAGGGGCCCAGGCGATTGTTTCGCAAAAAGGTATCTTCGCCTTTAAAAATAAATGAACAAAATATCAGGTTCACAAGCCGTTATAGAATCACTGTTGCATGAAAAAGTAACAACCATTTTCGGATATCCCGGTGGGGCAATTATGCCAATTTATGACGCGTTGTATGATTATCTGGAGAACAAGAAAATTCGCCACATTCTTGTCCGACACGAACAAGCAGCGGGACATGCGGCTGAAGGCTGGGGTCGGATTACTGGAGAGCCAGGGGTAGCGTTTGCAACCTCAGGACCGGGCGCTACCAACTTAGTGACTGCATTAGGTGACGCGATGATGGATACCGTGCCCATGGTATGTATCACGGGTCAAGTGACATCATCAGTCATCGGGACTGATGCTTTCCAAGAGGCAGATGTAATTGGAATTACTGCTCCGGTCACGAAATGGAATTATCAGATTACTGATGCGGCAGAAATTCCCTCTATTCTGAAAAAAGCATTTCACATTGCACGAACCGGAAGGCCGGGACCCGTGCTCATTGATATCACCAAAGATGCACAGTTTAATATGTCGGATTTTGAGTATCCTGAGTCGATAAAACTCAGAAGTTATAACCCAACGGTCAAACCTCATCTCCGACAAATTGAACTTGCTGCAGAATTATTGAATCAAGCAAAACGACCCTTCATTTTAGCGGGACATGGGATACATATTTCCAAAGCGTATGATGAACTTTTGACTGTTGCGGAAAAAGGTGATATTCCGGTTGCTGTCACATTGCATGGTATATCTGCGTTTCCAAACAATCACAGACTACATGTTGGTTTTTTAGGAATGCATGGAAATTATGGACCAAATATTCTCTCAAATAAAGCAGATGTTGTACTTGCCGTGGGAATGCGTTTTGATGATCGGGTTACGGGGAATCTGTCAAAGTATTTACCTGATGCACATGTAATTCATATTGATATTGATCCTGCGGAGCTTAATAAAATCGTTCAGGCGAAGGTACCAATTGTGGGCGATGCAAAATTGGCACTTTGCGCGTTATCGAAGTTGATGCATAAACAAAAACATGAGGAATGGGTGCTACGCTTTAAGGCAAATGATTTAAAAGAAAAAGAGCTTGTTTGGGATAAAGTAAAAAATCCAAAAACAGGAAAAATAAAAATGGCCGAAGCAGTCTGTCGAATTTCTGAAGCAACAAAAGGAAAAGCCATCGTTGTCTCGGATGTTGGGCAGCATCAGATGATAACTGCACGATATTATTCTTTCAATACACCAAATAGCTTTCACTCATCAGGAGGAATGGGAACAATGGGGTATGGACTACCCACTGCAATGGGGGTGAAATGTGCAGCTCCCAAAAGAGACGTGATATGTATTGCGGGAGATGGTGGAATTCAGATGAATATTCAAGAACTTGCTACGTTGGTTCAAGATGATATTGCGGTTAAAATTGTCATACTAAACAATGGATTTTTGGGAATGGTACGTCAGTGGCAGGAATTATTTTTTGATAAAAGATATTCGATGACTCAGATGGAAAGTCCCGATTTTATCGGTGTTGCAAAAGCATATGGCATTGAGGGGCAAAAAATTACAGACCGAGATGATTTAAATCGAGGAATCGAAAAGATGTTAGATCATAAGGGTCCATATCTATTAGAAGTTGAAGTCGAACAAGAGGAAAATGTTTTCCCTATGGTTCCTTCAGGAGCATCAGTAGAAGAAGTGAGACTCTCGTAATTAAAATAAAAAAATAATTTATGAAAACATTATATACCATTTCAATATTTACCGAAAATACACCGGGTGTTTTGTATCGTATTGCTGATTTATTTTTACGACGAAAAATAAATATTGAAAGTTTGACGGTTTCTGAGATCAATCAAGAAGATCAATCGCGCTTTACCGTCGTGGTTTTTGCAGAGGCTGAGCTTGTCGAAAAAATTGTTAAGCAACTGTATAGAATTATTGAAGTTACCAAAGTAATAGATAGTACTGATGAAGATCTAGTTCCTCGAGAGATTGCGTTGCTGAAAGTTTCAGCAAACAAACTTAAGCAGAGAGAGGAAATAGAACATTTGATCACGATATCAAAAAATACGCGGATTATTAAAGTTACGAAGACCTACTTAGTAATTGAAATTACGGGAACCGAACGCGAGGTTCACGAATTTCACGAACTCATGAAGCCATTTGGAATAAAAGAATTTGTCCAATCAGGACGTATAGCAGTTTTTAACACCTAATATGCAAAAAGTACATATTTTTGATACAACGCTGCGTGACGGAGAGCAGGTTCCGGGTTGTCAACTGAACACCGTAGAAAAAATTGAAATTGCCAAAGCACTTGAAGCATTGGGAGTCGATGTTATCGAAGCGGGATTTCCCATCTCGTCCCCAGGTGATTTTCAATCAGTTGTTGAGATTTCAAAAGCAGTGTCAGAACCAATTATTTGTGCTTTGACTCGTGCCGTTAAAGGTGATATTGATGCAGCAGCAGCTTCCTTAGAGTTTGCCAAAAGAAAAAGGATTCATACCGGTATTGGCGCATCAGATATGCATATTAAGTATAAATTCAAATCAACCCGAGAGGATATTCTCAAGCGTGGTGTTGAGGCAGTGAAGTATGCGAAGAAATTTGTCGAAGACGTAGAATTTTATGCAGAAGATGCGGGACGTGCAGATCTTGAATATCTTGCTCAGATGATTGAAGCTGTCATCAAGGCAGGCGCAACGGTGGTCAACATCCCCGATACAACCGGATACAATCTCCCCCATGTGTATGGAGAAAAAATAAAATACCTGAAGGAACATGTTTCAAACATTGGTAACGCAATTATTTCCGTGCATTGTCACAATGACCTGGGTCTTGCAACGGCAAATTCAATGGCAGGTGTTGAAAATGGTGCGCGACAGGTAGAGGTTACGATGAACGGAATTGGAGAACGTGCGGGAAATACATCTCTTGAAGAAGTAGTAATGATTATGCGAACACATGCGTTTCCATACGACACAAACATCAATGCAAGAAAGATTTATCCAACCAGTCGACTTGTCGCAAAACTTATGAATATGCCGATCCAGGCTAATAAAGCAATTGTCGGAAAAAATGCATTCGCACATTCCTCCGGAATTCATCAGGATGGTGTACTCAAAATGCGTGAAAATTATGAAATAATTGACCCACACGATGTTGGTATTGCCTCGTCTGAAATTGTATTATCAGCGCGTTCTGGAAGAGCAGCGCTCAATCATCATCTCGAACGATTAGGATATGAATTAAAGCCCGCTCAACTGAAAAATGCATATGAAAAATTTCTTGAACTTGCCGACTCTAAAAAGCAAATTCTCGATGAAGATCTTCATATGTTGATGGGTAAAACTTTGACTTCTCCAAAAAGAATTGAAACAAAACTTGTTGAAGTGGTTTGTGGATATCCGTTAAAACCTATGGCAACGGTGAAAATATTAGTAGATGGTGTTGAATACACTACATCGGCAAATGGTAATGGCCCGGTCGATGCTTCATATCAAGCGGTCAATGCATCTGTTATAAAAGCGAAAGTGATAAAGAAGTCGCTCCCCGTTTTACGGGAGTTTTTGATTCAGGCAATGACAAAGGGAAGTGACGACGTAAGTCGCGTGAATGTTCAACTTGAGTATAAAAATAAAGTATTTTATGGATTCGGATCAGACACCGATATTATTGTGGCCGCTGTTCAAGCGTATGTTGATGGATTGAACAAACTCATATGAGCGTAACAAAAAAAGATATTGAAGATGCTGCAAAAAGACTTGAAGGTGTCTCAAAAAAAACACCATTGCAAAAGAGTGCGCGATTATCAAAAAAATATCATGCAACTATTTTCTTGAAACGAGAAGATCTGCAAGAAGTTCGATCTTTCAAAATTCGTGGTGCATTCAATAAGCTGTCTTCGCTTTCCAATGTTGAAAAAAGTCAAGGAATTGTATGTGCAAGTGCGGGAAATCATGCACAAGGCGTAGCATGGAGCTGTAATGCACTCAAAATTCGCGGTACTATTTTTATGCCGACAATCACGCCAAATCAAAAGATTGATAAAGTCAAGCAATTTGGAGACGGCTTTGTTGACATTAAACTTGTCGGGACGACTTTTGACGATGCAAGTATCGCCTCAAGAGAATTTGAAAAAAAATCTGGGGCTATCTATGTGCATCCGTTTAATGATCTGCTTACCATCGCGGGTCAGGGAACGGTTGGGAAAGAGATTGTCGATCAAGTTGGAGGAACAATTAACTATGTTTTTGCCAGTATTGGTGGGGGAGGATTAATTTCAGGTGTGTCGACATATTTAAAAAATACTGATGAAAATACCAAAATTATTGGCGTTGAGCCCGAAGGAGCTGCCTGCATGAAAGAATCACTGAAGCAAAATAAAATTGTTACCTTGAAAAAAATTAACACGTTTGTTGATGGTGCAGCGGTTGCAACACCCGGTGATCTGACATTTGAAATAGTTAAAAAAAATGTTGATGATGTATTACTTGTCCCCGAGGGAAAGGATTGTATCACCATGATTGAGTTGTACCAAAATGAAGGAATTGTGGCCGAACCTGCCGGAGCACTAACGGTATCTGCACTTGATTTTATGGCAGATCAAATCAAAGGAAAAACAATTGTGTGCATTTTGAGTGGCGGAAACAATGACATTTTGCGATATCCAGAAATCATGGAAAAAAGCCTTGTTTACCAAGGACGAAAACATTATTTCCTCATTGAATTTGCCCAAAAACCCGGACAACTCAAGCGAATGCTTGACGAGGCACTTGGTCCGAATGATGATATTGTACGCTTTGAATATATGAAAAAAACTGAAAAAGAAAAAGCGCCTGCATTAGTGGGATTTGAGCTCAGGACTAAAGAAGATTTAGAGCCACTTATGAAACGAATGGATGCGATAGAATTGAAGTACACAAAATTATCGGAAAAACAGATGCTTTATCAGTATTTAGTGTAATCATTTATGAAAAAATCATGTAAAAAACATTGCACTGCGTGCAATGAAACAAACGATTTAAAAAAACGAAGTGCAATCTTGACGAGCATTCCTGGTTCAAAAGATTGGATCAAACGTGCTGCAGCGCGCGCCATGATGCGTGGCGTTGGATACAAAGATGAAGATTTTGAAAAGCCGCTCGTTTGTGTTGCTTCTCCGTACTCTGATGTATCTCCATGCAATGCGCATATTGATCAGCTGGCAAAGGTGGCTGAAGAATTTATCACTCAGTTGGGCGGAAGGCCATATATGTTTGGGACTCCGGTGATCACCGATGGAGAAACCATGGGAACAGAAGGAATGAAATATTCACTCGTTTCAAGAGAATGGATCGCCGATTCAATCGAGATGATGAGTGAGGCTTATGCAGCAGATGGTACGATTGCCTTATCGGGTTGTGACAAAACAATCCCTGCATCTCTTATGCCCCTTGCGAGAAACAATTCAATTGGAATCACGTTGTATGGGGGGACTATTTTATCTGGGTCGCACAAAGGAAAGGATCTGAATATCGTATCCGTATTTGAAGCAATTGGAGCGCTGAGTGCGGGCAAAATAACTACGGAAGAATTTCATGAAATTGAGTGTAAGTCGTGTCCGTGCGCCGGAGCATGTGGCGGAATGTACACAGCAAATACGATGGCATCTGCTCTTGAAGCGCTTGGTATGTCAGTCCCCGGGAGTGCGTCTCATCCTGCAATGGGGAGAGATGGGCATGTATCAAATACAAAAATTGATGACGTTAAGCGCACCGCCGATGCTTTGTTTGGATTGATGAAAAAGGGAATTCGAACGCGTGATATTTTGACACGAGAAGCATTTGAGAATGCGATTGTTGTCGTTCAGGCACTTGGTGGATCGACAAATGCAGTATTACACTTGCTCGCAATCGCACATGAAGCGGATATTCCATTGAGTATCGATGATTTTGAAACAATTGGGAAAAACGTCCCACTCATTGGAAACTTTAGTCCTTCAGGAGATTATATGATGGAGCATTTGGATGAAATTGGGGGGATCCCAATGGCGATGAAGATGCTTATTTCTGCGGGGCTGATTCATGGGGATTGTATGACCGTGACTGGAAAAACGATTGCTGAAAATGTGAAAGATGCACCTGACAGACCAACTGACCAGGACGTAATTTTTTCAATTGAAAAACCCCTTGCGCCTGCCGGAAAACATATCATTATAATGAAAGGAGCTCTTGCAGAAGAAGGTTCAGTAATGAAACTTTCTGGAAAAATGCTCAAACAGCACAAAGGACCTGCGCGCGTATTTGAATGTGAAGATGATGCAATGACTGCTATTCTTGACGGAAAAATTCATCATGGAGATGTTATGATCATTCGACACGAAGGTCCAAAAGGGGGTCCAGGCATGCGAGAGATGCTCTCACCATCTTCGGCGCTCGTAGGGGCAGGGCTTGGCAAAGATGTTGCGCTCGTAACTGATGGAAGATTCTCAGGTGGTACTCATGGCATAATGATTGGGCACGTGGCTCCTGAGGCAGTTGAAGGGGGTACAATCGGCATTGTGCAAGAAGGAGACATCATTGATATCAACGTGGAGAAGCGGGAAATCAATATTGAGGTTGACAAGCAAATTCTTGATGAAAGAAGGAAAAAATATAAAGCTCCCGATTCGCCATATATTCGTGGAGTGTTAGCGAAATATCGAACGCTTGTTGGCAGTGCATCAAAAGGTGCGGTTACAAGCTAGGACATTGTCATTCCCGTGAAAACGGGAATCCAGACTGGATCCCCGCGTTCCCTCCAGAGGCGGGAAGGCGCGAGGATGACAGTATAATTATTAATTATTTATAACTATATGAAATATATTCAATCAGACAAGGCGCCAAAAGTGGTTGGACCCTATTCTCAAGCCATTGAAGCAAATGGTCTTGTTTTTTGTTCAGGACAAATTGGCATTGACCCAGATGCAGGAACATTAGTCGAGGGAATTGAAAATCAAACAAAACAGGTACTGGATAATTTGAAACATGTTTTAGAAGAAGCTGGATCAGGTTTGGAAAAAGTTGTGAAATCAACCGTGTATCTTTCTGATATTAGTGATTATTCAAAAATGAATGAAATTTATAGTCAGTATTTTACTGATCATAAGCCAGCTCGTGCCGCCTTTGCTGTTGCAGCATTGCCACTCAAAGCTTTAATCGAGATTGAAATGGTGGCGGTAAAGTAGAATTGTAGGTTGTTGCTAATTGTCATCCCGACCAAGCGTAGCGCATGGAGGGATCTCTTTTTCAAAACAAGGGATTCCTCGACTTCGTTACACTTCGCTCGGAATGACATACATTAATAATTAATATACTTAAATATGACAAAAATGAATTTTGGTGGAGTCGAAGAAACCGTCGTAACCCGTGAGGAATTTCCGCTTGAAAAAGCTCAAGAGGTTTTGAAAAACGAAACGGTTGCAGTACTCGGTTATGGCGTGCAAGGACCAGGGCAAGCACTCAACATGAAGGACAATGGTATTAATGTGATAGTTGGTCAACGAAAAGGATCAAAGACGTGGGAGAAAGCTATTAAGGATGGATGGGTTGCGGGGGAGACATTATTTGAACTTGAAGAAGCTGCTGAAAGAGGAACCATTATCCTCTATCTTCTTTCAGATGCAGGACAAAAAGCATTTTGGCCAAAACTAAAACCACATTTGACCAAGGGAAAATCATTGTACTTTTCTCACGGATTCTCTATCACGTATCGTGATCAAACTGGCGTTGTTCCTCCTGAAGATATTGACGTCATGCTTGTCGCACCAAAAGGATCGGGTCTAACCGTTCGTCGAAATTTTGTTGATGGCAGTGGTATCAATAGTTCTTATGCGGTCCATCAGGATGCAACGGGAAATGCTGAAGAAAAATGTAAAGCATTGGGTATTGCTGTTGGATCGGGGTACTTATTTGAGACAACGTTTGAAAGAGAAGTATGTAGTGATCTGACCGGAGAGCGTGGAATATTGGTTGGTGCACTTGAAGGACTTTTTGAAGCGCAATACAATGAGCTTCGAAAGCATAATCATTCTCCATCTGAGGCATTTAATGAGACGGTCGAAGAACTGACGCAAAGTCTGATTAGGTTAGTCGGTGAAAAGGGAATGGACTGGATGCTCGCAAATATTTCAACGACCGCACAGCGGGGAGCCTTGGATTGGAAGGATAAGTTTCGAGATGCAACCGCACCCGTATTTGAAGAATTATACAAAAGCGTTGAAAGTGGTGAAGAAGCACGTCGAACTCTTGAAAAGAATAGCGATGCAGAGTATAGAATAAAACTTGAGGAAGAGCTTGATGAAATTCGAAACATGGAGTTGTGGCAAGCAGGGAAAAAAGTTCGGAGCTTACGACCTGAAAATCAATAAAAATAATATGCTAAAAACGCTTTTTGACAAAATTTGGGAAGCTCATATAGTCGCACAAGAAGATGGTTTTCCAACGGTGCTATTTATCGATGCGCATTTTATTCATGAGGTTACCACGCCACAGGCATTTGATGGGCTAAAGGAGCGGGGAATCTCAGTGCATTCACCAAATCGTGCCTGGGCAACCGCTGATCACAATGTTCCAACTATCGATCAACATCTGCCAATAAAAGATTTGCTTTCTCGAAAACAAGTTCAAACACTTGAAAAAAACTGCAAAGATTTTGGAATTGAGCTTTTTGGTCTGGGGCATCCGTGGCAAGGAATTGTTCATGTCATTGGTCCAGAGTTGGGCGTTACCAAACCGGGAATGACTATTGTGTGTGGAGATAGCCATACGTCTACCCATGGTGCGTTTGGGTCGATTGCATTTGGCATTGGCACGAGCGAAGTTGAGCAAGTTCTTGCAGCACAAACCATCTTGCAGCAAAAACCAAAGTCGATGAAAATTGAGATAAATGGTACTCTTCAAAAAGGAGTTACTGCAAAGGATCTTATCCTGTATGTCATTTCAAAAATTTCATCTCATGGAGTAACGGGATATTTTGTAGAGTTTGCCGGAGAAGCAATCCGAAATCTTTCAATGGAAGGACGAATGACGGTGTGCAATATGAGTATCGAGATGGGTGCGCGTGGAGGAATGATTGCACCTGATGAGACAACATATGAATATATGAAAGATCGAGAATTCATGCCAAAAGGCGATAAGTGGAATGAAGCCGTAGCATATTGGAAGACGTTACCAACCGATGAGGGGGCAGAGTATGACCGAGTTGAAATGTTTGATGCAAGTGAGATTGAGCCAATGATCACCTATGGTACAAATCCGGGGATGGGAGTTTCAATAAATAAACCTATCCCAAGTGTGCGTGATTGTGAATCCGATTCAGACAAAAAACAATTAATGAAGTCTCTTAAATATATGGGTTTGACTGAAGGGCAAAAATTAATCGGTCAGAAAGTTGATTACGTATTTTTTGGGAGTTGTACCAACTCTCGAATCGAGGATTTTTGGGAAGCAGCAAAAATCCTCAAAGGGAGAAAAAAAGCAAAAAATATTACGGCAATCCTTGTTCCTGGCTCCACTCAAGTTTTAAAGCAGGCACGAAAAGAAGGACTAGACAAAGTATTTGAAGAAGCAGGATTTGAATTACGAAGTGCAGGGTGTTCTGCATGTCTTGGATTTAATGAAGATAAAATTCCTCGAGGGAAATACTGTGTATCAACAAGTAATAGAAATTTTGAAGGTCGACAAGGACCTGGTGCAAAAACAATGCTCGTGAGTCCTTTGACTGCAGCAGCAACTGCAATCACCGGAGTTGTCACTGATCCAAGAGAGTTTATTTAAACTATGAAAAAAATAACTATTATCACGTCAACAGCGGTTCCATTACCCATTGAAAATATAGACACAGACCAGATTACTCCGGCGCGTTTTTTGAAAGGAATAACAAAAGAAGGGTTTGGGGAGATATTATTTAATGATTGGAGATATGATCATGTGGGAAATGAAAAAAAAGATTTCATTCTCAATAATCCAAAATACACGGGGAAAATTCTGGTTGCGGGAAAGAATTTTGGTTGTGGTTCAAGTCGGGAACATGCCGCATGGTCTCTGAAGGATTATGGATTTCAAGTTGTTGTATCGAGTTTTTTTGCAGATATTTTTAAAAGTAACGCGCTCAATAACTTTCTTCTTCCAGTCACCGTTTCAGAATTATTTTTGCAAGATCTCTTTTATGCTATTGAAGAGAAATCAGATGTTCGTATAGAAATAGATTTACCAAATCAACTTATTCGAGTACCATCACATAAAATGATGGAAGAATTTGAAATAAGTACGTATAAAAAGATGTGTTTGATGGAAGGGTTTGATGATGTCGGATATCTTCTCAGTCTGCAAAGGAAATTAAAGCAGTTCGAGGCAAAGCGTACAAATGATTATTCATTGACGGGAAGAGTATGAAAAAAAATATCGCAGTTCTTGCGGGAGATGGAGTCGGCCCTGAAATCATCAATGCGACACTCACTGTCCTCCACATGATCGAAAAAAAATTCAATCACTCATTCTCATACACTACCGGATTAATTGGTGCTATAGCAATTGATTTAGTAGGAGAACCATTTCCAAAAGAAACTGAAGAATTGTGTTTGAGATCAGATGCAATTTTGTTTGGTGCAATTGGTGATCCAAAATATGATAATGATCCAACGTTGAAAGTACGACCAGAGCAGGGGCTTCTTAAAATGCGAAAAACACTTGGATTATTTGCAAATATCAGACCTATTCAAACTTTTGATGCACTCCTTCATAAATCCCCTCTTAAAGAAGAATGGATTAAAGGTACAGACTTTGTGGTAGTGCGTGAGTTAATTGGTGGTATTTATTTTGGAAAGCGAGGAAGAGAAGATAAGGGAAGAACGGCATATGATACATTGACATATTCGGTTGAAGAAATTCAAAGAGTTGGTAAGTATGCCTTTGAGATTGCACAAAAAAGAAGGAAAAAAATATGCCATGTTGATAAGGCAAATGTTCTTGAAACGTCAAGATTGTGGCGAGAAACAATACAAGAGTTATCAAAAAACTATCCTGATATAATCGTTGATTATATGTTTGTTGATAATGCCGCAATGCAAATCATAAAAAATCCAAGAGCATTTGACGTATTATTAACGGAGAATATGTTTGGAGATATTTTATCCGATGAAGCTTCGGTCATAACGGGATCAATCGGCATGTTGCCCTCAGTTTCTATTGGTGAAAAAACAAGTGTGTATGAACCAATTCATGGGTCATATCCAAAAGCAGCAGGGAATAATACCGCAAACCCAATCGGTACAATATTGTCTGCCGCCATGATGCTTGAATATAGTTTTGATTTACATAAAGAAGCAACTGCAGTGCGCGACGCAGTGGATGAAGTACTCTTGAAAGGATTGGGAACAAAAGATATTGTCACTGCACATCCTCTTTCAACATCTGAAATGGGTGAGAAAATCGCTGAGAATATTTGATTACTTCTTTACCATTATCGGTCGGCCAGATTGAATAAGTTCATAAAACTTCATTCCGATTACAGACCCCACGATTGGTCCAAGAATATACATGATGCTAAATGATTTGATTCCAACAGCAACTGCTGGGTTTAGTACCCCATTTGATCCCATGAGTGCCGCAATTGCAATCCCCATAAAGAGTGATCCTCCAATGACAATGCCTGAAACTGCTTTGTGAATATTACCAAAAACAACTGATGCAATGCCAAATGAAAAAAAGATCATTCCAACAGTCTCTGCGATTCCGATCATCAGAGAGCTTTCTACAGTAATTTCATATGATATTCCCATGACCATCGATATAATGAGTGCTGTAATTGCTCCAAATACCTGAACCATAATATACGAAAGCGCATCACTGGAGTTTATTTTCTTAATGGCCAAAAGGCCGATTGTTACTGCTGGATTTAAATGTGTCCCGGAAATATGTCCAACGCTGAAGACAAAGAGTCCAAGAGTTATCGCTGCAAGAACTGGTGTTGAGACTGGAAAAATTCCCGCAAGAGACAAGATGACAACAAGAGTTAGTGTCAGTGTGCCGAAATACTCAGCGAGATACTTTTGATACATATTGATTAAAAAATAGTAATTTGGAAGATTCCTTTATTATTTTTTGATCACATCAAAGCCCGTAAATGGAACAAGGACTTCTGGAATTTTGATACTTCCATCTTTTTGTTGGTAGTTTTCAATGAGTGCAATGAGTATTCGAGGAGATGCTATTGCCGTATTGTTATATGTAAAACAATATTTTATTTTTCCTTCCTTTGTTTTATATTTCATATTCAGTCTACGAGCTTGAAACTCTCCCATGATTGAATTGGAATGAGTCTCGCCATAGGCGTTTCGAGATGGCATCCAGGTTTCAATATCATACTTCTTGTGTTGTGGTTCTCCCATATCTCCCGTACACATAAGAAGTTGTCGATAGGGGAGATTCAGTTCCTGAAGTATTTCTTCTGCATTTTTTTGAAGCTCTTCATGTACGCTTCTTGCTTCATCAAAATCATTTTTACCAATAATTACTTGTTCAATTTTCCAAAACTCATGAACACGATAGAGTCCTTTGGTATCCTTACCATATGCTCCGGCCTCTCGTCGGTAACAGGGAGAAAAACCAACATATTTTTTTGGAAGATCAGCTTCATTCAGTGTTTCTCCAGAATGGTATGCAGTTATGGGAATTTCTGCGGTACCGGCAAGATGTGTTCCTTCATCATTTAATCCATAAACATCTTGTTCACTTCCCCACGGAAAATGACCTGATCCAAAAAGAGTGAACGTCTTGACGACAGTGGGGGCAACAAAGGGAGTGAATCCTTTTTCTGTAAGTCTTCTCAGGGTATACATCATGAGAGCCATGTGAAGAATCGCCCCTTGATTTTTTAAAAAATAGCCACGAAATCCGGAGATTTTTGAACCGCGATCAAGATCAAATATATCGAGTTCTTTTCCCAGAGTAATGTGATCTTTTGGTTCAAAATCAAATTTCGTTGGTTCTCCCCATTTTTTTATTTCAACATTTGCGGATTCGTCTTTTCCGACAGGCACTTCATCAAAAGGGACATTCGGGACATAGAACATGAGATTGTTATATTCCTCCTCAACAATATTAAGATTATTCTCAATTTTCTTCAATTCATTTTTTATACTTTTTCCTCGTTCAATATCATCAGACGAAGGTGGATGCTTTTTTGAAATTTCATTTCGCTCCTCTCGAAGCGTTTGGATTTTTTGAATAAATGATCGTCTTTTTTCATCGAGATCAAGAATTTTATCAATATCAACTTCTCGATTTTTGTTTTTTGCAGCGTCCTTAACCTTTTGCGTATTATCTTTTATGTATTGAATATCAAGCATATAAGTATTGTACCATAGGGCAAAAACGTATATTAGGAATCGTCCTCAGGATTTATTTTGATCAGATCGCCATCTTTAAATTTGGACTGAATATAATAATGTGCTTTTTCCGATATTAAATGAATATTCCGATAAATAGTAAGTGAGATAACACATGTTACAAATAGTGAGGTAAAAAAGTACGCTGATCCATGCTCAAGAAGGGTGATAGATTCAGCGGTAAGAGCAATAAATATGGTTGTAGTGATAATTACCATCGTGTAGAGCATGACACGCGTGACATGAGTAATGATTATCGTTCCGGCACTCACAATGCCAAGTAGTATTGCAAAGGTAGTCAGAATAATGAGTTGAAGTTGAGAAATGACGACGATTTTTCCTTTGAATAAATCAAGAAGTACCAGGGAATATAAGATAAGCGTTGTTGGCACAAACGTCATAATATGACCAAATGGCATGTGAAAAAAATATAATATTCTTTTGAATTCTCCATTTTGAAAATACTTTGGTACTGCGCGCTCAATGCTAATGGAAGCAACGTGCCCCCCCAGACCAATGCCTAGAATGAGCGAGAGAAGCGTGATAGCAAGAATACTCATAAGTTCCCACCGTATTTCTCCCAAGAATTGAATATCAAGAATTTGAATATACAGCCCCATGATAAGGAGAATTGCAACGATTGGCGCTATAATATTTGCAAAAAACAAATCCTCTCCCATATTAAAGCGCATTTTTTGAGATTGTTTCTTACTGTAATAATATTTATTGGTAAAGATGCCGAAGAGCGCAAACGCTGGCAAAATAAAGTAGAGGAAGAAGTTATATATTCCCATCAATTGATTATACTAAACGTTTTTTAAAATTACTGGAATAAGTTGTTGTATTGCTTTTAACCGATGATTAATCTTTTGGTGTTCTTTTGGAGTGAGTCCATCATAGAATGTATTGAATTTTTTTACAATAAAGAGCGCGCGGTAGGGATATCCATTGGTGTCATAGGTAGTAGGTTTTTCAGAAATCGTTCCTTCAATTCCTTGTTCATTTGTCACAAATTCGTTTGTTGATGGATTAAAAAAACAAATACATGCTCTGAGTTGTGCGGTGCGTTTTTCTTTTGGAATTGTTTTCATTTTATCGAGCGCAAAATCGATAAGTTCTCGATCAGTTGCTTCGTACCCTGGCCAGCGACGTGACTTGACGCCCGGTGCCCCATTAAGCGCATCAATCATGAGTCCGCCATCATCTGCGAGTGTAGGAATTTTTGCCTGATTGGCATAGAATTGAGCCTTTATTTTTGCATTTTCCTCAAAAGTACCACCAGACTCAACCGGTTCTCCAATTATTGAAAAGTCATCCAGAGTTAAGAGCGCGATTCCTTTTTCGACGAGTGGCAATAGAGCATGCTTCATCTCAATCTTCTTTGCTTCATTTGAAGTTGCGATTAAGAGTTTATTCATAGGTGTATGAAGATAGTATAATAAAATTTATGAAACGATATTTGTGGATTGGGCTCATCATTGTCACGCTCATTGTTGATTGGACTGCACTTGATGATATTACTACCGGAAATGAACTAGATTATCTTGGTGAGTGGGTGACTCTGTACGTGAGCGTTCCTATTTTACTCTTATCTGGGTGGAAGATCTGGAAAAATAAGTTATGAATGCGCTGCTTCAATTTCCCAATCTTTAAATCCAAGTTCTATCATTTTTTCTTTTGCTCTTTCTTTGGTTCCAAACATCTTCTCAAACCCTTCCAATGTTTCCCTGATGTCATAGGGAAACACGATCCATGCGTCGATACTCTTTTGCCAGAAGTCAGGAATAAATACTGAATGCGGTTTTATATAGGGAGAAAGAGTATATATTTTTTTTGGTTTTCTTTTTTGAAAATAGGGGACTGCTATTTGAAATGTTGCACCGGTGTCTGACACTTCATCAACAATCAAAATAGTTTTTCCTTTAAAGTCTCGCGAAGGTTCTTCGGTAATTATTGGCTTGTCTAGTTTTTTCATGTCTTTGTAGGAAGACATGGTGATGTTTGAGATAGGAATGACGCCAAGGAGATCGGAATAAATCCTCGAGACAATATTACCCCCACGGGTAATTGAAATGATTACGTCAATGTGTGTTCCTTTTACTTTTTCTTTGTAGAGATCGACACAGTCACGATGAAACTGATTCCAGGATAGTTTATGAAAGGTAAGGGTTGGCATGAATATATTTAATATAAAGTTCCTTTAATTAATTTTATGTTGGGATCATATTATTACATGATATAATTTACCTCTAATTATGACAAGAAGTATTGAAAGATGGCTTGGTGTAGCTGATAGATTGCCTAAATTTGAACCTATACCTGCTCGGTCAAGTTTGGAGCGTGCAGATATACGACCTGATTTGCATGCTGCACGCAGAGTTCGAGAGTCATATATCCCTGAACAGGGTATATCTATTGCCCAAGCACTCTACAATCGTCAGGCATCATTCTTGTCTGGAGATCAACCGCAGGCCTACTATCTCGATCCAAGACAATTTTCTACGAATGCCAAAAATGAGATATTGCTGATCTCACTAGATCCCAAAACCGTTGCCCCTGAAATTGTACTTTCCCCTGAAGAATGGCAACAAGTGGAGCTTGATGAATTTGGCCTTCCAAAGTTATATTTATTACCGAAGGAAATTCAACACCAAGCATTTCTCGATTCTGCTGAATATTTAGGAAAAATGGTGTGCGATGAAACGATAGAAAACGTTCGAAAAGTTCAAGAAGATATAGATGGTAATAATTATCCCGAATATTCAATTCGATCGCACGATTTTATGGAAGATGTAGTAGGTGACCAGGGTGAAGAAGTTCGTGAGAGAGCTGATGGAGCACTAGAAAAATCTTGGACTAAAAATAATACTTGGAATGATATGCGAGCAAATAGACAAGGTTTCCCCCATGAAGCAACATCGAGAAAAGCCCCAAGGAAAAATGGCATAATTGGTAAGATGGGAAGGTATGCCAGAAGTATGGTTGAGATTGTAGATATGGCGACCGGAGCAAATACAGTACAAAGCATCGCATATGGTGCAATTACTGGACATAGAACCACCATTACTCGTAGCGGCTTTTTTATTGAACCTAAAAATCAAGTAACTCTTGCTCGGGAAGTATTTTCATTGATAGATTCGTTGGATCTATCAGGGCTAAAAAAAGAAAATCAGGAATTTGCACGACAATTTTTTAAAAACAATATTGCTTTAGCTGTAGGCCCAAATCTAGATGATGAGACTAAGAATCAAATTAGTGAATTTATTTCACTTGGAGGAAGATCGCTTACAATACATACCATTGCCCCAGATAAAAAAATACTAGAAACAGCGAAAGAATTGCGCAAAGAATTTGGAGACGATATGGAAATTGCAGCCGGAGTCGTTCCAGATGTGCCGTATGCTGAAGAACTGGCAGAGCACGTTGATATTATAAAATTTGGTCACGGTCCAGGTACAAGATGTGATAGTGCGAATGCAAACACCCTTCTCCAAAATGCTATGGAACAGGTAATTAAGGCCAAAGCAAGTGAGAAATTGAGAGGAATAACTGTCGTAGCACATCTTGGAAGTGATGATAATGCGTCAATCCCAATATATCTCGGTGCTGGAGTGGGTTTTGTGCGAGCGGCTACCGGTGCTTGTGCAGAAAAAAGTCTCGTTTATTTAAGGGACTACGCAGGAAATTATGTTTTGCCAAATTCAGGAGATGCAAGCGAGCCAACTTGCTTTGTGGAGACGGCGATGCGACCAGATCTAATAGAAAAAAGATATAATAATGCAGGAAGAATGGAAGATCCAGAAGGGGTTATTGGGGCGACAAGATTCAGCCCTGAAAGCTCTTCAATGGGTCGTAGGCTTGGAGATATAGATAGGATTATTGGAAATATGCTTATGAATCTTGGGGTAACTTCTGTTGGGCAATTATATATAATGTTGGCAAATAGGAGTGTTGATATTCTTGGAACTGAGTCTGATGCTGCGAGAAATAGCTCTAAGTCTAAAAATGGAGTTCACTGAAATTTTGTTAAAGTTTATTCCCATTCAACAGTTCCTGGAGGTTTGTTCGTGATATCGTAGACCACTCTATTTGCTTCAGTAACTTCAGTTACTATTCTAACAGATATTTTTTCAAGTACATTCCAGGGTAATTTGGCGAAATTTGATGACATTACATCGAGCGATTCGACTGCGCGAATGGCAATTGTCTCGCCATATGCACGATTATCACCGCGAACACCAGTCGTTTTGATCCCCGTAAAGACCGCAAATACTTGCCAGAGCGAATCGTCAAGACCTGCCTCATGAATCTCATCTCGTACGATTTTATCTGCAGCTTTTACAATTCTGATTTTCTCTGGGGTGACTTCCCCAATGATGCGAATGGCAAGACCGGGACCAGGGAAGGGGTGTCGATGGGTTATTTCTTTTGGAAGACTCAGCAATGTGCCAATCGCACGTACCTCGTCTTTATAAAAATTTCGCAACGGTTCAAGAAGTACCACATTCATATGTTCAGGAAGACCCCCGACATTGTGATGGCTTTTGATGTTTTTTGCATGTTTTGTACCAGCGCTTTCAATGACATCGGGATATATCGTTCCTTGTACCAAAAAGGTGGCACTTAGTTTTTTTGCTTCTCGCTCAAGAACATCAATAAATGTTTTTCCAATTATTTTTCGTTTTTTTTCAGGGTCAGTAATTCCTTTGAGATTCTGTATGAATTCATCTTGCGCATCTACAATCAGTACTTTCATTTTGTATGTATCAGAAAAGACTTTTTTTAGCTCTTCTGTTTCACCTTCTCTCATAAGTCCAGAATCAATATATATTGCGGTAAACTGGTCGCCGATTGCACGGTGTACCATGAGGCAGGCGATAGATGAATCAACTCCTCCAGAGAGTGCGCCAATGACCTGTTCTTTTCCGACAGATTCTTTAATATCGAGTATTTGTTCATCAATAAATTCTTTGGTAATCGGTTGATCTTTGGGCTCGAGTCCACAGATTGCTGCGAAGTTTTTCAAAATCTGCATACCAAACTGAGTATGTACTACTTCCGGGTGAAATTGAATGCCGTATATTTTTCGTGATTCATCTGCGATTGCTGCATAGGGAATTGTGTCGGTTTTTCCAATCGTTTGAAACCCATCGGGAAGTTTTCCCACCTCATCGCCATGATTCATCCAGACGGAAATAGATTTTGGAATTTGGATTTTAGATTTTAGATTTTGAAATAACAATGAAGTATGAGTTATTTCAAGTGTGGCAGGGCCATATTCCTTTTTCACTCCTGGTTTTACCGCGCCCCCCAATACTTGTGCTATTACTTGCTCGCCATAACAAATTCCCAAAACAGGAATGTTCATCTCGAGTATTTTTGGATCAATGGTGAGCGCATCTTTTTTATACGCATCTCCTGGCCCACCGGAAAGAATAATGCCACTTACCAAAAAGTCGTTTGTTATTTCAAAATATTCTTCTGGTTCGACGATGATGGTTTCAATTGAAATCTCGCGAAGTCGCCGAGAAATAAGGTGAGTTGTTTGAGAACCAAAATCTATGATAACGATCATTGATAGTTTTCTCCTGCATTGGTAACAAGAATATCGTGAGGATGACTTTCGGTAAGTGAGGCATGGGTGATCTGAGTAAAGGTACCCTTTTCTTGCAGATCAGCAATGGTTTTTGTTCCAACATAATACATTCCTGATCTGATGCCTCCAATAGCCTGATCAAGTACCGATTTAACCGTGCCACGAACCGGAACCAGACCTTCAACGCCTTCCGCAACAAGTACCCGATCTTCATAGCTTTTTCCATGGAACTCATCTTCTGACTTGATTTCAGCCCCTTTTTTCATAGCGCCAATTGACCCCATTCCTCGGTATGACTTGAAGGTATATGTCTCGGTATTTTGTTTGAGAATGCTTTTAAAACGAGATGGCACCTGATCGGTGGAAAGCTCTACTTTCTCACCTGGTGATTCTTGACAGGAGGCAAACATGCTTCCCATCATGACGGTGCTTGCTCCTGCGGCAAATGCTTTTACCATATCACCTGAATAATTAATTCCGCCATCGGCAATAATGGGAACTCCAGATTCTTTTGCAGCTCGTGCAGTCTCAAGAATTGCAGTGATCTGAGGCACGCCCATTCCGGAAATGATTCGGGTGGTGCATATTGCACCCGGTCCCATACCGATGCGAAGTCCATCAGCTCCTGCATCGATGAGAGCTCGTGCTCCTTCATAGGTTGCGATATTTCCAGCAATAATTTGAAGCTTCGGAAAGGATGATTTTAATTCTTTTATGGTGTCGATAATATAATCTGCATAGCCATGTGCAGAATCAATGACGAGAACGTCCACTCCAGCATTTATAAGAGATTTTGCCCGTTCAATGGATCCTTTGCTTGCGCCAACCGCAGCTCCAACATATCCATGTACGGGCGATTCGTGAATCGCCCCAACCACTTTTGCAACTTCATTTGCCTGATCTTGTATTGATAAATTTCGATGAATGATTCCAATTCCTCCTTCGCGTGCAAGTGCTATTGCAAGATCTGATTCGGTCACGGTGTCCATGGGGGCCGAAACAAACGGTGTTTCAAGGCTGATTGATTTGGTGAGCTTAGTTTGAAGAGATATTTCTTGCCTTCGAAAATCACTGTATCCCGGAATGAGAAGAACATCATCATAGGTAATTCCTTGGTCGGTTATTTTATGTGAGTGATTCATGATTACAGATATAAATTTGTTGTATTTTCTTTCATCGGGATAAATGTTGCATCAAATCCCCAATGAATGGTTTGTTTTATTTGTTTTTCTGTTAACATTTTTCGATCAAGAATGTATTTGTATTGTTGTTTCAAATGTCCATCTTTGATTGTTTCCGGCCAGTCAGTGTTTATCGAAAACTGTACTCCTTCAGCAAAAAGTGTTTGAAGAACATGCATCATTTCTGCGTCATCTTTAATTGCCTTGGTCATGAGATTGCTCAAAGGACATACTTCAAGGGTGATTTTTCGAGTGGCAAGTTCTTTCATAAGTTTCTTATCATATGCTGCTTTGACTCCATGACCGATGCGATCAGGATTTATGGTATCGATACATTCCCACATATCATTGGTGTCATCGGTCTCACCAGAATGTGCGGTGATTTTCAATCCATTATCTCGCGCTTTTTGTACAAGTCCGACATAATCTTTAAAGTGAAATCCTGATTTGTTGTAGTTTGAAAAATCGATTCCAACAACGCCCCGATGTCGATACTTTATGGCTTTTTCAACAATAATTTGATTGTGTTCAAAAGAAAACTGTCGATCAAGACAAAATATCAGTCCTGCTCTCATTTTTGGATACTCAAGAAGTGCGCGTTCCATACCACGAAGCATTGCCATAATAGCGTGATCGAGATCTACTTCACCTTCGCGGTTGTGCTTCATAGGATTTCCCCGAAGCTCGTAGAGGGTGATATGATTGGCTCGATACGCACCACTAAATGTCTCGTATACTCCTTTTTCAAGTGCGATTGCACCTGTTGATAATTTATCAAGAATCGGATGATAGATCGTATCAAGGTATTCTTTTAAGGTCATCTTACGATCAGGAGAAAGGACTACGTGATCGACAAATTCATGATAGTCACGCTTGGGAAGTTTGAATCCTTCTGAGTTTGCAATATGCCAATAGACATGTGGTGCAATAGATGATCCGATGTGCGCGTGAAGTTCTGGAAGGTTATTAAGTAGTTGTTGCAGTTCCATGGATAATTATAGTATACAACATAAAAAATGTCAAAATTCAAATATCAAATTTCAAACTTTTTAATCAAATATCTCCAAGCTAGCACAGTGTACGCTTCCGCCCCCTTTTATATATTCACTCATCGCAACGGTGCTGATGAGATCAACATGAGGACGAAGTTGATCTTTCAGCTCATCTGAAATTCCTTGGGTTAGGATTGCCTTTCCATCAATCGTTACCATATTGCATGCAAACATTTTGTTATCTGCTTCGGAAGTCTGAATGATCTGACCGAAGTATTTTTTTATTTCTGTAACGCTTACTGGTGAAAATGCTTCAAGATTTGCAAGTGCCACTTTTTTGTTTATCGGTGCAAGGCAAGTATCGAGATGATAATACCAATCATCGATAAGTTCAATTCCCACAATTTCAGCATCCAGATGCTTTTTTAAAAAAGGAAGTGCTTCTTTTGAAGAGCGTTTTCCCCAGCCAAAGAAATAGATATCTTCAAATTTAATGAGATCGCCTCCTTCAAAATATATTCCTTCTGGCAGTTCAATCGTCTGATATGTGCCATGAGTTTTAAGAAATTCTTCAACAACCGTTACTTCACCTCTGCGTTCTTTGTATTTAAACTGCGCTTTGATAAACATATTTTTCTCAATATGTCCGGTGTCAGTGGTGAAAATTTGATCAGGAAAGTGATTGTTTGGGGAAAGCTCATGATAGGTGACGTTGAGCGCATCATATGCATATTTGAGTGTTTCATATTGTTCATGAGCTTTTGCTTTATCAATCGGATTGTCGGTATTCATCCAAGGATTGATCTCGTATCTGATATCATAAAAGGAAGGTGGACAGAGGAGTAGGGATTTGAATTTTGCCATTTGATCATTATAGTCATACTTTTTCCAAAAAAGCAACATATATTTTGAATAAATTACTCATTTTTTATAAATATGCACTTTCCAGGAGCAAAAATTGAAGATTTTACGTCAAAATCGGGAAAAAAAGTTATTCTCAGATATATTCAAGAAGATGACGCTGTGGAGTTGTGTCGATATATAAATGAGCTTTCAAAAGAAGATACCTTTATTCGGTTTTCCGGGGAGACCATCTCTTTGGGAGAAGAGCAAAAATATGTTCAGGATCAGATTGCAAAGATTCTCCGCGGAGATGCTACGCCTATTGTTGTTTTGCACGATGATACAATCATCGGACACTCTTCCGTCGAGCGAAACTTTATAGACAAAAAACGTGGACTGCACATTGGCGATTTTGGATTATCAGTAGCGCGCGAGTATCGGGGAGATTGGATTGGCCAAAAACTGATGGAGACTGTCATCGAACAAGCAAAAACACAGATGCATGATTTGAAGATCATCAGACTCAATGTGTATGGAAGTAATAGCGCTGCCCAAAATCTCTATAAAAAAATGGGGTTTCAAGAATACGGTCGGCTTCCCGAAGGAGTGTTGTATAAAAAAGAATATTTAGACCTTATAGAGATGTATCTGGCAATCTGATTATTTTTTAAATTCTTCCATCTGCCCGAAGACTTCAATAAGCTTTTGCATGTGTTCTTTCATATCAAGCTTCAAGCCATCGACGCCCATCTTGATTTCAGTGCGGTCAATCTTTGCGGCAAATGCTTTGTCTTTGAATTTCTTCATGACAGACTTTGCTTCCATGCCATCAAATCCAGTCGGCCTCATGAGGCTGTAGGCATACAAAAGTCCCGAAAGTTCATCACACGCAATGAGTGCAAAATCAATCGGTATTTTTGGCGGCGTCTCGGTCCGCTTTGATCCAAAAGCATGGGCAGATACGGCATTGATAAGTTCTACCGGATACTTCCAGTCAGCAAACCATTTCAAGGATTCATTTGGATGCGCGTCAGGGAATTTGTCATAGTCAAGATCATGGAGCAGTCCCGTGTCGTACCAAAGTTCTTCACTTTCACCAAATTCTTTTGCATATGCTTTCATAGCGAGTGCGACCATCTTCGCGTGGAGCCTTTGATAGGGTTCTTGGACATGTTCTTCCAAAAGTTTGAGTGCATCTTCCGCTGAGGGGAGTCCAGAAAGATCTGACGCTTTCTTGGGTTCTGTCGCCTTCTTTTTTGTGGGTGCTTCTTGGAAAGAAACCTGTGGATAGATCTCTTTGGTCAGAGTGTCAACCTCTCGTCTGAGTTGGGGGAACAGTGTCCCTTCTCGGGCGCTCACATCTTCCAAAAACCAGAATATGCGTTCACTATGGCCATAGCCACTCACCGGCGGCATGCCGTATTCGAGCATCTCGACGTAGTCAATATCAAGCATCTGTGCTTCGTCATCACCGGATTCTCTCATTTTTTGTTGATCCAAGAATTGATTGAGTTGATACTCGGGATCATTGATCTCGGTGTATCCATTGCCAAGCTCTGATCCCGCGATAACGATATGAAATCGTTCGGTGATCCGCTTGTCATCGTCTTTTGCTTTGGCAAGGGGAGACATAAATGCGGGTTCATTGACGAGAAATGCAGGGCCTGAAATATCTTTTCGAATCACTTTCCACAAATTATCAATCAGTCGATTGCGATTTATGGCACCAGATAGTTCAACCTGTTCCTTTTTCAATGCAGCAAGCATATCTTCTTCGGTTGCGGAGAAGATATCGATCCCAAATCGATCCTTGATAGATCCAGCGTAATCAATCTCTTTCCAGTCACCCGCAAGGTCAAACGAATGACCACGGGTGGTGAATTTTGTTTTTCCATACACTTCTTGCCCGATATATCGAAACATTTCAATCAGCATCTCCATATTATCTTTATAGTTTGCATATGCCCAGTACCATTCGACCTGATAATATTCTTGCAAATGCTCATCGCTTAAGCCTTCATTTCGGAAGTTTGGCCCAATCGTAAAAATTTTTTCAAATCCGGCACCAATGAGTCGTTTCTGATAGAGCTCAGTCGAAATCCGAAGGTAAAAATCTTGATCAAGTGAGTTGTGGTGGGTGATAAACGGGGCAGCATCAGCGCCTCCCGTGACATGCTCAAGTACTGGAGTCTCTACTTCGATAAATCCACGACTCTGCAAAAATTCTCGATTTGCTTTATAAAACAATGCCTTTCGACGGAAGAGTTCTTTGCGATCCGTATTGACGACCAGATCGACATATCGTCTGCGGAATTGCTGTTCTTTGTCATCTAGGCTGGTGGGCATCGGTCGGATACTTTTTGAAAGAAGCTTAATTGTCTGTGCAAATAGAGTGATTTGACCTTGCTGTGTTTTATCAATCTTTCCCGTAACTTGGAGAATATCTCCGATATCAATATATTTAAATTCAGCCCATCCAAGCTCACCCTTTGAAAGATCGCCGTGGAGTTCGTCTTTTTTTAGCGCTATTTGAATAGTGCCTGATTCATCCTGAAGATCGCCAAAGATGAGCTTTCCATGCTCGCGCTTTGAGATCAGGCGTCCGGCAAGGGTGTGTTCTTTTCCGACATATGTATCAAAATGCTCATTGACTTCCTTGTTTTGCGTATCTTTTTTTGATGCGGAAGGATATGGATTCACGCCAAGTTCACGAAGCTTTTTCATGTTTTCAATTCGTTGTTTTCTTTGACCGATGAGGTCGCTTGAAGTTGTACCCATAGAAGTATTATAGCAATGAAGAATCGCAATAATAACGCAATATGCGTTATCTTTTGATTTTAAGGATTTTATATTTCAATTTTCCAGCCGGTACTTCGACAATGACGGTTTCGCCTTCCTTTTTCCCGAGGAACGCTTTGCCGATGGGGGAAGTGGAGGAGAGCTTGTTGTTTAAGGGATTTGCTTCAAATTCGCCAACGATTGAGTAAGATTCTTCTTTGCCATTCTTTTCGACGACGATGTTTGTTCCAACGGTGATGCCACTTGTAGGTGTTGACACCATGATCTCCGCTTTTTTGATGAGTTCTTCAATCTCTTGGATTCGTCCTTCGACAAAAGAGAGCTCTTCCTTTGCCGCTTGGTATTCACTATTTTCTGATAAATCTCCCATAGAACGGGCGAGTGCGAGTCGTTTCACTGCCTTTGCACGACGAGGGCCGATCAAATCCTCATGTTCCAATTTGAGATTGTCAAAGCCTTCTTGTGTAAACTGTATTTTGTCTGACATATTTAGTCCAAAAAAAGCATCCCCTATATAAACCTTTGTATTGCTTCATGTGGGGATGAATGATAGAATAGTACATCATTACGCAGCAATTGTCAAACAAATGACGTACAGTTGGAGCAGTCCAAATACGCAATGAGTGTGTAAAAATTCATCTTATCGGAGACTGATGAAGAATTTGAAATTTTAATTTTGAAATTGTTTTAGGCCCCGTCGTCTAGCGGTTTAGGACGCCAGGTTCTCATCCTGGAGATCACGGGTTCGAATCCCGTCGGGGTCACCATTTTGGAAATCGAAAGCGGATTGGGTTCAGCGCTGGCTGCGCCCACCTCCGCAGAAAGCGCTGCAAAGGCATAATTCAAATTCGCCAAGAGCCGCCGGGGAAAAAGAATGAAGAAAAACGCAAAAATTTTAAAGAGCTTTTATAAATCTCAATATACAAATATTGCACCAACAAAACAAGAGGCGTTACCCTCTTGTTTTGTGAGTTCTACCAGTCTGGGCAATCTTTATTCTACCCCTTCAAACTGGTGGTCAACTGTTGCTCCGTCGGCATCCTGATGGCCGCCGTCCGGCAGATTTTTCTCATTTGCCTCCACACCCTCCTTTCCTTGTGTCTCAACAGCCTCTGATTTTTCTACAGCAACCTGTTGAACTTGAGTTGTCGGAGTTTGGGCATGCACTAAAGACGGACCGAATTTACCTAAACCAACGGTTGCTCCGCCTAATACTGCGAGCGTCAGTGCTGATAGTGCTACGATTTTTTGTTTGTTCATATTTTTTCACCTCCTTTCGTTTATTAATTTATAACTTATCTTCACTATACAAAAGTGACAATGAGAAGAACGTGAGAGGGAAAAGTGCACAATATGAGAAAGTTATTTTGCGGATTTTGCAGAAACTATCGGTAAGGAAACAGTAAATGTACTTCCTTTACCTTCTGCGGAGTGTAAGGTAAGGTTTCCTTGATGGCGCTTGACAATAACTCTGCAAATCGGAAGCCCCAATCCATAACCCTTACTCAATGACCTGGACGAGTCGGCTCGGTAAAATCTTTCAAAGATTTTTTCCTGTATGGCAGGAGAAATGCCGACTCCGGTATCTTTGACCACTATTTCAACAATTTTGTTCTTTTTTACCAAGGAAATGGTTATTATTCCTTTTGCCTGAGTGTATTTTATAGCATTGTCAATAAGATTGAAGAATAACTGTGTTAATAGAGAAGCATTAGCGTACACCGCGATATTTTCCTCCGGCGGCTTAAAAACGATCTCAAGTCTTTTCTTTTTTATTTCTGAATTTAAGTGAGCAATAACTGAACTTACGACATCGGTAATGTCAACCGTTACGAATTGAAGATAGTTTTTATTTTGATCTTCCCGCGCCAAAAACAACAAATTCTCGACTAACAATGATAAACGGTTGAGCTCCTCTTTATTACTTGTAAGTATCTGCCGATAATACTCGTTTGATCTTTGTTTTTGTAATGCGACTCCCATCTCTCCCAACATGATAGTAAGAGGAGTGCGTAGTTCGTGTGAGGCGTCTGAAACAAACTGCTTTTGTTGCTCATGCACCTGTTTTATCGGCGCAAGAGTTCGGCGGGCAAAAAACAATGAGGTGATGGGAATTATCAAAAGTAGTCCGGCGTTAAAAATAACCAAGATATTTGCCAACCGATCCAAAGCCACTTCTCCGGCTATCGTAACAACAGTTACTTTACTATCGTCAAATTCTCCTATATTTTGTCCGGTTTGATCATGCAGTTTTTTTACTTGGCTGATATAACTTTCGCCTAATGAATGTTCTACCCATATATACAACCCAAAACTGAATGACCAAAAAAGAACGAAGAAAAATAATGAGTAGAAAACAGTTAATTTAAGATGCGCTTTGGTAAACATAATTATTCGTCAGTAAAAATATATCCTGCCCCCCGTCTGGTATGAATTAATTCTTTATCTTTGGGTGTTGTTCGCAGTTTTTTTCGTAAATACTTAACATACGTTTCCACAATATTTGACAATCCTTCGTAGTTATAATCCCAAACATGCTCTAAAATTTGCGTCTTTGTCAGCACTACTTTTTGATTTCTCATAAAATATTCCAACAGTTCATATTCCCGAGCAGTCAAAACGATATTTTTATCACCTCTTTTTGCCGTTTTGGTTGCTGGATTTAGGGTAAGCGCATCCAGGGAAAGGATTACCGGATCTGCCAGCTTGCCACGGCGTAAAAGAGCGCGGATACGAGCCACGAGTTCAGAAAAAGAAAAGGGCTTTGTAACATAGTCATCTGCGCCGGCATCAAGACCGATAATTTTATCCTCAACAGCATCTTTTGCGGTAAGCATGAGTATAGGAATAGAAGTGTTTACCTTGCGGATTTTTCTGCATATCTCTATTCCATTTACTTTGGGAATCATCAAATCCAAAAGGATAAAATCGTATTCGTTTATCTCAAACTTATACAATGCCTCCTCACCATCTCTGGCAATATCTACAGCATAGCGTTCTTCCAGTAGACCGCGGCGAAGAAGATGGAGAAGACGAGAAACATAGGTAACAGTAATATATCAAAGGAGGTCAGGTCATATGTCAGGGAGATTAGCTGATTCGGGGAGCTACTCCATTACCTACAATGTACCGTACTGGTTCAAGAG
>Ga0210006_1000462_pt1 | contig 31626 bp, 35 predicted proteins | sample CryGey02umfilter_2_FD_185452 | JGI IMG/M metagenome (GOLD analysis project Ga0210006, IMG submission 185452) | Groundwater microbial communities from aquifer in Utah, USA - Crystal Geyser 4/10/14 0.2 um filter (SPAdes) (version 3) | ecosystem: Environmental > Aquatic > Deep subsurface >... | reverse complement strand
TTATCCCTGGCGGTTTTTTAGCCGAGATCTTAAAGATGATTAAAGAAGAAGAAGAAATCTCTTTTAGCTATTCCAATGAAGAAAAACTGATTGTTTTTTATTTAGCTGACCACGAGTTTTATTCCCGTTTAATTGAGGGAGAATATCCCCCTTATGAAAAGGTTATCCCTTCAGAAAAGAAAACAACCATTGTTTTGGATCGGGCCGAGCTTTTAAGAAAGGTTAAGCTAACTTCGATCTTTGCCCGTGAGTTTTCCAACGTGATTATTCTCAAAACAGAAAAAGACGAGATTCAACTGACTCCAAAAACAGGAGAAGGCAAAGAAAACGTTGACTATCTTGAGGCAGAGATTACCGGCGAACCGCAAAAAATTGCCTTTAATTTTAAGTTTTTAATTGATTTTTTAAATAACATCAGTTCAAAAAAGATAATCATCGAGCTTTTACGAAGCGACGCACCAGCAGTCTTTCGCAGCGAAAACCTGAAAAACTTTCTTCACATTATCATGCCTGTGAGAATACAGGAGTGAGTTCATAAAGTTCGTAAAGTTATAAGGTTTATAAAGAAAAAACGCTTTATTAAACTTTAAAAACTTTATAAACTTGATAAACTAGTTATATGGATAACTTTATTCTCGATACCAATTTGTTTTTTAACATGGAGGCGGGTTTGGGGCTTGGGAAAAAAACCGAGGAAGTAACCATAAACCTTACCAAAATAATAAGAACTCTTAAAAAAGAAAAAAAGGTCGAGTTTTTTCTGCCGCCAAAAGCAGTTGACGAGTACCTCAGCTTTTTTGATGATAAAAATCAACCATTTATCAAAGAGTTTTTATCGGTGGTGACAGTTAAGTCTCCGGAGATTTCTCAGGTTAACTTTCCTGCCAGTGTTTTTTATCAACTGATTGGCGACATCCGCGCCAGAAGTTATCGCGGCTTAAACATCGCCGAGGAGGAGATCGAAGCGGCAGTCAATCAGTTAGCGGGGAAAAAACCCGGCTTAAAAAAAGACTTCCAGATAGCAATTGGTAAGTTTATCAAAAGCTTTCGCGAACGTTATCGCCAAGCGACGCGGTTTGGTTTTTTAGATAGCGTTACTGATTTAGATCTAATTGTTTTAGCCAAAGAGATAGATGGTTTTTTAGTTTCCACCGATGAAGGAGTAATAAAATGGGGCCGGGTTTTTGGCGTTAAAGAAATCCTTCCTTCTTCTTTTAAACAGAGGCTGGACGAGCTTCTATCTCGTCGTCAGGCATAAGAGAGGATAAAAAATCAAGCATTTTGTCAGTGATTGTTTTTTGGGGTTTTTCCTGATAAATAAGATGATTTGACAAAATCTTCACAAGATTGTTTTTTATTTCTTCACTGGGAACGACCAGATAAAAATGGTAAAAGTAAGGCGGTTGACTGACAACGGTTAGAGTATAAAAGCCAAATCTTTTGCCAAAGTAAAAATGGGAAAGCATCTCAAACCGCGCCGTTACCCCAGCTGCTTCAATACCAAAAGTAGTGACTTTGTTGTCTACTTCTGGTGGCGGAGTGATTGTTAGGACATAAAAAAGAAAGACCAAAGCCCAGATGGGAATAATAAGGATTTTATCACCGAAAAAAAACACAATAGCAGAAAGTAAAAAGGCAACGGCCAGATAAAAACGAAGAATAAGAGCTGATCTTCTTTTGTATGGTCGAAGCGGCGCTCGCCACTGGTAAACTACCTGGGGGTTTTTATCCATATTTTGATTTTCCCTCTTTTTTTCCAAAAAGTCAAACCAATGTTGACTATAGGATAGTGTATGGTATAATATATGACATATGGACAGTTTTAATAAGGTGATTTCTTTTATCTTAGGGCTAGTTGTGGTTCTTGTCTTTTTCGCTGTTATCACTGGCAAATTAAATCTTAGTAAAATTAAAACCTCTGTTTCTAAAGGAGCAACACCGACTCCCAAAGTTTCTCCTTCACCCACTCCAATTTCTACGGTAAAGATTCCTAGCGGACAAACAACCAGTACCAATAATTATGGCAGTTATAATACCAGCGGAAAAACCATGAGCACTTCTCAAATTCCCTCAACCGGTTTACCGGTAATTTTTATTCCTACCTTGTTAGCTGGGGTTTTAGCTGGAAGCTTCTTAAGGAAAATAGGAAGGAAAAATTAACTCCCGAATCCAGGTATCTTCAACACCTGTCCAGCGATGAAGTTAACAATCAAGACCGAGGTCAAACAAAAAACCAGACCAATAATTGCTCCCCAGACAACTCTTTTTCCATAATTTAACCTTTCTGGATCTGACTGTGAAGCGGCGATAACAAACGAGCCGTATAAAAAATAAAGAAAAGCAATCCCGCCAGCTATAGAAAAGACGATATTTAAAAGTTTTTGGGTGACACTACTAACTCCTCCTTCTTGAGAAAAACCAGCCTCAGTTGAGATGCAGCCTAAAAAGGTATACTGGCGACCAGGATAAGGGCTAATTGCTTGATTAGTATCAGCGTCAACCTTTAAAGTGTCTTGAGCGCTTGGGTCGGTTGAGGCGTCAGGATAAAGACATTGCCGGCATTTTTCCCAAGACGAAGGTAGAGTGTTAGGCGGACAGTAGCCGCAGAGATCGCAGGCGGCATAACGATCCCCACCAATAGGTGTTTCTGATGGTGTTGGAGCTTGAGCAACTACCAAGGGACAAATAACAAGGAACAAATAACAAACGACAAATAAAAGAAAAAAGCGTTTCATAAAAAAAGTATAATAATTAAATACAGAAATAACAAATCATGTATGAAAAAACTGATTATTTTCTTTTTATTAACAGCCTTAATTTTGCCTATTTTTTTTGTCCGGGCTGATGAGCTGGAAGATATTACTAAAGAACTGGAAACATTAAAAAAAGATCTGTCTTCCAAAGAAGCCAACTATCAAGAGCTAACAACAAGACTTAATCAGATTAAAAATCAGGTCAGCCAACTGGAGATAGAGATTGTTGAAAAAGAAAACCAGGTTAAAAAAGGCGAACAGGCTCTCGCCTATCAAAAAAACCTTCTTAATGAACGGTCAAAGTCTTATTACAAAAATATTCAGCAGTCGTCCTTGACCCTGTTATCAATGCTGGTGGCTGATAATCTTTCTGACTCTTTCTGCAAGTTTTCCTACCAGCGGTCTTTGGTCAACGAAGACAAAAACACCATTATCAAGGTGGTTTTATACATTAAAAATCTTGAGGAGATAAAAGCCAGTCTGACCACGGAAAAAAACCAGTTGACCTATGTGAAACAAGAAGTTGACACCCAGTCAAAGGTTTTATCATCACAGATCAGTCAGACGCGGTCAAAGATCGCCCAGCTGTCTACCCGCCAGCAACAGTTAATCTCCGAACGGTTAGCCGCCCTAGGAATTTCCCGGTCAGCCGCTTCCTTAGGCAGATGCGATAGCGACTTAACCAATGGCCGCGATCCGGGATTTTCTCCGCGTTTTGCCTTTTTTACCTATGGCGTCCCCAATCGGGTGGGCATGAACCAGTTCGGCGCTTATGGAAGAGCCAAGGCCGGCCAAAACGAAGAGGAGATTTTGCGAGCCTATTATGACAACTTTGAGCTAAAAAAAGACTATGATAAAAGCATTAATATTAATGTTAACGGCTACGGCAGTTATAACATCGAAGACTATGTAAAAAGGATTTATGAAGTTCCGGAAAGCTGGGGGGCTGACGGAATGGCCTCTCTTAAAGCTCAAGCGATCGCCTCCCGCTCTTATGCTTTGGCATATACCAATAATGGAAGCGGATCAATCTGCGCCACTGAACAGTGTCAAGTGTTTCATTCCGATCCAAAAGGAGGAGCATGGGAACAAGCGGTCAACGACACAGCCGGCTGGGTAATGGTGCAAGGAGGATCTCCTATTAAAGCTTGGTATTCCTCAACTCATGGCGGCTATATTCTCAAGTCGTCAGAAATTGGCTGGTCAGATACTTCCTGGACCAAACATGCGAATGACTTTGATGGATCAGTGGGAAGTTTTTCCGATCTTTCTTCAAAAGCTTATGACCGCGAGTCGCCCTGGTTTTACTGCGACTGGGGTTCAAGAAGCGAATATAACAAAACCGCCTGGTTAAAGACGGAAGAGTTAGCGGATATGGTTAATGTGGTTTTACTAGCTAGGGCTGATTCTTCCACCCAAGAGCATCTTTATCAAGTAGATAAACCTCATCCATATGGAGGCGAGGTCTGGAATCAGGACAAAGTCAAACAGGAGTTGAAAAACCGAAACATCAGTTATTTTAACCGAATCGATTCTGGCAGTGTTGGAGCTGACTTTTCTTATGGGAAAACCAGTTCAATTAATTTTTCCGGCGATAGCGGCAGTGTTAGTTTTGACGGTGCGGAATTTAAAAACTTTTTCAATCTTCGGGCGCCGGCCAACATCCAAATCGTCGGACCATTGTATAACATCGAAAAAAGATAAAAATTGGGGTTGACGAAGAAAAAAAATAGGATTATGATTGATTGTTATTTTTAAATAATATGTCAGTGACCCAGATAAATAAAGACAGTTTTCAAGCTGAAGTTTTAGATCAAAAAGGGATAGTCTTCGTTGACTTTTATGCTGACTGGTGCGGTCCTTGCAAGATGACTGGGCCGATTCTTGAGGAACTGGCTAAGGAAAAAAAAGAGATGAAGTTTGTCAAGGTCAACGTTGATGAAAATCCCGAATTAACCAGTCAATACCAGATTTTTTCCATCCCCACCTTTGTTGTTTTTAAGGAAGGAAAGATGGTCTCCCAGTTTGTTGGCGGCCACAGCAAAGAAGGATTTCTCCGAGAAATAAATAAAACCATGAGCTAACTTCTTAAGACTCTAATTACCTTTCCATGAACAACTTTCAGTCCTAAATGAACTCTCGCCAAGAGATAAACCGCCAAGGTTGCCAGCCATCTGATTGACGAGGTAATAGGCGCGTGCAAACCGACAACAATCTTTTCGTCAGGGATTGGTAGTGTGATGTTTTGATATGAGGAAAACTGGGTTGATGACGTTGGCTGCAGCCCCATTTTTTTCAGATCAGGCGGTAGTTCAATCGTATCCTGGCGGGGAGAAATATAGGGCCTAACTTCTTCTTCGGCTTTATGTTCAACTACTTCTTTTATTTCAAATTTTTCCGCGGCCACCGGCTCCGCCTCTTTATGCAGACTAACAGCCCTGTTTTCTTTTTTAAGTTTTTTCACCAGATCATCAATTGCTGTAAAATTCTTAGCCATAATTTGATTATAGCCAATAAAAAATTATAAAAAAAGGGGTCAAATTTTGAAGATTGGCTTCGTCACCCTACGGGTTTATTCCTAAACAATGGGCAAATCTCTTGGTAACCACAATAGTTACATAGAGAATTCCTTTTGGGTTTAAATTCTTTATCATTTTTTATTACGTCGGCATAATTTAAAATCTTTTCTTCAACTTTGTTTAAATCTTTATTGTTTTTTTCTTCTGCTATCTTGTTTTCCTTTAAATAAAAAAGAACTTTTTTAGCCGTTTTAAATTTTGGGTAAATCTTGGAGAGCAAATATTCATAAAAGTCGAGTTGAAATTGATTATCTTCTTGTTTGTTTTCTTTATATTTCCCGGTTTTATAATCAATCAAAACTAATTTATCATCAACTAAATCAACCCGGTCAAATTTTCCGCCTAGTTCTAGTTCATTACTGTATAAATATCTCGGGAAATCTTCTGTTACCATGGGTTCTGTTTTGGAATATTTACTTGAAAGGAAGGTCTTAAATTGTTTCTTTGCTTCTTCAACATATTTGATTATGTTTTCCTTCGTTTTAAAAATTCTTCTATGTTTTTCAAAGTTCTTTTTAAATTTTTCCTCAAAAAGTTTTCTCAAAGTTTGATAATTTCTTTCTGATTTTTGTGTTTTTTTGAAGAAATCATTAAGACAGCCATGAATTAAGTTACCAAATATTAAATCAGGAGTGTCTTTTTTGTAAGCATTTCTTATCTGTGTATCAGTGTCACATCTATACTTATATGGACATTGCTTGTACGTTGCGATTTTACTAGGAGAAAGTTTAATCATACTGCCCACCCATTGTTACAAAAAAAACAAACAAAGTCAAATTTTAAAGATTACATTTCGAAGGCAGGAATATTATTATAAACAAAGAGTATATCGAAGTTTTTTTGCTGTCATATCAGTCAAAATCTCTTATTTTGTAGACTATAGTCCATTGACAAAGCTTTTCTTAATTGATTATGGTTAATTCATGTATAAAATTATCCTTTACAAAAATGCGTCAGGAAAAGAAGGGATTGAAGATTTTATTGATTCGTTTTCCAATAAAATCGTTGATAAAATTAGATCTAATATTAAATTACTTAAAGAATACAACTTATCATTATTAGCTACTTCAAAGATTAAGAAAATCAACAAAAACCTCTATGAATTGAGAATAAAAACTTCTGTTCAGATAAGATTACTTTTTGTTTTTGTCACTCCGAATATATTTTTAATAGTTCATGGTTTTGTCAAAAAGACTAATAAAACGCAGGCTAAAGAAATAGACTTAGCACTTAGACGTATAAAAGAGTTTGACATTCAATAATTTTATTAATATAATGTATTAGTTATATTTATAAAAAAATATGAGAAATATTAATGATCTAACAACTTGGGAAGACTATGAAAAAAAGCTGATGAAAAAAAAAGGTTTTAAAAAACTAGCGGAAAAAAACGAGCCAAAATATCAATTAGTACGAAGTCTCATCGGTGCCCGTCTTAAAAAAAGACTTAGTCAAAAAGAATTGGCTAAAAGAATCGGAACAAAACAGCCAGTGATATCAAGATTAGAAAACATGCAGTCATTCCCTACCCTATCTTTATTAGAAAGAATCAGTCATGCTCTTGGTACAAAACTATATATATATTTTCAGTAATCAATTTACGAATTTTCAATTTACAATTTACAAATGAATATAAAATATGATTTGGAGGAAAGAACAAAGAATTTTGCCAAAAATATAATTGGCCTGATGATGAAGCTACCGCAAAATTCAGTCAATAAAAGAATGGTTGAGCAGTTAATAGGATCTGGCGGATCGGTTGGGGCAAATTATTGTGAGGCTAATGAAGCAGAAAGCAAAAAAGATTTTACCCATAAGATTGGAATCTGTAAAAAAGAAATAAAAGAAACAAGATATTGGCTAAATTTACTTTCCTATGCTAATCCAAATTTTAAAGATCAATTTAAAATCCTATCTTTCGAAACACAAGAACTTCTTCTTATCTTCTCCAAAATCATTTCTTCCTGCAGAAAAGATGTTTAAAAAATTAAATAAATTATAAAATTCATTGTAAATTACTTTTCCCGTCAAATTTTGAAGATTACATCTCTGAGTGGAAAAGTATATATCAGCAAAATAACATCGTCATGTAGCTCTATATATATTTTTTGTTGGTTATGACCTACTGACAAATAAAAAATATTTGTTTATATTATTTTTGTGAACATCCAACCATATCATTTACGAGTTTTTTCTTCAGTTTTTACCAACATTGGAGCTACTTTAATTTTAACTATTCCAACAATCAATAATCTTATTGTCTTGATATTTAATCTCATCTTAATTATTATTAGTTTATCTTTAGCTTTGAAGTTAGAAAAAGCTATTTTTACTTATGATCGATCTTACTGAGTTTTTTAAAAAGTTCCAAATTGGCTATGCTTTAATTTTGATTGCTTTTTTTCTAATGTTTATCTTCTTTGGAAAACTCGACCGGGAACTCAAAAGGAAATAACCCGAAGTCAAATTTTGTTTTGTCTTTATAAACTTTATAACTTTATGAACTTTAAAAACTTGATAAACTTAATTATCTCTCCACCCTACTTCTGAAGATTTTTTCGGTTTCTACTTGACAATGAACTTTCGTTCACCTAGAATAAAATTAGATATTTATTAAGTAAAAGGGTAAAATATTTATATGACTAAAGTACTTCGCTTACAAGATGAGTTTGAGCAGTTAACAATTGATTATCTTAAAAATGTCAATTTGAATTATAGGAAATCTTTTGGTCAATACTTCACTCCAAAATCTATTAGAGAAGAGTTATTAAAAAAAGTACATTTAAATCAAAAAAAAATAAAAATTTTAGATCCTGCTTGCGGCACTGGTGAATTTTTGTTATCAGCTTGTAAATACTTTAAAAATGCGGAGTTATATGGTTGGGATATAGATGAAAAATTAATAAATATCAGCAAAAAGGTTGTTCCAAAAGCTAAATTTGAGACAATTGATTCTTTGACAAAAAATATTAAAAATGAGTTTAATATCGTAGTTGGTAATCCTCCTTATTTTGAATTTACGCCTTCTAAAGAAATCAGAAATAAATATAAAGAAGTGGTTAATGGTCGAGTTAATATATTTAATCTTTTCATAAAACTAGGTTTAGATTTAATAAAAGAAAACGGTTATTTGGCTTATGTTGTTCCACCTTCTATGAATAATGGAGCATATTTCAATAAACTGCGCGAGTATATTATTAAATACTCAAATATAGAGTATCTGTCAATAATCAAAAGTCCAAAATTATTTCATCAAGCTCAACAAACCGTTATGCTACTAATTCTTAAAAAAACAAAAAACAAAGGTCACTACATTTTTAAAAAAAATGGAATTACTCTTTTCACTGAAAAACCAAGCAATTTAATCAAAGCTTTCAGCGGAAAAAAAACTCTAAAAGAATTAAATTATTCTGTCAGAACAGGGAAACTAGTCTGGAATCAAAATAGAAACTTACTAACTCATAATCCCAAAGAAGGTATTTTATTAATCTGGGCAAAAAACATAACATCGGCTGGGTTAAAAATACCGCTTAAGGATAAACCTCAATATATTAAAAGCAAAAATTATGACATTGGTCCGGCTATAGTGGTAAATAGAATCGTTGGATCGGTTGGAAACAGCCAGCTTAAGGCGAATATCATTCCTAAAGGAACGAAATTTATAGCGGAGAATCATGTTAATGTGATATATCCTCCTAATGAAAATGGGCAATTAAATCTTGTTTTATCTAATAAGGAAAATAACGATATAAGTATTGAAAAAATAACTCGTCAATTAAATTCAAAAGAAAAAATAGAATTGCTACAGTATATTACTGGAAATACGCAGATTTCCAAAAATGAACTTGAGAAGTTGTTTCCTCTTGAAGCCTAACTTATAAAAAAGCTCTTTCGCAAAAGGCGCTTATTCCTATTCCGTTTGTAAAATTAACCTGAATTCTTATAATATTTTTTCCGTTTGAAGCTATATAATAGCCTCAACTTCCTTCATCAACAGCTTTTAGATCATCACCTACTAAACTTGTCAAGCTTATATTCCAATAGAGGTGGGTTGTTTTTCCTGAAATAAAAGCATTTAATAGTGGTCCTTTCTCCTCAAAACCCAGGATGAAATTTATGAATGCCTTCTTTTTTTCAAAAGTAAGCTTATTAAATAGTTTTACACTTTCTTTTACAGCCAACTGTTGTAAAGGAACTCCGTATTCCTTACCAATTTTTTCAATTATTGGAAATCTATATTTATTTTTTTTGATAAACGTTATGCCTTTTTTAGCTATTTCTTTCAAGTATTTATTTTGAGCTGAAACCTTTGATATTATTTTATTTTTCATCTCTAGTAATTCCTCATCAATATTTAAACCAAGATATTTTTTTAATTCTTTCAAACCAATATTTTTTTGAGTTCCTTTTCCGGATCTTGTTGATTTTGTAGAAATACCAATAATCTTCCCAGATAAAAACTTTATATCAATGTCAGCTAATGTTTTATGAGTTTGCCAATCTCTACCGATCCAGACTATTTTAATGATTTTTCCTTCTGTAGTAATTAATTTATTTAACTCTTTCGTTATATAAGGAAGAAGTAGCCTGACTCTTTTATTTTGTTCTTTGATTCTAGTAGAGCCATCTTTAAATAATTTAATTTTATTTATTAAGTTTTTAATTTCATCATTTAAATTTAAGCAAGATAGTTTAGAATATTTATTCAATTCTTTTACAAGTAGCAACTCAAATAAGTCTGCTTTTGACCGACTTGATTTTTTTCGACTCCGATCAAAAAGCCCAAAATCAGGCTCAGAAGAAATCTTTTCTTCTTGCGGTTTATAAATTAAATCGTTACTCATCATTTGTATTTTATCACTTTTGTTCTTTTTCTCACATAGCCAAGTGTTTACCTCCGAGGAACCCAAAGCATTACCGCTTTATAGTAAAGAGATTAATATCGATAGATATTGCCACGGGAGACGAGATGCTGATTTTTGAGTCTTTGCTTTCTCATAACACCAATCTCTTTAGATGAATAAAAACCTCCTTGCTTTGAACGAGCTAATGGACGTCTAGGTAATTCTTTTTCAAAAAGAGTTTGTGAATGGACGGCAGAATGCATCAGAAGGAAAAGTTGGTGTTCATTTATGCCGGCAGCAAGCAGTCTTCTTTTTAGTTCACCCTCTTTTCTTATTTGCTCTATTCTCCTGCGTTCGTGTTCTGAACCAAATCCGCCCTATACCATATTTTATCACTTTAGCTAAGTTTTGCCAGTTTTTTGAGAAGAAAGTTGGATAGATATTGATACCCGTAGAAAAAGGAAAAAGTGTAGAAGAGATCCCCGAGAAGAGTGTTTCGGAAAAAAGGAACTGCCATGGTATAACACTGAACCAAACCTTCCAAGGTTTTTGGATACATGGAAAACATTAGCCAGACGCCGAAGTTAGTTATCAGAAAAAATAACACGGAAGAGCCAAGACTAGCTAATAATAGATTCGAAAATTTTAAAGATTTAAGTTTACTACCAATAAAAGTAGTTAAGATAAAAGATAGATAAACAAAGGGAATAACAAGGTGGAGTCCGAGAAATAGATCGGAAACAAACATCGCTGCTAATGGAATTAATAGAGCAGTTTTCTTTTTAAAATGAGAGCCGGAGAATAAGGCCAGGCCAGCAATCGGCGCGAAGTTCGGCGGATGAGGGATTAACCTCGCCACCACGGCCAATAAAATGATTAAAAAAATTGATGAATTACGGATAATAGTTGCCGAACCATTTTTTTTATTAGATCTTTTCATAATATTTTCGCGCCATCATAAATAATAAGTCAGACAGACGGTTTAAATATTTAACAATTTTCAATTTACAATTTTCAGTTTTCAATGAAAGAGAATATTGTACTATATTGCGTTCAGTTCGACGACAGATTACTCGTAATACATGAAACCAGGCAGAGACTTCATTGCCGCCAGGGATAATAAACCCTTTTAGTTTAGGAAGCGACTGCTCAATAAAATCAATTTTCTGTTCAAATTGTTTGACTGTCTTAGCTAAAGATGTTAAAGTGGTTTGGGAACCGGAAAGAGCACTCATCATCAGAGAGAGATCTTTTTGTACTAGAGCCAAAAACTCCTTGTCTTCCCTATTTTTTATTTTCGTCATCACTAAGCCGATAAAAGAAGAAAGCTCGTCAAGAGAGCCTAAAGCCATGATTTGAGGATCAGATTTAGAGACTCTTTTCCCAGCATAAACTCCAGTCTCTCCCTGATCGCCGGTACGAGTGTAAATTGACATATGAGTTTACGAGTCATAAAGTCCTTAAAGTCGTAAAGTCTGTAAAGAAAAACACTTTATAAACTTTATAGACTCTTATCAGCATTCACTATATCCGCAGCCATAACACTTCTCACAGCCTTCTTCATGAACTAGTGAGGCCTGGCCGCAGCTGGGACAAAGATCAAAGGTGCCAGAAGAAGCTGCTAGCGGGCTTTGAATTAATGAAGGCTGAGTCGTCTCATTGACTAACTTTGGTTCCTCTTTTTTTACCTCGCCATTGCCATTTAGACCATAGTGGATTGCTAGTACTTTGGCGATCGCGTCAGGCAGACTTCTGATTTTATCTTTACCAAAACCCATACTTCTCGCTCCGCCAATATCCCTTAGCTGGGCGATAATTTCCCCTACTCTTTCTTTAACTGACAGATGGGAAGAAAATCTTAAAGCCAGAGAGATCATCCTTCCCAGTCCTTCAGCCATGGCAAAGACGTCAGATCCTACTTTACCAATATTAATAAAAACCTCTAATGGTTCTGGTGGGTTGCCGCCATTAGTATTTATAGTAATAAAAGCAATGCCAACCGGCGTGTTAAGACGATAGGTTGAGCCATGAACCACCATCGGCCGCGGTTTAGTCACATAGTTAGGTGGCACTGGAGGTTTCTCCTCTTTTTTCCGTTCCAACACTCCTGGTCTTGAACCATCGCGCATATAGGTAATTCCTTTACAGCCAAGTTTATAGGCCAAGGTATAGAGTTTTTTTACATCGTCAACCGTGTGGTTATTTGGAGCATTGACGGTTTTTGAGATCGAGGCGTCAACATATTTTTGAATCACGGCCTGGACCTTAACATGGTCATTAGGAGTCAGTTCGTTAGCGGAGACAAACCAGTCAGGATGAGGTTGTTTTTCGTGTTTTTTATACCAGCTGTCGTAAAGGTGGTGGCGAATGATATGAGTGCCTAAGCGATCATGTCTGGTAAACTCAAACTCAAAAACCGGTTCAATCCCAGAACTAGTATTGGCCATTAAAGAGGTTGAACCAGTGGGCGCCTGAGTTAATAGTAAAGAATTTCTAATTCCGTGTTTATTAATCAGTTTTTTTATATTATCAGGAAGTTGTTTAACAAATCCTCCTTGAAGATAGTAGTTCTTGTTTATTTTAGGAAAGGAGCCTTTTTCCTTGGCGTTTTCCGCTGAGGCTTGGTAGGCTTCGTCACGGATGGTTTGGTAGACTTTTTCAATAAACTCTAAAGATTCAGTTGAGCCATAACGGAGATGAAGCTTAATCAAAGCATCGCCAAGCCCCATTGTTCCCAGGCCCAGTCTTCTTTCACCGTTAAGCTGAGTTTTTTTGATTCCGGGAAAGACATAAGGATCCATGTCAATCACATTGTCTTGGAGCCGGATCGCCGCCCGCACCAGTCGCTTTAGAATTTTGAAATCAAACTCGCCTTTTTTATCAAGACCATTGCCTTTAACCAAAACTGATAAGTTAATTGAACCTAAGTTGCAGACTCCCCAACCTGGTAAACCCTCTTCCCCACACGGGTTAACGCAGATAATTTTATTCCAGTAGTAGTTATTATAAAGTTTATTATAGCGCTCTAGAAAGACAACTCCCGGCTCAGCGCTCTTCCAGGCCGCTTCCGCGATTAGATCCCAGATTCGTCTGGCTTTGACGACTTTATGGACATTGATTTTCTTGCCCATTTTTTTCCAGCTGTCAATATCACCATCCCATTTCTCGTCATATTCCCGATCGTTGGTATCGGGAAAAACCAGCGGCCAGTCAGCGTCTTTTTCCACTGCCTCCATAAAACGATCAGAGATCGCCAAAGAAAGATTGGCGCCGTTTATCTTATTCAAGTCTTGTTTCACGGTAATGAACTCTTCGATGTCCGGATGCCAGTCAGCTAAAAGAAGCATAAGAGCGCCCCGTCTTGTGCCACCTTGTTGGATAATGTCTTTGGTGGCGACGGAAAAAAGCTCAGCCCAGTTGATCGGCCCTGAGGAAAAACCATTGACCTTTTTCACCCGCGATCCCCGGGGACGAAGCGAAGAAAAATTAATTCCTACTCCTCCGCCGCGGGCCATAATCTCCACCATCTGTTTTAAGGTATCCAGAATGCCGTCGCGTGAGTCTTTTGGTGACGGCAAGACAAAACAGTTATAAAAAGAGACATTAAAACCAGTGCCGGCGCCAGCCAAGATTCTTCCTCCAGGCACATATTTGAAGTCTTTTAAAGCGTGATAAAACTCTTTTTCCCAGTATTTCTGCTTGGAAGGTTTTTCTCTTCGGCTGACCGCTTTGGCAATCCGGATCCACATCTCATCAGGAGTTTTTTCCAAAGGCAGTCCTTTTTTATCCTTGAGAGAGTAGCGGTCAAGGAAAACTTTTTTGGAAATACCGGTTAGTTTCATACAATTTATGTCAATTTTTTTAACTCGCTCTCAAAATCTTCCAGGTCAACAAATCGTTTAAAAACACTGGCAAAACGGATATAGGCGATTTTATTTAATTTTTTTAATTTTTTCGCCACCAGATTGCCAATCTCTTTACTTTCTATCTCGGTTCCTTCTTTTTGCTTGAGATCAGCCTCAATTTCATTAATAATTTTTTCAATCTGGTCAGCAGAAACCTTAGTTTTTTCGCAGGGAATTACCAGTCCCCGTCTCAGTTTATCTCGGTTAAACCGCTCGCGGCGGCCGTCTCTTTTAATTACCAAAATCGGTAGCTCCTCTACCCGTTCATAGGTAGTAAAACGTTTGCCGCACTTAGGACAGGCTCTTCTTCTCCGGACAGTAGTGCCGTCTTCAGAAACGCGCGTTTCTACAACCTCAGTGTCAGTGTGCTTACAAAAAATACAGAACATATAGTGGCACTAACAAATTTATAACACTACTTGTAGGATTTCAAGAGGTCAAAATATATAAAAACTATATCAAAAAAAATTTAGCTTCAGAAAGTTTCCCTGGTTGACAAAAATTGAAAATACTCGAAAAAGTTTGAACTAAACCCAGTCTTTATAATTGCTATAATCGTTATAATTCTTATGTCTATACTCGATTTTGTCTTTCCTAAATTTTGCCTTGGTTGTGGTTTTCTGGGAAGCTATTTATGTCCCAGCTGCCAAAAGCAGATTTATCGTCTTAAAAGACAGCGCTGTCTTTACTGTCAAAAAGCCAGCTATCTTGGTCTAACTCACCCTGGTTGTTTAAAAAAATTAGACATTGACGGTGTGGTCTCTCTTTTTTACTATAACAATCTTTTAAAAAAAATTATCAAAAACCTCAAGTACCGGCTGGCGACTGAAGTCTGGAAGGAATTCTGGCAGGCTCTCAATCCCGAAGCCCTAAAACCAATCGTTTTATTTAAGGAGATTGTAAGAGAGGGCGTCATTCAGCCTATTCCATTAACAAAGACTAAATTAAGAGAACGAGGTTTTAATCAGGCGGAATTAATCGCTCGATATTTTCAAAAGTTTTTTAACTTACCAATAGCTGATTTTTTAATCCGGAAAAAAGAGACCCTATCTCAAGCGCAGTTAAAGTCAAAAAAAGAAAGATATCATAATCTGCGCGGCGCCTTTAGTTTAAAAGAAAAAAACATTGATCTTTCCGGTCAAAAAATCGTTTTAGTCGACGACGTCATCACCACTGGTTCAACCGTCAAAGAAGCAGCCAAAGTTCTCAAAAGAGCCGGAGCTTTTAAAGTTTATACATTAACCCTAGCTAAAGGATAGTTGGTTAAAACCATTGAAAACAACTCCTCAACCAGAAGAATTATTAGAAAGACACCCCATAAATTTTCCTCTATCAGTTTTGAATTATTGGGCTGAGGCTCATAAGGGAATAAGTTTTAGGCAGTTTGAGCAGAATGAAAAAGAAGAGGGACAAGCGCAACCTGTCAGTGTGCGGAAAAATGGAGAAGACATGCCGCCCAATTGGTAGGACCGCCAGTGGAAAAAGAAACACAGACATTATTAAGAGGGTTTAGCAGGAATTTGAAAAACAGTGCCATTCTTTTGACCAAAGACTCTGTTTTTTCCAACAACAAGTTTAATCCTCTAATTGAGTTTCTTTACAACTTGGGACAAACCCTTGAGATTAAATCTAAAGATGTTTCAGCAACAACTGTTCCTTTAACTATGCAAGAAATAGCCAAGCATGAGATTGAATATTCCTCAAAAAGTCAAAGTAAGAAAGACAAAGAGGCTTATATAAAAGATCTTTGGTTGTTCCTTTTGGGGAAAAATATTCGGCTGGATCCTAATTCTAAAGATGAAAAACTTAGAATGCCACCAAGCTCAACCGCCTATTATTATTTATACAATCGTTATCGTCATAATAATAAACTATCAGAGTTACCAGATACTCAAGAATCAAGAGAGAAGTTTGAAAATTGGTTATTTACCCATGCCTCTTTGATTAAAGAAAGATTCTCTAACTATGTTTTAGAAAGTCTTGCTGAAGGAAGAGGAAAAAGAGCGATTGGACAGTTGGTGGAACAAGGAGTTTTTCACCATCTTGAAGAAGTTATAGCTGAAGAAGGAAGAGAAAAACTTGAAAAGTATTTAGGACCACCACCTTTGACTGAAGATTTTGGCGAAGATCTAAGAAAAAAGTTGAAAGATATTTTTAGTGAGGAATGGGAGAAGAATTTTAAAAACCAACAAACTACACTCTTTAAAGCGGCTGAGGAGTTAATTAATCGGTTAAACAAAGAGGATAAAAATACTACTAAGGATAAAATTTTTGCTCTTTGGGATCTTGTTCAGGCTTATAAATATACTAAAACTTTTAAACCATCCCGTGCGATAGAAACAAGAGAAATGGAGTGCGCCTTAAGAAGTTATGTTTTGGGAACTTTGTATCAACGGTATCTTACCAATGAGGTGGCAGTTTTCCAAGACTTAGCCTGGTTTTTTTATGGAACGGCTTGACAAAATTTGTTGGAACATTTGAAGAAAGACTAGCTTGTTGCAAGGAAGCCACTAAGCTCGATCCAAACGATGTTGGTGTTTTTAGCGACTTAGACGAGTCTGTCACCAGAAAGTCATGGAAAAGTTAAAATTAGTCAGAATGAGTTATAATGAGTTATAATTAATTGTCTTATGCCCCAAAAAATTGAGATTTCCAGTCGGACGATTATTTTTACCGCTTTCTTTTTACTGGCGTTATTTTTCCTTTGGCAGATTAAAGATCTAATCTTTTCCTTGTTTATCGCCTTTATTATCTCCAGCTCCTTAAAACCAGCCACTGACTTTTTAGAAAAGAAGAAGTTCCCGCGACTTTTAGCTTCAATTTTGGTTTTTTTAACTTTCCTCTTAGTTATTTATTTCCTTTTTTCTTTGATTATTCCTCCATTGGTTAAAGAAATAATCGTCTTATTAAAAAATCTTCCCAGCATTATCCGCTCGGTTTTTCCTGATTATAGTCTGGGATTAAACTTTGATTTTCTCAGCCAAAACTTACCAGGATTAGCCAATCAGACAATTAACATTATTAAAGGAGCTTTTTCCAATGCGGTTTTTCTCATCTCTAGCCTTTTTTTTACCTTTTATTTTCTTCATGAAAAAAGAATTATTGACATTCTTTTTGGTAATTTTTTTGAGGATTTGGAAATAAAAAAGGTAGAGATAGTCTATGAGCGGGCGCAAAGGCGCGTTAGTTCATGGTTTTGGGGTGAGTTAATTCTTATGTTTGTTGTTGGCGCGATGAACTATATTGGATTAACTTTAATTGGAATGAGATACAGTTTGGCGCTGGCAGTTTTAGCCGGGTTACTAGAGGTGGTGCCTAATGTCGGCCCGGTGACCGCGGCCATTCCGGCGGTTTTGATTGGTTTTAGCCGCTCGCCTTTTCTCGGTCTGTCAGCCGCGGCGGTGGTCTTTATTGTTCAGCAGCTGGAAAACACCCTACTGGTTCCCTTAGTGATGAAAAAAGTCGTCGGTCTTCATCCTGTTGTTACTTTAATCGCTCTGATTATTGGCGGCAAGTTAGCGGGAATTTTAGGGGTACTTTTGGCTGTTCCGACTACTCTATTTTTGGAAACGGTTTTAATCGAGTTGCAAAGATTTAACAAAAAGTAATTCTTGCGGAATATTTACGGTTAAAATGCGGTAAATATGGGAATAGCCATTCTTGGTGGAGGATTAACTGGGTTAACAGCAGCTTATTACTTGGCGAAAAAAGGCCATCAGGTAACAATATTTGAAAAAGAAAAGACTCTGGGCGGGTTAGCATCGGGGTTTAAAAATAACAACTGGGATTGGTACTTGGAAAGAACCGTTCACCATTTATTCGCTAATGATGATGATATTTTAAATTTTGCCAAAGAGATTGGGTTTAATAAGATTTTTTTTAAAGAGCCAGAAACAGCGTCATTATACGAAAATCCAAATGACAAAATTCAAATTTCAAATCAAATCCAAAATCTAAAATCCAAATTTAAAATTTTACCTCTTGATACTCCCTTAGATTTACTCAAGTTCCCCTACTTGAATATTATTGATAAATTACGAGCTGGAATTGTTATTGCTTTTTTAAAACTTTCTCCTTTTTTTTCCTTTTACGAGAGACAAACTGCTGAAGAGTTTCTTAAAAAATATCTGGGAAAATCAGGCTGGGAAAGGCTGTTTAGAGAGCTTTTTAGGAAAAAGTTCGGTAAATATGCGGGAAATATTTTAAGCTCTTTTATCTGGGCAAGAATCAAAAAAAGGACGAAAAAGTTAAGTTATGTTGAAGGCGGGTTTCAGGTATTGATCAATTACATTGTTGATGAGTTAAAGAGTTTACGAGTTAACGTGTTAACGAGTTGTGAGATTAGAGAAATAAAAAAAAAGGGAGAGAGGTATTTCATTAATAGTCAACTGTTTGACGCGGTTATTTCTACTTTACCTACTCCAGTTTTAACAAAAATTAGCGAGAAGATTTTTCCTGAAGATTATTTATCAAGACTAAAAAAAGTTCAGTATCTTCATTCGCTTTCTTTGGTTTTGGAAACAGAAAGGACAATCTTAGAAAAGACCTATTGGTTAAATATCAGTGCTAAAGAAATTCCTATCATGGGGATATTTCAGCAAACAAATTTTATTGATAAAAAATATTACGGAGGGAAAAACATTAGTTATCTTGGCTGGTATGTGGGGACGGAAGATAGATTGTGGAAAATGGAAGATAAAGAACTACTCGATTATGTAAAATCTTATCTAAACAAAATTTTCAATTTTCAATTTTCAATTTTCAATTACCATGTTTTTCGTGCGCCGTATACCCAGCCGATTTTTAATAAAGAATTTTTGAAAAACAAGCCGGAGTTTGTTACTCCGCTGAAAAACTTTTTTATCGCCAACCTTGACATGACTTATCCTTATGACCGGGGAACCAACTATGCAGTCAAGTTAGGAAAAGAAGTCAGTAAACTTATTCTTTAAGTCTTTTTTTAAAATAATCTACATAAGGAATAATAGTTGGATCCTGTTCATATAAAACCGATAGATACATAGAAAGATAACTACCAATTGCCATTAACTCAAAGGCTTGTTCTATTTTATTTTTTCCTTTTAACTCATACCAAATTGTTAGTATATTATTTTTCTCAACGATTTCTTTAGTGATGATAAATCTCTTTTGGATTTTCGGTGAATATAAATTTGAAAAGAAAAAAATAAAAACTAAAATTTCTTTTAGTTTATCCGGGAACTTCAATCCTTCCATTAAATGATGATCAAGCTCGGGAATAATGCGAAAACTAGAGATTGATTTAGCAGTTTCATTAGTTTGATTGGCGATGGCATTGCCTACGCCAGTTAAAAACTCGGAAACTATATAATAAGGATATTTTTGATAAAGTTTTTGTGCCAACTGTTTGATGAGATTATTGTTTGTTGGAATATTAACTTGGAAATTAGAGATTAAAGATGAAAGATAATTAATTGCTTCTTCAATCATTCTTTTTTCGAGATTGAGGAAGCCTAGGTTAAAAAGTAATCCTAGGTGTCCACCAACAAAATAACCAAAACCAATTCGCGGCTGACCAGACGGATTATAAACAGGATTAATTTTATAAAGAGGAAAATTATTTTTTGCTAAAAACAGTTCGAGTCCACCACCAACAGTTATTCCTATAATCTTTGCCTTTTTAGCTAAGGCTTTTTCACCACAGATTAATACTTCTTCAGTTGTTCCTGAGTATGAAGACAGAATAACTAAAGTATTTTTGTCAATATATCCTGGTAAATTATAATCATCATTAAAAACATAAGGAATTTTTAACTTTTCTTTGAAGAGTTCTTTAATAATAAAAACCGGGAACCTTGATCCTCCCATTCCACAGACAACCACCGACTTAACATTTTTATAATCTTCTGGGAAATTAATATTTAGCGCTTCCGAAAAAGACTGTTTCAGTTGATTAGGCAAGGCATCAATTGATTGAAGTACTTTTTCTCCTCCTTGGAGTTTTAAAATTTTATCCTTATCATCAAGATTGATCATAGTGAAATTATAGTATAATTCATATAAATGAAAAGTAATAAATTCTTCATTTATCTTCGGGCTATAAGGGTCAACCAGTGGCTTAAAAACTTAGTCGTATTTACGGCTATTATTTTCTCTGGAAAGTTATTCCAAATTGATTTATTTTCCAAGTCCTGTTACGCTTTCTTTACTTTTTGTTTGCTTTCCTCAACCTCATACGTTTTAAACGACATTATCGACTATCCCTATGACAGGAAACATGCCGTGAAAAAATACCGGCCGATTGCCTCTGGAGAAATGTCGCTTCAGGAAGCGACCTTTATTGTTTTTATTTTAACTCTTACTTCCTTAATTATCGCTTTATTTTTTTCCATTTCTTTTTTCTTCCTAAGCCTTACCTTTATTCTCCTTCATTTTTTTTACTCTCTTTATCTAAAAAAATTTCCCGCAATTGACATTTTTACCATCTCTTTATCTTTTATGATTAGAACCTTTGCTGGAGAGGTGGCAACTGGTTGTCATATTCCCATCTGGTTAACTCTGACAATATTTTTTATCTCTCTTTTTATGGCTTCAGTGAAAAGACACGCTGAGCTGGTAGCTCATGGAAAAGAAACAAGAGAATCACTCTATCTTTATAAAGAACACTATTTGGATTTTTTAACCAATACTTTTGCCACAACAACAATTATTGCTTATTCGACCTATACCTATGTGGAAAAACCGCCCCAGGTAACAACAATTTTTTCTTCTCAGATAACTAATCTTTTTCCTGGTTTTGAGGCGAGAAAATGGATGATGATAACTATTCCTTTAGTTGTCTATGGCATTGCTCGTTATGCCCAGCTTTTGTACGAAAAGTATGAAGGCGAAAGGCCAGAAAAGGTAATTACCACTGATATTCCTTTGATTGTTACCATTGGTGCCTGGGGGATGATTATCATCAGCTTGATATATTTGTTGTAGACTATAGTCCGTTGACAATGTAGGGACAGGATAGTATCCTGTCCATAAAAGTTATAAAGTTCATAAAGTTAAAATATGAAAACTCAGGATAGTCAGAAAAAACAGGCAGTCAGTACGGCGATTGAGCAGATTCAAAAACAGTTTGGCCGCGGTTCTATTATGAGATTAGGACAGTCACCGGTCGTTCCAGTTGACGCTATTTCCACGGGAATTTTAGGTTTAGATACAGCTTTGGGCGTCGGTGGAATTCCCAGAGGAAGAATAGTGGAGATATTCGGTCCTGAAGCCGCCGGAAAAACTACTGTCTGTCTTTCTATTATTGCTGAAGCGCAAAAGGCTGGCGGAATTGCCGCTTTTATCGACGCCGAACACGCTCTTGATTCGGAATGGGCAAAGAAGATCGGAATCAAGCTCGATGATCTTTTAGTTTCTCAACCTGACACGGGTGAACAAGCTCTAGAAATCGCGGAAACACTAATTAGATCAGGCGGAGTTGATTTAGTGGTAATTGATTCTGTGGCCGCCCTTGTTCCAAGATCAGAGATCGAAGGCGAAATGGGCGAATCGCAGATGGGGGTTCAAGCACGCCTTATGTCTCAAGCTTTAAGAAAGCTAACAGGGATCGTTTCTAAATCAAAAACCACTGTCATTTTCACCAACCAAATCAGGTTAAAAATAGGCATTATGTTTGGTAATCCAGAAACGACTCCGGGAGGTTTGGCTTTAAAATTCTATACTTCGGTGAGAATGGATGTAAGAAAAATTGAAACGCTCAAAAAGAATAATCAAGTTTATGGAGCGAGAATCAGAGTTAAAGTTGTCAAAAACAAAGTGGCTCCTCCTTTCAAGGAAGCCGAAGTGGTGATTACTGCGGCTGGAATTGATCGGGAAGAAAGCCTGGTTAATGCCGCCTTAAATGCGGGATTAATAACAAGAAGCGGCTCGTTTTTTAAAATAGGAGAAAAGATTTTAGGACAAGGAAAAGAGGAAGTAAAGCAAGTAATTAGCAAAAACGCTAAATTAAAAGAACAACTGATGAAACAGATTCTGAATAAAAAAAGTTAATCTGTTATTTAGTTAACGGGTTAAAACGTTAACGAGTTAGTTTTAAAAACCCGTTAACACGTTAACCTAACAACTAAATAACAAATGAATAATGATCTACTTGTTTTATTAAACAAGGCTTACTTCTTTCTCAAATTCCGTCCCAGATCGGAAAAAGAAATCCGCGACTATTTGTATAAAAAAATTAAGAGTAAGCACTGGTCGCGTGATGACGCTGAAAAAGTCATCGAAGAACTGAAAGAAGAAGATCTGATCGACGACAAAAAGTTTGTCGACTGGTTTGTCCGCTTTAGAATTACTTTAAAACCAAAAGGAAAAAAGGTCCTTGTCCGAGAATTGAAACAAAAGGGAATCAGCGATGAATTAATTGAAAAGTATTTCTCGGAAAATAAAATCGACGAAGAATCTCTCGCTTTTAAAATTCTCGAAAAACGTTGGCCTCGGTTTAAAAATTTAGACTCAAGAAAGCGTTTCGAAAAAGCAGCCCGATTCTTGATGAGTCGCGGGTTCAACTTCGATTTAATAAAAAAAACCATTGCAGATTTAGTAGAAAAGGAGTAAAATAGGAACATTAGAAATTGCTTGAGGTAGATTTTATAGATTAATATTATTTAATTACATGGATATACCTTATTGTTATTCTGGATTTCATAGAAAGATTCTCACGGATTTTGAATAACGGATTTACACTGATATCTGTGAAAATCTGTTTTTAATCCGTGTCAATCAAAAAACTCTACGTAAAGAATAACAATAAGATTTAATCCTTTCTATAAAGTTCTCTTCAAGTTTAAAGTAACAAATATGCTACAAAAATTTTTTCGGAGGATTTTTATTTCTTCAAAGGAAAAACAAGAAAAGCTTGAGTTAGTAAAACATCAAGCAAAGGAGATTACTCTTAAAGCGCAAGAAGAAGCTCTTCGTATTAAACAGCAAGCAGAAAAGGAAGTCCGGGAAACAATGAGTGAAGCGATTGAGATGGAAAAAAGATTGGCAAAAAAAGAGCAACAACTGGAAGACCGAGAGACAATAGTTAGTAAAGACAAACAGTCGATTCAAGACACTAAAAACTACTTAGACAATCTGAAAAAAGAGATTGAGGAAAAGCGGGAACAGATACTGCAAAAACTGGAAAAAATTGCCGCTCTCACCAAAAATCAAGCAAAAGATTTATTGCTCCGCGGCTGGGAGGAAAAATTAAAAGAAGACATTGCTAAAAAAATCAAAGCGGCCGAAGAAGAAGTCAAAACCATTGCCGATGACAAAGCTAAACAAATTTTAGCTGACGCGATGAGATACGGAGCGATTGATTATGTGGCTGAATATACCTTGTCAGTCATTAATTTGGACAGCGAAGAATATAAAGGAAGAATTATTGGTAAAGACGGCCGGAACATTAGAGCTTTTGAGATTGCGACAGGCGTTGATGTTGACTTAGAAGAGGAGGGCGTGATTAGACTTTCTTCATTTGATGCTGTGCGGCGCGAAGTGGCAAGACTGTCATTAGAACAGTTAATTAAAGATGGTCGGATTCAACCGCAACGAATAGAAGAGATTGTTAAAAAAACCAGAGAAGAAATAGAAAAGACCATCTTTAAAGCTGGTGAAGAGTTGGCTCATCGGGTGGGCGTTTTTAATCTGCCATCAGAGATAACCACTGCTTTGGGAAGGTTTAAATACCGTTATTCTTATGGTCAAAACATGATTGTTCATACCTTAGAAGAGACAAAAATTGGTGTCGCTTTAGCCCATGAACTAGAGGTTGATGTGAATGTTGTTAAACTAGGTTGTTTACTTCATGATATTGGCAAGGTGGTTACAGATCGCGAAGGATCTCATGTTGAGTTGGGAGTAGAGCTTTTAAAAAAATATCACTTTCCTCAAAAAGTAATTGACTGTGTAGCCGCTCATCACGAAGACATTCCTTTTCCGTCGATTGAGGCGATTATTGTCTATATCTCTGATGCGGTTTCCGGCGGTCGACCAGGAGCTCGTCATGAGGACTTTGAGGAGTATTTGAAAAGAATCAAAACCATTGAAGATGCGGCAAAAACTAAAAAAGGAGTTCGCGAAGTCTATGCTCTTCAAGCTGGCAGAGAGCTGCGGGTGATTGTTAAACCAGATGAGATGACCGATGATGAAACAACAGTTTTAGCGGAAAAAATTAAAGAAGAGTTAGAAAACAAATTTGAAGTCTTTCCCGGGCAGATAAAAATCACCGTAATCAGAGAGACAAGAGCAGAGGCAACGACTAAAATATAAAAAACTGGAAGATAGATAGCATTTCTCTTCGTCACAAAGCCCCAATTTGATATAGATTGTTATAATAAGATATTTTAAATACGGATTGACAAGAAGCCAAGAATTCACTATTCTTTAATTGTTATTCGTTAATTATTAATAGTTAATTGTCTTCAGAAAGCGAGGTGATACTACATGACAAAAGCTGATTTAGTCGCCCAAGTAGCGAAAAAAGCCGGTCTAACCGCTAAAGCAGCCAAAGATGCCGTTAACACTGTTTTTTCCACAATGTCTGACGCTTTGAAAAGGGGAGAAAAAGTAGTGGTAACTGGTTTTGGTACTTTTATGGTAAGACGACGTGCTGCTAGAAAAGGACGCAATCCTCAAACTGGAGCTGAAATTCAAATCCCAGCCACTAAAACTCCAGGTTTTACCTCTGGCAAAAGTTTGAAAAGAATGGTTAAGTAAAAGATTTTCTTATCAAAACGCCCTGTATCCTATATGGTACAGGGTTGTTTTTTAGTTTCAGTCTTGGTATACTGTTACTAATGAAAAATCTATTGAGGTTATTTTGGGTTTTTTTAATCTTTACCCTGGTCTTTGTTTTAAGTTATTTTGTCATTGCCTCATCAGAGACTACCAGTGGAATCTCTCAAGAAAAAGTGGTTTATAACCTGCCTTATCCTGGTATTCTTCCCGATCATCCTTTATATTTTTTCAAAATCGTCCGCGACCGGATTAACAATTTTTTAACTCGCGATCATCTTAAAAAGGCGGAACTTTATCTTTTATTTTCTGATAAAAGGGCGGCGATGGCTTTATCTTTGGCGAAAAAAGGGAAAAATCAACAGGCGATTGATACCTTTTCTAAAGCGGAAAAATACTTTTTAAAAATTCCTCCCATTTTACAAGAAGCAAAAAGACAAGGTAGTTCTCCTCCTTCAAGTTTTATTGAGACCTTAAAACTGAGTAATGCTAAACATCAAGAACTAATTACCGAGCTTTTTAAAACTCTTCCTCAAGGAATAACCGAGCCTTTAAACCAAATAATGCTTCTTAATGGTCAGGTAAAAAAAGAGTTAGAAAAGCTATAGACAGAATATTCCTAATAATAAAAAATTTTGTTCTAAAGTCAGCCAATAGTGGTCAAAAAAACCAGTCATTAATACGGCCAATATCAATAAGTACTTTTTCTTCCAGAGCATTTTTAACCAAGGGAATAATAGATAAAAAGTTATTCCAGTAATAATCAAACCAACTTCCGCTAAAAAAAGAAGAAAGATATTATGGACCGGTTGGTTAAAATTGAAAGAAATTTTTGAGGGAAAACTGTTTTGAGCCGTTAAGTAATTTCCTAGACCGACGCCAAAAAGAAAATGTCTTTTAATAATTAACCAAGAATTATTGATTAATTCCCATCTTTTAGCGATAGTTAAAGGGTCGGTTTGGCCCTGAAGAAAGACGGCACTGACAATAAAAAGAATAATGAGCTTCGCTAAGAAACAAGGACGACAAAATCCTCTTTTTCGCTCGCGAACTATTAAATATAAAGTATTAAGTATTAAATAGGTGATAATCGCCACCTTGGAAAAAGAAATAAAAACAAGACAGCTACTGATTAGCAAAAAGAATTTTTTCAATAAGAAAAATTTATTATATTTTTTCTCGGTTAAAAAATAAAAATAAAGAAGAAGATAAAAACCAGCCAGAGAATTGGGATGAGAAAAAGTACCATAAGGACGCAAAAACTCAATGCCATTAAAAGCGATTTTGGCAATACCTGGGATAGAAAGATTAATTAATCTCTCCCCTAGAAAGTAAAATATGCCCTGAAGTGAATGTTTGCTAAGAAATTGCATAATAACAAGAACAAACTGTATTAAGGCGCCAAAGAAAAAAGCCGACAGTACTGCCTTTTCTTTGATAATTTTTTTTTGAAAAAGAGCAAAAACGATTAAAAGTTCTAATAACTTAATATATCGATAAATCGAAGTGAAAAAAGAAGAGGAAAGGAAAAGATTAATTAATAATAAAAAAAGGACGAAAAGAATTTTTTTTTGTTTTAGGAAGTGAAAGACAGCTTGGTAATTAATAAAAGCCAAGAGAATAACAACAATATCTGTTAAGTATAGAGTTGGTGCTAAGTAATCAACACGGATACCAGAAAGATAGGAAAAAGAAAAAAACCAGTGTTTTCCCAGTTGAGTAGGAAGGAAAAAAAGAAAAAGAAAGAATAAAAAATTGTTAAAAAAGCGCCTGTTGTGTTGTTTGCTCTTTTTTATTGTCTTCATTTGTTTTTTGAAAAATTTTTACCTGGCCGAAAACGCCGTCATACCCCGGATCGACAAAGACCTTTCGCTCGCGGACAGTTTCAATCGCTTGCCTGAGCTTTTCTCCAGCAAAACTCTCTATCTCTTGGTATGGTTTTCGGAGAAGAATGTCAAATTCAGTGGCGAAGTTGGCAGTTAGTCTTTCATATTCTTTTTGCGCCTTAGTAGGCGAGCCGCTATTGATCTCTAAAAGGACTTCCAGTAAAGGCACTAAAGAGACAAATGGTCGGCGTTTTTTTTCTTTGTCATAAACAAAGGTTAGGCAGGCTTGGTTTTTAACAAAAAGAAGGTCTTTATCGATCAATAACTTTTCTGAGAGTTCGAGGACGCGGTTTTCGACACCAACAGTTAATGGTTTATTGCAAACTGGACAGATGATCCCTTTGTTTTTAGTCTCGGCGGCAGAATATTTAATATTACAGCTGCGATGGCCGGTCCAGTGATATTTGCCTTCTTCAGGAAAGAATTCAATGGTGTAGCCGATTTTTAATTTACTATTTGAGGTTTGTTTAATTGCATCGGAAAAATCGTCGTATGTAAAATCTTTCATTGTTAAACCTTGCCTGCCGGCAGGCAGGTTGTTAAATTGTTCCATTGTTGGGACAAAAACAGTGGCTTCGCGGCCGAGTTTCGGACAGGAGTGAGCATCAGAAGACGAAACAATTGATCGATTTTCCAACTCTTTAATTTGCCAGTTCATAATCGGATCACTGCTTAGACCTGTCTCAATGGCATAGATATATCTATCAAAATCGCCAAAGCATTCATAAAGGGAATCAAAGCCTGATTTTGAGCCAAAAACAGAAAACCAAGGAGTCCAGACGTGCGCCGGAATAAACAAAACTCTTTCATCAATTTCCAAAACCAATTTGAGTAATTCTTTTGCTGAAAGTCCGATGATTGGCCGGCCGTCAGCCATCAGATTACAACCCCGTTTAGTTAACTCTTTATTTATTTTTTCACAGGTTTCCAGAGATGGGGAGATGACAACACTGTGGATGCGGCGGAGTTTGTCTCCCTGAGAATAGATACTAGAGATTTCTGTTGATAGAAGAAAACCAACGCCGTTTAACTGAAAAACTCCCGAAGAATTATCTTTAAATTTACTTTTGATTTCTCGAAACCACAGAGGATGGGTCCAGTCACCGGTCGCCACCAGCTGAATGCCTTTTAGTTTGGCAAAGCGGCTGATTTCCTCGAGATTCATCTGGGGAGAGACAGCACGTGAGTATTTAGAATGGAGATGAAGATCAGCAATGATTTGCATACTTAATATTCTAACAAAAGTTGACAAATTAGCTATGAGTAAGTATCATTTTTAAACATTATGAATCTCAGAATTCCAGGACCAACACCTTTACCATCTCAAGTTCTATCTTCTTTATCTAAACAGGTGATCAGCCACCGAGGTAAAAGTTTTGAAAAAGTCTATCAGGAAGTCGTTGTTAATCTTCAATATTTTTTTCAAACAAAAAATCCTATCTACCTTTTGACCGCCTCCGGAACGGCCGGATTGGAAACAGCCGTTGTTAATTTTTTTTCTCCAGGTGATACGGTTGTCTTTTTTACCTGTGGAGAATTTGGAAATCGTTGGGCTGAGATAGGTCAGAGATATGGTTTAAATGTCAATCAGGTTAAGTTTCCTGAAGGGACTGCGGTTAAAAAGGAAGTCGTTCAGCAAACTTTAAAGGAATCAAAAAAACTAGACGGTGTTTTTATCACTCACAACGAGACCGGGACAGGAGTATTAAATGATTTATTTACCCTTGCTCCTCTAATAAAAAATCATCCTGATAAACCCTTACTTTTAGTTGATTCTATAAGCGCCCTAGGTGCAGTTGATCTGCCAATGGACCGTCTGAAAATAGATGTTCTTATTACCGCTTCCCAAAAAGCCTGGATGGCTTCGCCAGGACTGTCAATGATTGCCGTTTCTAAAGAAGCTTGGACAAGACATCTAACTTCTTCAATGCCGCGGTATTATTTTGATCTGTCTTTATACGAAAAGTTTAACCAAAAAAATCAGACTCCAGCCACTCCGGCAGTTTCGGTTTTATTTAGCTTAAAAACCGCTCTAAAAATTACAAAAAAACAAGGCAGAGAAAGAATTTTTAAAAAACATCTTGAACTAAGAGACTATTTTCGAGGACAGATAAGGAAGATTGGTTTAAAGTTAGTTGTCAATGATAAAGAAGCATCACCAACAGTTACTTCTATCTGGCCGCCTAAAGGAGTCGATGAAGCTTTCTGGAGAAAGCTTTTGCGAGAAAAATATAATATAGTTATTGCTGGCGGGATGGGTGGGCTAAAAGGAAAAATCATCCGTGTTGCCCATATGGGCTATGTTAGTAAAAAAGATCTTGATCAGGTTGTCACCGCCTTAAAAAAATCATTAAATGAGCTATGAACAGAGTATTAATTGCCGATAAAATTGACGAAAAAATCTTAACTTCTTTAAAACAAGAGTCCATTTTTTTTAATTATCAGCCGGAAATTAACTCGAAAGATCTTCTAAAAATCATTTCTTTATATCAAGGGTTAATAGTTAGAAGTCGGACCAAAGTAACTGAAGAAGTAATTAAAGCTGGAAAAAATCTACAAGTAATAGGTAGAGTTGGCAGCGGATTAGACAATATTGATGTTGTTAGCGCAAAAAAACATAAAATAAAAATTGTCAACGCTTCTGATAGCAATACCAACGCGGTTGCTGAACTAACAATAGCTTTAATTTTATCTTTACTAAGAAATCTAAGTAAAGCCCATACTTCAATGTCACAAGGTTTATGGCTAAAAAAAGAATTAATAGGATTGGAATTATCAGGAAAAACAGTTGGCATTATTGGTTATGGACACATTGGCAAGAAGGTTGCTAAATTAGTAAGAAGTTTTGGTGCGCAAATATATTTTTATAGCCGTTCTAAAAAAAATACTTCTTTAAAAAATCTTTTTCAAAAGTCAGATATTATCAGTCTCCATCTACCTTTAACTTCACAAACAGAGAAACTGGTTAATAAAAAATTTTTATCATTAATGAAGCCGACGAGTTTTTTAATCAATAGTGGTCGGGGAGAAGTTATTGATGAAAAAGATCTTTATGATTTTTTAGTAACAAAAAAAATTGCTGGTGCTGCTTTGGATGTATTCTGGCAGGAACCTTTACCGCCAAATTCTCCCTGGAGAAAAATGCCCAACGTCATTCTTACTCCTCATATCGGTGCCTCGACTAATGAGGCCTTGAAAAAAGGAACAAAAACAGTGATCGATGAAATTATAAAAATTTTATCGAAAAAATAATATGAAAAATAATTTATTTCATCTTGAAGTTATTACAATTAAAAATATCCTTATTCATGAGGAATTTGACCCATTCATTAGTATAAAGTTAACTAATTATCTTAAAAAAAATAAAGTTCTTAGTAATCCAATTCTCGTTGCTTCACTTGGGGAAAAACAATATATCCAACTTGATGGTATGAACAGAATTACCTGTTTTAAAAAATTGGGAATAAAAACAATTGCTGCTCAAATTGTTGATTATAGCGACCAAAAACAGATTGAGCTTTCATCTTGGCTCCATCTTTTTCAAAGCAATTTAAAGGAATTATTAGATTTTATTAAAAAAGATAAAAACTTAGTAATTAATCAAGGTAGTATCGATCAAGTTGGACATCGTTATATAAAAGAAAATGATTTCGGACGACTTGTTTCCATCGTCACTAAAAAGAATGAGGTTTTTTTTGTATCAACAAAAGGTAATTTTTCTGATAAAATCAAACGTTTAAATAATATTGTTTCTTTTTATAAAAAAAGTCTCGCGCGAGGAGTCTTACCTTATCCTTTTACTCAAGACAATGTTAAACAATTTTTTCAACAATATCCAAACTTTAATAACATTATTATTTTCCCCAGTTTTACTCCTCAACAAGTCATTGAAACAGTAAAATCTGGATTTCTTTTTCCAACGGGAATTACCCGTTATATAGTTAAAGGTAGGTGTCTTAATATTAATGTTCCTTTAAGTTTATTTAATAATAAAAAGTCTCTTAAGAAACAAAATGAACTGTTCAACAAACTTATGTCAGAAAAAAGATGCCGCCTTTATGAAGAAAATGTTATAAATTGTGAATAATTATCTTTCATATGAAGGGATTTATAGGCTTTATTAGAGAACGGAGAGTAGTTATTCTGGCTTTAGTTTTTTTTATCACTTTACCATTTTTTGGATTTTTACTAGGGATGAGATATCAAACAGGAAAAGTATGCACTCTTGAGGCTAAAATCTGCCCCGATGGTTCTGCGGTTGGCCGAGTTCTTCCTAACTGCGAGTTTTCACCTTGCCCAACCATTAATTAAGAAAACTGCCCAGGCTTCCAAGGCGCAGCCTATTGATTTTGCTGACAATTTGTATAAAAGTATTTTTTTAATAAATAGAAAAAGACAAAAAGATTGATTAAAGAGATGCTGATTATAAAAAACAGGCTGTTGAAAACATTGATAACTGGCGCTATTGGTGGCACTGACCAGCTTCTATAATGGTTAAAAAAGCTTGTAGTTGAAATAACAATAAACAGGACGATTAACTTGGGTTTTTTTATTGATAAAAGAAGAATGAAGACTAAAGGAATCAGGCTGTAACGCTCGTGCATTTTAGTTAAGAATAAAAATGCGGCCAGGCTAACGACTGATAAAACTATTAAAATTCTTTCTATTTTTATCCTATTTTTTAAGATACGAACGATAATAAAAATATTAATCGCGCCAACAATTAGGTAGCTAAAAATTCTGTAGGAAATACCAAAAAGAAAAGGAGCACTATCTTGGTAATTAGTAAGAATAGTAACCAAAATACAACTTCATAATGGACTCAAATATATTTTCTTTTCTATGATTAAAACGGTATTCCATTTCTTTCAAGTACAAAGGGAAATTAACTCTTGATACTCCTC
>Ga0210006_1000460_pt1 | contig 31641 bp, 27 predicted proteins | sample CryGey02umfilter_2_FD_185452 | JGI IMG/M metagenome (GOLD analysis project Ga0210006, IMG submission 185452) | Groundwater microbial communities from aquifer in Utah, USA - Crystal Geyser 4/10/14 0.2 um filter (SPAdes) (version 3) | ecosystem: Environmental > Aquatic > Deep subsurface >... | reverse complement strand
CTGTTGTTTTTTGGGTAAATCCAAAATACCTTGCATTTCAGCCAATTTATTTTTTAAACTTTCCAAAGATTTTACTAGTTCATGCATTTCCATAATTTTCTGATATTTGTGAACTATATCTTACGTAAAAATATGTAAAAAAACAAGCTCAACCAAGGCTAGTTTTTTTGTAATAAATCAATGTTTTTTTGACAAAGTATTTTGCGAAACCAGGTAGCCACCAAGAAAAAACAGAAACACATTCGTAGTAATAGTAGAAAAATTAATCAAGAGAAATAAGCTCAGCATGATAATAGATAATTTAGTTGCCAATATAGCCCAATATTTATCAGCAACAAAAACGTTGCATTTGTTACCAAATAGTGCCAAGCCAAAAAACCCTAAATACCCAAGCACTGTGAGAGGTCCATACATTAACAACATATCCAGAGGCTCACTATGTACTCGATCTACATAAAACAAATCATTTTCCTGTACATGGGCTGGCATATACGGCATAATGTGAGCTTGAATCATATCTTGGCCATGCCCGACAAGTGGACGATCCAGATACATCTCCACTCCAGCTTGCCAAAAAGTAAGTCTAGTTTCAAAAGAAGTAAAAGCTTTGTCTTGCCAAGAAAATCTTTCCCAAAAGGCATTGTCCGTCTGACTAGATGAACTGATGATAACCAAAATTCCCAATGACAAGATGACCAAGATACTGCCAACAAAAAAACCATTTTTGTTATGAAACCAAAGATACCAAGCCCAATAAACACCAAACACTGCCCCCACCACCAGCAAAGCCGTCCTGCTACCAGTAAAGAATAATGTAGTCAGAAACAAAATAGCCAAGCCGACCTTACTCAATCTTTTTAAATCAATGCTAAAAAATACAAAAGGAAGCATGACCAAAATAAATACAGCCAAATAATTTGGATTACCAAACGTACCATAAATCCGTTGTTCAAAAAAAGCTGTGCTAAATAGTGTCCCTGGTATAAATGCTGAAATAATAGCAAACACGCAAGCACCTGCCCCAATTCCCACAATCCATCGCCAAACAATCTTGGTCTGTTCTGCCGGAAATAATGTAAAAAACCAATAACTATGCAAGCTCAAAAGAATAAAATGAATATAAGTCAATAATCCTTGGTGTCGATAATGAGTGCCGACTAACGATACCAAATGATCTGCAGAAAATATGAAGGCAACCAGCTGTCCGATCAGCAATACTCCCATCCACATATATATGTGTGGCAACTTCACAAAAAATTTCTGCCCGATATAAAATGTCGCTAAAATATTCATAGTACCGACAGCAAGCAACAACACAATCATTTTTGGTAATTCAAAGGTCCCAACAGCCGAAAAAGGATTGAAAACAAAGACAGTCCCCACAAACAAAAAAACCAACGCAGACAAATAGATTTTGAATGCGTTGGCCATATATTTTTGATATTGCTTAATTTGTAAGATATAAAGTAGTTTACTTCATCTTACAAATCTTGGCAACACGATTTCTCACGAGAGCGAGAATTTCTTTTTTCTGTGCAGGAGTTATACCGTCCCATGTTTTGTACACTTGGTACAAATCATTGGCATAAGCTTTTCCTGCCTCACAAGCATTTTCAGCGCTATAAGGCACTGAAGTGGCTACATACTGTTTGTAGGCTTGGTAGTCTTCTGGTAAGACGAACCCTCCACCGGCCAAAGCCAGAGAAACTGTAGAAAATAGTACTGTCACAGCTACTACTATCGAAGTGATGAAACTTCTTTTGTTTTTTGTTTCCATAAAATGTTGTGGTTAATATGGGTGAATAAATTTAACTGTCGGTGAACCTTACCACATTTTGACTATTTTGTCAATGGTAAATCATTCATTTACTTACCCTGGTGTGGATAACATTTGGGGCTCATCTGTTGATTGGAAAAGACTGATAAATACCCAAATTTATAGCAAAAAATAGCTGGGATTAGCCAAATTTTACTTATAGACAACGCTCTTTAGGCAACACAAAGTATTAAAAAAGGCTAATCGAGTTTTATCTATCGTTAGGTATTATTTCAATTGTTCAGCCACTTCCTCAGCCAAATTAGCAATTTTCTTTTCGATTCCTTCACCAAGCTCATATCTGGCAAAACGACGAACAGTAATCTTTTCACCGATTTCACCAGTCTTTTCAATGAGAAGCTGTTCAATAGTCTTGTCTTCATCTTTGATAAAAGATTGTTCAAGAAGACAGACATCACCATAAAACTTGTTCATCTTGCCTTCCATAATCTTTTCAATCATTTCAGCTGGTTTGCCTTCTGACTTTAACTGTTCGCTATAGACATTTTTTTCTCTTTCAATATCTTCTGCATGGACTTCTTCACGAGAAACACAAGTGGGGGCAGTAGCCGCAATATGCATTGCAATATCTTTGACCAACTCCTGAAAACTTTCATTTTTGGCAACAAAGTCTGTTTCACAATTTACTTCTACCAAAACACCTACTCTGCCAGCCCCATGAATATAACTACTAACCAATCCTTCTGCAGCAATCTTTCCAGCGCGTTTGGCTGCTTTTGCCACGCCTTTGGTACGAAGAAAATCTACAGCCTTGTCAAATTCACCACCAGTTTCTTCAAGAGCTTTTTTACAATCAAGCATGCCTGCACCAGTCTGGGCACGAAGTTTGGCGATATCAGATGCATTTATAGACATAAAATTTTTTGTTTATTTACTTACAAACTTATTTACTCACTTGCTACCACAACGGTTGACTTAGAAGCAGACACTGTTTTTTTCTCTAGATCATTTTGAGCCATTTTTTTCTTGCCTTCTTTTACTGCCTCAGCCACCAGATTGACAATCATCTTGATAGAATTTACAGCGTCATCATTGGCAGGAATAACATAATCAACTTTGTTTGGATTGGCATTTGTATCGCAAACTCCGACGATTGGCACATCCATTTTATTTGCCTCTACCACGGCAGTCTTCTCACGCTGTACTGCTGGAATAAATACAACATCTGGCATTTTTTTCAAATCTACCAAACCAGCAATAGCACCATCCATTTTTTCTAGTTCTTTAGAAATACGAAGTTGTTCTTTCTTAGTGTATCTTTCCAACTCGCCATTAGCTTGTTGTTCTTTAAGAGAAACATATTTTTGAATCAATTTTTTTATTTCATCAAAATTTGTAAGAAGCCCACCCAACCATCTTTCTACTAAATAAGGCATACCACAATCTATGGCGGCCTCTTTCACTATCTCTCTGGCTTGGGGCTTGGTAGTAATAAATAAAATTGTCTTCCCCTCTGTTGCCATATTGGTCACCGCAACAAGGGTTTCTTCCAGCTTTTGACTGGTCTTTTCGAGGTCAATAATGTGAACCCCATTTCTCTCTGTAAAGATGAATGGTTTCATCTTCGGATGCCAACGAGACATCTGGTGTCCAAAATGGACCCCTGCTTCTAGCATCTCCACTAGACTTGGAATTTTCATATGTATTTCCTTTTACCTCACTTCCTTCACCGCCACCCAAATGGTTGGGAGACAGAGGAAAAATTAAGAAAGTTGAGTGATAATAATAAAATTAATAACAAATAACAAATTATACTTATTTTTTCATCTAGAATAAACCTGAAAATATACTTATATTACTAGCAACTGTGTGAGGTAAAGCAAGTTTTGCCTGCACACCAAAATAGTGGGATGGCTAAAAAATAAATATATCGCAAGATGATAGATGAAAAACTTGAGTATTAGTTCATAAAGTGGCAATACTATACTATATATATAGTGAGCTGTCAAGACATTCTTCACATCCCCATTGAAAAAGAACAGATAGTCCAAAATCACAATACTCAGAACACATATTTTGTCTCCCAAACAAATAAATGCTATACTATCTTAAAACAAAATTCTACCATATGAAACAATCTCTCTATCAACAAAAAAAACCATGGTACAAGACACTCACTGGAAAATTGTTTCTTAGTGTTTTATTATTAGTTAGTATTGGATTTCTTATTTTTGCCTCATTTGTGGGGTACTATTTATGGAAAATAAAAAATGGCCAAGGAGCTGAACTGGCTGAACAGTTTAGTCCGACATTCAGCATAGATGCTTCCTTAGACCAACAAAATTCTCAACAGATCCCCCATCAGGATCCAAGACTTTTTATCAAGCCACTCAACCCTCGATTAGGAAATCCGGCAAGTACCGTAAAAATTATTGCTTTCATTGACTTTTCATGTCCGTACTCTCAAAAGTCATATCCTATTTTCAAAGAAATGAGTGAAAAATATTCGCCAGCAGTAGAAATAATTTTCAAACAATTTCCACTTTCTAGTATCCATCCCGATGCGATCCCCGCTGCCGTTGCCTCGACTTGTGCTGGCGAACAAGACAAATTTTGGCCATATTACGACCTCTTGTTTGAACGTAAGGCATTGGACAAAACAAGCTTAGTATCCTATGCTACAGAACTAAACTTGAACGTGAACAAATTCAACACCTGTCTTGAAACACAAAAATATCTCCTCAGCATCAATGATGATCTCCAAGATGGTATCTCTCTTGGTGTAAGAGGTACACCGACTTATTTTGTCAATAATACAAAATTAGAAGGTGTCATAACCAAAGAAAAATGGGAGGAAGTAATCTTGACAGAATTACAATAATTTCACGTAGCGTCATACTCCATATTTCAAAATAAAAAAACTATACAAAATTTCCAATTTATCATTTTAAGTTTTATCTATCACCTCTAGGTAAAAAATAAGCATGACTTGTTACCAGTTCAATATGAAAAAAATACTTCTTGCCACCATCTTCTTTCTTTTTTTAATTTCCCCGGCCACCGTCTTTGCTCAACTAGACCAACGTTGCTGGACAAAAGACAAATGTACAGAAACTAGAAAACAAGTTAACATCAATCTAAGCGAAAAAGAAATAAATGACGGCTTTTACCAAGGCTCTGAAGCCAGGTGCGTTTGTGGTGGCTTAGAATGTAAGACTACAGATGCAGGTGGTGATGAGATTGGCTTTTGTCTGCCAGTCACCCAGACTGTCACCAAAATTTATTTTGGCGGTAGAAATAGATTTGATAATATTGGAGTCTTCATCCAGTATATATATCGCTATGCCATCATCATTGCCAGCGTCATGGCAGTGATCATGCTTATTGTGGCAGGCTTCACTTGGATGACTTCTGGTGGTAATCCAGAAATGATTACCTCTGCCAAAAAAAGAATTGCGGGCTCTTTGATGGGTTTATTCTTAGCGGTCATGTCCTATAGTATTCTAAACTTATTGAATCCAGCTTTGGTCAACTTACGGCTACCAAACACCTGGATGGTCAATACTCAAGGTCTAGCTCCCCCGACTTGTACAGATATTCAGAGTGACAAACTTGTCCATGAAATAGCCACGTTCAACACCAATCCAAAAGAAAAACAAAAATCCATAGCAGATTTTATAGACCCAAAAAATACAAGCACACCCAAATTTGAAACAAATCCTAAGCTAGCCAAATGTAATTATGAATACGTAGTGCCTGACACTGGTGGACAGACTTGTCTAGGAATAATGTGTCCTCAAAAATCCGGGAAAATCAGCACGTGTGCCCTACCGTCAGGAAAGGACTCTTATGGCTGCTTTGTTGGCAATATAGTAGGAACCATCTATGATACAAACATCATGGCGGACAGCCCTTTTGACGCAGTATTTGGAGAAAATTGGGGATATCCATGGGTAACTGGAGAAATGGATGTCGGAGCGATCTGTAATGGTGGACGCTTTTACACAAAAGGACGAAAGAGATCTTTTGGCCTAACACACAATGAAGTGGCTTCTATCCGCAAAGCACAGATTTCAAACAGCAATAATAAAACACAATTTTATTACATTCCTGTTTCAGAACAACAAATAGCAAACACAGAAAAAGAATGTGAATTTTATGGAGGTGTACAAGGATACTATCTGGACTTGTCATTTAATGAAACCCTTGGTATTGGTGGCGATGAAGATCATTTTATTGGTAAAAATGGATTCGACCTAGGCGATTGGGAATTGGGTATTTCTGAAAGTGGGGCTTTCCTTGATCAAATCAGATTCCAAGATATCAAACAATATCTAATCTCCCCAGAAGAACTGAAAAAAGGAATAAAAGTTGATATCAATGCCGCCAATGTCTGCGACGTAGACAACAGCGAGGAAGAAGAAATGAGATTAAAATGTTATGGCTATCTTGGCTACCAAAACAAAACTTCTTCTGGTTCGAATTCGAGTGGTAGCAGTGGTGGTAGCTTAGGAGGTGGAGTTTTCCGTGGTGATGGCAATGCAGGATACTCGTCTTGTTTTCCAGCTGGTACAAAAATCACCATGGCCGATAACACAGAAAAAAATATAGAGGATATTGATGTTGGTGAAATGGTATTAGCGTATGATATAAATACACAAAGTACCAAAAGCTCTGTGGTATCTGAAATAGAATCGCCAATTCGCGAAGGATACTACAGCGTCAATAATAATTTGCTGAGAGTAACAGACGAGCACCCTATATATATTCGTAAACCGAATGGTGAAATAAACTGGGGATCTATAAATCCTCAAAAAACAGCAATCGAAACAAGGCTTGATGGGCTTCTACAACTTGGGGTAGGAGATGAATTATTCATGTCAGATAAAGGATGGATAAAAATAAATGATATTACTTATATAGAAGGTGCTATCCAAACTTACAATCTAAAAACTGTTGAACAGTACCACACTTATTTTGCTGACGGAGTTCTTGTACACAATAAACAATAATAATCACATATATAATTTAATAATGATATTTTGATTCTCTAATTTCATTGACACAAAGTATTGACTTGCTCTAAAAAACCAAGTATACTGTGCCATTATGAAAAACATCAAAATCATCAACGCTCGAGTAAACAACCTCAAAAATGTTTCACTTGAGATTCCCAAAAACAAATTAACAGTCATTACAGGACTTTCTGGATCAGGAAAGTCTTCTTTGGCATTTGATACCATCTATGCTGAAGGCCAGAGACGTTATGCCGAAAGTCTCAATGCCTACGCCAGACAATTCATGGACTTACAAGACAAGCCAGACGTCGATGATATCCAAGGTCTCTCACCTACTATTGCTATTGACCAAAAAACTATTTCTCAAAATCCACGCTCCACAGTCGGCACCACTACTGAAATATACGATTATCTCCGCCTACTTTTTGCTCGCATTGGAAAACAATTTTGTCCTGATTGCAATAGCAAAATAATCCAATCTACAACAGGAGAAATTATCGAAAAAATCAGAAATATCGCCCGCACAAGCAAGAGCATTGCCATCCTCACACCAATCATAAAACAACAACCAATCAAAATAAAACAAATACTTACCCGCCTAGAACAGACTGGCCTCAATCGTATTCGCCTAAATAACATAGAACAAAATCTCGCCGATCTAAACAAAATAAAAATAAACAAAGACAGGTTGTATGATATAGATATAATTGTTGGTAAAATAACAGATCTCAAAAAACAAAATACAAAATTGTTAGCTGACAAAGCGCTAGAATTAGGAAATGGTTCGATTACTGTCCTTGATGAAAACACTGGGGAAGAACATGATTACTCCCTCACTCCATATTGTAGACAGTGTCATAGAATGTTTGTGCCGATTGAATCACGAACTTTCAGTTTCAATAGTCCTTATGGTGCCTGTCAGCGTTGTTCTGGACTTGGCAAAACTCTAGAAGTCGACCCAGAGCTAATTATTCCCAATACCCGTCTCACCCTAGCCGAAGGCGCTATCCAGCCCTGGACTAGAATTGTTGGCAACCAAAACATGTACCAAACTATACTTGAAGCAGTCGCAGTAGCTCATAATTTTTCTACACATATTCCAGTAAAAGAATTATCAAAAGATGTTATAGACATCTTATACTACGGTACTGACGGAAAAAAATATATCATTGGCGGAAAAATGACACAATTTGAAGGTATCATCCCAAACTTAATCACTCGTCATGCCGAAACCAATTCCGACTACGTCAGAAAAGAAATAGAAGGGTACATGCGAGAACATATTTGTTCTGTTTGCAAAGGTAAAAGATTAAAACCAGAATCCTTATCTATAAAAATATTAGATTATGATATAGCAGACTTGGTAGAGATGAACGTAGAAGAAGCTTGCAACGTCTTCATTAAACTGGCAAAAGATGCACAAGAAAAAAAAGAAACAGACAAAAAAACAATTGGACTGTCTGTTCAAGAAAAAACTATCGCCACACCAATCGTCAAAGAATTAAAAAATCGGCTAGAAAATTTGATGCAAGTTGGATTGTACTATATATCATTGGACAGACCAGTAAATACTCTTTCTGGTGGCGAGGCACAACGTGTCCGTCTTTCTACTCAACTCTCTACAGGTCTTACTGGGGTTATCTATATTCTAGACGAACCATCAATTGGTCTACACCCCAAAGATAACGACAAATTAATTAAAACACTCAAACAATTGCGTGATCTAGGAAACACAGTGATAGTCGTCGAACACGACGAACAAATGATGAACGAAGCTGACCACATTGTAGACATTGGCCCAGGTGCTGGAATCTACGGTGGCGAAGTAGTTGCTAGCGGTACAGCTGCAAAAATAAAAAAGAATAAAAATTCTCAAACTGGATTATTTTTATCAGGAAAAGAAAAAATAAATCCTCCAAAAAAAACCAGAAAAGGTGACAAAAAAACTATTGATATCATTGGAGCGAAAGCTTTTAATCTAAAAAATATCGACGTCTCTATCCCCCTAGCTACACTAACCTGCGTGACAGGTGTTTCTGGTTCTGGCAAGTCCACTCTAATAATTGATATCTTGAGTAAAGCATTGCACAAAAAGTTCTACCGAGCCAAAGCCCAACCAGGTCTTCACAAAAAAATTAATGGCGTAAACAATATCAACAAAATAATATCTATTGACCAAGCGCCAATTGGCAGAACACCTCGCAGTAATCCAGCTACCTACACAGGTTTATTTACTGCTGTTCGTGATATATTTACAGATGTGCCAGAAGCAAAAATGCGTGGTATGGATGCTGGTAAATTTAGCTTCAACGTCAAAGGTGGTGGAAGATGTGAAGCTTGTGCAGGCCAAGGGTATATTTGCATCCCTATGCAATTTTTATCAGATGTCTTTGTAGAATGTAACGAATGCCAAAGCAAAAGATACAATCAAGAAACACTCGATATACACTATCGTGGCAAAACAATAGCCGACGTGTTAGACATGACTGTAGAAGAGGCGTATTCTTTTTTTGCCCATCTGCCGGCCATTGCTGACAAACTACGCATCATACGTGATGTTGGTCTTGGTTATGTACATCTTGGCCAGTCCGCTACCACTCTTTCTGGTGGCGAAGCACAACGAATAAAATTAGCCACCGAGCTTTCTCGTCGCTCCACTGGTAGCACTCTATATATTTTGGATGAACCTACCACAGGGCTCCATTTTGCTGATATCCAAAGACTGCTAGATATATTGAACAAGCTGGTCGACAGAGGAAATACAGTGCTCATCATTGAACATAACCTGGATGTTATAAAATCTGCTGACTGGATTATTGACCTGGGTCCTGGTGGTGGAGAAAAAGGTGGCGAGCTAGTCATTGCAGGCCCGCCCAAAGAAGTAATAAAAAATAAAACAAGTTGGACAGCAAAATATTTAAAAGACGTAATGTAAAACAAAATAAAAAAACACCCCTTTTTGTACAGGGTGTTTTTTATTGAACATTATTTACGCTTCTTTGTAGCTTTACGCTTAGCTGGTTTTTTTGTAGCAGGTTTACGCTTAGCAACTTTCTTTTTTGCAGCAGGTTTACGCTTAGCAACTTTCTTTTTTGCAGCAGGTTTTTTTGTAGCAGGTTTTTTTGTAGCTCGTTTTTTTGCAGGCATATTAGCACCCCCTCTCTTTTGAAAATAAAATTTGTGTATCGTGCTTTGATATTACCATGGTACATACCAAATGGTCACACAAATTTGTAAGAAGAAAAAATTTTACACGACAAGCATCAATGTAAAAAAATTCTAATAAAATTAACGACCTTTGTGTACAGTATATGTTGTTTTTGATTTTTTTTGAATAGTTTTTTTAAAAAACTGTGCATAACTTTTTTAAGAAATAAAAATAAAAAAAGTTTTTATAAATACTTTTATTCAAATATTCTAAAAATAAAAAATACACAAAACATTTTTGTATATTTATAAAAAAATTAATTAAATGACTGGTAATCAATGACTAACTGCTAAGAACTAAATAAAATAAAAAACTTTTATTCAATCGGTAATCACTGATTACTTATTATTTAGATATCAGGATCAATTTGCTTACCAAAACCGATTGATAAAAACATTAAAAGACTTCCAAGACAAATCCCTAAAATATTAAAGACATAAAGAAAAAAACTTTGTTTTGCCAACAACAAATCTCCAATGGCAAGCCCAATACCTGATACAGCGATCGGTGGAATAATAGCCACAGCAATAGCAATCCCAATTACTGATTCAATAATCCTTGGTTTGGCGTATGCAAACGCACCAGCCATGCCAGCAAGCAAAGCCACAAAAAAATACAATAGGTTGGGTTCAGCTCTTGATAAAATTTCTGTGTTAAGAACAATCTTTTTTCCTTCTATCATAATTACCAAAAGACTAACAGAATAAGAAACAAAAAGAGAAACCAATGTTCCCAACACTATAGCTATAAAAGATTTCGACAGGCGCTTGAAGTGCAAAATTAGAAGACTAAGAGAAAAAGCAAAAAGGGGTGTGACCAGAGGTGCTACTACCATAGCGCCAATCACAACAGTAACATTATTTAGTACTAGCCCAAAAACAGCCATGGCAGACGAAATGGCAATCAGAAAATAAAAATCCCCTTTCCTGATAGTAACAACTTCTAATCTTTTTTCTGTAGCCGTCCTAATGCGAATAATGTGCGGAGAAAAAACAGACATATACAATCAAAAATTACTATAAATACAACACTCTTGCTCTTAGGATATATTGTTCTACACGACATGTATTTTTGACAAACCACTCTTGACCAAAATGTCTGACATGCCAACAATACACTTGTGGTGCCCTCATCCAGTCCAAAAATTTCTTGAAAAAAGACATAATATATTTTTTACCAGCCTTAGTTCTCATTGCCAATTCTGAAGTAGAAAAATTCCACCAAGCCAAAAAACGATAACCCACTAAGTACAGCCTAGATTTCATTACCAAATCAAGAACTTGCTCCATTCTGTTGGTAGACAAAATATCTATTGTATCAGCGTCATGCAATATGTTGAGAAGCATTCTGGTTTTTTTACTAAGCAAAATCTTACTAAAAAATTTACCAGTGACAAAACTGTTGCAAAAAATTATTCTACTAGCCAACCCTGGCACACCACCAAACAAACCACGGCGAATAGTCTGCCAGCAAAGCATTATCGCAGATATTGTGTCATCAACAAAAACCATCCACAATATTGATGGTCTTTTGGTTACAGTCCTCCCCACATCGTGCCACCAAGCCGCTAATTCCAGGGCTTGTATATGCATAGTTTTCAATTCGTAACTCTGTCCAAGGTCTTTTGAAATTTTTACAACACGTTCTACATGGCCAAGATCATGAATTGGATCATTACAAATCGCCATCTTCTCCCTGGCCACATCAATGAGCCTGCTAAATTTATAGGACATAACAAATAATACAAATATTAAATTATACCTGAATAATAACACAAGAATCAAGTATATTCAAATTACTTTACTCTCTTGATTTTTTATCTTGTTTTTGTTATCCTGACCATGTTGAGAACAAATTACAACAAAAAAACTGAGCGCCCATAGCTCAGGGGTTAGAGCACAACGCTTATAACGTTGGGGTCGATGGTTCAAATCCATCTGGGCGCACTATAAAAATATGAAGACAAACTTAAAAAAAATAACCATAAAAGAAAAAGACGCCAACCAGCGCCTTGATATTTTTTTGGCAGAAAAAACCAAAATTAGTCGTTCCCAAATCCAAAAAATGATCAAAAACCGCCAAATAAAAATAAATGATCTAGATGTTAAAAAGAACGGACAGCTATTAAATGAAAAGGATGTTATAAAGATTGCAGAAGCAGAGAAACAAAAAATAATAATCAAAAAAGAAAAATCCAACAAATTAGCAAAAGTAAAAATTATAGCTGAAACAGATGATTATTTGGTCGTAGAAAAACCGTCTGGTTTATTGACTCATCCGACAGAAGCTGAAGAAAAAGATACTCTTTCCACGTTTTTACAAAAAAAATATCCAGCCATGAAAAAATTGCCACCACACAAAAATAGACCTGGTATTGTTCACCGTTTAGACAAAGACGCTAGTGGCTTGTTAGTTGTGGCAAAAACAACAAAAATGTACAATCACCTCAAAAAACAATTTAAAGAAAGAACAGTAAAAAAAGAATACAGTGTCTTAGTGCATGGAATAATGGAAAAGAACAATGGAGAAATAGATTTTCCAATTGACAGAGGAAGCGACGGAAAGATGGTCGCAAGACCAATCATGAAAGAGACCACCCTAAAAAATATCAAAGACACCCAAAATGGCAAGGATGCTTTCACCGAATTTGAAGTGGAAAAAAAATACGCCCGCTATTCTCTCCTCAATGTAAAAATTAGCACAGGCCGAACCAACCAAATACGTGTCCACATGTTGGCTTTCAATCACCCTGTAGTTGGCGACATGCTTTATTACAACAAAAAATTAAATAGAAAAAAAGACCAAGACCTAGGAAGAATATTTTTACACGCCAAAAAACTTAGTTTTACAGACTTGAACGGAAAACAACAAAATTTTAAAATTGACTTGCCAGCTGAATTACAAAATTTTCTTGACAAATTGTCCTAAAAAAGAAAATCTATGAATAAACAAAGACAATCAAAAAATGGCCTTCTCGTCCTTATATCTTCCCCTTCTGGCGGTGGCAAAAATACAGTAATAAAATCTCTACTCAAATATTTTGTCCACGCTACACAGCTTGTCACTACAACCACTAGAAAAAAAAGAGTTGGTGAACAAGATGGTACAGACTACCATTTTATAAATAGAGAAGAATTTGAAACAAAACTAAAAAATGGAGACTTTGTGGAGTACAATGAATATTCTGGTAGCCTTTATGGTACTCAGTGGGAGGACCTTACTAACGCTGTGTCAAATCATGAGATTGTCCTTTCCCAAGCAGATGTCCATGGAAAAAAAAACTTAGACAAACAAGGTGTCCCGCACCTGTCAATCTTTCTACTCCCAGAAAATCTAGACGTATTGAAACACCGTATTACTCAACGTGGAGGAGTGTCTAACGAAGATATGCAAAAGCGCCTCGAAGCCGCTGAACACGAAATCGAGACTTCCAAAATTTATGACTACCAAATCACCAATGAACAAGACAACATGGAACAAACTATAAACATGATCAAAGGCATTATCAAAAAAAATCTCTAAATCCAATACAAAAAAAACCGCCCCGATTGCCATCTTGGTGGTTTTTTTATGCAAGCATTTTTGTCTACCAAAACCTTGCAAAGGTACTTCAAATCAGCTATAATAGAGCAATCATATTTTATTAAATACAGTATGCATATTTCATGGCTTGGCAACACAACTATCAAACTACAGGCAAAACCACTCGACCAGGATGTAACAATAATCATAGATCCTTACAAGCCCAAAAGCGGCAATTTTCCGAGGAGCCTCACACCAGAAGTCGTTCTCTATACTCGTGGGGTAAAGGAGTCTATCACTATATCAGGCAACCCCTTCATTCTGGACACTGCTGGAGAATGTGAAACACACGGAGTTTTGGTCACTGCCATACCAGGGCATGACGATGGCCAATACTTTTTGCGTGTTGATGTTGAACAAATGAGCCTTGTCCATCTCGGAAATGCCAAACAACCTCTGACTGATGAACAACTAGAATCTTTAGGAAACATTGATATTTTATGCATACCGGTAGGTAGTGATGACTGTTACGACCCAGAAGAAGCTGTCAAAGTAGTAAATAGTATCGAACCACGAGTAGTTATTCCGATCATGCATAAAAGTGAAAACAACCCACAAGCCAAAGAGGTGGAATTATTTCTAAAAGAAATGGGCGTCCAAAATGGAGAAATAGAAAAGAAAGTAATCTTAAAGAAAAACAATCTACCAGAAGAGGAAACCAGAGTTATAGTCCTCCAAAAAGAATAAATAAACACTTTAAGGAATTAGATATTAAAAATTCCCAAAATATGTCTGTCAAACCAAAAAAAAGAAACCATAAAAAAGAAAAAGATCCAAATCAAAAAAATGATTCGGCAGTTCATGACAAATCTAAAAAACATGTAACAAAAGAAAAGAAAACTACAAAAAAAAAGAAAACCAACTTAGGTGGACAAACAAAAAAACAAATAAAGCAGGCTGCTGAAGATATCCCTGGGCTGATTGCCAAAGAAATGATTGAAACACAACAAAAAACCCCACACACAAACAAAAAATATACAACCAAAGACTTGCTACAAGATTCAAAAAATAACAATAAAAACAAAAATCACTTGATGTGGTTGAGTGTCATTGCTATTAGCACATTCATATTTATCATGTGGGGCTGGAACTTAAGTGGACTCATTATTGATACTAAAAACAGGCCTGTAACCGAAGGTACTCCCATAAACTCTATCAAAGAAAATTTTCAAGAATCAATGGAAATAGCTAAACAAATTGAAAATGGAGGCAATGGAAGCAATGGTCTCCAAAAAACACTTGATAACATCAAACAAGAAGACGTCGTCGACAAGGCTAAAACAAAAGAAGATTTGAAAAAACTGCTGAGTAGCATAATCAATACAAGCACAGAGAAAATAACATCCGCTACTACCACTGCCCCAGAAGTAGAGACAATGGCACCGCAGTTATAAAATTTAGGTTGACCGTGTCTGCCTGTCCTCAATCATACATAAGAAATCTTTGCCCTTAGGTTCCGATCAAAAAAGTAGAAAATTGTGATTTTAGATTTATGATTAAACAATAATATGCCAAAAAAAGTAAAAAAAACTATCAAAACAAAAAACAAACTAGAGATTTTAACACCATCGGCACACGTCTCTGTTGAGCCAATACAACTCGTAGACGAGATGAAAACGTCTTATCTGGATTATGCCATGAGTGTCATTGTGGCTCGTGCCTTACCAGATGTCCGAGATGGCCTCAAACCTGTTCACCGTAGGATTCTTTTTGCAATGTGGAACTTGGGACTTAAACACACTTCCAAATTCCTAAAATCAGCTCGTGTTGTCGGAGATGTCATGGGTAAATACCACCCGCACGGTGATTCAGCTATTTACGACTCTATGGTTCGTATGGCACAGGAATTTTCTATGCGTACCCAGCTCGTCCATGGGCAAGGAAACTTTGGATCAATGGATGGAGATAGAGCCGCAGCCATGCGGTATACTGAAGCCAAGCTAAGAGCTGTGGCCGAAGAAATGCTTTTTGATATTGAAAAAAACACCGTCAATTTCCTCCCAAACTATGACGGCTCCCAAAAAGAACCGCAAGTTCTGCCAAGCAGATTACCAAACTTACTCTTGAATGGTAGTATGGGTATTGCTGTTGGGATGGCAACCAACATTCCCCCACACAATCTTGGTGAATTATGTGACGGTATTATCCAATTGATTGACGACCCTAAAACTCCTATAGAAGAACTGATCAAATTCATCAAAGGGCCAGACTTCCCTACTGGCGGAATTATTTATAACAAAAAAGACATTGCCGCTGCTTATGCCACTGGACGTGGTGGAATAGTGATTAGAGCAAAAACAGAGATCAAAGAAACTGAACATGGCAAATTTCAAATTATTGTTCACGAAATTCCCTATCAGGTAAACAAGGCCAACTTGATTGAAAAAATTGCCAGACTAGTCCAAGAAAAAAAACTAGAAGGAATCAGAGATCTTCGTGACGAAACCAACAAAGAAGGTGTCAGGATAGTCGTTGAATTAAAGAAAGATTCTTATCCAAAAAAAGTTCTCAACAAACTGTTCAAAATGACCGAACTACAGACCACATTCCATTTGAATGTCATTGCCCTTATTGACGGTATCCAACCAAGACTCTTAAACCTCAAGACTGTTTTAGAAGAGTATGTGAAGCATCGTCAAGAAGTAGTAAAACGACGCACTGAATTTGATCTAGAAAAAGCTAAAGAACGAGCCCATATTTTGGAAGGTCTAAAGATGGCTCTCGACAAAATAGATGCAGTAATAACTACAATTAGAAAATCAAAGGACAAACAAGATGCCAAATTAAACTTAATGCAAAAGTTCAAGTTTACAGAAAGACAGACCGTGGCGATTTTAGAAATGAAGTTACAACAGCTGGCTAATTTGGAGAGAAAAAAAATAGAAGATGAGCTAAAAGAAAAATTGGCTTTGATCAAAGTGCTTGAGACACTACTCAATAGTCCAAAAAAGATTCTTGGTGTGATCAAAAAAGAAATTCAAGATATCAAAGAACAATATGCTGACGAAAGACGTACTCAAATCATCCCTCACGGCGTCAAAGAATTTAGCATGGAAGATCTAGTACCAAATGATCCAACCATCATTATGTCCACACAAGATGGTTATATCAAACGCCTCCCCGTAGATACCTTCAAAACCCAGAGCCGTGGCGGTAAGGGCGTAAGAGGGCTCACAACAAAAGAAGAAGATGTAATCGAACACCTTATTTCCACAAACACTCATGACAACATGCTCTTCTTCACTACCCGTGGCCGAGTATTCCAACTACGAGCATACGACATCCCTGAGGGATCTCGAACTTCCAAAGGGCAAGCTCTGGTAAACTTCTTACAGCTATCCCCAAATGAAAAAGTGTCAGCCATTTTATCAATGGCAGATATCAGCAAGTACAGTCATCTAGTAATGGTAACTAAAAAAGGCATTATCAAAAAGACAAAGCTTGAAGACTTCCAAAATGTCCGCCGTTCAGGATTGATAGCTCTAAAAATAAGAGAAGATGATAATCTAGAATGGGTCAGGCCATCAACTGGCAAAGACGATATCGTTCTAGTCACCAAACAAGGGCAAGCTATCAGATTCAAAGAAGCTGGTGTCCGAGCTATGGGTCGCACCGCCTCTGGTGTAAGAGGCATGAAAATAAAATCTAATGACGAAATAGTCGGTATGGATGTTGTCTCCCCTACTCTCATTGAAAACAAAGTACTTGAGCTACTAGTAGTTTCCGAAAATGGACTTGGTAAAAGAACCAAACTTTCTGAATACAAAGTACAAGGTCGTGGCGGTAGTGGAATAAAGACGATGTCGATCACTATCAAAACTGGGGCTATTCTTGGGGCTCGCATTATCAACAGTACAGAAGAACAAGATTTGTTGATCATTTCCACTGGTGGTCAAGTAGTCCGCATTCCCATGAAAGGAATCTCTACTCTTGGCAGAGCTACTCAAGGTGTCCGCATTATGAGATTCAAAGAAGAAAAGGATACTGTGGCAGGGATTGCACTCTTGTAGCCACGAATATATTACAAATTAAAAACACTCTGCATTTTGCAGAGTATTTTTTTTGAAATAAATATTTTTATCAAACCCCACGCAATGCCTCTCGAAGTAAATCTTCTGTACTCTTACCAACGCTATCCAGACTTCTCACAATATCTCTCGCCACTTCCCTATTGTATCCCATGGACACCAAGCCATCCACCACTTCAACAAGTACATCACCAACCAAGTCTTCACCATCTTTCGACTTTCGACTTTCGACTTTCGACTTCAACTCCACACACAATCTCTCAGCTATCTTCTTACCCATTCCTTGCACAGCAGTCAAATATTTTACATCACTCCTCCCAATCGCATTTTGAATTTCATCAATCGAACCAACTGACAAAATATTCATCGCACTCCTTGGCCCCACACCTTTGACAGAAAGAAGTAACTCAAAAAATTGTTTTTCTTCAACAATTTCAAATCCATACAAATCCATAGAATTTTCGGAAATTTTTAAATACGTATATAAAGAAATATTATCTTTCACATTCCACTTTCCACTTTCCACATTCACCTTATACCCAACGCCACCAGTCGTCAAAATTACAAGACTGTTTTTATTTTTTTGAATAATTTTTCCAGAAAGATAAGATATCATAAACAAAATAATTATCAAATCAAAAGCGCCAGCTCTGTAGCTTGCCCTGATCCATTTTCCATAGTCAATAAGCACCGAGGATGCACGCAGACAGACAAATTAAGCCCTTTGTATTCTTCTATTCCACCATCCCCTCTATCATAGCCACAATCTCTTCTCTACTATGCCTAGACAGAGCAAAAACAACTGTGCCATCTTTTGCAACCAATCTACAAATAATCTTTCCAGCCTTGACAGCTTTTACACGAAGTATTGGTCTTGCTTTATCTCCAACCATAAAAAATATTATTAGATATCTATCTAACTTAAATACTCCACCAAACTCTCCACCCCAAACCCATTAGCCCCACCACGAATATACGGCTTACCTTTTCCCACATAAAATGAGCAAGACAAATCAATGTGTGCCCATGGGTACTCACTATTACCGTCTTTATCCAGAGTAAAAAATTGAAGAAATGCCGCCGCCGTCGAAGCCCCACCATAACGTCTTTCCCCCACTCCACCAGCATTACGAATGTCGGCAATTTCACACTTCATCGCCTCGCTATATTCCTCGCCCATTGGCAAACGCCAAAGTTGTTCACCAACTGTTTCAGAACTGGAAAGAAGTTTTTCTACAATTTTATCTTCGGGAGAAAATAATCCTGATCGTTCATTACCAAGCGCTACAAAACACGACCCAGTCAAAGTGGCAAAGTCAACAACTTCTTTTGGTTTGAATCTCTTAGCATAACTGAGAGCATCACAGAGAATCAATCTGCCCTCAGCATCGGTGTTGTCGACAAGAACACTTTTCCCCTCCATATTAATCAATATATCATCTGGACGATAGGCTTTACCGCCCGGCATGTTTTCACAAGCTGGAATGAGGGCAATCACATTCTTCTTTAAACCAAGCTTAGATACAGCATCCAAAATACCTAAAACTGTTGCCCCGCCAAGCATATCAAATTTCATATTACACATGTAAGGGTCTGGTTTGAGACTCAGCCCTCCAGAATCAAACGTAACTCCTTTACCCACCAAAACAGTCGGCTTTTGGGATTTTGTTGTCCCATAATATTCTACTATAATAAATTTTGGTTCTTCACTTGAACCCTGAGCAACACCCAAAAAACAACCCATACCGAGCCTTTTTATCTCTGGGTAAGCAAGGACTTTTATTTTCAACTTTGAATTTTTTTTCACTATTCTTTGTGCCTCCCCTGCCAAAAAAGTCGGTGTCATGGTGCTTGGGGTAGTGTTACCAAGATGACGAGTAAAGTTGACTGCCCCACCAATAATCACTCCTTCTTCTACTCCTTTATTCCAAACTCGCCAATTTTTTTTATCTAAAATAAATTCTACTGATTTTAATGATTTTACTATCGCATCTTCATGGCTCTTGTGCTCGTCAAAGGAATAGTTTGCGGTCTCTATTGCCACCACAGTTGATTTAGCCAATACTTTGGTGTCAACAAATTCACCAACATCGCCAGGGATCACCAGCCCAATTTTTTCTGCCTTTTTGCCTTGACAAGAAATTACTGCTGTCCCAATAATCTGCTTCCAACTTCTCAACTTAAAATCTTTCCTCTTGCCCAATCCCAACAATAAAACTCTGGAAATTACTTTATTCCCAGTATAAAGAAAAATCGCTTGCCCTTTTTTCCCTTCAAAGTCTTTTGTTTTGACAGCGTTGGCAACTAAATCACCAAATTGATCAGGCGGAGTCAATTTATCTTCAAACAAAGGAATGATTAGACAGTCCTGAGATTGTGATTTATCATTTTTTGTGGAGTAACGAGGCATAAACAAATAATTACTATGATTACCCATTCATAATAATGAAAAAAAACAGTATCGTCAAATATTGACTTTGGCCTATTGAGTTCAGATAGCTAGTTATTTTGTTTGTACCGCTGGATGGCTAAAGAAATTATTTCCTCTAGCAAATCCCCAAAGTCCATGCCTACCAAAGTCGCAACTTGGGGCAGATGAACATGGGGCAAATCAAATGAAGGGTTGGGATCTAGCTCCAGAACGTAGGGGTTGTCATTTTCATCCACCCGAATCTCGACCCTGCCATAATCTCGACAATCTAAGATGGAGTATGTATCAAGCGCAATCTCAGTAATCAAAGATTCCAATTTTTTCCCAATATTTTTTGGCGGAGATTGAGTTTTTATATTTTTGTATACTGTATCTATTCCTTTTTTGGCTAAGTACGTATAGATATGCCAATAGTCTTTAGGAAGTGCTTTGAACACTGATCGTGACAAAGGCAATACACGTAAATCATCGTCATCACAACCCAAAATAGACACTTCATATTCATCACCTTCTATATATTCTTCCACAATAACTGGTTTACCATAATCAACAATGATGCGTCGTAATTGTGTTTCCATTTGTTCCCGATTGGTCACTACAGAATCATTGGTGATGCCAGTAGAATCGTCACTTGTACCTGATTTGACAATCAGCGGAAAGCGCAAATCATCTCGTATTTCATCATCAATTTCATAAGCATAATCCCACTTTGGAGTCGGGATATTATGGTATGTGAGCAATTTCTTTGCTTTTATTTTGTCACGACACAAAGATAACACAAAGCTATCAGACCCAGTATAAGGAATTTGCATTGATTCCAGTATGGCTGCCACTGCAGGCTCCAGATCAGGAGAATTGCCAATCTTCTTGCACATATTGAACACAAGATCCACGTCACTACGTCGCAAATCATTGAAAGCTTTAGTCAAATTATTGAAATCAAAAAACGTCACCCTATATCCTCTGTCCCGCAATGTCTTTACTACCACCTTTCCAATTGAGTCATTTCCGCTAGAATCGTCACTCATATTGCCGGCAATGCCAATGTGTAGACCTTTTTGGTCTCCACGAAGCATGCGTTTTACTTTTTCTAATTTGGCAACCCGAAGCAACAAATTTTTATTGAGCACAGCAGCGGAGAACCTATCTTTACGCAATGTCTTGCCAACAGATGAATCATGATCAAACTTAACAACTTTAAAATTTATTTTTTTCAACGCATTTCTCAAGTTATCTTGAGCATCAAGAAAATTGTCACCAGAGACTGTCAACCAACCAATATGTTCCTGACCTTCCGGAGGAAGCAAAACAGGATCCCCCACTTCTTTATACAAATTAATCTCTTGAAAATATTTTTCCTTTTTCAAACTTTCATCGACCGATAGCTCCACAAGAAGGCCAGAAGATTCAGGATGCAAATCCCAGCCAATGATGTATTGGATTGGCTCGACATCTCTAATTTTGAAAAACTGACCTATCGCGATTTTCACAGCATACTCAATCAGATCTATCCCCCAAGCACTTTTGATATAGGAATACGTATAGTCACCGCCAACACGCAAGTTTACTTCCAAAGGACAAGGGCCATTCTTGGTTGCTTTGGCTTCATAATGGATACACCCATTTTGAATCCCTAATTTTTCCAAAGTCTCCTCAGCGATATCCATCAAAGCTTGAGTGTTTTCAGGAGGTAATGTAGATGGAGTAGATTGTCCACTGTCGACAAAAAACAAACCCTTATCTTTATTAAAATTATCAGATACTATACAAAACTTTATTTTGCCATTTTGGATCAAAATATCTATATCTACTTCATCACCATCAATATATTCTTCAACAAATATATCCAAACCATCTGACAGCGATGATTCTAGTTCCACACTGACATTATGTTTTAAAAACTTGTAAGTGTTTAACAAGTCTTCTCTATTGGCAACTTTGACCACATAAGCACTACTAGCCCCGTAGGCTGGTTTTACCACCAATGGAAACTGCAAATTTTTGCAGACAAAATCTATGTCTGTTTCTTCTTTCAAGAAGTGATGTCGTGGAGTCCTAATACCATTTTTGGCACAAAACTCTCTAAATAAATATTTATTTCTTGTCTGGCGAGCAATATTGTATGAAATTCCGATAAAGTTAAATTTGTCGACGATCTTGGAGGTCAAGAGTACATCGTCTTCCCAAAATGTCACCACACCATCAATATGGATGTCGGGATTTGATTTTATGAAAGCTCCAACTGCCTTTAATGACTCGGCATGGTTGAATGTATCAGCAATAATCCAATGATCAACATGTGGAACTGCCCAATTTTTTTCTTTGTGTAAGACAACGACGATCATTCCTAATTTCTTGAGACGCTGAACGATGAAACGTTTTTTGTGTAATCCAGTATTTACCAAAAGAATTGTTTTTCCTTTTAGATTACCAGCAGATTCTATATTCATATAATAAAACAAAACCAAAACAGACTCTAATTGCTTGGGTTATTAAATTTTTGAAATTAATTGGCGAGGAAACTTTTCCTCTGTACAGACCTGAAAGAGGTCCATAAATATACAATGTAGGCCAGTAGCCTGATTCCACTGGTATGTGACCGAGTGGAATGAAATAAACAATTTCAACAAAATTATAAACTTAAATCTACCAGACGTCAATAGAAAATACCTCGCCCAGAAGATTTTTTCCACCAATAAATAAAATATTAAATTATTCACCCATCTTACGTCGCACTGCTGCAAGTAATTCAACCTTCAGATCAGGCGGTAATGCTTCCATATCTGGTCCTAAAAGGTAGGTTTCAAGAGCAAACAAAGCATGCGTAGTTTCGGGAGTTGATCCAACTTCTCTAGCCCGCCTACCATCAGGAATTCCCAAACCATCTGCTGTAGGTGGAAGACCCATATCAAACGGTTCGGTTTTCGGAGGTTCCTGGTCTTCTCTAGTCACTCCTAGTGGTGCTGGTTCTCTTTTATCTATCATATGATTTATATTTTAAAAATATTAAAACTTATTTTTTTACCATCAATTTCCTTTTCTTCTCCCTCTCCATCTTTCAAATCATCTGCCAATACTTTCCTCTTCAGATCGTCTGCGTAATCTATAAAAACAGCATTGAGCAATTCATCATTTGTATGATACTGCAAGACAATTCTGTCGTCAATAGTTAGCCCTTGCTCCTTCCTCATCCCATTTACCATCCGCACGATCTCACGAACAAGGCCCTCTTTTTTTAGTTCGTCGGTAATATTAGTGTTAAGTGCAACTTTCAAATCTCCATCTTCTTTCAAAACAAAACTATCTCCTACTTCTTTATCTTCAACATCTACATTCTTAATATTTAATTCTTCACTGACAATATTCAACAAATCCTTTGAAAATTGAAAATTAAAAATTAAAAATTCACCAAGTGGTTGTCGTACTGGGATCCCAGCTTCTTTTCGCAGTGAATGTCCCATCTCTGTGACTTTCCTCACCTTTTCCATGTCTTTCAAAATATTAGTCTCGATCTTAATCTCAATTGTTGGCCAATCTTCTAAATGTACTGATTCTTTCCTATCTGTAGTTTGTAGTCCGTCAACAGTAATCTGATATATTCTTTCCGAGATAAACGGTGTAAAAGGCGCCATCACTTTACTAAGAGTTAATAAAACGTAATGCAAAGTTGCCAATGCATTTTGTTTGTCCTCTTCATCACCACCTTTAAACCTGACACGCGATAAACGCACATACCACTGCGACAAATCCAAAATAAAATCCATGATCGGCCTAGTCGCTTCATTAATTACATAAGCCTCAAGCCCCTCAGTTACATCTCGGATCAAGACCTGAAGTCGAGCCACAATCCATTTATCGAGAACATGATCACTTTCTACTTTTTCCTTATTCCTTGTTCCTTGTTCCTCAAACATCTGAAAAAACTCCACCACATTCCACAGTGTATTCGTCACCTTATTGTACACCTCTCGCAAACCCTGTTCTGAAAAATTCAAACTCTCCCCCATCATGACCGGAGAAGATAGGAAATAGTATCGTAGAGCGTCGGCACCGTATTTATCAACCATCTCTATCGGGTCTGGATAATTCTTGAGACGCTTACTCATCTTTTTGCCATCTTCTGCCAAGACCATACCATTCACACTGACATTTTCAAAAGCTGGCTTACTCTGATCTACTGGAATGGAAGGATTGTCTCCATCAGTAAGGGCAGTAGCCAAGACATGAAGTGTATAAAACCACCCTCTCGTCTGATCTTGACTCTCTGCAATGAAGTCGGCTGGAAATCCCGCTTCAAATTCTTCCTTATTTTCAAAAGGATAATGCATTTGACCATAAGGCACAGACCCAGAATCAAACCAAGTGTCTAAGACATCACCAATACGAGTATATAGTTTACCATCTTTCTCAATCTTGAGTTGGTCAATCTTGTGCTTGTGAATGTCTACTACTTTCTCCCCAGTTAATTCTTCCAATTCTCTTACTGACCCAACACAAAGGACGTCTCCATCTTCGCTCTTCCAAATCGGCAAAGGCGTGCCCCAAAAACGATTACGCGAAATAGACCAATCTCTTACACTTTCGAGCCACTTCCCAAATCTTCCATCCTTAATATGTTCTGGCACCCAATGAATTTTTTGATTATTATCAATTAACTGTTGCTGCAATTTTGTCACCTCCACAAACCAACTATTGGTGGCGTAATTTAACAATGGTGTATCACAACGCCAACAATACGGATAACTATGCTCATATTTTTTCTTAAAAAATAATTTTCCCTCTTTGACCAACCACTTGATAATCTCAACGTCTGTCGCCGTCTGGTCGCCGTCTGGTTTGACATTCATGCCCACAAAATCTGTTACATCATTTGTAAATGTACCGTCCATATTGACATGTTGGATAAAAGGAACATTTTCTTTTCGAAATACTTCATAATCATCTGTTCCAAATGCTGGCGCTAAATGAACCAAACCTGTACCCTCATCTGTAGTTACAAAGTCTCCGGCCACGATACGAAATCCTTTTTCAGCGCCTTCTACATTGACAAAATATGGAAACAATGGTTCATAATGAAGGCCAACAAGTTCCTTTCCTCTTATCTGACTAATAACTTCGAATTCTTTACCACCAAACAAGTCTGGTGACATTAGCAAATTCTTGGCCACTATATAATGGACGTTTTCAAACCGCACGACTGAGTATTCAATATCCTGCCCCACTGCAATCAAAATATTTCCTGGCAAAGTCCATGGCGTGGTTGTCCAAACTAATAAATAGACCTCTCCCTTTACTCCTGGTAGTTTGTCTGTGATAAAAAATTTGGTCACCGCAGAAAGATCTTTGACATCTCTATATCCCTGAGAAACTTCAAAATTCGAAAGTGGCGTTACACAGTGCGGACAGATATGCATTGGTTTTTTCCCTTCATAAATCAGTCCCTTTTTATATAATTCAGAAAAAACCCACCAGACACTCTCCATAAATGACAAATCCATGGTCTTGTATGGTTTGTCCATATCCACCCAACGACCCAATCGAGGGATTATTTTTTTCCATTCACTCTCATACATCAACACCTTATCTCGACAAGCCTCATTAAATTTATCTACACCATACTCTTCAATTTCTTTTTTCCCAGGCAATCCCAATTCTTTTTCAACCAGGTTCTCAATTGGCAGACCATGGCAATCCCAACCCCAACGACGTTCCACACGACGTCCTTTCATGGTGAAATAGCGAGGAACGACATCCTTCTTTGTCCCAGCCATGATATGTCCATAGTGAGGCAATCCTGTAGCAAAAGGAGGGCCATCATAAAAAACATACGGATTATCTTCCGGACGAGATTCCACAGATTTTTTGAATATCTCGTTTTTATCCCAAAATGAGAGCATTTCTTTTTCGTGTTCACTGGCTTTGTATGGCATATTTATAAGTTGAAAATATCGAGTTTATAAAGTTAAAAGTCTCTCAGCTATAAACTAATTTTATCAGTCCAACTGGCTTGTGTATTAGCCCCCTCGCCTTCAATTGTCACAAATCCAAGACTTGCCATTTTTTTCATCATAGCTACGGCATCTTCAACATTCTGCTCTGTCAGCTCTTCCAATCCTTCACCCATCAAAGCAAAAGCTAAATCTTCTGCCAAAAAATTTTCGCCTTCAGACAATTTGTGTATAGACTGCACATATCCAAGCATTGATTCGTCAACCTTATCAGAGTCTGCCTCTTCCACCTCTACTCCGACAGGGAGAACATCTGGAGCTTGAACTTGTCCGGGGTCTACAGCCGTTGGTAATTCTGTCACAGGAGCAATTCCAAATTTCATCAAATCAGCGTTCAAATCATCTAACCAAACAACTGGGATTTCTCTCCCAACTGCAGAACCAAATTTAAAAAAAACACCTCTTAATGCAGCAATCTTTTGTCTTGAATTTGAAGAATCAACCAAACCAAGTTCTGTAATAAGTTCAGAAACATAAAGCACACTATTTTTATGTTTATCTTTAATAGCTGGCAACATTGCCACAAGACCTACGTCAAATTTAGGTTTTGTTTCTGTTGTTGACACCCGTGACCCCACACTTCTTTGTGGGCCTTGTGTGCCTCTACCACTTCTTCTACTTCGCACTATTCGTCTGCTTGAACCTTCATCTAACTCAACCACAGAATCATCAGGGCTCTCTGCCAAAATCTGATCGGGCACACGTAAAAATTTAATTCTCCTGTTGTTTTCATTGCCCGCTATCTCAATTACCCCAACAGTTTCAAGAGCATTCAATATTTTTTCTCTATCGGAGTCGCTAACTACCTTAAGTGCATTAACACTGTCAACTCTTACTCTTTTACCAAAAATTTCTCTATGCAAAGTAAGCACAGTGGCAATATGTTCTTCCGATAATCCCCCCATTAATCTACTCCTCCTTTGTTCCTCAGGCTCAAATGACACTGGTTCCCCCTTGCTTCTATATTTATTAACCATATATTTTATATTTATATTAAGATCATAATAACACAAATATTTATTTTGCAAAAGACAATCACAATACCACCACTTGAGCACTCCTCTCTATCGTGCTAAAATACCTCCAATAATCAACACTCTACTAATCTAACTAAATAGATATGTACCAAGGACCACTCTATATTGCTTCAGACCACGCTGGATACCACCTAAAAAAACGTCTTGTCAGATATATTGAAAATGAACTAGAGAGAGATATCGAAGATATGGGACCGATAACCCATAATCCCGAAGACGACTTCCCAGACTACGTCATCCCAGCAGCCAAAAAAGCAGTAGTAAAAGCTGGGCGAGCCATTATGATCTGTGGCAGTGGTATTGGAGCCTGTATTACAGCCAATAAAGTAAACGGGATGTACGCCGCTCTTGGATACAATATTGACGTTGCTGAATCATCCATCAAGCACAACAATGCCAACGGGCTATGTCTAGCTGGACGCTCACTGTCAGAAGACCATGCCATGGCGATAGTCAAAAGATGGCTAGAAACTGATAAAGATGAATTTCTTGGTGGAAAATATGAACGAAGAAATGAAAAAATTAAAGAGTTAGAAAAATAAAAATATGCAAATCATCCCCTCTATCCTCGTCCCGGACGAACAGACATTTCTTGACTGGTCTTCATCTGTAGAAGACTGTTTGAATATGATTCAGCTGGATATTGCGGATGGAAAATTTGTCAATAATGTTACATGGGCTGACCCAGAAATTATTCATGATAAATTACAAATTGATTGTGAACTTCATCTGATGGTGGAGGATCCCTTAGCAGAGGCCAGACTCTGGGAAGAAATACCTCAAATAAAAAGAGTCTTAGTGCATTACGAATCTGACCCAAAAAATATTGCCGATATTCTGGCTCAGATCCATTCATATGGTTGGGAAGTTGGCCTTGTTCTCAACCCAGAAACACATCTTGAAGTAATAGATAAACTAACAGAAGAAATAGACAGTCTTATGCTCATGGGTGTCATACCTGGCAAACAAGGACAAAACTTCATACCAGAGACCATTGATAGATTGAAAGCCTGTCGTCAAAAATATCCAAGAATGTTTATTGAACTAGACGGAGCTGTCAGTGAAGATACTCTTCTCCAAATTATCTCCACAGGCATTGACGCCATCTGCCCAGGTAGTGCCATCTTTGGCAACCACCGTACGCCAAAAGAAAATATAGAAAGGATGAGAAAGATTATCAACAAGTTGACCATTGATAAGATTCCAGATACAATTTCCAAATAATAAAATATACTCTATGAGCAAACAACCAGAACTCCTTGACCTCGTCATCATTGGTGCAGCTGCCGCTGGCAGTACAGCAGCAATTTATGCAGCTCGCAGAAATCTCAACTTTGTAGTAGTGAGCAAAGATATTGGTGGCGAAGTAGCTCTGTCTGGAGAGGTAGAAAACTGGCCAGGTATTATTCATACCACTGGCTTTGAATTGGCCCAAGACTTCCACAAACATGCCAAGTCATATGATGTCCAAATTGATGAAGGATTTGGGGTAGCCGAAATAAAACAGGAAAAAAATTATCATATTGTGTTAGCCGAAAACTCCATTGGAAAGAAAAAAGAATATCAAACAAAGTCTGTCATCATTGCCAGCGGTATTCATCCTCGCAAACTTAGTATCCAAGGAGAAAATGAATTAAAAGGAAAGGGAGTTACATACTGTACAGTCTGTGATGGACCACTTTTCAAAGGTAAAACCACTGCCACTATTGGCGCAGGGAATTCCGCAGTAGAGTCGACACTCATGATGGCGGGCATTGCCTCAAAAGTATACTTGGTCACAAAATATCCTGACACAAAAGAAACCAAAGGCGGATTACCAAAAGCAGAAGATATCTTGGTCAAAAAATTAAAATCTTTGGACAACGTTGAAATTATCTACAATGCTAATATCACTGAAATTGTCGGAGATAATTTTGTTTCTGGATTCAAATATGAAGACAATGACAGCAAAGAAATAAAAGAGTTGCCAATAGATGGTGTCATGGTTCATATTGGCATGATTCCGAATTCTAACTTTGTGGAATGTGCTGAAAAAAATAATGCCAAAGAAATAAAAATAGATTTCATCTGTCAGACTTCTTGCCCCGGTATATTTGCCGCTGGAGACGTAACCAACATTCCTTACAAACAAATATCTATTGCTACTGGACAAGGTGCCACAGCCGCTCTGTCTGTCATCAATTATCTCAACCGCTGGGAGCCTGAATCATAGACCAACAATGTGTGTAAAAAAAATAGCCAAAATTACCAGGCTACTTTTTGAACTGGAAAAAAGAAAGTACCTCTGTTATACTACAATCACTATGGAAATAATTATAAAGATAATTGGAGCCATCGGCCTAGTACTCATCACCTGGGGAATATTCATCAAAAAAGAGACCAGACAAGATTATATCTTTGTGCTAGGAGGACTATTCTTGCTAACCTACAGCATCCATTTGAAAGACCCTATATTTATCCCCCTTCAAATTGTCTTTGTGTTGGCTAGCTTATACGAAATACACAAAATTAAAAAAATAAAAAAATAAACTCTCTATCTTTTAATATCCACCATTAATCATATGTTTTTAGAATCATGTCTTCCTATATTCCCAAGCTGTACTGAAGAGTGGTATCTCATTCTCTCTGGAATTTTAGGTGCCATTCTGCTAATTTATTCACAATTTGTCGAGCCAGAACACCGTCGCGATATTATCCGTTTTTTAGGAGCAGGTGGTCTTTTTGTCTATTCTGACTACGTTTCCAATACCGTCTTCATGATTGCCAGTGCTGGGATTGGGCTAGCCGCCCTAATTGAGTTTATTGAAATTTTAATCGGCGTACACAAACACCTGCCAGAAGATCTCAAAACTAGTATCAAAAGACACAAGGGAATGAAAAAATAAACCTAATAACTATCTCCTAAAACCTAAAATTATGTTCGATCTTATTACAATTGGAGATTCGCTAGTAGACATTTTTTTTGTTTTAGACGAAAAAAATTCTGACTGTATAGTAGATCTAAAAAATAAAAAAATCTGTTTCGGCTATGCCGACAAAATGTCCATTGAACACAGTACTCATTCAGTTGGTGGTAACGCTGCCAACGTCGCTGTTGGCACCCAAAAACTAGGAATAACAACTGCTATCCTAACAGAAATAGGAGATGATATTAACGGACAAATTATCTTCGATGCTCTTCAAAAAGCCAAAGTAGACACAAACTTAATAAAAGTCCAGGAAAACCAAGAGACTAGATACTCTGTTGTACTCAATTACCAAAGTGAACGCACAATACTCTCTTACCACGCCAAAAGATCATACACCTTACCAAATTTACCAGACACAGACTGGATCTACTACACCTCTCTTGGAAAATCTTTTGAAAAATTACAAAATAAACTAGTTGATCATCTCAAAAAAAATCAGAAAATAAAACTAGCTATGAACCCAGGCTCATATCAGTTCAAAAATGGCCTTAAAAAAATTAAAGAAATTTTGCCGTTAGTTGATTTGTTGTTTTTAAACAAAGAAGAAGCCGAAAAAATGGTAGGAAAAAGAAAAGATATTATTTCATTATTGAAAGAGATTCTCAGAACTGGAGTAAAGAAAACAGTTCTGACTGACAGTACTACTGGCTCATATTCTTCAGACGGCACAAATTTTTATAGCATGAGCTCTTATCCAATCAAATCTCTCGCAAAGACAGGTGCTGGCGATGCTTATACCAGCGGTTTCTTGTCTGCAACGATACTAGGAAAAAATATTACAGAGGCAATGCAGTGGGGTACTGCCAATGCTAGTGGTGTCATCCAAAAATTTGGTGCTGAAGAAGGCCTGCTTGGTATTAGACAAATCCAAAAAATAATCAAAGAATACCCAAAAATTACACCAAAACATATCACATAATATCAAAAAAAATGGCTTAAATAAGCCATTTTTTTTTATTTTACAATTGACACACAAACAGACATACAGTATACTAATTTTCGTTATTCATTACTCGGGCATCATGAATAAAAATAACAGATACACATTACCTCTTCCACTTGTTGGCAAACTATACCAACAAGTCATCAAAGCTGTAAAATTAGAAAAGATCGAGGTAGAAAAAGAAAAAGATATCATTCTCTACATTGGCAAAATCTACAACCACATGATCGACGCCATCAAATCTCACGCTCGAACAGAAAGAAAAAGATACAAAATCGCCCTGCTGTATGATTCAAAACAAAAACTCGACCAATACACAATGGCCGCTCTAGATCGTGTAGACTTTGTATTGGCTTGTGACACAGACTCTCCAGACGAGCTCCAAAAAACTCTCATGCCCTATACTCATAGACTGTATGTTGTGACCTGCCGAACAGAAGGCCATATCCCTCTGTTATCAAAAATTATTCCCGATATACCGTATGTCCTCTCTCCTACAGCAGAATCACTAATATGGTCGTCGGAAAAATTAGAGATGCGTCGCCGTCTATACAATTATAATAAAAAACTAACGCCTGCTTTCGCTATTATTAATAACCAAAAAAAAGAATCAATTAAAAAAATAGAAGAAAATATAAAA
>Ga0210006_1000446_pt1 | contig 32115 bp, 36 predicted proteins | sample CryGey02umfilter_2_FD_185452 | JGI IMG/M metagenome (GOLD analysis project Ga0210006, IMG submission 185452) | Groundwater microbial communities from aquifer in Utah, USA - Crystal Geyser 4/10/14 0.2 um filter (SPAdes) (version 3) | ecosystem: Environmental > Aquatic > Deep subsurface >... | reverse complement strand
ATGACAGCTCTCCAACACTAAAACCAGAATAGTAGAAATTTTTTGACGTTTCCTGCTGATTTTCTGCACCCATCACATTTTCAGTATGACCCGAACAATGTCCGAAGTCAACTAGTGTGGGATACTCAGGGATTCCAGCATACAGCCAATTTTTCGTTTCCTTCTTACGAAGGAATGTCCCCTGTCGAGGAATTTCGCTACCATAGAACAGTTCACTTTTGTTGCTACATCAATGAAAATTGATGTGCCACACATATTTCTAGTGTGGTCTTCATATCGCTATGAAGGTCGGACTATATCATCTCCTTTCGGAGGTTGACATATAGTCTCTGAGGATTATTTGTTGGGAAACACATCGGTTATTTGATATTTTCTGGTTCTACCTTTTCCAATATTTATCTTCTCTCGAAGCTCCAATATCTGTCTCAACCCAGATGATTCACGATGTTTACCGTGCCCCATCAATTTTGCAACTTTACAAAAAATTGCATAATTTGTTTGTTTTGATTCAGAAAATAATGGATATTTATTGAAAAAAGGAATTACCTTTTCTAAAATATCGCTTGGTTTTGTAACATCGAAGGAATGAATACCATCTATCTTACGTGTTTTAATAATTCCACAATCCAATGTTTTCTTTAATAAATAAAGTAACGCTGGATCTTTTTGTGAAACATTAAAACTCATAACTACCTGCCATTTAAGACCGTAGTCATCTTTTTTACGCAAAGAAAGATTGAAACTTCCTTCACCTTCGACAAAACCTGCTAAAAAATAACCAAGTGGATCACCAACCAATTCTTTCCTGCTGATTTTCCGCACTGAACGCATTGTCACTATGTATATAAATATACACAGTAGCGTCAGATACTACAACCGTTCGGTCACCATCCGGCGACCTACGGTACGGGGATTCCAGCATATAGTCAACTTTTATAACTACAATAATTTATAGTTACCGCTGCCGTTCACCGGGGCTTCAATTGCAGGCTAGCTCCAATAAATTGGAGATCACCCACGCATTTAACCTTCCGGCACTGGGCAGGTTTCAGCCCGTATACTTCAGCTTTCGCTTTTGCACAGACCTGTGTTTTTGTTAAACAGCCGCTTTATACTCTTTTGTTGTAGCCCAGATTTCAACCTGGGCAAGGCATCTCGTAGAACTTACGCCTAGCTAATTTGCCGAGTTCCTTAAGAAGAGTTCTCTCGCTATCCTTGGTCTACTCGACCAGAGCACCTGTGTCGGTTTAAGTACGGATTATCTACACTCTCACTGCGACGCTTTTCTCGGAAACTGAAGTCATCCATCTTGCCCGCCTTACGGCAGACTCGTATTCATAACTCGTGTAAACGCCACTGCGGATTTGCCAACAGTGACTGACTTGCTATTTAAGCGTATGTATCTTCAACACACCGCTTGGACTATCCAATTTCGTCCCGCCCCAGTTAATAACGATTGTAGACAAGGACTGGAATATCAACCAGTAATCCATCGGCTACGCCATATAGGCCTCACCTAAGGGTCGCCTTACCCTACGTCGACGAACGTTGCGTAGGAAACCTCGCTCATTCGGATATAAAGATTCTCACTTTAATACGCTACTCATGCCGGCATTCTCACTTCTTGCTGCTCCAGAGAACCTTCCGGTTCGCCTTCAAAGCTACAAGAACGCTCCTCTACCATCATTCCAATAAATTGGAACAATCCCAAAATTCGGTAATATATTTAGCCTCGTTACGTCTTCAGTCGTGCATCTCTCGGCTAGTGAGCTGTTACGCTTTCTTTCAAGGATGGCTGCTTCTGAGCCGACCTCCTAGGTGTCTGAGAAATAACACGTCTTTTACCACTTAATATATATTTAGAGACCTTATTTGTGGGTCTGGGATGTTTCCCTTTCGCCCCCGGAGCTTAGCCCCCGGGTACTGACTCCCGCACAATTGATATGGGTATTCGGAGTTTGGTAGAAAATCACGATTTTACTCGTGAAGTTCTTTCAGCACTCTACCCCCCATACCGTAAAAGCGAGGCCATGCCAAAACATGTTTCGAGGAGAACCAGCTATCTCCAGGTTCGTTAGGCATATTACCTCTAACCACAAGTCATCCGATGATTTTGTGACATCAACCGGTTCGGGCTTCCTGTCAGATTTCTCTGACCCTCTCCCTGCTCATGGTTAGCTCACCTGGTTTCGGGTCTACACAACACAACTACACGCCCTGTTAAGACTTGGTTTCCCTTCGGTTTCCCGGAACATATCGGTTAACCTTGCTGTGTTGAGTAACTCGCCGGCTCATTCTTCAATAGGCACGACGTCATCCTGAGGCCTTTCGGCCGTAGGACTCCGTCTGTTTGTTAGCAATCAGTTTCAGGATCTTTTAATAGGGCTACTCACCCTTCTTTTCACCTTTCCCTCGCGGTACTAGTTCACTATCGGTCAGTAAAAGTAATTAGTCTTGGACCGTGGTCGGCCCGGATTCGATCTAGAGTTTGCCGTCTCCAGATTTACTTAGGTACCAAACTTTAACATTCCCATTTTCGAATACGGGACTCTCACCCACTATGGTCAACTATTCCATGTTGTTCTTCTAGCAGAAATGTTAAGTTATGTTTGGCCCTGCAACCCCACCAATAAATTGATGGTTTAGACTCACCCCTGTTCGCTCGTCGCTTACTAAGGGGCTCTCATTCGATTTCTTTTCCTTGGGGTACTTAGATATTTCAGTTCCCCCAGTTCCCGAAACACGACTTACGTCGCGTAACGACCAGATAAATCTGGTCAGGTTTCCCCATTCGGACACTACCGGATCATAAGTTCTTGTCACCTCCCCGATAACTTTCGCAGACTTGAAACGTCCTTCTTCGGCTTTTACTGCCAAGGCATCCACTGATTGCATGAGTAGAATAAATCAATAATTTTTTGCTTCAAATTTGAATTTGAATTCGTGCGATCTACTTGCATAATCTATTCACTTTTCAAGGAACAACTTTGAGCTCCTTGAGCTCGTGGTTGATTCTAAAGGTATTAATTCTTAGAGTCAATCACCAGATCAAGTTTGTGGACCCAATGGGATTCGAACCCATGACCTCCTCATTGCAAATGAGGCGCGCTAGCCAACTGCGCCATGGGCCCTGGCATCTCACGGTTTGTTTTAAAAAATGTGCCCAAAAACGAAAAAGGTCCGCCATAGCGGACTTTTATATAAACCAAAGCGCCAAAAAACCTAGGGGGATTTAAGACTTTCTTTGTAGTTTATGTTCATATTGTCTGCTAAGGACAAGCGCAATTATACCAACAAAAACCCCCTCTTACAAGGGGGTTAAGACACGTGGTGGTGATCATTAAGAAACTCGTCCCCTGCTTAATCTGTTCCAGCAGAAACTGGCAGTCTGCCCGTAGCATCCTTGGACTGTGGTAGGCAAAACGAAGAATAAAGCCATTCACCGCCGGCTCCAACTCGGGACCAGCCTCCATAGCCACAACCTTACCTGTTATTTTCAATTTACACCTCCAAGCTGAGATGCCCCTATTCTACCTCAAGCTCCAGACCACCGTAACAGTTTTACTTATCTTGGTTGTGCCTATTTCAACCGGAGCAGGTACGCTCAAATCAGACTTTGCTGACTCAGCTCTGTACATCAGTGGATAAACTGAAGATGCTTGACCACTCTCATTTATCGATATCACCCGCCCCAACTTAGCTCCACTGGCCGCGGCCATAACCTCCGCCTTCTTTCTCGCATCAGCCACCGCCAAACCTATCAACTTGTCATCAGCTTGTTTACTTGTATCCAATTGGAAATTCGGGCCATAGATATTCGTGGCTTCACTGGCATTCAGCAGGTCTGTTAGCTGTCCGGCTTTTGAAACATCTCTCAAAGTGATTCCTGTTGAGTTGCTCGCACTCCACTGACCCATCACTACTTTACCGGGCTGAGGAGGGTAAATCGTAGTCTCGACCCTTTCCTGCATCTGATAAACGTTTACCTGCTCTGTTTGAATATCGGCGTCAGCTACACCAGAAGCCTTAACCGCTTTGATCAAAGCCGCCATCTTGGTATTGACCTCGTTAATTGCCGTCTCTTTATTGTCATTAATTGCGTTTACTCCAGCCGAAAACTCTGCAATTTGATTTTTTTCATCAGACTCTGCATACCCCGTTACAGTTACCACTGCCTCACTTTTCATAATCACTCTCCCCCAAGTAATGTCCCCCCATGGGAAGAAGTACAGAGCTCCAAGTACCATGAGGCCACCCAGAATCCACCTTATAAAGGCATCCAGTTCGCTTTTATTCATATTTTAACTTTAACAATTTGGTGTTTACTAGTCAAATTACCTACAAGGAGTAAAATACCTTCAAAGAACCTTAAAACTTGGAGGATTCATGGCTGAAAAAGTTATCTATCGTCTGACACTATCGATTTTGTTCTCCACCGAAAAAGATTTGGAGCACGCCATTAGCACTTTCGGCTCTTGGTGTGAACAGCTGGACGCGAAGGATAAACAATATGGCTTCGTCAGATCCGGACAGTTGCTCGGTGAACTGTTGCTGATTTCATCTTTACACTTCGAAGGCTGGCAACTGTTTCGGCTCATCCAAGCTCTCGAACTAAATGGGCTGGTGTCCGTAACTAAAAATGTGTGTTTACAAATCGTCCCCAATTAGTTCTCTACCCCGCCCAGTCGCGGGGTTTTTCATAAAAATTTTTCCATCTCTCCGAAGTCTTGAATTACGTAGTTTGCTCCCAAACAAAGTTGTTTATCTCTAACGTAATATTCTTCATATCTGCTAGGAAAATATATTCCGGTATCCACTCCCGCCCTTCTTCCCGCCATAATATCTTTTTCGTTATCTCCTATCATAATCGCTTCTTCTGGTTTTCCTCTCATTATTTCTAATGCTTTCAAAACCCCTTCCGGGTCAGGCTTTACGTACTCCACATCTTCTTTTCCCAAAAAAACATCTACCAACTCACGCAGGCCATTTTTCCTTAGAGATCCCTTGACCCATCTTTTTCGAGAGGCTGTCACCACCCCGATTTTCCCCCCGTTTTGTTTTATTTGGCTGAGTAGCTCAAACACACCCTGATTCAGTTTTACAGTGTTGAGTTTGTCCAGCACTTCTGTCTCCAGCTCCGCAAAAAACTTCTCGCTGTCACTTATCCCCAATCTTTCCGGCCCTCCCCAATCTCCAATCACTTCCTTACCTATTACCTTATTTGTTACCTGGATATCATAATTCGCAAAAATCTTTTTAAACCCGGAAAACAAAATCGGCAGAGTATCGGCCAAACTCCCATCCCAATCAAAAAGAAAATATTTATACTTCATGTTTACATTCTACTGGAATCACCGAATGCTGAGCTTCCGATAAACGAATCTCCCCATTAAGGCCAATCCCAGAATAATTATTACTATTGGCAAGTAAACTACCATCCAAATAATTACATCGGCTACTGATCTCATAGCACCAATCATCGATCTGACGGCCGCTTTAAACACCACCATCGGTCGCCACGCACTGTCTGGAGCGTAAGGCAAAGCCAGTTCATCGGTTGACAGACTCACAGAAATTCTGGTCAGTTTCGCTGTTTGTTCCAGATACTTTTGTTGACCTTTTAAGCCATCAATCTGCTCCTGAATGTTGTTTATCTGCATTTGAACCTCCATCAGATCCTGCACCTTCACAGCCTGATCCAAAATCACCTCCATCTTTGCCTTTATCTTTACCAGATTAGCGATTCTCGCTTCAGCATCCACATATTGATCCGTTACATCATTTCCAAACACATTTTCGGAGATCACTCGAACTCCAATTGTTCTGATTTTATCTAAAGCGTCTTCCCTTTTTTCAGTAGGCACTCTTAGAGAAATATGCCCGCTGGCGGCACCTTCCGGCTTAGTCAAAGACCTATCTACCATAAATCCACTCATATCTATCGCAATTTTCTCTATCCCCTTTATCGATTCTGAAACATCCTTAACCAGCATCGACATATTTGTATCCTGAATTACCATTCTTTGGCTTGACTCTGCAGGTGGCACTTTTCGAACGACTCCACCATATTTTCCATTCGATATCGCCACATCGCCAGAGGGATAGCTCAAAGAAATTCCCGCATTCTCCATGCTTTGACTACGAAGTTTAACCAAAGGCGATGTCTCTTTTCCCAAAAGAACGATTATTACTATTCCTAGAATTATTATCAACCAATTGCTTCTTATCCAAGAGAATACATTCATAAATCTACTTTATCATAGATAATAGATCAGGATGAAAATCACCCCTCTCATTGTCGGACAGATGTCCACCAACTGCTATCTGGTTTCAGATGAGCAAACCAAGCAAGCCATCATTATTGACCCCGGTGAAGAGGGCGACTTTATCAGCACCACCATTTTAGAAAATAAACTGGTTCCAATGGCCATCGTTCTAACCCATGGTCATTATGACCATTGTCTTGCCGCCCTAGAATTAAAATTAAACTTCAACCCTCCTATTTATCTTCACCGGCAAGATCTCTTCCTCTATGAAAAAGCTCATCTCTCGGCTGCCCGCTTCTCCAGCATAGCCATCCCCAAGCTCCCTCCGATTGATCACTTCCTCGTCAACAACGAGGTAATTACGTTTGGCCAATCCAATCTGAAAGTCCTCCACACCCCCGGCCACACTCCTGGATCAATCTGTCTCCTCTCCCCAACCAATAACAATGAACCAAAAACTGATAAGGTCATCTTCACCGGCGACACTCTATTCGCCAACGGGGTTGGCAGCACAAACCACACTTACTCTTCTACTTCCGACCTCCATCAATCTCTCTCCAAACTAAAAACCATCAACCTTGAACAAACTACTTCTCCTCTCATCTATCCAGGTCACGAAAATACTCCCGTTTCCTTTCCGATCTTAAAACGCTTGGGTACTACTAAACCATAACACCAAGAAGCGCCACCTCTCCCATCATCCATTCTTTTATGCCCTCACTTACAAAACAGCTTTCCGTCTTTGAAAAATTAAAATCGCTCTCCCATCCAAGCCAAGCCAATAATAAATCTGCTTTTGTATTTATATCTTCATTTCGTACCATAGTTCCGGCTTTATACGCCCGCAGTGCCTCCTCAGTTACCCCATTGTTTGAGTATTCCTCAACTTTTACCGCCAAAATCTCAGGCATTGTGCGAAGAAGTGCCAGTTTGTCTGCATCCCTAGTCAATTTTGCATAAACATCATCTCCTTGGTAAGAAAAAGCGCTATGATGTCTTACTGACTCAACAACACTCTTCTTATTTATCCCCACGACTTCAAACTCCATAAACTCATGATTTTTGACCATTTCCGAGCCCATCAAGGCATGGTCAAAACCAGTCTTTATGTCTGAAAAACTTCCAAGTAACGCTTGATCAAACCGCCCAATGTCATGTAGTAGACACACCGTCCCCACCTGATAGTCGTTCCAGTCAAGTCCTTTTTCAAAAGAGGTGATATCGATCCCAGCCATCACCACCTCCCGTGTGTGGATAATTTTCACCAAAATCATTCTCTTGATCAGATCGGTTTCTGCCTTCCCATAAGCACAGAATACCACCTCCAAGAACCACTCGTATACTCCCCTTGGAACTTTGAAATTCTTGGTTCCGTTTTCATGAAACAGTTTTTTTGTCCAGGCTCGTACCGTGTCCTCGGTTTTATCGCCATTTAGCATAAATTCAAATTCTTCCCCGTATCTTTTTTGCACAAACTCAAATATAACACAGAGTTTTCCGGATTTCCCCTGACGAGTTCAACTCACTCATTTTTTCTTACGCCAAATAGCACGTACCGGCAAGGAAAACTTGAAGGTAGTCCCTTTTCCCACCCTGCTCTCAAACCAAATCTTCCCTCCAGATAACTCAAAATGGTTCCCTTCTGCCCATATTATCGGCTGCTCAAACTGTGGAGATCCTGCAACGCGCCCCGTCGTACAACGACGCTCTGCTTTGCTGGAAACTAGCCTTTTCGAGAACCGAAAGCAAGGAGGACAAACCCTAGTTATCTTGTCTTTTTAAGAACCTTGTCTGTCAACCCCAATATTTTCAAACCCTTCAACAGCATCAAAGCATCATGCATATACTCGGTTTCTTCCCTCGATACGGTTGGGAAGGCTAGATAATCTTCCTGTGCTTTTCCGGGCATAAAGATTACCGCCTGTCCTGGTTCGGCACCAGGTTTTACATTTCCTTTACCGATTGAGTCCACCGCCTTTGACCACCACCCAGGGGCAACCAGCATCGGAAACTTCGTATAAGCATTGGAACCATCGTAAAAAGTTGCTGCCCCTGCATTTGCCATATGCGTACCCACTACCAAACCTGGTTTTTCGTGTATATGCAGGTCATAAAGTCGCTGAAGAGCCCACTCCGGTTTAGAACCGGACCCATGACCTTCTGCTTTATCTGCCGCTACTACCGGATATATCGTTTTCCTTCCGTCTCCAGGGCCAATTGAAAGCTTCAAAAGTGATAAGTGATGAATCAGCGGGATACCTGTTTCCGTAGCCACATATGACGCCGGAGCCACTGGTAGTTGTTCCGGTTCTTTACCCACCTTCCCCTTCCAAGCACTTTGGCGCATAGACTCACACATCATAATCGCCAATGTTTGATAGTTAGTTCTTTCACCTTCCTTACCTATTAGTCGCACAAATTTGTCCAAAACGTCTATTCTGTCTGATAGTCTCCCAGCATCTTTATCAATCATGTTTCTCAAAAAGAGAACCAATCGATGTGGATTTTCGGCCACCTCTCTCATAAATCCCTGCAAGTCTTTAAATCCCTCCAGAGTCGATCCAATCCTAGCATTAGCCACCAATTCCAGAGCCACCGGAAGCTGTGTTCTAATATCCAGATTCAGAGTGCTGTATGGAGCCTTCATTTCAATCTTAGAATAAGGATTCCTGATTGTTTCACCACCCACAATCACTTTTCCCACCGGCCGGTCTTCAACGTACCTGGCACCCAGCCTATTAGACCCGATAGGGTAGGAAATCACCGGTCCGGTCTCCACACCCTTCTTTGGATCTCGAATCAGTTCCAGTAGCTCTTTTCTTTTACCCAGTTGCTCAACTCTGTCTAATAGTGTTACCGCGTCGATCGCTGTTTGGGCTTGTCTCAAATTTGCCGAGGGAATATTCATGTCTTCCCGTCTCCCTTTTTTGGGAATTATTGTCACCACTTCACCTTGAGGCTCTGGCATCGACAAACCAAGTTGCGTACCATACAAGTCTGTTGGTCCATTCGGATTTGTTCCCTTAACTGTACCAGCAGAAATATAATACACTTTGTATTTGGCACCGGCGTAAACTTCTTCGGCCACTTGCATTCTGTGGATATGACCCGCAACTGAGCCCTTTGGTCTGCTGCTTTCGGAAGTGTTTTGCATTACCACTCTTTGTCCGTCCAATTCGTCAAACTTACTTCCCCTAGGGGGGTTATGCCAAACTTTAATATCATGCTCATAACCATTAGGAAATTTAAGTATCAAAGTCCCCCCGTTTTGTATAAGTTTAATATCTAGATCTCCGATCATTGCTCTCCAGGTATTCATCGTGGTTTCGGCCATCCATCCAGGATGAGCCCAATATTCAGACACCATACCCAGGATTCTTCCTGCATTAGCCAGAGGTTCAAAGTACATCATTCTCATAAATTCCAATTGTGTCTGAGCATCGGCATCAGCCTTCGAGTCAATTGACTGCGAATGTTTACCGTTAGACCAGCCTTCGATTTCATCTCCAGCAAAAATTACCAGCACATCAGGATTTGATAAGACATAAGCCAAAAGTTCGTCCATAGCATCGAGATCTGAAACCTTGCTTCCCAGATGCCAATCGGAAAGAACAATAATTTGCTTCGGAACCATATTGGGAACTTCCTGGGTTACTACCAATTTGCCTCTATTATCAATCTCTAACCTCTGACCGGTTTCGTGATGAAATCTGTAGTCTTTTATCTTTTCGCTATTTGTCCTATCTGGGGGATAAACGCTTACTGTCCTCAATAGCTTATCTGTTTCTTTTTGGGCCATTTATTTAGGATTTATAAATTAATAAATACTTTCTTTATCTAACCGAATTATACCCTCAAATTATGTTTGACAACCACCAGTTTTTTATCCCATATTTATGTATAAAATCTTTCATACCAATCACAAAAAATCCTTAGTGTTCTATGAAACTACTTTTTTCAAAAACTCACTCGTCAACCTTTCCACATCTTTTGCACTATCAGCCATTACCAACTTTTTTCTTAATCCAGAGGACCCATCAAAACCTTTGGTATATCCTACCAAATGTTTTCTCATTGGAAAAAATTGAAATTTTCCTCCCGCCTTGAGTCCTCGGTTTCTTGAGTTCTCGAGTTCTTTAAATATTTCCTCGTATTTCTTTGCATGTTCCACCATCACCATCAATCTCTCCTTCAGTGTTACCATGTCACCGTGGCCCTGTGTCTGCGTGTCACTGTGGCCCTGTGTCTGCGTGTCACTGTGGCCCTGTGTCTGCGTGTCACTGTGGCCCTGTGTCTGCGTGTCACTGTGGCCCTGTGTCACTTTCCTCAACACCCAAGGGTTCCCCAAGGCCTCTCTTCCTATGAGCACACCATCCATCTTCCCTGTCAAGTCCACCTCTTTCCCATTTTTCAACATCACCACAAATTTTTTATCCCTTACCACAGTTGTGCCCTCACTACTGTTTGTGTCACCATGGCCCTGTGTCTGCGTGTCACCATGGCCCTGTGTCTGCGTGTCACCATGGCCCTGTGTCACTTTCTGCAAATCTCCATTCCCCAAAAACTTTGTTCCGTTCTGCCGGATTATCTCTGCCGCTTTAAGCAAAGCTCCCCAATCAGCCTCACCTTTATACAACTGCTTAAAAGTTCTCCCATGCATTGCTACCGCAGGCAGTTTTTGTCCGGCCAAAAATTTCCACCAGCTCTCGTCCGGCTGAGAGCTACCAATTCGTGTCTTCACGCTCACAGGCACTTCTCTTATTTCTCCCGTGTCACTGTGACACCGTGTCACATTGTCCAAGGTCCCCCTTCTCGTTGCCTCTATTACCTCCCCCGCCAAACCCATATCTCGCATTATTCCGGCACCACCGCCTCGTTTCTCCAGTCCAGGAGAGGGACAACCCATATTTATATCAATACCATCAAAGCCCATTTCGCAAACAATCTTTGCCGCTTCAAAAAAAGAGTCCGGATCACTGCCAAACAATTGAGCAATTACCGGCCTTTCAAACTCATCATATAATAGGTTCCTCCAAATCTTGTTCTCCATCTCGCCTCTTTTCTTAATCCTCCACAAGCCTTCCGCACTGACAAACTCGGTGTAAATTACGTCCGCCTTGCCGTATTTTTTGGTAATAAAACGCATCGGGGCATCGGTTACCCCATCCATCGGCGACAGCCCCACGATTGGATAATTAAGTTTGTCCCAAAACATCCATCTATTTTACCCCATTTAGTATGGTACTTTTACCGCGAGCATCCAATGATCATATATCTCCCCCTCAACCCCCTTATCTCTCCATCTTTTATCAAAATCTTCTCTTGACCGGAAAATTACCCCAATCCCTTCCCCCACCTCGTCTTCTTTCAAAACTGATGGATCGATAAACCAGACATTTGTCTCGTCAACATCAAAAACCACGGAGTAGTGACCGCTTTCGAGAGTATCCATCTCATCCTCTGTTCCCCAAGCTTGGTAACAAACCAGACACACATATCCCACCGCCAGCACCGCTTCCAGCTCCGTAATACCGGCTCCGGATGCCTCAAAATACTCGACCCCTTCTTCATCTAACAACTTCTTGATGTTTTTTATCCTCGTACCGTTCACCGGATCAACCTCCAACCTCTGATAAAGTTCGGTTTTGAGCACATCCCCCTTTCCTAACATTAACAATAGATTGCTGACGGCAGCGCCCCCACAATCATAGTTGAATTTTTGTATTACCGGCTCAATCCTCACGACCCTTTTTCTGCCTTTTTGGGGAAGTTCTTTTTCCAATTTTTGGTTTATAAATAATAATTCCAAAACCTTGTCAAAATACTTGGCCTCACCTGTAACCGGATCATTAAACGAACAGTCAGCACCACTTATCCCATAGATAGTGATGTTTTCCGTAACTGCCCCTACTTCCTTTCGAACCGCTTCCACGTCTCCATATCTGTCCTTTTCCCCCTGAAAAATAATGATTTTACTCACGATATTATTCACCTTGGTTGCCCCTGGAATAAATCCCAAAATCACCAGCTCATATTTTTCTTGATCTTTTTTACTCAAACCCGTCAGATACTCCGCCGCCACTATTCCTCCAAGCGATTTTCCAATTAATCTAATTTTCTTATATTCTCCAGACTCACATTTATCCAAAATACTTTTCAGAGTTTCAATCTCCTCGTCTCTCGATTGATCTTCTCGATGTTTTTCACCCCTATCTATAAAAGGAGAATTAAACATAGCGACACTTCTTCCCAGATCTTTGGCTGCCTTAAATATTTTTTGTACCGACTCGGAGGTTTCCATACCCTGACTGCTTCCACGCAAAATCACATCCAATGCCTCCTTATCTCCGCCATCAAAATATTCCACGTTCAAATCCATACATTACTATATACCAAAAAATATCCCTCTCTGCATTTCACCCGCCCCGAACCAATAACAATTAACCAATAACCATTAACCTCGCTACACTGCCAGCATCCAGTGGTCGTAAACCACTCCCTTGTAATCAATATCTTTCCATCTGCCGTCAAATATTTCTTTCTTTATCTTTCTTATGCCCTTTCCGTACTTGCTTTTCTGTTGTCGCACATAAGGATCGGCCAGCCAAAAATAGTCCCTCTCAACTCCAAACACCACCGAGTAGTGTCCGCTTTCCATCCTGTCGTAGTATTTTTGGCTTCCCCAAGCTTGGTAAACCACCAGGCACAGCTTTTGTTTTTTTACCCTACTTTCCAAGTCGTGCAGGCTAGCCCCATGTTTCTCCCGGAAATTTAGCTCCATCTCCCTAAAGAGACTTTTTATTCGCTCGGGATGAGTCCCGTGCCTTCTGGTGGTACCAAGCCTTCTCTTGACTGCATCTTTCCTGGATTTACATCCCAAAGTCCTCAGAATGGTCATCACGGAGGCCAAACCGCACTCATACCCATTCTCCTGACGGACGGGTTTTACAGGCACAAGTAGTATTTTATTTTTCTTTCTTACCACGCCCAATTCTAAGCCGATGGCACCCCATTTACAACCTATCCAAATACTTGTTTGTTTTTGGAATTGTTTGGTCCTATTAGGCCGAATAGTACTGCTGTGAAATTCAACATCGAATGGCTAACAGTAATTAGGTAAATATTTGGATAGTAATAATAAAGAAATGCAAAGCCAGTTCCTCCCACAAAACTTAGTAGTAAATTCCTAATCTTATCGGGATAGATGATATGAATATATGAAAAGATTAATGAATTTATCAATACAATTGTAAAGACAGATGTGAACATATTTTGAAGTTTTGGCATCAAGTAACCCCTATAAACTAACTCCTGAAAAAAACTTAAAACAACGCACATAGATAAGAAGTGTGTGTTTTTCCACCGTTTTTCAACAAACTTTTTATTAAAATGTTTAGCTATTAAAACTAATGAAATACAACCTAGAAATGTAAATAATAAATATGGAAGAAGAGAACTTTTAAAATTATCAATCCTAAATCCTAATCTATAAAAAGTGAAGTTATCCAATAAAATTAAGATACTTATACCAATTAAAGTAGGTATAAAAATAAAAGGTCTGTACCTGTAAGCAAGTGGGTATTTGTAAATAAAATATACTGGCAATATAAATAACAAAATAATTTCAACCATATTCCAATCATACATTCAATCAATTGAAGGTCGGTTGGATGAACTCCGTATATTTGCCAAACGAGAACCTAGCTATCGTGGAAGAGTTAGTTGAAAAGCAACAAAACGGAATGAGCGAAGATCGCTACAAATTAATAGTCCAAGGAACTGCCAAGCTCGCCTATAAAATATTTGTGGGCGCTCTTGGGGTCGAACCAAGCACCTCGGTCTTATCAGGACCGCGCTCTAACCAGATGAGCTAAGCGCCCAAAACCACTCGTATATTCTAACACAAAAGGCCAAAAACGAGCACAAAAAACCGCCTTTCAGCGGATTTTTGTCTCTGTGTAGGGGCGGGGTCTTCCCGCCCAAACAAGCAAAGCAACGGTTTTGTCGTCTCAAGAGTGGCAAGAGTCAGGTAGATTGTATTTAGACACTCATCTACCAATAGTGTGGCGTTTTATCATCGGACTCGTGCAGTCCTATACTCCTAGAAAGGAGGTGATCCATCCGCACCTTCCAGTACGGATACCTTGTTCGTAACTTTCCGCGTATTTCTACGGGTACGGACTATATCTTCATCCCCAAATATTTAGCTTTTTCTGGGTGCCAAGAGCCAATTTTTTGTACAAAATCTACATAAGACTTAGCTTTTACAAAAAATCTCCAGTATTCAGGATCTACATTTACGCTTGGATTGTGGATTACTCCGCAAGAAATTTTCATCTCTTCCAGATAATTCTTCACTTGATCCAAATCTTTATAGTCCTTCTGACAAAAGTAGATATAAAATCTAACTTTTGTGCTCTTTGCGACTCCCCCATCGGTATCAAAGTATCCTCTGACATAATCTTGTTTATCTTTTTCAGATCGAATCTCAAACCCTTTAAGAAAAGATTTAGAAAATTCAACAATATATACATTTCGGGTACTTCCTTCTTTATAAGTCCAGGCATTTCCACCCAAACTTCTAATTCCACTAGCTACCATTTCGACAAACTCTTTAGATTTTTGTGAAACCCTAAAAGTTGTTTTTCTTTCGGTAGCGTCATGAAGGATACCAACAATATAAGCTTTTGATATTTGTGGCGCTCGCGTGTAGTCTCTACGGAGTCCTGATTCTGATGTCTCAGAAAAAGGTTCCCTCGGTATTACCATAATTCAAGTATATCCGAAGATAAACCGAAATGTTAGGCTTCACCGATACAGCGAGATTTTTCAGAGAGATTACTCTCTAAGGTCGCAACGCGCAATATGCGCAAACGACTTAGCCCCCATCGCCAGTCTTACCTTAGGAGGTCCCTTCCTTGCGGTTGGGGATACCCACTTCGGGCACTACTGACTTTGTTGACTTGACGGGCAGTGTTCTGGAATAGATTGATACATCACTGCATCAACTTTCCTCTCGCCGGGCACGCGGTTTTCCCGCACCCTGGCGAATGCTTGATCTAGATGAATATTTATTCATCTGTGTTTTCAGGTAAATTAATTTTTCTATTCCCTCTTTGGTTAGATGTTGTTTATCTTCAAAAACCTTAGCCGCTTGGCAAAAGATTTCAAAAGAAAAACGCTTCTTTGCAAAAAGAGAATATTTTCGAAAAAAGGGAATTATCTTTTCAGCAATATCCTTAATTCCACTGATTTTTAGTTTGACGTGAGGATACCAACCATAACGATCATAGTTAAGTTCATAAATCCTGCCGCAACCTAAAGTTTCGGCAATCATTTCAAGAACTTCTCTATCATCACCCCTTAACTCGATCTCAAAGTTTAGTCTTGGATCAAGTCTGTTTTTGGTTGTGTGATGCTTTCCAATTGTGATTGAAAAACATCCCTCTCCGTCTACAAAACCAGCAATATATTCACCAGAAAGCAACATAAATCAAGTTCGGTCCTTCTTCCGATAAATCGGAATACTACGACCTCTGCAGACTTCTAATCTTTAATCGGCAATTGGTTACCCGATTGCCTACTTTAAGTAAACCCGAAAGTTTACCGAAAGTCAAGACTAGATCTCCCTTCGTGCTTTCATTTCATTTTGTTTTCATCTCGAGCCCATGTATTTTTTACATTTTTCTAACAAGTGTCTTCTCCAGTTGTACGTAGGATCGACAATGTAAAAAACCGTTAAAACTTCAAGCTAAAAACTGCTACTTTAACCCTCCAACACTTCCGTCACCGGACAGTGTCTGTTATTTCGCTTTACAGATCTTGTTTATCTGTAGGGGGATTTACACCCTCTAGAACATGAAAGTGGAAGGCGCATATTATTTGTACAAGAAACGAGAACGTATTCACCGCGGTGATGCTGATCCGCGATTACTATCAACTCCCCTTCACGCAGGCGAATTGCAGCCTGCGATCCGAACTGAGGATGGGTTTATAAGGATTAGCTCCGGCTCGCGCCTTGGCATCCCGTTGTCCCACCCATTACGCCATGTGTGTAGCCCTAGATATAAGCGCCATGCTGATTTGACGTCATCCCCTCCTTCCTCCGCGGAAAAAACCGAGGCAGTCGACTATGGATATTTAACATAGTCCAGGGGTTGCGTTCGTTACGGCACTTAAGCCGACGCCTCCAACAATGTTTGAACATTACTTCAAACGTAGACTATACCTTCACCCTTCGCTTTCGCGTTAGGGGCCGACGTGTTATGGAAATAGATTACTCTACCCATCTTCATCCTGTCTAAACAGGAATCTAGTCGTTACGGGGTCAAGACCTTTATATTTCATACATTCTGGCATATATTTGAAGATTAAATTGAAAAATTGATTTACTGAATTACTTCTAATTCTTAGTCTCTTTTTCTTTTCGTTCAACAAACAGTCCAATTTGAACTTATTTTTCAACAAAGAAATAATTTTGTTCAAATCTTCCAGTCGATAACTCTCGGTCGCTATTGTCGGATACCTATGATTTTCTAGATGACCATCATCCATATACCAAATTGCTAAAGAAAGAGGAGTTAACCACTTTTCTAGGATCTGGATAGGGATGGTCTTCTTACCATCAGGATAAAATAACTCTCTAAACTTTCGAAAATACTGTCTCAAAAAGAATCTTTTGCTCTCTGAAATTACTCCATTTCGTCTATCAAGACGTGAAACGGTAGCAATTTTTGGATAAGCTAATCTCTTTAATAAAGTGTATTTCCAGTTCAAATAGTCACTTTGTTTGCTTGATTGCTCAAAACAAACCTTTCCTAATGGGTAAACATAAGCGTCCCCCAAAATAGAACCAATTATTATCGACAATTCATCATGCGAAAGAGATATATGAATATTCCTTCGTATTAGAATTTGCCGAATGTCAGTCTGACTTCCCTCGGTATTACCCATTTGACTTCATTTAACCCAAAGTTAAACCGAAAGTCAACAGGGCTTCACCGATATGAGTCGGATTTCTCATCTCGCATTACTGCGAGAGGTCGCGATAGCTCACGACACGAACTGACGACAACCATGCAGCAGCTGTGTAACACCCTCGAAGGAGTCCCCGTTTCCAGGGATTTGCAGTTACATGTCAAATCTAGGTAAGGTTCAAGGTTTCGTATCCAATTAAACCACATGGCACGCTGATTGTGCGTTTCCCCGTCAATTCCTTTGAGTTTTAGCCTTGCGGCCGTACTCCCCAGGCGGAACACTTAACGCGTTAGCTTACACCACTCCCCTTGCGGGAAATAGCTAGTGTTCATTGTTTACGGCTAGGACTACAGGGGTCTCTACATAATGTTACTTTCATCTCGATAAATATCGAAACTACTAACCAACCGAAGTTGGCGGTTAATCATTTCTGATTAACTCTGTACGTTACCGCACAGATCGGACTGTATCATGCTCCGATTTTCATCGGAGTCCGGCGTACAGTCTCTACGGGGTTTTTCTCTATAAGGAACAAATTTATATTCAAACTCGGGCAAGATATACTTGCCTAACTTACTTTTTAACTCTTGCAAAGTTCTAAAGGGAAAATAAATAATATATTTTCCTTTATTAATTCGCTTTGAGGTCTGAATCCCAATATTTTTCTTAATAGCCTTGATAAGTAAACTTACCTCCGCTTCAGAAAAACTATGAGTTTGGATTGATAAACCAGCATATTCTGCCGAGCCATCATCCATAATCCAGACAGCAAGTACCAAAGGATCAATAGTGTCAGCCACCTCATTGGTGATTGTCTTTTTGTTGTTTTTATAAAACAATTGGTAATAGTGGGTAAAAATAGGATGGGTTAAAGTCACAAACTCGGCAAAGTTGTAGTCTTTTATGCCGACTTTTTGGCTAAAACATCGTACTTTCATCGAAATAATTGGTTCAAAAATACGCCATTTGTAATTTACCAAACTTAGTTGTTTAAGACTATGTTTAATATGCAAACGACAATTCTTTCCCCTAAATCTCAAACCACCATCTCCTAACATTGTTCCAATCAAAACACTCCTTTGAATTTTGTTTAAACAAAATTTACTCTTCTTATAGCTAAAAACTTCCCTCGGTGTTTTCCTCACTTACTCAGTATATCCGAAGATAAACCGAAACTGCAAGGACTTTCACCGATATAGCCAGTTCTTAAATTACGCATTACTACGTAATGGGACTAGTTAAAATCCCTTTCGCTCCCCTAGCTTTCGTTCATCAGCGTCTGGAATGTTCTAGTTGCCTGCCTTCGCTTTTGGTATTCTTCTTGATATCAATGGATTTCACTCCTCCACCAAGAATTCTAGCAACCCCGAACACCCACTAGTCTGTTAGTTTATCGAGCATCTCTGGAGTTGAGCCCCAGGCTTTAACCCGATACTTTACAAACCGCCTACGATACTCTTTACGCCCAATAAATCCGGACAACGCTTGCGCCCTACGTATTACCGAGGCTTCTGGCACGTAGTTAGCAGGCGCTTTCTAATAGGGTACCGTCAAAATTTCTTCCCCTATCACAGTGGTTTACGACCCGAGGGCCTTCATCCCACACGCAGTGTCACTGCATCAGACTTTCGTCCATTGTGCAAAATTCCCAGTTGCTGCCATCCGTAGATGTATGTTCCGTGTCTAAGTAACATTGTGGGGGGCCGTGCTCTCACACCCCCTAGCCGTCATAGCCTTGGTAAGCCATTACCTTACCAACTAGCTGATAGCGAACAGGCTCATCTTTCTGCGGCCGGTTAAGGCCTTTCTCCTTGCGGACTTATGCGGTATTAATCCCGCTTTCGCGGGACTATTCCCCACAAAAAGGTAGATTCCTGTCTTTCCTCACCCGTCTGCCACTGCTCCACACAAGGCCTTGCGGCCAAGTGCTTCACCGTTCGACTTGCATGCTTAAGGTACACTGCCAGCGTTCGTCCTGAACCAGGATCAAATTCTCAAAAAAAATTGAATTTTACGTCACTCTCACCACTCTTCAAACGACAAAAAATTATCGAAAAAATAATTGAAATCAGCTCAATTATTTGCTGCTTCACTTGTTAACGAGCTTGGATATTTTAACAGCCCTTTAGAACCTCCGCAAGAGCATCTTTTCAGATCTCCTTTTGTAGGAAAAACACTGACCGAAAACCCAAATCGGTAGTCTTATTTTATCACAACATCACCACAAATAACATCCATCTTCCACGTTTATCCCATAACTGCATTTTTGTCTTTTCTAAGGTATAATATCGTCAACTTCTGTCTCACGAGAGGCACTTTCGTTAATCCGGGAACAAAATATGTTGCTACTATCCAAAATGGTGCCGAAGACGAAGATGCGCTCGGCTGGGACGGAGACGTCCGCACTTATCTTGAATTTATGGCCAACGTTCGTGACATCAAGGGTTTCGGGCTTTACGGAATAGTCTGGAACGGCGGGGGTGTCACTGTCACCGAAACGTTGATGGCGTACCATGAATTCCACATTCCCATTTTTGTCATTGTCTGGTCTGGTCGTCAGGCAGATGATAAACTGTCCGCCACAAATTTCAGTGGTGAACATGTACATCACATCAGCAAACACGATCCAGCCTCTCTCCGTCAAACACTAATCAAATACGGCCTCAGTCGTTAATTTTCTCAAGCTGCCCGCAAAAAAACTGCTTCCAAGAGGACCAAATATACAAGACCTGTCAAAGCCATCAAGTCCTTTACTTTATCCAATAGACCAGAAAGCCCTCTCCCTCTTCTTTTGGTGGTCCTTTTGGCTTCCATCATTTTTTTCTTCATCGTCATCACCTTGCAGGGCCCTCTCTACTAGCCACAAAAAACCAGGTTCGTCACCTGGTCTACTAAATCAAACAATCCGCTTCCATCGTGTCATGGTAGTCATAAACTCAATCGTTTCTTCAAACGAGAGTTCTCTTCCGTCTCTTTCAAAGTCAAGTTCGTGCTTTGGGGCCGACCCTCGACGGATTCTCACCTTTCCAACCAAAATCGGAAAAGGTTGTTCCTCGTTCAGATTCATTAGCATCTGGAAATCTTCCACACTGTAACTATACTTTCCAGGCAACGGCTCCAAGTAGATTCTACAATCACTCCTTCCTCTACCTGGTCTTATAATTCTCACGGCCACTTCGTAATGGCCATATGAGTTTTTTGGCACAAATAGTGCCTGGTCAAGATCTTCCATTCTCATTCTCCTTTCAACGTACTGATTTTAGGTATAGTTATTCTACTCCTTACAGCCCCATAATACAAATTGGTGATATAATTCAAATGTTCTCTCACATTTTTAAGGAGGCTTAATATGGCACCAAACCAGATTAAAGGCATCCACTGTCCCAGCTGCGGCCTGCACGAAGCCATTGTTCGTTATTATGAAGGCTCGCTTCGGCGGTCATCTTGGAGCGTCGAACATTCTCATTGCGGTTTCAAGCGCAACGCCACCTTCCTCATCGGGGATATTTTGGACGAGGTCATAGGTGATGGTCTCTATACTTGGAATGAAGAGCCCAGAGTTCCTACAATCACCCTCAAGCTAGACCTTGCTTTACAGGCAGCAGAGGCTTTGGCCAAGGTCAAATCGGTTTTTGGGGCACTGATCATTCAACCGAAAATCATCCTCACCGTTGCGCCTAGCACCTTCACTTGCCCAATCTGCGGATCCCCTGATCTGGAGCCCAAACACTTCTACCTATCGTGCGGGGATCATTACCTCGTCAATGTAGACGAGTTCTTCATTGGGTACATTAAGTCAGAAGGGTACGAGGTTTCTGGACACGGCGATGCCTTCCGAGTATACCGAGTCATTCGCCCACCAACTGGTTTCTGGAATTTCATAAAGGGGGAAGTCCCCTACAATGTTTCCGTTGCCCAGCTTGAGTATCGCCGCAACAGCGACCAGCACTTTCTTATCCTCAGTCGCCCAGAATTTGGATACGACCCCGAAACATACGGCACATTCACGCACACCATCGAAGATGGACTTGGTAAGTTTTACAAAGTTATCGTCAAGCGTGAAGACTAACGCTCCTCGACCCCGCCAGTGGCGGGGTTTTTGTAAGTTAATGAATCACCCCACCACCCAAACACTCACCCTCATGGGAATAAAAGACGGCACTTTGTCCTGGCGCAATCCCCCGAACAGGCTTATCCAGTAAGACAAACATCCCATCTACTTGATTTCTTGAGTTCTTGATTCCTTGAGTTCTTGCTCGCAAGAGCTCCCCTCCGTGTCGTATTCTTACCAAAAGATCGTTTAGATTCGTCATTGCGAGTGAGGTGTGGCAACCTGCCTGCCGGCAGGCAGGTCTCACTCCACCAATCCAGTTTACCTCTCCAACTTCGAACTGATCCCCCGTAGCCTCATCCGCCTCCGCAACAATAAGCTCATTCCTCTCCGCATTTTTCGATATTACATAATAGATCGGCGTCTCCCCCAAATCTTTTTTCTCCCTATTTTGTGACACTGTGTCACTGTGACTCTGTACTACCTTTCTCTGTGCTTTCGAATTCCATCTCCACCCTCCTCTCTGCCCTATCGTATAAAACCACACTCCATCATGAGCACCCACTTCGTGGCCTTCAGTATCCAGCACCTTACCGGGAACTACTTTTAGTCTTCTGGCCAAGAACTCTCTCACTTCCACGTTACCCACAAAACAAATTCCCTGGCTGTCTTTTTTATCGGCCACCGAGAGTCCCGCGTCTTTGGCTATCTCTCTCACTTCGCCTTTTACCAAATCCCCGAGGGGGAAAAACACATGGCTCAGTTCTTTCTGTGTCAGCTTCCACAAAAAATACGTCTGGTCTTTATGCTTATCCTTTGGAATAAATAATCCTGTAGGGGCAGGCCCCCGCGCCTGCCCGTTTTGTTGCAACCGTCCAAGTCTCGCATAATGCCCGGTCGCAATGTAATCAAACCCATTCGCTAGTGCCCAATCCAAGAAAAGCCCAAACTTTATCTCACTGTTACACAACACATCCGGATTTGGGGTTCTGCCTGCTTCGTATTCTTCATAAAAATACTTTATAACTCTTTTGTTATACTCTTCCGAAAAGTCCAATACCTTGAATGGTATCTCCAGCTCCAAGCAGGTTTTAAGTGCCATTTGTCTATCCTCATCCGCCCGACAGCCGTTCTTCTTAATCCATTCCTCTCGTGTCAGACCATCTCTCTCAATTTCGCTTTTTGGTGGCCAGCAATAAAGATGCACTCCAACCACGTCATAGCCTGCCTTTTTCAAAAGCAAGGCACTCACGGCACTGTCTACGCCACCTGATATTCCCACAGCCACTTTTTTGCGATTCACATCCTATATTATACCTGACCCATCGCGCTTTTTCCTTACACCACTAAGTGTTCAATAATTAATCCCTGAGTTCCTTGAGGTAATAGCATAATATGTCTACCCTTTCTAAATTTTTTTTGCCCCTCAACTTTTATATCTTCAACTCTTTTAATATCTTCTAAACTAGTTTTTCTCTTTTTTTCCACTCCTCTAATTGTTCTTTCCCTCAAATCCCTATAAACCTCACAATCACCCTGCCTCATAATTGCTTCTGCTTCCATCCCTGAGTTAATCACTTCCATCCATCTATAAGTACTGGAAATCACAGCCACTGCGTCATCCATGGCCTTTACTTTCCAAGCACTCTCAACCTCTTCCTCCTTAGATAGACTTGACTTGCCACTTTTCCCATTCCTGTATGCACGATGCTTGTTGTATTTTATTCTAGCTTTATTCCCAAGCTGGTTTGTAAAAAATTCAGTCACATAAGCCTTAACCACATTCTTGTCCTCATAGTCAGCTATTTCACTCACCACATTTGATACAAGTGAAATAAATCTTTCTGGTTGCAACATTCCAGCTAGAAAATATGTTTGAGCGACCCACATCGAAATATGGTCTTCATCTTTGATTCCAGTATCACATTGCTCTCTGGTGACCACTTTAGCTTCCTCATTATCGACAATCCCTATCTTCCCGTCATCCAACAAAGAAAAAGTTGTTTCATCTCTTTCTAGTAACTTTCGCCTTAGGTACCTTCTGTCCTCTTCATTAACGAATATCTCTTCCCCGCCTACAATTCTTCGCTCAGCCTGGTGTCCTAATTCCTTTATATCCGTCTCTATCAATTTATCTGTTTCCATAATATATCTTACATTTTACTTCAAAAGCTCCAAATTCCCCATACACAGCTCACTTCCCGGCCTTTCCACGAGGCACTCCTCAAACTTCATTTTTGCTTCTTCTTTTTTTCCGATCCACTGGTAATAGAGTCCCCAATTATTCAGCAATTCTGGATATTTTGGATAGATTTCACTGGCTCTCTCCATCACTGGCTTGGCTTTTTCCAAATCGCGTCCGATTAGATATATCGCCGCTGCATTGCTCTGTGCCATTACACTACCAGTTACATACTTAGCGTCGTGAAGGAATAGTCTCTCCTGACTCAGCCAATCAAAATTTCTAACCACCGTCCTCCCGGCATAAAGGATGATTACTAAAACAATTATTAGGCCTTCAAGGAGTCTCCTTGTAGGGGCAGGCCCTCGTGCCTGCCCGCTAAATCTCAATGTGAATGAAAACAATATCATCACCACCCCCAGACTCGGCCAAAACCACAATCTCTCCCCAAATATCGTCCCTATTGGAAACAAAATATTTCCGGTAATCAGTATCGGACCCCAAAACAACATCATCCCCATGATACCCGCCATTGTATGTAGGGGCGGGCCCCCGTGCCCGCCCGAAACCTGGTGGGGCAATCCAGTTAGCAACAAAACATTGATAGTCGCCATACCCACTCCCAAAATAACTCTCCAATCAAACCAAGAATCTACTAATTTTATTTGATTATAAGAATAGTCATAGCTCAAATTTATCGGAAAAAATATTTTACCCACCCCAAAAGGAATTAGTCCAACAGCATTCTGGATTCTTTTTTCAGTCGTCACAAACTTCAGCGGATTCTCTACCGTCGTCGCCCTATTCTCTATTCCCGTTCCCCCCAAAACTACCGTCCGAAGCAGAAAAAATCCCACCAAAGACATCATCACAAACACGCTCGCTCCCACTTTTTCTTTCTTTTCTACCTGGTTCGCCATCCAAATCAAATACAACAGTATCGGCACGCCCACCATCGCCGTTTCCTTTGATAACATGGAGAGAAAAAGATACATAACACACACTTCCCATTTCCTTTCCATACCCTTCAAGGTCGCCAAAAGCATAAAGGCCAAAGACAACATCTCTGCTCGGCCAACTATATTGTTTACTACTTCCGCATGTATCGGCAAAACAATAAACAGCACAGTACCCCAAAATGCCCAATCCCTCCACCACACAACACTATCGTCATCTCGAGCGTAGTTCCATAGATACCCCGAAGAGGGTACGAGAGATCTCATTCCATTTATTTTCTCCTTTTTGAGTTTTCGAGTTTTTGAGTTTTCGAGTTCTTCCATGACTCTGTATACCAGCCAACACACCCACGCATAGATCAATACATTCCCCAATCGAAATCCCCAAGCTCCTTTCCCGGAAATCAAAGCATTCAGATAAAAACTAAAACTCGTCACAGGTCTATACACCGAACTCTCATTTCCATCCAAATAGTAGTACGGTCTGATCAATGTAGACACCAATGCACTCACCTTTCCCATTTCCGGGTCTCCAGACACTACCCTTACATCGTCCTGTACGAAGCCGCCAAAAATACTCACAAAATAAATGGCAAACGCCAAAACAAAAATTACCCGTCCCTTCATCCCTCAATTGTAAATTAAATACTCTGCTTCTTTGTGGCTTCTTTAATCCGATATTCACTCTGCCCCTCTTTTTCCTCCTTTTTAGAGACACCCACTTTCTTTCCTTTAGCCAGTCTTACCTGCTCTTCCGTTTTTTGAAATTGATTGTGAAACGCCGGACTATATACTGTATTCTTCTGCCTCATGAAAAAATTGTAGCATATCTTACCCTCTCTTTTCTCCACCTCCACCCACAACTTCCAATTTCGGAACCTCCTTACCAGTTATCCCCAACTCTTTTTTTTCTGATCTGGCTCCAGCCATCACCGGATCGACATTATCCAGAGTTCTCATTCTCTCGAGATGGTGTTGCCACGCTTCGGACTTAATAGTTTTAAGTCTAACTCTCTGTATTGCATCGCTTATTGGTGTACTAGACACAAGAAAATTCTACAACAAAAAATGGTCACTCAAAAGGCTATCTAATCATTTCCTTTGCCACGTTTACCTCCGGAAAGGCCTTTTCAAACCACTTAAACTGTGCCGTCCTGTTCTCATCAGGATCATCCCATAAACCATTAATGATAATGTACTGTCACGTTCAAAATCTCAATCACCTCTCTCTTTTTCCTAAAAATAAATATCGCCCTGTATTTTCTATCTATTCTAAAGCTGTAAATCTCAAGTTTTCTTGGTTCCAAAAGCTCAACATGCAAACTTGGATGATATAAATCACTCGTCAACAATTTCACCTGTTTCTCATGTTTCCTCACCAAGCCATATTTCTTCAACTTCTTCAACACAAGTGCACTCAAGGGAATAACCTCCATCTTATTTCACGAAATAATCACTATTTTCCAAACCCTCTTTCAAATCAGCCAAAAACTCTGAAGAATACTTATTTGTCTTTTTAAATTCACCAATTATCTTTTTTGCTGATTTCTCACCTGGAACGTCAAAGGGGAAAACAACACTCTTTTTTAACAACGCTTCATCATTTAATGTCGTTCTCAGCAAGGCACGCACAAACTCGCTTCTATTCTCAAAACCAAATACTCCAGACAATCTGTCGATTTCTGATATCTGATGATCGGTCAAAGACAAGCTTACGGTACTCATTGTTGAATCTTAACATACTTTACTAAACCTTGTCAAGCTTCAACAAACTACCTCACCATCTTCCCTGCCACGTTTACCTCCGGAAAGGCCTTTTCAAACCACTTAAACTGTGCCGTTCTATTTACCTCAAATATTCTCCATTGTTTAGTCTCTTCATCCCACGCCACATCCAGCCCAGCAAAATCAGCTTTGACTACCTTCACTGCCGCCAAACTTAATCTTTCCAGATCTGCAATTTGTTCTTTGGTGAATTTTGGCTTTATCTTAGATAGTTCCTCTTGCTGAGATATCACTTGGAACTTATCTTTCTGCCTATGTTTCATCATACCCAGTATCTGTCCATTTAAGACCAGTACTCTATACCACCTCCTTACTCTTAACACCGGTTGAATAAGAACATCTCCTTCACTATTCTTCAGCGCCAACTTATTAAGCCTAGTCAACGTCTCTGCCATTTTTACATTCTTACCGTGAGACCCAAAACGGGCTTTCACCATTACCGGGACAAACTCGCCCTTTCTCTTTCCCAAAATTTCCAGATATCTCTTCCAACCTCGCTGTCCCCTAAAGGATACAAAGGGAATCACTGGCAGACCAGCCTCTGCCATAAGCAATCCTTGTTCGAGTTTACCCATCAAGGGAAAAAACTTAAAACTTTCCCCGTTTATCACCTTTACACTTTTTCTTTCACTATTACTGTCTCGAGTTCTTGAGTTCTTGAGTTCTTGAGTTCTCGTTTGTTCCACATATTCCAAAACGACCGACTTTACTCCCAACATCGATTCACCACCCCTTTTTGTTGCAGCTCGAGGGATGATCAGATCATACTCATCTAATTTATTTCCTGTCCCCAGATCAACGATCGGCTTCCCCAACTTACTCACCCCAATCCGCACATGTTCATAATTCACTTTGTCCACCTGATAACCAAGTTTGACGGCTTCCTCAGCCAATCGCCTTGGCTCATACTCCCCCCTAAATCTAGTCAATATTAATATCTTTTTCATAAATTATCGTCATTGCGAGGAGCCAAAGGCGACGCGGCAATTCCCGACTCGGAGATTGCTTCAGTACTTCGTAATTCGCAATGACTGCGGAATTTATTAATACAGTATTCCAATATTTTCCTGGCCGCATTTATCTTGGTTCTTTTCTCAAACACTTTGAATTGAGGCGCTTCGTTCACTTCAATTATGTAAATTTTTCCCGTTTCGGTACTTCGGACCAAATCCGTTCCGGCTACTTCCACTCCCAAAACCTTGGCCGCTTTTTCTGCCGTTTCCATGACATCACTGGGCAAATCAATTCCCAAAGATTTTCCCTGGCTTTTGTTAAGAATCAACTTTTCTTCCTTCATTTGGCGTTTAAATCCTCCAATACACTTGTACCCCACTGTCATTACTCTATAATCTCCATCGTTCTTGATATATTCCTGCACCAAAAAGCCACGAAAAATAGGAATTTTCTTGTTGGCCAATTTAGCTTTTTCTTTCCTTCCTTCCAAAATGCGCTTCAGTTTCTCCAAGTCCGACAGTTCTCTCACCCAAAAAGTTCCCCTACCGTGTCTGCCTCCAGCCGAAAGTTTCACGATCACCGGCAATGCCCAAGTCTCCAGTTCCTTTTCCAAATCCTTGAAACTTTCGACATAAGCTGATTTCGGGTATAGAACTCCAGCTTCAGTTAGCTGCCAGCTCATCACCGATTTAAATCTCCGAAGTGGTCCTTCTGTCTTCAGATACTCATCTACCATCGGAATATTATGCTTTCGGGCATAAAGTTGCAGTAGTTTGCTCCACTCCAGCTCCGACCCCACCGATCGGAAATACCAGCCATCGAACTCTTTCATATCCATCTCCCCAAACAAAATCTTCTCTCCCACCACTTTTAGTTTTCTATACTTGACTGGGACCAGCTCAACCCCCAAAGCCACCGCCTCCTCCTGAAACCTTTTTTCGCTCTCATCAAATGTCAGCCTATGTAAATATGCAATTTTCATCAAAGTAATTAAATTATAAGTTCCGAAGTGCCTGTCCCTAAAGAAAAAGATTGCGCAAAGCAAAAATGCCGGGTTTTTATGTACTCATAAAAATTTTTGCTGCAAGTCAGGACGGATTTTGCGCAGGCAAAATAGCGTCCGTTTTTTCGTAGGGATAGGTACGACAGGAACCGAAATAACATATTCATTTTCTAATTTTAATGAGACCTGGATCCACTACGAAATCTCTCAGATCCCTTCTCCCGATTAATAGTTGTCTCCTCAAGTTATTTCTATCCGTCACATTTGCCCTGGTCTTAATCATTCTACCTTTCAGTTTAACGGTTAGGGCAATTAAAGTTCTCTCCTCTATTCCCAATGAGTTTTTTACTTTCTTCGTCCACAATACATTTTCCGGAGTCAGCAAACCTAGTTCCAAAGCTAACGCGTAATCTATCGAAGAACTCCTGGCTCCGGTATCTATTTTGGCATTTAGTTCGACCATTTTCTTCTTCCCGTTTCGTACTTTTATTTTCTCAAAAATACCCACTACCGGTTTCTCCTCACCCAGGAATCGAACTCTGTTGGCAAACTTGCTGGCAAAGAGCGCTTTCCCTATTTTGACTCCCTTTTCGGCTTCCTCTACTTCTAGTCCCTCAACCCTCTCCAATCTTCTTCTCAAACCCGCCATATTGGCAATCTGAATCGACAAACCAGGCTGATCGTTAAGCTCTAGCACTACCGGACCCTTTTCTTCGTCAATCAGCATATCTACAGACAGATAATTCAGTTTAGAAATTAGTTGCGTTTCCACCGCCATTCTCAGTATCTTGTTCCAATAAGGAATAGTGATACCGTTTACTTTTATATTGGTGTCCGGGAAAAACTTGACCGATCTGTTCTTATAGACACCGTGAGTCGTTATGCCAGTCGCAATATCTATCCCCAATCCTATTGCTCCTTGGTGAAGATTGGCTTTCCCCATGCTCTCTTCCGTAGGGAGACGCAACATCGCCATTACCGGGATATTGTTATAGACTATCACCCGGACGTCAGGTGCTCCGCCTACCGCCAACTTTTTAAATTTAGGATGTATCTTAATTCTCTCTTCTATCATCACCTTATCCGGGAGATTATTGTGGGAATATTTTCCTTCCGCAATATCCATCGAATGAAGGACCAGATCTTCCGCAAATGCTTTCTTATCATCCACAGTTAAAAATACTCCGCTCTCTTTCGTCATCTTTTTAATCAAAACTATCCCCTGACCGCCAAACCCCTGGACCGGTTTAATCGCAAATCCATCCTTTAACTTGTTCCATTTAAACAACCTAGCCTCTTTAGCATTGTCAATAGCTCCCAAAAGCCTCGGATGCGCCACTCCGGCCTTTTTCAGCATCTTCTTTGTTAGCAGTTTGTCATCCGCCCTACGTCTAGCACTCTTTAAATTAAGCAACAAATAGTCTGCCGATCGGGCATTGAGTCCTAATATGTCTGATAGTCTTGGCATTATTTGGATATTAGTTTTCTAAATCTCCAAATCTCAGACAACCGGAGGCCTTTATATTTTCCAATGAGTAAATCCAATGTCAAAATCAAAACTGCCGATATTTCCGGCTGAAGCAAAACTTGATCCTGGACCCATCTGGCGCTCATCAGCTTATAAGAGATCAAAGCCAAAACTACTGTTTCCAAAGTCATGCCTAGAGACGTCGACAAACTCCTGGTTATTTGAGCTTCGATAAATGTCTCCGCCAGCAGAACAAAGATCATAATCGGGAAAATCCCCACACTCATCAATCTTTCCAGGCCTATCATCGGTGACATTATCAAAAGACCTAGTACCGATATCGAAATTAACCAGATTAAGACGGCTAGTTTAGGCAAGTAGGGAACTCTAATCTTCTTGGTGATCATCCGTCCGAACACCGCCGCCAACATCACGAAGGTCAATAGCACCAATCCCACCATGCCCCCGGTAGACACAAAAGCTACCGCCAGTAAAGAGGGAACGATCATTCCAAAGCCGTTTACCCCCACTACCTGTCTTGAAAATGCGACCAATGCGGCCACCAGGGGAAATAGAAAAAGCAAAACTATGGTATTGGGAGATACTCCCTCGGAAACTGCCTCGCGGATAGCCAGCTTCAGAGAATTAACCAGCCACCAACCGGAAACTTTTTGAGATTTCATAACCTGAATCAGTCGATCACCCTCTTCCTTAGGTACTGTTAGGTCAATTTCCCGACCCGAAATTTGAGCAGATTCAGTCGCTCCTATTTCAATCACCACCGCACCTTGATTATTTTCAGCCAAAATCGTCAATGGCAAGCTCAAAAAACAGAAGAAGACCAGGATAAATACGATTTTTTTCATGTCCCACATTTTACCTTACAATAGCCCCACCCGCCACTATTTGACTACCTTTTTTAATAATATACAATGGAAGTAAGAGTATTTATTACTTCCATCAAACATATATCCTTAATATCATGGATAGTCTAACCGCAAAATTATATCAATCCCAAAAAACAATCCTTACAAACAAGGATCTGGCTTTAATTTGGCAAGAAACCAGTCCAAACAACTTAAAAGCAAGATAGTATACTACGTTAAACAGGGTGTTTTGAACCGCCTTACTCGGGGCGTCTTCGCCAAAGATAAAAATTATAATCCAAAGGAACTAGCAACCAGTATCTATAGTCCATCCTATATTAGCTTTGAAACGGTTCTGCGAGAAGCCGGCGTTATTTTTCAGCATTACGACACAATCTTTGTTGCCGGTCCATGGCCAAAAATCATGACCATTGATAAAGTAACCATTACTTTCAGAAAACTAAAGGATACTGTGTTGTTTAGTTCAGCCGGTGTGAATAATAAAGAAAATTATAGTATCGCTTCACCGGAACGAGCCTTTTTAGATACCATCTACCTTTTCCCAAAATATTATTTCGACAACCTCCGATCCATTGATTGGGAGAGGTGCTTAGAACTGGTGAAAATTTACCATAACCAACAATTGATTAAACGCTTAAAAAAATATCAGAAAGAATATGCTCAATAGAGAAAAACATCAGCTGGTCATGGGGCGCATTCTGCGAGATATTTACGCAAATGCCTCAATTGCTTCACTGCTCGGTTTCAAGGGTGGCACTTGTGCATACTTTTTCTCCTCTCTTATGGCGACACTGACCACAACATAAAATTCGAGGTTAACATAAGAATGGACATATCAACCATTCAGGAGCGCTTCGAACTCAGAGAGTATCTCGGCATTTCCATGCTAATTGGCAAGAGATCGTATATGTTCGCTAGTAAAATGGCCGCTCTTACACTGCGAGGCGAAACAGCCATGCGTGATATTTATGACATCTGGTACTTCGCAAAAAGTAATTGGGACATAGATATTGAAGTGCTTAAAATTAGAACCGGGAAAAATGTGAAAGAACACCTTGCGGATTGTATTGCGGTTATCGAGAAAGTTAAGGATAATCAGATTCTCCAAGGTCTAGGCGAACTTTTAAATGAGAGGGAAAAAGCTTTTGTCAGGAACAATTTGAGAAAAGAAGCTGTGTTCTTCCTTAAAAACTATCAGTCCGTCTTAAAATAAACTTACATCCAAGTTTCGCACCTTCCAGTATTTTACTCCATTTATGATATTATTCATAATATGTCAGAAAAAACTAAAAATATTACCAGCCTTTATACACCATTATTGGTGATCCTATTAATCGGCGCCGCCTTTTACATTGGTAGATTGTCCTCACAAGTCTCGTCCTTAAAAGGCGGCCCCTCTGCTCCTCCGGTAGCTCAGCAACCATCTGATACCCAGCCACCTACAAATCCTACCGTAAGTGCGGATACTATTAAAGGTCTGTTTAGCCAGGACCTTATCAAATTTGGAGATGTAAACAAAAAAATGATTTTTGTCGAGGTCTCCGACCCAAGTTGCCCTTATTGTCATGCGGCTGGGGGCTTAAACG